>ENA-ORSX01000401-ORSX01000401.1-human-gut-metagenome-genome-assembly--contig:-NODE-401-length-48136-cov-11.035835_pt1 | contig 48136 bp, 49 predicted proteins | sample MGYA00241904_ERZ509172 | MGnify/ENA primary metagenome ERZ509172 (study PRJEB26280, sample SAMEA2338795) | human gut metagenome | biome: human gut; feature: human-associated habitat; material: faeces... | reverse complement strand
CCCTTTTGGCAGGTTCAAAATGGCCTCCAGATTGATCACCTCCGTGGAAGCTGCCGCAATGGTGGGGTACAGTTCCGACAACCGCTCCAGATACCTAGTTTCAAGATTACTCATAGTTACCTCCTCCCTGTTTAAAAGGGCCTGCCACCCTTACAGCGGGAAAGCAGGCCCGAATACCGGCCGGTATCAGACAACGGGAACATTTACTCCTGTATGTCCCGGTCGATATAAATCTTTTCTTCTTCATCTATATGGTCCAGGCGCAGATAATCCTCCGTTCTGGAGGACAGGTCCTTTTTCACAAGGGAATTGCTCACATACATGGATGTAAGCCTGTATATAACGGCAAATGTGGGAACCCCGATGATCATTCCCACAAAGCCCATGAGTCCGCCAAACAGCAGGATGGAAAACAGCACCCAGAAGCTGGGAAGCCCCGTGGAATCCCCCAGGATTTTAGGTCCCAGGATGTTGCCGTCAAACTGCTGGAGCACCAGGATGAAGATAAGGAAATACAGGCATTTCATAGGGCTCACCAGCAGTATGAGAAATGCGCTGGGCACGGCTCCGATAAAGGGGCCGAAAAAGGGGATCACGTTGGTCACTCCGATAATCACGCTCACCAGAAGCACATAGGGCATTTTTAAAAACTGCATGGCAAAAAAGCACATAATGCCAATAATCAGGGAATCCAAAAGCTTTCCGGTTATAAAACCTCCAAATACAGAGTGGGCAAAACGCACCTCGCTCACCAGCCGGTTGGCATCCTTAAGCTTTAACAGACTGTAGACGATCTTCTTGCTCTGGGCGGACAGGGTATCCTTGATATTGAGAAAATAGACCATGACAATGACGCCAATCAGTATGTTCTTGACAACAGTGACCACACTTAAGAGGCCCGTGGAAAGCTCACCGATGATTTTAGACATATTGGGCACCAGGTCCGTGGTCAGCCAGTTCTGGAACTCCGTGGCAGCCTGCTCATAAAAGGGCATGATGGTCTGTTCTATGGTGGGATTGTCCTCAAACATCTTCATAAGCCAGAGGCTCAGGTTATTGATGTTCTCTCCCAGACTCTCCTGGAGGCCGATGATACTGGTGTAAATCTGGGGAATCACCATCCAGAACAATCCGCAGACAATGGCAATGAGTAACAGCAGGCTCACCAGCGTCCCGGCCGCCTTTGCCAGGCTGTCTGCCGTGTGTCCGTCCTTGATGCAACGTTTCAGTTTTTCTGCTGTATAGACCCTGGTCTTGTTATAGATGGGCAGCATCAGGTAGGCCAGCACAGCCCCGTAGATAATGGGCATCAGTATGGATACGATTTTTCCCACGGCCCTTGATACAATCTCAAACCGGGACAGGAAAAATCCAAAGGCAACACTGCAGGCCACCACGGCCAGCGCAGTGGTGCCCCAGTATATATAATTTTTAAATCTTGGGTTTTTCATACATCTTTACTCCTATGTCTTAAGTATTCCGTCATTTCGGCAAGTCATTCACCCATATATCATATCATAAGCTGAAACTAACAGCAATTAGGTTTTATATTACAGTGTGTGTCCCATGAAGATTTTCACGAAATCTTAACAGAGAGGACAAAGCAGGATTTTTGTGGTATGATATTTCTATCTTTGAAAAGAGGTGTTGAGACATGTCTTATATCATAAAAATGGCCCTGGACATCAAAGCCGGTTTTGAGCCCCCGGCGCCCATGACATCCCCCTTAGAAGCCTACTGCGCCGTCGGCACCATTGCCAGGGCCATGAAGTTAGGAATGCCGGAGAGAAAGGATACGCTTTTTGAGATGCGTGACCAGCTGGATGGGGATATGGGGGGCAATGAGCCTGAGGACAGCCGGATAGCCAGGATACACGCTATCCTGAAAGACTTCATACGAAATGAGGATACCACAGACCAGATGATGGAATATGTGGCATATGGATATGAAAATGAAAGGTGACAGAAAAGGGCTCAATGTGCCGGGGTAATGGTTCTTAAAAGAATACACCTTCCGGAAAGACAAATATGAAAAGCGAACGGGGTAATGCCGTAATGGCACTACCCCGTTTGTTCTATATAAGATATGTCCCCAAATTTTCCCCTTCTCACATTCCCAATATGGAATCCGTATCAGGGCGGATGATATTCCAGGCGGAAACCAGTGCCTCTTTCAGCTTTTCCTCACCTGCAAACTCTTTTTGTCTCTTTAAAGCATATGCTGTCTTTTCATCCGGGGACAGTATATAGTACTCACTGTCGTCCCGGTATGTATCGCTCAAAAAGATATAGTTTCTCGAAGGCGGCCTCCGGTAGGCAATATCGGCTATAGACCATTGTACATGATATCCCTCGCTGTACACCTCATTATAATCCACAAAAATAATGATGTCCTCCTTCTTGTCGCTCTGGTACTTTAACGCCTCTATTCTCATAAATCCCACCCTTCCTTGCAGCAGCCGGCCCTTGCTCATCCATTGCCCGTGCAGATGTATTAATTAAAATCTACCATATCACCCGGGATTTTTCAATACAATTTACAAGGTTAGGATTAAAGTTACAGAAAACGGTTATTCTCTGCGGCTCCGGTCTATAGTACAGCTGTATTATCAGACCTTTACAGCCAGACCGTCATACCTTCACGTACATATTCGCAGTTAGGATTGCAAAGCGTGGCCTGCCTTTCCAGACAGAACAAGGTACTGCTGTCGGCTTCCCAGTCAAAATGAGTAAGCCAGATCCGTTTCGCGCTGCTGGCTTCTGCCAGCCTAAGAGCAGCTTCCCATGTGGAATGTCCCCATCCCTTGTGGAATATATAGTCTTCCGGTGAGTACTGGACATCACAAATCAGAAGTCCGGCATTCTCAGCATAGTTTGACAGCACATCCGTCATCTCCTGGTTTAATTCACAGTCAAGTCCATAGAATACCATGGTTTCTTCTAGCTGTATCCGGTACAGCACCGTCTGGTCCGGGTGGTTGGAACGGATGGGAAGAATCTGTACGGACTGCGGCAGCGACAATGACAGGACTTTCCCGGCCTCCACTTCATAGTACTCAATGGACGCACTGCATTGGCTGAGGGAAACAGGCCAATAAGGAGGCCCAATAAACAGGTTCAGCTGCTGCTTTAAGGAACGGCCGTTGCGGCTCTCTCCATAAAAACAGATGCGGCGTCCAGTCTGAAATAGTGGCTTAAACAGCGGAATTCCTATAATATGATCCAAATGAAGGTGACTTATAAAAATATGGATATCCCTCTTGTCATCCGGATTTTTCATCATCTCCCGGCCCAGTGCCGCCAGCCCAGTGCCGCCGTCCAGAACCAGAAGCATCTGCCCTGTCTCTATGGTGAAGCAGGAGGTGTTTCCCCCATATTCCATCTGCTCTGTGTAGGGAGCCGGGCCGGATCCCCGGCTCCCCCAGCAGGTGACTTTTATATTATTATTCATTTTACCTACTCCATATTGTCATTAATGTCCGGCTTCCGGTATTTATTCCTTAGATTCCTTATCCCGGCAGATTTCCATACTCTTCCGGTTTTCCTGTTTCAGGCTGGTTTTTGCCCTTTTCCGGAATTCCTTCTACTGGCCGGTTTGCGCCTTCTTCAGAACTTCCTTCTTCCGGCTGGTTTCTGCCTTCTTCCGGACTTCCTTCCTCTGGCTGGTTTGCGCCTTCTTCCTGACTTCCTTCTTCCGGCTGGTTTGCGGCGCCTTCTTCCGGACTTCCTTCCTCCGGCCGGTTTCCGCTTTCTTCCGGACTTCCTTCCTCCGGCCGGTTTCCGCCTTCTCCCGGTTCTCCTTCTTCCGTCCGGTTTCCGCCCTCTTCCGAACTTCCTTCCTCCGGCTGGCTTCCGCCCTCTTCCGGTTCTCCTTCCTCCGGCCGGTTTCCGCCCTCATCTGGTTCTCCTTCTTCCGGCTGGTTTCCGCCCTCTTCCGGTTCTCCTTCTTCCGGCCGGTTTCCGCCCTCTTCCGGACTTCCTTCCTCCGGCTGGTTTCCGCCCTCTTCCGGCTCTCCTTCCTCCGGCAAACTCTCTCCCTCCTGTAGCTCTTTCTCTTCCTCATTCACATCCGGCAGTTTTTCAGCATCTGCCTGAAGAGGGATAGAAGTAAGCACCTCTGCCTGTTTTTTTTGTTCCTGGACAATACCAGTTAAAACCCAGCCCGTCTCTGTCTCTTCGCTCTCAAACATGGACTCTGTCAACTCTTCAATTTTATATTCCTCTCCATCCATTTCTAAAATACCTGTGCCGGTTATAAAAGGAATCCCATCATCTGACCTTTCCAAGATACCGCTTTGTACATTCAGCTTATAATTTTCTGCAAAGATTACCCCTTTGACCCCACGTTCAGCCAAAACCTTTCCTCCCTCCAGGTTCAGCTCTTCATATGCTATATTCTCTCCATCTTGTTTCTTTACTGCGGTAATCCCCCCGCTGTAAAATCCCCCTGTTATCAGAATACTGCTGTCTTCCAATGAAAGCATCCCTTCCACACACAGGTTATCGCCAAATTCCCCGTCAGCGTTTCTGACTGTCAAATCACCGTGAAACAATGTAGTTCCGGTACCGAAATCAAAGGCTGCATTATCAATAACAGCTTTTCTCTCCACCTCAAGCCGGCCCTGTCCGATAGTTTGGAAGCTGCCGCCTTCCTGCATAAAGGAACCATTTGCCGCCACTCTCCCTTTATTATTCAGTGTTCCGCTTCCCACATAATCTCCTTTAATATCCAGGGTATTCATACTGGTATTCGTTACAGTTCCTCTGTTTTCCAGGTTTCCGTCCACAATCAAAGTTCCGTCCACCTGCAATGCTGCCGACGTTCCCACCACCAGCCCCATTCCCCCGGCTAATTCCAGCCGGCTGCCTGCCGGTACGGTCAGGCTGTTATCAATGATAAGGGGATTGCTGTCCGCAGCGCTGTGAAGAACCACATCAGATGTCCGCAGCTTTTCCTCTATGGTTTCCGGACTCACCGGCATAGTAAGCTCCACCGTAGGTCTGCCCGGCTGTGTGCCGGTTCCGGAATCAGAACCGGAATCCCCTCCGTTATAAAGAGGGGTGTGAATATCCTTCCCGCCAGGCTTAGAGCCTGATGTTCCCTGCCCCTTCTCTGCCCATTGGGAGTTTTTATCCTCTTCTTCCCTTAAAAGCCGTTCCGCGTTTTCAATCATCCAGTCCACATCCCAACCTGCCTCTCTCAGCCTTCTGGCAAGCTCCTCATTCTCATGGATTTCCCAAAGCACATAAGGGGCAATATCTGCTTCCGTAAGGGGAAGCGTCTGTATCTCTCCCTTCCGCTCCATGCGGTCAGGACCGATAATAAGTGCCTGCCGGCCCTTCTCTATGTACTGCCCATTCCGGTCACCCTCCACAGGATTCACCGGTCTTACAAGAACCTGCCCCTCCAGGACGCAGACGCGGCTCGTATTGCTGTCAACCACTTCCGCGTATACTACCGTTCCCCGGATTCCGGTTATCATGGTAGAGGTGCGGATGGATAGGGACTCCTCCCCCTTAAGAGGCGCGGTTACATCACAGAGAAGGCTTCCTTCTGACAGAAGCAGCTCCAGCTGCTTTCCTTTCTTCCGTATCTCTCCTTTGCTCAGTTCATCCATCTTCACGGCCTTTACGTCATCCAGTGCAAGGCCTGCGTAGCTTGCAGCCTCTGTTTCCAGGTTATATCCGCTCTGGAGCCGCATGTTATCAAAGGCCGCAACCGCCTTTCCTCCTTTTCCTGACACATTTACCGTGCCCTCTCTGGAAGAAAGACGCATGGTTGCTCCGCTTACAGAGGTGTCGGCTGCCGCAGGAAACACATTTCCTGCCAGCAGACAGCAGGACACCGCAAAAGCAGCCCCGCATCTTATCAGATTTTTCCCGCGCTCTCTCATATACCATCACCTTTCCAATACTTAATCCGCCTTCTTACCCTCTGACACCGGCATTCTGCCGGAGCTTCCTTCCGCAAGCCCTTCCAGCTCCAGCACCTGAAATTCCCCGGCTTTTCCCTTCAGCCGGATGCTGCCTATGGCCTTTGCATTAATCCTTCCCTCCAGCGCATTTGCAACAGCTGCGGATATGTAAATCTTTCCCCCAGGGGCATTGGACTCCAGCCTGGAAGCCGTGTTTACCGTATCCCCGATGGCAGTATAGTCCATTCGGTCAGGCGCCCCCACATTTCCCACCACAGCGGGACCTGTGTGGATTCCGGTTCCAAAGGTAAGCCTGCGCCCGAAACGCGCCTCTAGCTGATCCCCCAGGCGGTCCGCCTCTTTTGCCATATCCAGAGCAGCCAGGACAGCCTTCATCACATAATCCTCCTGTGCCAGGGGCGCGCCCCAGAAGGCCATGGCCGCGTCCCCAATAAACTTGTCCAGGGTTCCTCCATGGTTCTTGATGGAGGATGAAACCAGGGTAAGATAACTGTTTAATACCTCCACCACTTGTCCCGGTTCCAACGCCTCGGACATGGAGGTGAATCCCCTGATGTCCACAAACAACACAGCCAGCTGTGTAAGCTTTCCGCCCAGCTCCAGAGACTGGGTTCCCTGCCTCAGTATCTCATCCACAATCTCCGGTGCTGCATAACGTTTAAAGGTGGCCGTCACCCGCTGTTTCTCCAGGACAGCCTTTCCATAATGGAGCACCACCGATGCCCCGAAGAAAAGGGTCAATCCCAGGGGAATCCAAAGAATACGCAGGACCATTCCTTTCTCATAGGCAGCCTTGGCAATAATTACATATGCGAAAGAGCCTGCCAGCCACACTGCCCCTCCCCCTGCCAGCCCGCTGCTCTTAAACCACGCGCCGGCTGCCGCCAGCACCAGGAACAGAACCGCCAACTGGACGCCAGCGCCTGGTTCCTCCTTATAATCTCCCTCCAGAAGCGCATGTATGGCATTGGCCTGTATCTCCACGCCGTACATGGGTTCTCCCCTGTCTGCGGAGGTAATATACTGGTCTCCCAGCCCTGCGGCATAAGGCCCTATGAGCACAATCCGATCTGCAAAATATTCAGGCGGAATATTCTCTTCCAAAAGATCCACTATAGAAATGAACTCACTGTAATCCTCCGGCAGCCCGGAATAATTCAAATACCAGAAGCCCCTGGAATCCGCAGGCGGAAGACCGGCCTCCCGGCCTTCTTCCTGTTGTATGTACTTCCTTGCTATGGTCAGGGCAAAGGATGGAAATACGCGCCCGTCCGGCAGCCCAAGCTCCAGCAGCTGGTGGCGCAGGATGCCGTCCTTATCATACATTGCATTGATATGTCCCTGGGCGGTCACGTCCCTCAGGGCTTTGTAAGGTTCATCAAAGGACTTCACGGTAAAATCATCCAGATAAAAGGTGCCGTCCTCCGCTGTAACCAGAGAAGAACCAAAGGTTCCTGCTGCTGCGGTGACCACATTTTCCCCGGTCCCCGCAGCCTCTGCCAGAAGTAAATCCCCTTCTGTCCCGGTTTCTCCTGCCAGAAGTACATCCAGCCCGATAACCGCAGGCCGGATATCCCCCTGGTTCAGATAGGAAACCGTCTGTGCCAGTATCCGCCGGTCCCAGGTGCCAAAAGGCCCCAGCTCTTCAAGGGATCTCTGGTCAATACCCACAATGGCGATTCTGGCGTCTGTCCCCCTCCGCTCCTGATACAGTGCGTCTGACAGACGGTTATCCATCTCATAGAACAATCCTGACGCGGCCGCTATGGTAAATATCCCGGCACATAACCCCCAGGGCAGGGACGCCTTTATCAATTTTTTATCCATACTGCCTCCCATCTATTCCCTATTATCTGGGCAGCACAAACACCTTTCTCAAAAAACTGTCGCACAGGTAAATATGATCCCCCATCACCATCATCCCCTCCGGGGACGCGATGGTCAGATGCGGGTCCGACGCATCGGCTGCCGGTAGGGTGGAAACATTGTCCCCCCATATCTTCCGTACCACACTGTTGCCTGTATCCGACACATAGAGGGCGCCGTCCTCCGCCGCGGTAATTCTCTGAGGTCCTGAGAACATGGCCTGCGACACAGGGCCGTCCGCAAATCCTTCCTCTCCTGTTCCCGCGCTCCAGACCACGGCTCCGTCCATAGCCTTCACAATCCGGTTGTTGCCTGTGTCCGCCACATACAGCGCACCTTCATAAAAGCATATGCCTGTTGGCGCGGACAGGCCCCGCAGATAGGTATCCACCTTCCCGGACAGGGACAGGCTGCGGACTACGTCATTATCCGTGTCTGCAATATAAAGTATTCCGTCAGGTCCCGCAGCCAGGCCCGTTGGGGCGGCAAACAATGCTTTTGAGGCCAGATTATCCTCATAACCTGCCTTTCCGGTTCCCGCCGCGGTCATGGCGCCCTCCGGGGAAATATAGCGCACTACATGATTGCTCCTGTCCGACAGAGCATACCCATCCAGATAAGGAATCATATCCCAGGGCTCGCCGATAAGCATTTCCCCAAGACTTCCGTCCCTGTAGCCGCCACGGGGTTCCCCATACTTTCCGGCAGCCCCCTTCTGCCCTGCATAGATACTGCGGCCTTCCTCTGTCACCTGCCAGATTACCTTGTTAAATCCATCCGCCGCCAGAAAACATCCCTCCCGGCCCTGTACCATGACCCGGGGTGAAAAGCCATCCCCTGTATTATCAAAAAAGGGAGCGGCACCCGACAGACTCACCCCCAGAATGCATCCGGAACATACCAATGACAGGACAAAGCCCAGCGCCTTTGTCCCACAGCCGGTCATTCCATGTCTTTTCCAGATAGTTTTCATTTACCTCTCTCCCTTTCTTTTTATCCGAGGAAAATATTCCGCCAGCTGTCTTATATCCAAAGGGTACTGCCGGAGACAAAGCACAGCCACTGAGATTCCGATTACACCATATACCCCAATCAATGCCGGGGATGCGAAAAGGACCATGGAAATCTGCTGGCTCTCATTGGCAAACCACACCGGCAGCGTCATTATGTTATAACCCATATGAAGAGCCACCGCATAAATAATATTGTCCTCCACAATGGACACATGGGCCAGCAGCAGACCCATAAAAAGTCCGTACGCAACCCACAGGGGAGTTACATGGCAGGCCGCGAAAATGCCGGTACAGAGCAGCACTGCAAACGTCTGGCTCTCAAACCTGCGCAGGAAACGGTTCAGCACATATCCCCTGAATATCAGTTCCTCCACCAAAGGCGCAAGAAACATAACCGACGGGATAGCCAAAATCTTATCTACCTTTCCGAACACCTCATAGGTCATCTCATGATAAGGGCCTATAAGAAAATCGGGAAAGGGAATCACCGTAAGGGCGGCAGACATAAAAAGGTTAAGTCCTGCCCCGGCTCCCATAAGCAGGAGAAGCTTTTTTGCGTTTACCCCTCTCCAGTAAAGAGTGGTTTCATCCCAGATGGACACTCCCCGCTTTCTGCATTTCCTCCGCATCAGATAAAATACAAGAATCAGGCCCAGAGTCCTGTAAAACTGGCCGCTGCGCCACAGGAAAAACTCTATATGCTCCTTAAGCCCGGCGATAAAGAGCCCGAAAGCAGAGATAGCGGGAGGCAGTAAGAGATAAAGGAGCAGTGGTCTTATCCCGTAGACAAAGTCTCCTATCCATTTCCACACCCTTTGCTGCCAGGTCAAAGTTTTGTTATCCATTCCCGTCTCCCCTGTCACTCAAACGATAGTACGCCTACAAATCCCGTCACCTCAAAAATTTCCTTCATCTGAGGCCGGACATTCTTAAGCACCATGGTTTTCCCCGATGCGTTTATCTTTTTTTGAATGGAAGCAAATACCCGCAGTCCAACGGAGCTCATATAAATCGTATCCTCCATATTGACCACAATCTCTTTTTCCTCTGTTTCCAGCACGGTTTTAAGGGCCCTTTCCAATTCAGGAGCCTGAGCCACGCTGATTTTAACCGCTGTCTTAACCTCTGTCATATAACTTACCTCGATTCTGCCGCAGAAGGGCATATAATTATGGGCGGATGCATTTCTTCAGCCGGAGAATATTGCACCCGTCCCTGTACTGATACTCAACGCTGTCCGCAAACTGCCTCACCATATAGATTCCCAATCCCCCCACAGGGCGTTCCTCCAGGGGAAGCTGTAAATCCGGCGCCTCCCGGTCAAGAGGATTAAAGGAAATACCTTTGTCCTCCACCTCTAACACCAGCTCCCTACCTTCCAGTCCGCAGTATACCCGCACCGGTCCGGGCTCTCCCCCATAGGCGTAGCTGACAATATTAGTGAACAGCTCTTCCAGAGCGATTTCCAGATGAAGCGCTGTTTTCTTTGGACAGTTTACTTCTTCCAGATACTCACGGAGCGCCTCCAGCACCCCATCCATATATTCCATTCCGGCCGGCACCCGCTTCTCCAGCATTTATCTCTCATTCCCTTCTTTCCGGCATAATGCCCTGACACACAGCATGGTAATGTCATCCGTCTGCACAGCCCCTTTTTCAACCGAGAATTCCTTCACCGCCATGGATATGCGGCTGATAATCCCTTTTGGGTCCTCCTCCGGAGCGCAGCGGTCCAGTACAGCCTTCAGGCGCTGTTCCCCAAACATTTCTTCTTCGGGATTTTCAGCTTCCGTAACCCCGTCTGTATAAAGAAAAATGGTTCCCTGTTTTCCCAGCTCCAGTTTTTGTTCCCTGTACTTCATATCCTCCCACAGGCCCAGTACAAAGTCCGAATGGCAGGCCGCCTGGCGAAACGGTCCCTGCTCCGAAGATACATATGGATGGTTATGTCCGGCATTTACAAAGGTGAGAATACCTTGCTCCGTGTCCAGCATTCCAATGAAAGCAGTGACAAACATTTCCTCCGGGTTATCTTCACAGAGCCGGTTGTTTACCCGGAATGCCAGCTCCTCCAAAGGCATATCCAGCATAGCGTAGTTTTTAATATGTGTTTTAGCCATGGTCATAAATAGGGCGGCAGGAACTCCTTTGCCCGACACATCCGCTATGACAATACAGGCTTTTCCGGGAGCAGCCGGGAATATGTCATAAAAGTCACCGCCCACCTCCTTGGCGGGTTCCATTAAAGCCCAGGCCCGAAGACCCAGCTGTTCTTCCAGCCCCCCAAAGTCTCTGCGAAGAAGTCCAGTCTGTATCCTGGCGGCAATATCCAGCTCAGAGTGGAGGCGCGCCTGCTCCCGGACAAGACGGGTGGTCTTTTTGTAGACCACATTCAGCAGTTCTCCATACAGCCTGCGGTTACTTCCGGCCGCCTCCTCAAACTGGACTCTGGAAAGACGGGCCGCCCGGACCCGGGTGATTGCCCGCACCGTGGCGCCTCTGGGCTCGTCCCGTATTAAGGCCATTTCCCCTACAATGCTACCCGGCCCCATAAGAGTGTTAATCTCCTCTCCATGGCAATCTAACACCTGGGCGCTGCCCTCCATAAGGATGTACATTCCGTCCTCCCCCGCCTGCCCCCAGGTCACAATATCCCGGCCCGGGGGAAAGTCAAGCTCCTCCATGGCGGAGAGCAGGAGGCAGCTTCCCTCCGGCAGGTTTCCCTTCTCATCTGCGGGAAACAGTTCCCTCACTTCCTTCAGGGCCAGCAATCTGTCTATATCCATCTTCTGCACTCCCTTCAGCAATACTAGCTCGATGGCCGGAGATAATACCGCCCGTAACCTTGTCCTGCCTCATATATCACGCTGCAGTCTCCCACAGATGTAATTGCGGCTCTGGATATGTTCCAGCTATTGTCCCCCTGCCAGCTGCTGTACACAGCTTCCTCCAGCTGGTCGGGGGTGGAGCTGACAGTGGTCAGCATGGCCTTAAAGACTTCATAATCCATCGCCTCTCCAAGGGACTGTGTCTCGCTGTTTCTGTCCAGAAGAATAAAGATATCCAGTCTGTAGCCTCCGGTTGTACTATCCTTATAAAGGCCCATGTACCTTGCGTCATCCTTGGCGGACTTGACAGCTGACTTATACTCAATTGCCGTACTGTCAATCAACAGCTTCCTTTTCCCGCCGGAATCCGCGCTTATCTTCCCTGCGGCTCCATTGAGGGCGGCTTGTGCGCCACCCCATCCGTCTCCCATGCTGATGCTGTTCTGGAATCCGGCCGGCAGAGGGAATTCCTGCCCCAGAAGCTCCCTCTTTGCCTCATACCATGCCCCGTCTGCGTCTACCCTGAAGCCATCCGGGGTTATCTCGTTCATGGCGCAGTGGCCGTCCTCATAGAGGTAGTAATGTTTTCCCCCCACCTCAATCCATCCGGTGCACATGGTTCCTTCTTCATCATAATAATACCAGCGTCCATCCTGCTCCTGCCGCCAATCCCCGGAAGTTCCCGGCGCAGCCATGGAAGTGACTGCGGCGGTGGCCGTCAGCAGCACTGTAAGGCAGAAACCTGCCGTCAACTTTCCTGCTTTCATCCTATTACCTCCTCTGATGGTTATTGCCCACTCCAGTTCCTACTTGGCCGGCTTTTTATTATCCTGACGGTGGCTGCCTATGCCGCTTCCCTTCTGGAAGGACCGGCTGCTTTCTTTGTGGAAGGGGCTTAAATCATGCCTTTCCCAGGAGCTCTGGGGTTTTGCAGCTGCCCCGGCCGCCTTGGCTTCCTTCTCTGAAAGTTCAAGCTCCACGAAAGTTACCTCCGTTTTGCCTTTGGCCCCGCCGGATTTTTCCGGCCCGGCCTTCTCTGCCTCAGCCTTCTCCGGCCCGCTCTTCTCCGGCCCGCTCTTCTCTGCCTCAGTATTCTCCGCCCCGGCCTTCTCCGCCTCAGCTTTCTCCGGCCCGCTCTTTTCCTTCTCCGCCTTCTCCGCCCCGGCCTTCTCCGCCTCAGACTTCATATTCTTCACCGGCTCTTTTTTTACAAGCTCTTTCAGGTCATCCATCAGAAGCTGGCGCATTCCCCACTGGGCGCTGAAGCTCTCCGCATACTCCACGCCTTTAACTGCCGCCTTGGCACAGGCAGGATCTGTCTTTAACGCCTCCGCATAAGCAATACTGATTCCGATTCCCTTGGCATTACTGCCTGCCAGTGAAACGGTTCCGGCCTTGGCTCCCGCTATGGCTTCCATGGCGGTGCGTCCTTCTGCCAATGTCTGCTTGGCCTTGTCACTCAGACCGCTGGTATCAATGGGTAGACTGTCCATATAACGGAGCATCATAGCGGCCTGCTCCTTAGCCCAGTACGGCTTTACCTCATCAATGGTAGACAGACCCTGAGCACTGAAATTCTTGACCATTTCCCTCCGGTCCAAATACTGTATCTCCGCGCCGTATTTTGCGTCCAGCTCGCCAATCCGCGCCAGCGCCTCCTCCTTTGTGGCAGGAGGAATATAATCCGGGTGCAGCAGTTCCGCCTGATTGAACTTTTTAATCTGAGGCGTCCGGTCTTCCCCGTTCATCTCTTTAAGATGGTTCAGCCTTGCCTCCTCAATGGCCCGCTCCTGCAGCAGTTCCTGGGGAACTGGTGTGAGCCCTTCCTCCAGAACCTGCAGCCTCTTTTCCTTTTCCTGAATCTGTTCCGGAGACATTTCACCGCAGGGATGGCTGTTCAGCGTATATTCACATTGTTCCAGATGTGCCTGAGCCCCCTTCTTAAACTCCTCCAGGGTGTCCCCAATCACTTTCTCCCTTTCCTCAGGTGTTTTCGCATCTAAAAGCCTGTTCACTGCCTCCAGCCTGTATTCATTCTTCTTCTGCTCCTGGTCCAGAGAGGCGTTAAGCCTGTCCCTTCGGGCTTCCAGCTTCTCCTGGCTTAAATCCCTGGCAGTACGTATTTCATCAAGTTTGTAATACCCCGGTAAAAAGTCATTGTCATAAGAATTTCCAAGTTTTTCCTTCTGCTCCGGCCCATAATCCGGTATAATCGGATCCATGAATTCCCGTATATCCACCTCCAGCAAATTGCCGTTATCCATAACAGCTTTCGTGGTGTCCAGCTTGCTTTTTGCCTTGTTGAATTTTTCCCGGGCTCCCTCATATACCTTTCTTCGCTCCAGCTCCCAGCTTATATTCCCAATCTCTTCATAGCTGGAAAAATTCTGTTTTTCAATGTCCCCAATCCTACCTTCGATTCCCCGCAGCTTTTCCTCCTGTCTCTGTATCTGGGGCGTTACCGGTTTGGGGGACATTCCCAGATCCTTCATAAGGCATTGTTTGGACTCTCTGGCCTCCATATATCTTCCCCTGTTTCTCATCAACGCGGCCAGGAGACGGTACTCCTTTGGCTTTAAAAGCATATCTCTCCCATCCAGATAAGCCCGCTGGCTCTTCACATTCAAATATAACCTGCTGCCGCCCTGGTGGATATCTTCCCCGACCCTGCGCTCTAATCTTCGGAGATGTGCCTCAATTCTGGCTGCCAGCTCCTCAATATCATAAGGCTTTGTAATATAATCATCACCTCCGGCCCGGAGCCCCTGGACAATCTGACTGCTCTCCCCCAAGCTTGTGAGGAACAGAATCGGCCCCTGAAACTGCTCACGCAGCCTTCTGCACAGCTCTAGCCCGGAACCGTCCGGCATCATAACATCCAAAACCAGCAAATCCGGATTATCCCTGAGAACACACGCCTCCGCCTGGCCCAGTGTGGAAACCGCCGTAACCTGATAGCCGCGCTGTTCCAGCTGTTCCCTGTTATATTCCAATATATCCGGTTCATCCTCTCCCAGCAGAATATGATATCCCTTCATCACAATTCCTCCCAGCTTTCTTGCGCCAGCTCAAATCCATTCAGGTCCGGGAATCTTATTGTATCTCTATTCCCGCCAGCCTTGGTCTTTTGGATAAGACAGTCGGCAGATGTTTTAACTCAATCATTCATTATACCGAAAAATTTTGTTTTACTAGCAACATTTTACCACATATCCTATTAGATTAACAGAATAAGGGGCTTTTTCTAAATACACAGACATTTCCATCTGCCTTATTGTAGTATACTTTTTTGCAGGAGTGAAAAACAAGACAAAAAAATAGCTGGTAAACATTAAAAGTTTATCAGCCATGAAAGAATGCTTAACTAAATATCACTATCCTAATAATATTGCCTGCGGACACAAGGAATTTCTATCAAGCCACTGGCCGGACTCGAACCGGCGACCCACGCATTACGAATTTTAAAAATCGGTATTTTCAACACGTTTTATTAGATTGTGTCATTCAAAAAAGTACGTATTTAAGCCATTTCTAGGCTATATCCTATTTTCCACCAATTTTTCTTGATGCAACTTTGTTAGTCAAATGTTAGTCAATAAAATGCCCCAGTATGCCACATATAAATGACATCCTGGGACTTTGATTAGTTCTCTTTTTCTTCTATTCGCCGTACTTTTCTACCTGTTCTTTTGGCAAGAGGGATAATCTCTTTAACTGTCACCCGCTGCGGACCATAAAATGTTTCCACTACCACCCTATCCCCCGGAGCTATCTTATCTATCAATTTCAAGGGGATTTCCCACTGATATTGCTTGCCACCTTCATTGAATACCGCTTTAATCCCTTGTCTCCTTATTCGTCTTACTGGCACCATATCCTTCCCTTGTTCACACATAAGTAGATATGTGGTGTATCCATCCATCAATACCCCGTGTTCATCAATCACAATTTCCCTTTTATATACGCCGTACTTTTCATAGAACCGCCTAGCCTGTTCCATCTTCTTTTTTGTCGGCCTTGAACCGGAATTTCTTCTGGACATAGATATATTGGATAATCTAACAATATGTTTATCACTACATGCTCCAGCCTGGAACGCATCATTTCCCCATTCAGACAGCAGTTCATAGAATCGCTGGTTTACTTCTTCATTCACTAAAAGTTTACCATATACCCTCTGATGCGCTTCCCTTACGATTTCGGGCGTGAAAACAAAATCTTCGGTTGAATATTCCATACCCATCTTATAAATATTGTTTAACACCCTTGCCATCTGCCCTAAAAGCTTCTTAGACAGGTCGCTTATTCCGGCTGTCTGGGCCATCCCCATAAGCATTTCTATATTAATTGGATAGTGCATCTACTTTGCCCTCCTTGCCCGTTCAGTCCTTTTACCCATGATAACGCCGTACTGGAATATATTAAAAAACTGCTGCTCCTGCATCAAGTGATTATATGTACGCCAGTCCATCAAGTGATATTCCTTCCCAGGCTTCTGATGGGAAAGCATCTCCATATTGTCTTTAAAGTCCATCATTGCCATTGCTTCCAGCAGCACACGACAAACTGGCTCCCATGTGTTTCCTTCAAGGTTGCCCTTTTCAACATCTTCCAATGTTTCTGCATCTGCATCCAAAAAGCCCCGGCATAACATAACGATGCTATTAAAATCCTTGCAATTCTCATTTATAACAACTGCGTTCTGTGTCGCGGAATAGAATACCACTACCTCTGATAGCGAATGCTTACCGCCCCATGACTGTAATATACAATACGCATCCTCCAGTGTGATTTCTGCCACGTTGCAAGCGTACAATCTTCTTTTTTCATCAATTAAATGATACATTTTCAATTTACCTCTTTCTTTTTATTAGGGGCCATGCTAATATACCTATGTGATTAGGAACGGCCCCGGCTGTTTCGTTGGCCCCTGTCAGTGTTGGTAGCACTGGCAGAGGCTTTTTCTTATGCTATTGCAATTTCCTGTACCTGTGAGCGCCCAAAGAATCTGGCCTTATAAGCTTTCCCATCTCCCCGGCTTCCCCATATCAGTTCAGTACCAAACAGGGCCTTACTCCCATGAATGACTTCATATCCTAACTGTTTCCAGCCGTTCCAGGTATTTGTTTCTTCCTCAACTCCTGCCGTGGCCTTTGCTTCTTCAATTCTCTTTGCGTTGATTGCCTCTGCCTTTGCAGATAACCATGCCCTGTGTAAACACTCTGCAAAAGAAAGTTCTTTTTTCTCCCGGTAAAGCCTCCATGCTCTCAGCATGATTTTTTGAAGATTGTACTTCATGATTTCTGTCTCCTTTACTTCCTTGATAAATGGTTGATTCTCACCGGGCTATTGTTCGCCATCCTTGGTACATCCTCACCGGAATTGAATCCGCAACCCCTATCAGTCTTGCGTGTCTATTGCTTTCGGCTCACAGGTACGATTGATAGGTTTGTGGGGGATTGTCTGCCCCGGCTGCTTTGTTTTCTTAACCTTGTAACTACATTATACACCTAATTCTAGTGTATGTCCATGTATATTATACACAAATAACAAGTGTATAATTTAGATATTTTGTACACTTGTTATTTGTGTATATCAATGTTATAATATGGATATACTGAAATAGGTGTATCCATATCTGGATGGTCCAGTTTATACAGGAGGGGAAATATTTTATGCCGATACGATATAAGGTTAATATTATTGCTGCACTTAAAGAAGCTGGTTACTCAACATACAAATTAAGAAAAGAAAAGCTATTAGGGGAAGCTACTTTACAAAAATTCCGAAATGAGGAACTTGTGTCTTGGGATAATATTGCTACAGTATGTCAGCTTCTATGTTGTCAGCCCGGCGACCTAATGGAGTATATACCAGAACAACCACATCCACAGGAAGGAGTGTGACCCTATGCCATTACCACAAGAAAGAATCCATACCATTGACGATATTTACAATCTGCCAGAAGGTGAACGGGCTGAACTAATTAATGGACAAATTTATTACATGGCCCCGCCCAGCACAGCCCATCAAAGAACATTGTCATTCCTGCACCTGGAGATAGGAAACCACATCCGCAACAATAATGGTTCCTGCGAGGTATTCCCGGCTCCGTTTGCCGTGTTCCTCCAGGCAGAGGATGAAAAGAGTAATACAAACTACCTGGAGCCAGATATATCCGTTATTTGCGACAAAGACAAATTAAACAGTAAAGGCTGCAACGGTGCGCCGGATTGGATTATAGAAATTGTATCCCCTTCCAGCCGCCAGATGGACTATTATAAAAAGCTGGCCCTCTATCAGGGCGCGGGGGTACGGGAATACTGGATTGTAGACCCAGCTAGGGAAATTATTGTGGTCTATGATTTTCCGAATGAAACTCCCCCCACCATTTACCGATTCAACGATTCTGTTAAGGTCAACATATATGAGGATTTTTCCATTGACTTTAGCCAATTAAAACTTTGATACCATTGCAGAATGGAGCGTAAAAGTACTGGGGACCTTATAAACGAACTGATGGAGGACTGACCATCTTAGAGGTACGTTATTAATTCCATCCCTCTAATTTCATTGGAGATAAGCAAATGTTGAGTTTAGAAGAATATATAGAGAAAAGGAAAACCGAAGATGGTATTAATGAATTTGATGTTAGCCAAAAAATAAATAATATTCGTACATGCATAAACTATATCTTTGAGTATTTCGACCAATATCTCTCTATTCAAGGGGCGGAACGACATACTATAACCGAAAATGAAAAAATAAGAAAATATGAAAAGTCTTTAAGAAATTATAGCCATGCCGTTCAAAATTGGCTAGTGTCCATATACGATGCTTATGGTCGCCAGATAAATAGAACTATCGGATATCATTTAATTCAGTCCGAAGCTTTCCCTTTTATGTATGAGGAATCAGAATTTCGCGCAATATCTTACGACTGTTATGCAAAAATCATTAAGGACCACGCATATCTTAAAAATGAAACGGAATTGCTTTGTCAATTTATAAAAGAATATCATCGGAGAGAGTCGGAGCGGTTTCCTGATTATATACCAAATTTTTCACAACAAATAACTGATTGGTTAAATAGTACACTTGAACAATATCATGTTAATATTGTCATGGGACTTTTTGGTTATCTATCTTATTTTTGGGATACCCCCGAGACATGGCCTAAACAATGCCGAATAAAAACAGATGAATGTGTTTATCCCGATGGTTTTAAATATAACTTCAAAACCTCAACTAATATTTTTAATATTAACAGTTTTTATCTCAGGTATGCTCATAAACCCTTTATTAAAGGTCATAAAAAACAAATTGAGGTAGTAATGATGTATTTATGGCTTCACCAGATTGAAGAGGACAAGGAAAATTATTGGGATAAATATTTAGAAACATGTAATGATTAAGTTAAAATATCTACTAATAATAGCTATCCCTATCCCCATCATGTGTTATCATTTTTAAGCCTTAAATTGGCTGCCGGATTTTCAGTCGTGAAACTCCCCAGGTATGCCCGGAAATAAGGTATACCTGGACATAGGCAAAGCTGCATTGTCCTAACTCATTCCAGTATTGTCCAGACCTAACAAATCGCTTCCCACCTACTCTAGCCCCTTGACCCACACATGTAATCGTGTTAACAAACTCTTTTTTATTCGGGTTTTCTTGACCTCATTTTTTGACCTGCGCTTTTTTGTATGCATTTTAGTGCATTTTGTGCATTCGTCAACGTATATGTGCCTATAGTTGATACCGGCAGAGGGATAGCGTTTAGTTTAGTCTATTCTGTTTTTTGTGCGCACTTTTGCGCAGTTTCAAACTATGATATCATAAAGCATTATCTGATTGTCCTGGGGCAGAAAAATACTGACCCGGTATTTCACCGCCCCAGGCCAGTACCATTATCTTAATCAGCTTTGCATAACCATGTTCCGATAATATGCAGATGTGTTCGGCCTGGGTGATGGACTGCTTTGCATAGCCCAACGATAAGAGCAGTTCCAACGTATCGCCCTCACCGATACGTCCGTTTTCTGACGTGCTTATGGCACAAGCACATTGCACTAAGTCAACAACGTCAACATTTTCTTTAAAACGATTGATTTTCGTTCTGCTATAAACATAATACTAAGGTTTTCTAAGGTTTTATTGAACGACAACCATTTGGTGGTCGGTGATCCGTATACATAATGTTTATGGATTTAGGGTTATTTAGGGGGATATTGTAAAAATGGCAGGTTTTAGCAGGTTCCTATACTGTGCAAGCGTAAGTTTCCGTAAGCAGACATTAGCCATCCATACCCTATAGAACGCATCAGAATGCCCTTTCCTGCCATTTTAACTAGCTATGCGTGAATTTCTCTGTATCCTCCTGTCCCTCGGTATTATAGGCGTTTTCCCTTCCAGAAGTAGACTAAACAATGCTAATGCTTTCCTGCGGTATGCGTAAAAATCATCACGTTTAGCGGGAATATACGATTTAATATAAATACGGTCATACCCTCTTTTTTGTGTGAGAGATTCAATAATAAATGCAGATAGTCCTGGATTACTTAAATCAGCCGCTTTGCATATTAAGCCTTTATTTTCTTCCAGTCTGGCAAGTTCCATTAATTCAGCCGCCCGGCCGCAATCTATTCCGTAATCGCTTAAGTTCTTGTCCCTTGTCCTCATTGCTTATACACCATCCTTCTGATATAATTAAAGCAATGTGACTTTCCCGCTGCCATCACCCATCTAAAAACGACAGCGGGATTTTTTATACACTTCCTTCCGTTACCATTCTTACGCCAACACGATTCTTTTCGTTGTTTCCAAATTTAACTACAAGCTGACCAAATCTTGTACCATCAAGTATTAGCTCTGCTTTAGCAATCTGGTTTCCACTGGATATATTGCTTTCTGCCAGCGCTTCCTTAAGAGCTTGCTTCATAGTTGATAAAGGAGATACCACTTCCGGCTCCTTTGGGTTATCTCCCAAAATAGCTGCAAACATTCCTGCCCGCGGTGGTACTACTGTACCGGTTGCAAGCATTGGCATTTTATAGGGGATAGCTGCATAGGCAGAGGCCGGATAACCGGTTTTGCCTGATAGGTTCAAATTAGGAATGGTAGGTATTGCAATTCCCACCTTATCCATTACCCTATTGATTGCCTCGATAATTTTGTTTATCCCGGATACCACCGAATTTACCATGCCCTCGATACCAGAAACAATCTTCGCTATCGTATTCTTGATTACCGTCACAATACTGTTCCATATTTCTGTAGTCTTATTCATTACAGAATCCCACACTGATTCTATCGCCTGTCCGATTCCTTCAAATATGTTCTGTGCATCCCCCTTTAAAGCATCCCATAATCCCTTGACGGTACTGGAAATACGCTTCCATGCTTCCTCTACCGCCCCTAAAAGGCCGTTTAGCGCCGTTTCTATGATTGCGCCAATACTTTCTAACCCTCCACTAATAAAATCGCCTAGTGACGTTATCAGACCTTCCACAAGGCCCATTATGGCATCAATAACGCCTCCAAATATTTCCTTGATACCTTCCCATGCTTTTTCCCAATCTCCAGAAAATACACCTGTCAGGAAATCTATAATTCCAGAAAAGGCCGTTATCAGCCCATCCAAAACAGATGCCGCCGTGTCAATCAGGTTAAACAGGTACGTGCCTATTGTCTCCAGTATAGGGGCAACAACGGGCAGTATGTTGGAAGATATCCAACTAAGCAAGGGCTTTAAATATTCATCCCATATCACCTTGATTAAATCTGCAACTTTACCCATCAGTTCAATGATTTTATTGATAAGCGGCTGTATCGTTCCATCATATACTTCTGAAAATTTATCTGCCAGTTTTTGAAGGGTTGGGGCAATGTACTTGTTATAACCATCCAGCAGATTCTCCAGGATTTCAGATAGCCCATTCTTAATAGATTCAAACAGCGGAGCAATATGCTCGTCATACATCTTGTTTAAATTCTCGAATGTCTCAGTTATACCCTGTGAAATAGAATCAAGGACGGTTTTTATTGGCTCCATCGTATTTGCAAGAGATTCTTTTATCTTATCTTTGTTCTCTACAAATGGGGTAAGAATCGTGTCCAACACATCCCTGAACAACTTTGCTGACAATTCGGTAATTCCCATGAATATATCTGCATAGATTGCTATAATATCAGCCGTGATTTGCTTTGCTGTATCGCTTCTGAACACTGAAAAAATATCCGCTACCGCTACCGCAAAATCAGCGCCTATGGTACTGATTTCTGATGTGATATCAAACATACTTATCAGATAACCCCTGATTCTGCCTTTTGCACTTTCAAGATATAATGCTATTCCCCCGGTCAGATTATCAGCTATTGTCAGTCCAACACTGACAAACGCCCCGGCAGTTCTTCCCAGGTTGTAGGATATAGTATCCAACATGGTATTAAAGGCCGACATAACGCCCTGGTCCGTAAAAATATCTTTCAGACTATCGCCAATACTTGCTATGTTTGTCTTTATTGAATCCAGGACAGGTTTGTAATCCCCCAGCCCTTGCCAGAACCCCGATTGAAAGATTCCCTCTATCTCAATCAGCCTTTGTTTGATTGCCTCCAGGGTTTCCATGACATTATTTAGAAACGGTGATTCTGTCTGCTGTTCATCAGGGGACAGGCCCGGCGGCATTATACTGCTATCTCCTGTATTTTCAGAACCTTCCTCTGCATCACGCTGAATCTGTATTAGGTTATCAAAGGGTGCTAATGATTTCTTTACCTGTTTGCCCGCGTCCTTTACCCCGTCTGCAAAGTCCTCCGCACCATCAGCCGCGCCCTCATATCCAACCTGTACCTCTGCCATTTCTCCTGCCGCTTGTGCAGCTCCGCTATTTACAGATTTCTTACCCATTACCGTTTCCGTAAAATTCTTAAATGCCGTGGTTGCCGTTGATAACCGTTCAAGGAATACATTTATGGCCTTTATAATAGGCGTAAACAGGTTTATAAGCCCTTGTCCAATCGTAGCCTTTAAAGACTGTAATCTTAACTGAAAAATCCTTACCTGGTTCGCCCATGAATCCGATGTACGGGCAAAATCACCGCTTGCCGCTGAAAGCTGGTTCTGTACAAATTGCAAGCGTAAGGCAACCTTTTCCTGCTCCGTCATTTTATTAGTGGTTTTTCCGAAACCATTTGCAAGGGCATATTGGTCTAATGCACTTTGCGTCATGACAACGCCTAATTCCTTAAGCGATTCCGTCTCGCCCGTGAACACAGATTTTAATTTTGTATATGCTTCTTCCTGCGACAAGTTATAGAAACTTGCGACATCACCTGTTAACCCGGTTAATGCCGTAGCCATATCATAGGCCGCGTTTTCTGAATAACCAAAGGATTTAGACATTGCCCCGAACGTACCGACATATTTTTTCGCCATTGTCTCAGAAAGTCCAAAGGAATCAGCCGCCGCCTTTGCGAAATCATCCACCTGTTTTGTCATGCCGGGAAAAGTCACATCTACAACGTTTTGTACCTCTGCCAAATCGGACCCCAGTTCCAAACATTCTTTACCGAACTGCACAATCTGTTTTATCGCAAAAGCGGTAATGATGGCCTTACCGATGCCCTTCACTATTCCCCCCAGCTTTGTCATGGAGCCTTTAATTTCTGATATACCACGCTGCATCCCATCTGAATTGATTTTTGTATCAATAACAATATTTCCATCTGCTTTCAATATCCCAGTTCCTCACTTCCTAAGAGACAGAAAAAGCCGGAAATCTTGCATATATCGCAAAATTCCCGGCTCCATTTAGCCTTTAACAGATACCACTCTATCTATTAGTTTGATATGTAATTTTCTTTTCTACCTCCAGGATAATCACATCATTTTTTCGCTTTTTTATTTCTGCCATATTTCCCCTGGACAAAATCTTTTTTATTGCTTCAATCATTTTTTCATCAGAACTCATATAACACCTACTTTACAGGGAATGGGTACTTGCTCCCGTTGTCTACTGCCTGTTTGTACTGGCCTGTATACTTTCCTGCATGGGATTCCATTTCTTTTGTTGCAGCCTCCAGCTTGTCGCGAACCGCTTCCAAAGCTGCCTCTAAGAATATCTCAAACAGAAAGCGGTTATCTGGACCAACAATGGAAAGCGGGGACTGTCTCCCAAAAGCAGCCTGTCTTACATCGGCATTAAATACATAATCCATTTTGCTGCAGATGAGCTGGTTAAACTCCCCAAGTCTGGAAGTACTTTCCTCCAGGGATATTCCTGCCTGCTCTACAGGACTTCCGTCTGCCTTAACTTTGATACTTGAAAGTCGTTCCGATTCGTTTTTTAAGTCCCGCATAGCTTCATCAAATCGGATTAGGATGTTTCCATCCTTTGGATTTATCTTTATAACCCGGTTGGAATCCCCATTGATTGTAAATGTTTCAAATCCATCATCAAAATTAATATTTGCCATTCCTATAACCTCCGTTTATCATTTTCTTTAATCTTGCTTTATCCTCTGTCACCGTATTCTGCATAAACCCGGATATTGACTCCATTCCCTTTTCCATGCATCCTGCCGCAACACCCGGCAAATCATTTTGCGTTTCTCCCAGAATCTTCATACAGCCACTCAAACACGTTTCAACCATTTCTATTTTATTCATTGTTTTTACCCTCCATCTTTTCATAAATCGCCGCCAGTTCACAAATTATCACAAAAATCATTATTCCAATAACAACCATATTTTCACCCACTTTCTTTGTGTTATAGAAATCATATTAGCTAAAAACATTGCCTCCCTTTGTAGTTATGGAAATTGTTTTTTCAATAACTACAGCTCCCAATCATTCTTAAGCTGATTCAGCAGTTTCATTTCCTAAGATGTATCCATTACTGGGTTAGTTTCATAGTGGATAAAGGAGAAACAACCTTCGGCAGCGGGGCTATTTTGTTTCACTACGAATATTTTTCACCGCCATATCTACCACAGAAATCAGTCTATGATATTTCACATGGACAAGCACATCATAAAATAAGCTTCGTAGCCGCCTTATAATACTTGATAAAATGGAACGATGGTAAGCCTCTGCCGCTATAAGTTTCCGTATCTGATTATCTTTACATCTGGCATACATCTTTACTAGGCCCGCCGTTCCTAATTCCCGTAATGTCCCGGAAAACATGCTTATTTCCGCCCTTATGCTTTCCTCATGGCATAATGCCTCAAAAGCGTCCGAAATAATGTCATCTGACACATAATTTTCTAGTATTCCTCGGCACGTCCGCACACCATCAGCAGATAGCAACAAATCAGGGAAATTTATAAAATCAATTCTCACATCTTCCCCGTCTATCAATTCTGCTTCTGCTATCCGGTCAGAACACATCCCCAAATATCCCGCTGCCTCAATGCCGCCAGTTTTCAGGATAAGCCCAAGGCTTAAAAGCGGCATTTCAAGCACCTCCCTGGTCTTAATTGCTGTCACAATTTTTTCGTAATAAGTCATTCTGATTCTCCTTGTCTTTATTATTTCAATGCTTCTCTTGTGTAATATTGAAATGTATTGTTTATCAACAAACAGCACATTCGCCCCATGCTGACCAAATTTTGTAGTCACATTAACTATTTTTTCAACATTTACACACCCCAATCACTTTTAAGCTGGTTCAGTAGCTTCATTTCTTCGGATGTGTCCATTCCTGAGTTACTGTCCGGGTGATATGCCTTTGACAAGGTGCGATAGAACTTCTTAAGCATGGCCTTATTATCCTCATTGTAGTTATTAGAAATATTTCCACCGTAACTACTCCCACTATTCCCGCTGTAGTTATTAAAGAATCTTTCATAATAACTACGGCTCTCTTTCTGGCTCCGGCGCTCATAGTCTCTCTTTGCCTTATAATCTGCCTTGACCTTCTTAAGGGCATCCAGGTTGCGCAGGTTCCCGAACACATCATAGCAGTGCTTATATTCACTCTCGCTGGTATCATACTTTTCTTTGAAAGCCTCCACCCTCTGGTTGTGTTCCATTAGGATGCGCCTGTGCTCCTCCCTGGCCCTGTATTCCTCTGTCTGCTGGAACTCTGCTTCTACCCTGTCTATGATAGGCTGGAATTTCTTATAAATCAGGTCCACAAGTTCATCCTCTGGAAACCCGATGGATTCCACCTTATCCTTCCATCGGGAGCCAGTGATATAGTCCCCTATCCAGCTCCCACAGTCCACAATAGAATAGTACTCGATAGTACAGATTACAGTCTGCTTTTTCTTGACCTTCCCGGACTCCCGGTAACTCTCATGTATACTAATTCGGTATGCTTTTCTAACAGGGCGGTCAAAGTGTTCATCACTGTAGCGCCACCCCCAGGTTGACTCCTTCTTATCGTTGGTAGTCCAGGTGGTTTCATAAACTTCTATTTCCTTCGGTTCCCCGGCATGAACCTTCTTTACTTCTATTTCCTGTATCACGCAAAACATTTACTATTCTCCTCCGTGGTTACAATAACCATGATTTCAATAACTACATAAAAAATAAAGCCCTCCTTTAAACGGCTCTGCGTCTTAGCGTCTGGCTCTATACAATCATACTGCTATGTAATTTTCATTCTGCCGGCATATAAAAGACCCTCTGCCCGGCTTGATATGCTAAATCCACCTCATAAAGAACACCTTTAGCCCTCGTCATATCTTCATAAGCTCCCGCAAACAATGCTCCGTTATGAAACCTGCTTCTGGCATATACCGTTGCCCCTTTACCATCGTAGCTGTATTCTGCATATATTTCGCCATATTCAAGGTATTGTCTTGCGTCCTGGGTTCTTATCTTCACCGCTTACCCCTCCTTTCGATTTCTGTCAACACCGCCATTGCTATATCCTTGCTGAATGAATCTGGATATTTTATCATGAAACACTTAACTGCATTTACGGTTTCCTCCCAGTATTCATCATCATCCGGTTTGCCTACTGGAAGCCGCTGTTTAAATAGCTTCCAAACGTCTGCGAACATTTCAAATTCCTGTTGTACCTCTGAATTTTTTACCACATCGGCCCCCTGTTAATCAAATGGTGTTTTCTCCTTTGCTGGCTTGAAATCAAAATCTTTACCCTCTACTTCTTTGAAACTCATTTCCTCACCAACAAACTCCATTTGAAATTTTGCTGTTTTCCCTTGTCGGTTTTTCTCTACCTTCACCCCTTTGTATCTTTCATTTTCTTCTGAAAGATTCCAAAGCAGCATAACAACTGATGCATCCTGCTCAATATCACCTGATTCCCTCAGTTCCGACATAGTGGGTTCTTTTGTCTGCCGTCCTTCTGATGCCCTGTTTAATTGCGATAAGACTATGATAGGCCGGTTCAACTCCATTGCTAATGATTTAATTGCCTTTGAAATATCGCCCACTTCTGACGCCCGGTTAGCGTAATGACGTTCGGCCTTTATAAGCTGCAAATAATCAATGATAATGCAATCAGCACCCATGTGCTGGCATTCTCTGCGTATCTCACCCACGGATTTAACCCCGCTTGATATCCACACATCCAGCCTTTTCAGTTCCGTATTGGCCTTTTGGAACCGTTCTTTTTCATCCCCCAGGAAAGCCTTGCCCTGCCGGATACGGTTCATCATAATACCAGATTGCCGCGACACCAGTCGTTCATACATCTGCTTATTTGTCATTTCCAGATTATACAGCAGCACCCGCTTGCCCTGGATTCCCATATTTGTCAGTATTTGCGTAACAAAAGCAGATTTTCCAACTGCCGGGCGCGCTCCAATGACAATGATATCACCACCCTCCAGACCTCCAAGACAATCATCCAATCGTGGGAATCCCGTGTAAAGAAAATCCCGTTCCCTGTCTACGAAACATCCTGGGGCCATTTCGTCAACAATCTCACTTAAGCATTTTGCCTTTGGTCTATCATCCTCTTGCAATGCCTCCAGAGCGTTCACAGTCTCCCCTATTTGCTTTTCTACGGCAGAGGGGTGGAATTGTACTGCATTGATAATTTGCGTGGCTGTACGGGCCTTATATGCATTTTTAATCACTTCTGCATATTCCCCAGTTGCCGTACTTGTTACGCTTGAATCACTGCACTCTTTTAATTTACTCAGCAATTCAGATTGGGAAACATCATCAATGTTTGCTGCAAGGGTAACAAGATTGGCCTGATATCCAAAATCATGCGCTCTCAAGAATTCCAGATATATCCGCCCTAACAGCGCATCAACAAACATATCAGGGCGAATGCTCCCACAATCCTTGATTACCCGTGGTTCCATCATCAAGGCACCAATAAGCGCTTGCTCCGCATTAACAATCATAAATCATCCTCCCCCGGCAGATAATCAATAATAGCCTTTGACATAAATGTATCGAAATTTTTACAAAAGCATATCTCTGTTCCCTCTGCCTCCCATTCACGGGTATAGGCTCGAACCGCCAAATAAATTTGCTTGTTAGTCAGCCGATAACGAACTTTGTTGATACAACGCCCTTTTTTCACATAAGCACAATAGTATTCAAATGCTTTTGCTTTTCCCCTCTTTTTTGGATATATGGCATAAATCTTTTCAAAGTCTGTTTTCAGTCGTTCAAGGTCGGAATCATTATCTCCCGTCTTATCTGGTTCGGCTCCAGGCGAACATAATATATTATTATCTAACTCTATACTAACCTGTGCTTCCATTTTGGATACATCATGGATACGTTCTGTATCCAGTGCGTATACGCCATTATTAACAATCAGTTGAGATAACTGTTCTTGATAAAGAGTGCGCTTATATCTGTCTGCCTGTATGTAGTTATTTTGTTTCCAATGAGTAATAACCATGATTCCATCATCAAATGGAATAACAAATCCCCTGGAAATCAAAACATTCAAATCATCACTTCCACAGTTGACTAACTTAGTGATTTTTTTAGGAGAAGATACAAAACCATCATCATCTGCCCTCAGACCTAAATGGAAATACAAATTTTGTGAAGTAGCAGGCATATCAAGAAACTTGTCCGTATCAATAACATCAAGTGAAAACATCCTCCTATTCGCCATTAGTTGATACTCCTTCAATCTCTCTCAACAACGCTTTTGCGCTATCTAATGCTTTCAAAGTTCTGCTTCCACGATTCTCTAGCGTTTTTATAAATCGCCTAATTTCATTTGCCGTTGAAGCTCTATAATATCCACCTAATGTACTACTTAAAATCACATGCCCTTGCTCTCGTTCAAATTCAATCTGTTTCTGCAATGTCCTAATGCTTGTAAATCCAAAATAATTTTTTAAAAATGTCGGTGACAGCGCATTTTCCTCACCAGCTTGTAAAAATTCATAAACCATATTTACCCTTTCTACTTTTCTTTATCTACAGGCATTTCTAACTTTTTATTGCTCTTTATGGTCAGGATAAAACAGTCTCCTATTCTCCATCTATACACTGCTTGTCTTAAATATTTGTCCCCTGTCCATTCAGAAAATCCACCAGTTTGCCAAAATTGACTAAATACTTCGTTCCAACCATAACAAACGTTATTTTCTTCTGGAGGCATAATTTTCTTATGCAATCATAAGATAACCCGGTCCTCTCTGCTGCCTTACGGATGGTAAGCATTTCTGGAATGGCCTGTTCCTCCTGCACCGGGAGTTTAATAGCTGCTTCTAATGCCGCCATCTCGCCAAGAATAGCCTTTTCCCGCCGTTCTATATCCGCATTCCAACCGGAACCAGATTGCAAGAAAAGCTCTGAGCGCTGCCGCGCTAAGTCCGTATACCTGGAAATCAACTCCATTTTCGTCATATAATTTGAATTTGCTCCTTTCCAAATATTTTCCATTCATCCATTCTTCCCGGAAAATCTCGCTCATTATCTGGCCTCATGCAACTTATCAATTTCATTATCTGCGACAGTAAGGTCATACAGCACCCGGCGTCCAATTCTTACTCGGCATCCAAGACTTTCTCCGAATTTCATTGCTGTATTCCTTCCTAACCCTGTGTATGCCATCCATGCCACTAAATCTACAAGCCTTGTTTTCGTATTTTTCTGCATTAAAATTCTCCTTTCGGTTATTTATTGGGATTTATTGTATGTACTTGAAGTTTGTTTGGCTTCATGATATTATAGTAACATAAATGTTTACATCAAGTACACATCTCGGAAACCTTTTTTTATGTTACCTGGATTATGAAAGGAGTGGAGAAATGAGTAAGAATGTATCCTGTTCTAAAGAATATATGTTACTATGCGGAGAGAGATTGAAAGAATGCAGAGAAGCGGCCGGATATACGCAAGAGGAACTTATAAATAAAATTATGCTACTTCCAGAAAACAGAGGAAAAGAGAGGAACGAAAAGCATATATCCAGCGTAGAAAATGGAAGACGCCCTTTATCCATCGAATATGCTCGTTTAATTTCTAAAGTATTAAAGGTTAAAGAAGAATATTTATTGGGAAAAGATGATTTCAAAACCGAATCTGACGAAGCAGACTCATACACAAAAGAATGGAGCGAAAGACGTAGTTGTATAAAATTTTTAATACAAAGTATGGGATACGTAGAGGAGTATGCCTCACAACTTCGTTATCGACAACTTTTTATAAGTTCTGCGGATACAAATGAGGCTATCAAGAAAAAACTAGCATTTGCCCAAAAAGGATTGTCTGTGTATCCCGAATGGAATATGATTATATCTGATGAAAAAGGCAGGAGAATACATTTAATGTCAAATGAAATAGAACGTATTTATGATGATATTGAATCTTTTATAAAGTATAGACTGGAAAGGGAATTTGATGATATTACTCGTTATGCTTGCGAAAAAGATATGGGAGACAACAGTCTAAATATCACATGGTTATAACTTCTTAAAGTACCACTTTGCATAAACAATGATAAACCACAATAAAAAGAAAAGCCTATAAACGCTATGTTTCCGGGCTTTCTTAAACAATGATAAATGTACTACTTTCAATGTTATTTTCTTAAGGAAGGATATTATGGCAAGTATAAGAAAACGCGGTAACTCTTATCAAGTCACGGTTAGCAATGGGCGCAGAGCCGATGGGACCCAAATTCTTGAAACGGACACATTCACACCAGAACCAGGAATGACCCCAAAACAGGAGAAAAAGGCCCTGGAGCAATTTGTAATGGACTTTGAGCGTGATGTAAAATCAGGCCAAAATGTTAAAGGCCGGCGCTTGACCCTGGAAGAACTATCTGAGTTATTTTTAAAAGACAATGAACCTACTGGAAACCCGGATGATGATATTATGTCCATCACTACCTGGGCCAGCTATAAAAACTGTTTGAAATTGCGCATTGTCCCACGCCTGGGGCATTTGAAAATATGCAGCATCATTCCAAAGAACCTTAAGGATTACAGCAAAGCCTTAAGGCAGGACGGGGCCAGGATTGACGGAAAGCCCGGCGGGCTATCTGAAAGCACCATAACAAGGGATTGCGCCATTGTCAGCAGCTTATTGTCTTATGCCGTTGGTGAGGGATTACTTACCATAAACCCTTTAATCTATGCTGGAAAGCAAAGCAAGGGACATAGACCCAAGAAAGAGTATAAGGTGAAATATCTTACCATAGAGCAAACACAAGCGTTCCTGTGGGCCTTAGACAACCCTATAACGATAAAATACGGAGGCCGTAAGCGTAAAAACAAATCAGGGGAAGTATATTCAATCAAAGAATATCAAACGTCCTGGAAACTCTCTTTAAAATGGCGGGCTTACTTTTATCTGGCTCTATTTATTGGTGACAGACGTGGTGAGAATATAGCTTTCACATGGAATGATATAGATTTAGATACCGGAACCGTGAATATTGAAAACTCTACAGCTTATGTGGATGGAAAGATAATACAGAAAAAGACCAAAACAAATAAATCACGCACTCCTGTTATACCGCCTGTTGTTACAGGCATATTGAAATTATGGAAAGCGGAGCAAATGCGCCAAAGCATGGAGCGCGGCACATATTGGCAGGGATACCACGGGAAAGAATTTGATAAGAATTTTATCTTCACACAAGAAAATGGGATTCAAATGCACCCTTCAAGCCCATACCATCAGTTTAAACGAATTATAGAACTGTATAACAAATATGTGGCAGAGGATTGCAGCCACATGATACCCCCGGATATAACCCCACACGATTTACGGCATACTGCCGCATCCATATTGATTGCTAATAATATGGACCCGCGCTCCGTTGCCGGGGTTCTGGGACATTCCAATGCGACCACCACATTAAATATCTATGCCTACTTTTTCCGCAGCAAGAATGAGGAAGCAGCTAACATCATGGAGAGTGTTTTAATCAAGGCAAATTAGTCAATGTTAGTCAAATGTTAGTCAAATCAAGAAAACCGCCCACACCGGACGGTTTTTCTTTTGCTCAAATGTTCAATTTTCCTTGTAAATACGTACTTTTTTATCAAGCCACTGGCCGGACTCGAACCGGCGACCCACGCATTACGAATGCGTTGCGCTACCAACTGCGCTACAGTGGCATCCGAACAGCAAACGCCATTCCTTTGATACAACAAGGCTGCTGCCTAAGCAACAGCCTTGCCATCATGACCTGACCGGGAATCGAACCCGGGTTTACGCCGTGAGAGGGCGTCGTCTTAGCCGCTTGACCATCAGGCCTTAAAGGTAAATCGAGGCGACGTGATTCGAACACGCGGCCTCTGCGTCCCGAACGCAGCGCTCTACCAAACTGAGCCACGCCTCGATACCTTTGGTAGTATAATACATTTATTCCAGAAAGTCAACCATAAATTGTCAAAGTTTTTAAAATAATTATGATAATTTCCGAAAAGCCCCGGTTACAGGCTCTGTACTATACTTCTACCGCAGTAAATCCAAGGTCGTCTAAAATCTCCACAGCCCTGGCCTCACAGTCCGCATCCCCGTCAATGGTCACTGTCTTGACGGATAAATCCACGGTATTCTTAATACCTGCTCCGTCCAGCCCCTTCTTAATCCGGTTCACACATCCATCGCACATCATTTCCTCGCACTTATAAGTTTTCATGTTCATTCTCCTTTTCTGTTATTATATTTAACAGGCCTTTTCTAAAGTCCCGTCATTCATAAATACTGTCATAATCATAGTTTGCATAAAAATCCGTGATTCTATCAAAATAGAAGTCCACAGTGTCGTCTGTAAGCATATGCTCTCCTGCCGCCATCCATTCCAGCAGCTGATCACCGGTATCCTCCGAGTAGTGAATCACATCCATATAGTGGTCCAGATTGCAGGTGATGTCAAACTGGTCGTCAAAGGCAAAGAGACGTATGTTTTTGCACTCCAGCAGCATGCGGGCCATGAGGCGGTATCCCTCCATCTGCCGTTCAAACTCCCCTTTTGCCATCAGCTCGCTGTCCCACCAGCTGATGCTGTAGGGCGGAATAAAATAGTAAAAGGTGACCTGGGAATTGGCCCTGGCCGTGGCCAGCACATTCTGCTCCAGATTCTCCATGACCGTCCGGCGGTCTTCTTCGGTAAAAGGGACGGTTTCCATTTTGCGCGGCTCCCTATCATATGTCTTTAAGACAGCTTCCCTGCCCCAGTCCCGTTCCGGCGCCCAGTGCATGTATTCGTCAAAGGTGGTGGTCCGCCCGCCTGCCTTTGTCCTGGCAAAGACACCCGGAATAGTGCCGAATATCACTTCCCTGTTGAAGATATAATTCACATCATTGAAGGGGTTTCCATCCGTCAGATACTCCGGTGAAGGGGCTGCCGGATTCCACTGGTCCTTTGGATAAAACAGGAAGCTCCTGTCCAGGCCCCTGCACACCACCCTTATTTGGGGATTATAGGCCAGGGCCCGTCTCACAGCCTGGTCCACTTCCTTATAATATCCGCCCGCATATGGTATCTTGACGGATGTGACGCCGAAAAGGCTGTCAAACCGGCTGGCCTTAAAATTCTCCATCATGGATGTGCCTGTAAGTACTGCGTCGTAAGTAAAATTGCGGCTGATACCGTCATTCTGGTACCGTTCGCTGTCAATGGGATATGCCAGCTGTTCAAGAGGCTTGTGGTAGTGGAAAAAAGGATCCACCCAGACCACCAGTCCGCCTAACATAACCAGCATAGCCAGTACGGCTCCCATGGTAAACCGCAGCCATCTGCCATACCCTATGTTTTCTGTCCCATTCTCCCGCTTTTGTGTCTCCAATATAATCTCTCCTGTAGCTGTTTATTCAAATAAGCCTTATTAGAACTGGAAATAAATGAAGCCGGATATTCCTGCCAGGGACAGGACCGACCAGACCAGAAGGACGGCTGTTCCTGCTCCCCTGAGGAAGGTGGGGCGAAGCTCTGTCTCGCCCATATTCCTGGCGTTCATCACCAGACAAAGTACGGCCCCATACAGTCCCAGCACTGTAAATACCCGGTGTTCTGTCAGCCAGATCGGCAGTTCCACCATCTTAAAGCTGTCCATGAAGGACGGATTGATCTGCATGTTTCCAAAATCCAGCAGCCGTTTCAAAAACAGCTTTGCCTGGGATATGCTTTCTGACCGGAAGATGACCCAGGTCAGATTGACAAACAGAAACGTGACAATCCACCGGAACGCCGTGTGAAGATTCTCCCACTGCCGTTTAAAGACACGGTTAAGGGCCTGGGCCGCGCCGTGAAGCGCCCCCCACAAGATAAAGGTCCAGGCCGCGCCGTGCCAGAAACCGCTTACCAAAAATACCGCCATGATATTCATGTAGGTGCGCAGGTTTCCCTTCCTGCTTCCCCCCAGAGGAAAATAGATATATTTTCTGAGGAAACGGGTCAGGGTCATGTGCCAGCGCTTCCAGAATTCCACCGGAGACATCGCTTTATAGGGAGAATCAAAATTAAGGGGCAGTTCCAGGTTAAACATTCTGGAAATTCCCATGGCCATGTCACAATAACCGCTGAAATCAAAATACAGCTGGAAGGTATAGGCCAGCATGACCAGGAATGCGTCCGTGGAACTGAGTATCTCCACCTGAGCATATCCCCAGTTTACCGGTCCCGCGAAAAACTCCGCAAGGATAACCTTCTTGAACAGTCCTACAGCCAGTATCATCAGTCCCTGGGCCATGTTCCGGGAATCTGCCTTCAGGCGGAAAGGGTCCTTAAGCTGCGGGATAAACTCCCCGTGCAGGAGAATCGGTCCCATGGCAATCTTTGGAAAATACACGGTAAACAGGAAATACTCCCAAAAACTGTAATCTCTTGTCTCCTTGCGGAAGGAGTCCACCAGCCACCCAATCTGCTGGAAGGTAAAAAAACTGATTCCCACCGGAAGGAGAAGCCTTGTGTAGGCAATGTCCTTTCCCAGAAACGCATTCAGGTTCTCTATAAAGAAATTAGTATATTTAAAGTAAAAAAGCAGGGCCAGATTGGCGAATATGCCAAATGCCAGAACCATCCTCCCGCCAAACCGTCCGCCCGTTATGCCATCCGTCCCGCCGTCCGCCTTGCCTTCCCCTTTGCCTGTCTCCTTCTTTTCTTCCCCTGACAGCATCCTGGAAACAGCCCAGTTAAATACCGCGCTTCCCACAAGAAGTCCCAGATACCATGGATTGGCGTACGCGAAAAATACCAGGGACATGGCGGCCAGGAATCCTCTGGCCCATGTATGGCGCTTCATCCGGCACAGCCCGAAATATCCTGCCAGCACAGCCGGAAGAAACAATAATAAAAATAAATATGAATTAAACTGCATGTATCTTTTCGTTTCCTTTATCTCAGGTTTCTATCTCAGGTTTCCTGTTATTTCATCATCTTCTGCAGAGTCCTGCAAAGCTCCTCCACCGTGGCGTCGCTGTCGCCGCTGCGGATATCATCCACCACGCAGGACTTGATATGGCGCTCCAAAAGCACCTTGTTAAAGCTGTTAAGCGCTGCCTGGACCGCTGCCACCTGGGTGATGATGTCCACGCAGTAGCGCTCATCCTCCACCATGGACTTGATGCCCCTTATCTGTCCCTCTATCCGGTTCAGCCGGTTCATGAGCCCGCGTTCTTCCGACACTTCCCTGTGTTTATGGCGGCAGGCGCAGCCTTCTTCCTGATTCATGTATTCCTCTCCTTTTACCTTCCTGTCCCCCGGGGAACCGCCCATGTCCGGGACACGGACGGATTCCCGCAGGTATTTTCGCAGGTGTTTTACAGCCCCGCGCTACAGCTTCAGATTCCTGAGTCTCAGGGCATTTCCCACCACGCACACTGAGCTCAAGGACATCGCGAATCCTCCCAGCATGGGGCTTAACAGCGGGCCGCCCAACAGGTACAGCACTCCGGCTGCCACCGGGATTCCCAATGAGTTATAGAAAAATGCCCAGAACAGATTCTGTTTTATATTGCGGATGGTTGCCTTGCTCAATTTGACAGCCCTGTAGACATCCATAAGGTCAGACTTCATCAGCACCACGTCCCCGGATTCCAGGGCAATATCGCTGCCGTCTCCAACAGCGCAGCCCACGTCAGCCTGGACCAGCGCCGGTGCGTCGTTGATTCCGTCACCTACCATCATAACTGTTTTTCCTTCATTCTGCAACCGGCTTACGACCTGGGCCTTGTCTTCCGGAAGCACCTCTGCCACCACCTGGTCCACATGGGCCAGCTTGCCGATGTACTGGGCCGTTTTCTCATTATCACCTGTAACCATGTAGACAGCCACTCCCAGGCTCTTTATCTTTTCCACCGCCTCCACACTGGTTTCCTTGATGGTATCGGCCACGCACACGATCCCGGCCAGCCGGCCGTCAATCACCACATACATGGGAGTCTTTCCTGTATTGGCGTATTCTGAGGCTGCTTTTTCCGTATCCTGGGATACAGGCACATGCAGTTGGTTGAGGAGACGCCGGTTGCCCACCGCCACCTTCCATCCCTTCCAGGCCGTGATAATACCTGCCCCGGTGATACTCTCAAATGCCTCGGGCATCGCCAGGTCCATCTGCTTCTCCCTGGCAGCCTGCACAATGGCCTGGCCCAGGGGATGTTCCGACATCTGTTCACAGGCGGCCGCGATTCCCAACAGGTGCTCCCTTTTCTCATCCTCAGAAGTCTGAGGTTCCCTGGTGCTTTCCCCGAAAGCCCCGCTCCCCGGCTTCCACACCTGTTCCACCACGGCTCCGCTGATCACATTTACATCCGTCACCCTGGGTTTTCCCTCTGTGATGGTTCCTGTCTTATCCAGTATGACGGCATCCACCTTATGGCAAATCTCCAGGGCCTCACCGCTCTTAATCAGTATGCCGTGTCCGGCTCCAACCCCGGTTCCCACCATGATGGCCGTGGGAGTGGCCAGCCCCAGCGCACACGGGCAGGCAATGACCAGGACGGCCACGAATATGGTCAGCACAAAGGCAAGTTCCTTTCCTCCGAATATCCACCACAGCAGGGCCGCCACCAGGGCGATTCCCATGACAGCGGGAACAAAGTATCCGGCCACCTTATCCGCCAGCTTGGAGATAGGTGCCTTCTTGCCCTGGGCATCCTCAATCATCTTAATGATTTTGGACAGGGTGGTATCGCTTCCCACATGGGTCACTTCCACTTCCATAGCCCCATTATAATTCATGCTTCCGCCGATTACGCTGTCCCCCGGCTGTTTCTCCGCCGGGATGCTCTCCCCGGTAAGCATGGACTCGTCCACGCTGCTGCTGCCCTGTACAAGTATACCATCCAGGGGTATCCGGCTGCCCGGCTTTATGAGGATATGCTGCCCCACAGCCACCAGGGAGGTCTCCACTTCCCTCTCCGTACCGTTCTCATAGAGAATAGCCGTGTCCGGCGCCAGCTCCATGAGCTTGCGTATTGCTTCGGATGTCTTTCCCTTGCTGCGGCTCTCCATGAACTTGCCCAGCATTACCAGTGTGACCACCACGGCCGCTGACTCATAATATAGCTGGTGGGCCTTCATGTGATCCCCCGGAATGCCCAGAGTCATCACAAGGCTGTAGATAAACGCGCTTCCCGTACCAATTGCCACCAGGGAATCCATGTTGGGATTGCCCTTAAGCAGGGAACGAATACCTACCAGATAGAACCTGCGTCCGCAAATAAGGACCGGTACTGTCAGTATGAGCTGGACCAGGGCAAAATTAAGCGGATTCTTATCCATCTGCATGAAGGCCGGCAGAGGCAGGGTAAAGGGCAGCATATGCCCCATGGAAATGTAGAGCAAAGGAACAGCAAAACAAATGGCGGTAATCACCCTGCGCTTCACAGCCTCCAGCTGTTCCTCCTGCTGCCGCCATTCCTCTTCTTCCTTTTTCTTGTTCTGTTCTTCCTCCGCAATCAGGCTGGCAGAAAAACCCGCCCTGGATACCTTCTCACAAATCATTTCAGGCGTCACCCGGCTCTCGTCATAGGTAATCACCATCCGGTTGGTTGTCAGGTTCACATTACTGCTCTCCACACCGTTTAACTTTCTCGTAACACGCTCCACCGCGCTGCTGCACGCGGCACAGGACATTCCGTCTATGTGATATCGCTGCGTGGTCATATGTTTCACTCCTTTCTTATACCCCACCTGGGTATATTGTAATTATAGAGCACTAACTATATATTGTCAATAGGCAGTATGCCCCGGAATGAAAAGCTTTACTATTTTACGCTAAAAAAACAGACACATGCATCATGAGAATACGCTTGTATCCTTCCGTGCATCTGTCTGTTTATCTATTTGTCTCCTTCTTCCCAATCCGTATTTCAAATCCGGTCCCGGATTCCGGCTGCCCCGGAGGTCAATGTCCCCGTTCCAACACTGCCATACCATATCTCACCAGAGCATAGATGGTAAGGACGGATGCTATGACGGTTTCACCAGCCACAGCGTATGACAGGGCAGGTACGGGATGTCCCATGCCGCCGAGACAGGCCATGGCCATCTTAAGCCCAATGGCTGTAATGACAAAGGGGAAGGTAAAGGCGGCATAGCTGGGATAAAACTTCATCTTCAGGTATGCCGGTGTCTTTATAAGCACCGCAATGTAAATGACTGAGCTGAGAATCATCATAAACAGGACCAGCCCCAGTGACTTTGGCTGCACGGACTGGATATATCCGGCCAGGCAAAGGCTGACAGGCGCCGTATAGATGCAAAACAACGGCTGTGCCGGTTCCGGAACCTGTTTAAAGTTCACATAGCGGTATGTAACCAATACCAACAGTATGAGGGCCGCCGCAAAGCCGAACCAGAAGGCTGCTGTTCCCACTGCCAGTTTATCAAAGGCTGGCGCCGTGACACTTGCCACCGCGATTCCCACATAGACAATGTAGTAGCTTGCAAATACCTGCTGCATTTTAAGGTGAATCATGAATCTGGCTGTAAAATACACCATGAGGGCAATGTGCAGCCCAATGCCGGCATACCAGATTATCACGGCGCTGCTTCCCACAAAGGGCTTGGCATATCCTGCCAGAAGCATGACTGCCATGGAAAAGGTTCCTGAAACACTGGCCATGATGGGATTCTTCATGTCCCCGGCAAACTGCCCGGGGTATAATATGATTTTGATCACAATCAGGATCCCCAAAATCAGGGATACCGCCCCGCACAGAAGGCGGACTCCTTCCGAATAAGACTGGAGCAGATTTCCCAGAGCAGCCATGCCCAGCATGACGCCTGTTGCCGGAAGAGGTATTTTCTTTATCATCAGCGCACACTCCTATTCGTCAATATTCGTAAGTCCCTTTTCCCTTATGATCATCTCGGCTACCTTGCCTGCCACCAGACCCGTAAAATGGATACACTGTTCCTTATGCTCCCCTGCCCCCATATCAAATTCCTTTGTGAGAATCCGGCAGCACAGCGCGTTCTTCCCGTTAGCCGCCTTGAACCAGTCGTGAAGCTCCTTGGAAAGAGCCAGTGTCTGTTCCACCTGGGGATCCTTCTGGACCGTGCGGCCGAATACAAGGCCAATGGCCATGACACCCCCTGACACAGCTCCGCACAAGCACTTGGAGCGCCCGATTCCAATGGGGAATCCGGATGCCATGGCAATGACCTCCTCCGGTACATCCATCTCAAAGTTACTGCGGATGGAACAGACAACTGCCTCTGAACAGAAGAATCCTCCGCGGAATAAATCCTCTGCATCCTTTGCTATTTTGGCCACACTCACTTCTTTCTTTAAATTCATGTTACGGTACCCTCCTTATAAGATTTTCTCTTTCGTCCATCTCATTTTACATGAATCCCGGTGGTGTGTCCCATTGTTTTTATTGATGCAAAACCATATGCCATAGAAAAATACAATGTCCCTACATGACCTTCTGCAAAAGCCCTCTGAATACCAGCAGGAGTACCGCAAAAAGCGCCGCTACGAATATCAGTGTCTTTGCCACTGTCATGCTGATAAACCCGCTTACAAGGACCCCTATATAGAGCATCAGCATCATGGTGTATCCCGTATAAGCCCAGCAGCGCAGCCCCAGCATACGGTTTCTCTCATCGGTCTCATAAATCCTGCGCTTCTCCTTAAGTTCCGGATTCCGCAGATACTGCAGGTTGCGGATGATGGATATAACCCCGGACGCGGCCAGGCCAAATCCGGTTCCGCCGTAAAATTCCGGCATAAAATCCCTGTAACCCTGTTCCAGATACATCACCATGGCGCGGTTCCTGACCGCAAAGGACAGCCCTATGGCCGCTGCGCCCAACAGGATAAAGCATATCCCAAACACAATCCGGTTCCTGCACCTCTTCTCAAAATCAATGGGGTTTTCAATAAATAACTGGTTCAGCCACATATTCATTCCTCCTCTTCAAATAAAAATATATCCTCTATGCTTTTTCCGAAAAATCTTGAAATCTTAAAAGCAAGCTGCAGGGAAGCATTATACTTCCCGTTTTCAAGGGATATTATGGTCTGCCTGGTCACGCCCAGGGCCAAGGCCAGCTCCTCCTGGGTGACTTTGTCATGTTTCCTCAGTTCCTGTATCCTGGTCTTCAATCACACCACCCTTTCCTCATTTCCTTTTAATCTTAAATCATCTCTGCTTTTTGTCATCGCCTGTTCCGCCTTTTTTAGTATAGCATGCTTTACATTTTTAGTATAGTATGTTTTACATCAAATGTCAAGTATATTTTACATTTTTATTCCCGCTGCAAAATCCGGCAGCAAAAAGCAGCCCCTGGGGATTCCGGTACAGAGAATCCCCAGGGGCTGCCCTTTGCATTTATTATGTTTTATCAAAAAAATCCCTAATTACTCATAAACTTGGAGACATATCCCTGAATGAATATGATGAGTACAATCAAAGGCAGGATATAACTCACATAAATCCTGGCCCACACAGGAAAATGAATTCCCTCCCCTTCATTGGCCTCTGCCGTAAATTTCTTAAAGCCCCATCCATAGCGGCTGGTGCAAAACAGCAGGTAAAGCATGCTGCCGATAGGCAGAAGGTTGTTGCTGAGGATGAAATCCTCCAGATCCAGAACCGTGCTTCCCTCTCCCAGGGGGGCAAAGCTGCCCCAGAGATTAAAGCCCAGCACACACGGAACGGACAGAATGATGATGGCGGCTATATTGCAGAGAACCGCCTTCTTAAGGGTGCATCCCGTCAAATCCGTTGCAAATGAAATGATGTTCTGGAACACCGCGATGATGGTGGAAAAAGCCGCAAAGGACATAAACAGGAAAAACAGTATCCCCCAGATTCTGCCGCCTGCCATATGGTTAAATACATTGGGCAGGGTAATGAAAATCAGGGATGGTCCTGCTGTGGACTCAATATTGTAGGCAAAGCAGGCCGGGAATATGATGAGTCCGGCCATGAAGGCCACCAGGGTGTCCAGCAGGGTTACGCTGACCGCCTCTCCTGTCAGCGTTCTCTCCTTGTCGATATAGCTTCCGAAGATTGCCAGGGCTCCGATACCAATGCTCAGGGTGAAAAAGGATTGTCCAAGGGCAGCGAACACGGCTTCACCGATACCCGCCTCCGCCATTTTCCCAAAATCAGGCTTCAGGTAAAACTCCAGCCCGGGACCGCCTCCCGGCAGAACCATGGAATGCACGGCCAGCACTACCATCAGCACCAGCAGACACACCATCATGACCTTTGTAATGCGCTCCACGCCCTTCTGAAGGCCCATGGCGCAGACTCCGAAGCACAGCAGGACCACAATGACCATGAACCCTCCCATCAGCGCGGGATTAGCCAGCATACTGCCGAATTCACCGGCCACTGCCTCTGAATCCAGGCCGCCGAAATCCCCCTTAAGGGTCTTAAAAAAATAAAGCATCATCCATCCGCCCACAGTCGTGTAGAACATCATCAGAATATAGTTGCCTGCCATGGCGATGTACTTGGTCAAATGCCACCTGCTTCCCTTTGGCTCCAGCAGGTCAAAGGACAGGGCCGCGCTTTTGCGGCTGGCCCTTCCCACTGCAAATTCCATGACTACGATGGGAAGTCCCAGTATCAGCAGGAACACCAGGTATACAAGCACAAAAGCGGCACCTCCGTATTCGCCTGCTATATAAGGGAACCGCCACACATTGCCCAGACCAATGGCGCATCCCGCGCTTATAAGGATGAAGCCCAGCCTGGACGAAAATTTTTCGCGTTCCATCTATATATCCCCCGTTTCGTAATATATCGCGAGTTACCGGCCTTTTCAGACAGCCGGACTCAATAAAAGAGCCCTTAATCCTAAGGACTCTTTCATATACTACCATATTATTATATAAATATCAACCTATCTCTGCCCTTTGTCATAGGGAACGCCGGAGGCCCTGGGAGCCTGGGAGTTCCTGGATGTAAATACCAGGACAATCAGGGTGGCCAGATAGGGTATCATCTTGTACACATAGCTGGGAATCCCTGTTGCCGCCAGAAACGGTATGCCGGAATAGGCTGCCGCCACCGCCTTCATGAGGCCGAAGAACAGGGATGCCCACATGATTTTTACCGGCTTCCACTGTCCGAAGATAAGAACTGCCAGGGCCAGGAATCCGTATCCTGCCACATCCGCGTTAAAATTAGTGGATGTGGGCACCACGAACACCAGCCCCCCTAAACCGCCCAGGACCCCGGATATCAGGACGCCTGCATACTGCATGCGGCAGACGTTGATGCCCGCCGCGTCTGCTGCATGGGGATGCTCCCCGCAGGAGCGCAGTCTCAGGCCGAACCTGGTCCGGTAAAGCACCAGGGTGGACAGAACCAGAATCACGATGCCCAGATACGTGGTGATGTAGGTGTTCCGGAATAACAATGGGCCGAAAAACGGGATATTGCCCAGAAGGGGAACGGATTCAATCCGGAAGGTATTGCTGAACTGAATCTGCTGCACTCCCTGGATAACCCTGGCCACAAAGATGGCAAAGGCCGGTGCAAACATGTTGAGGGCTGTTCCGCTGATAGTCTGGTTTGCCTTCATGTTGATGGACGCGTAGGCATGAAAGAAGGCAAAGACAGCTCCCGTGGCCGTGGAGATAAGGATGGCCAGTAGCAGCTGCAGCTGTCCGCTCATCCTGTCTCCTGTCATGTTCAGGAACAGGATGCCCGTAAAGGCTCCCATGGTCATGATTCCCTCCAGGGCAATGTTGACCACACCGCTCCGCTCGGAAAACATGCCGCCCAGGGCCACAATCATCAGGGGAATGGTAAACAGCATGGTCTGCTGGAATATAAAATAAATCACACTCATATCTGGCCGCCTCCTTTCTCCCGTTTTCGGTTCATCCGGGTCAGGATGGTTTTCACTATCAGGGCAAAGGCGCTGAAATAAATGATGACCGCCACAATGATGTCAATGATTTCCGTGGAGAATTCAAAAAGCTGCAGGTAAAATCCCCCGGCTGTCAGATATGCGATGAACAGCCCGGAAAACAGCACTCCGATGGGATGGCTCAGTCCCAGCAGCGCCACGGAGATGCCGGTAAAGCCTTCCGTCGCAAGCACATCCTTTATCTCAATGTGCTTGCCGGTGCCTGCCAGGTACAGAAGTCCCCCTGCCATGCCTGCTATGGCCCCTGCTATGACCATGCTCATGATGATGTTCCTTTTCTCGTTGATGCCCGCATACCTGCCGGCGTCCCGGTTAAAGCCCACCGCCTTAAGCTCATAGCCAAAGGTGGTCTTATTGAGGATAACCCATATCAGCAGCACGGCGGCAACGGCCAGAAGGATACCGCCGCCCACGCTTGACTCCGGAAACAGCTTATCCATTCCCATCTTGGGGATCTGCGCGGTGGCTGCCACGTTCCTGGATTCATTGCGCAGGTTGTTAAAGAGAGGCTTGTAGCTCTTGACAATCCAGTTCACCATGTACATGCCGATATAGTTCATCATGATGGAGGCAATAACCTCGTTTACGTTAAAGCAGGCTTTCAGAACCCCGGGGACCATTCCCCACAGAGCTCCGCCCAGAATGGCTGCCAGCAGGGCCACGGCCCACTGAATCCTCCCAAGGCCGGTCCACATGATTCCCACATAGACAGCCGCGAAGGCGCCCACAATAAACTGCCCCGGCGTGCCGATGTTAAACAGGCCCGTCTTAAAGGCAAAGCCAACGGAAAGACCGGTCAGTATAATGGGGGTTGCATAGTAAAATACCTGTCCCACGCCCTTTAAGCCGTGGGTAAAGGCTCCTGTCAGGATGGTCACAAATCCCGGCAGTGCCTGGGATGGATTGCATATCAGCAGTATGACAAATCCTACCAGCAGTCCGATGACAATGGCAAACACCGATGACAGCACACCTACATAATCCCGTTTTCTCCCTGTCCTTTTGTTTGGGCTCACGGCCTCTCACCTGCCTTTCCTTTTGGCTCTTGGCGTTTGGAACCGGCCATGTAGAGTCCCAGCTCCTGTACCGTCACTTCCCCGGGATTCAGGTCAGCCACGATGGTTCCCTCAAACATGACCAGAATTCGGTCGCTGAGATTCATGACCTCGTCCAATTCCAGGGATATGAGCAGAATGGCCGTGCCGGCGTCCCTCTGCTTCACCAGCTCCCTGTGGATGTATTCGATGGCGCCCACATCCAGTCCTCTGGTGGGCTGGACCGCCAGCAGGATGTCATGGTCCCTGGATATCTCCCTTGCCACGATTGCCTTCTGCTGGTTGCCTCCGGACATACTGCGCGTGATGGTATCCGCTCCCTCGCCGCTTCGTATGTCAAAGTCCTCAATCAGCTTGTCGGCATACTTATAAATTTCCTCATTCTTAAGGAAACCCCAGTGCTGGAACCCAGGCTCAAAATACTGCTGCAGCACCAGGTTATAGGCCAGGTTATAATCCAGCACCAGGCCATGCTTGTGCCGGTCCTCCGGTATATGGCTGAGTCCATGGGTATTGCGGGCGCGTATGCTCTTTTTCGTCACATCCCGGCCATTTATCAGGATTCTTCCCCCTGCGGTTTCACCCAGGCCGGTTATGGCGTGCACCAGCTCCGTCTGCCCGTTGCCGTCGATTCCGGCAATGCAGACAATCTCCCCGCTCCTTACCTGAAAGCTCACGTCGTTTACCACCAGCTTGGTATGGCCTTCCATATGGGATTTCACCGAAACATGCTCTGCCTCCAGCACAGTCCTGCCCGGCGCTGCCGGAGTCTTTTCAACAGACAGGCTCACCTTGCGGCCCACCATCATCTCCGACATTTCCTCCTTGGTGATGGAAGCCACATCCACGGTGCCTATGTATTTTCCCCGACGCAGAACAGAACACCGGTCCGCCACCGCCTTGATTTCATCCAGCTTGTGGGTAATGAAAAGAATGGACTTGCCTTCCGCCACCAGACTGCCCATAATCTCCATGAGCTCGTCGATTTCCTGGGGCGTCAGGACCGCTGTGGGCTCGTCAAATATCATGATTTCATTGTCCCGGTAGAGCATTTTAAGTATCTCCACCCGCTGCTGCATCCCCACCGTAATATCCTGAATCAGAGCGTCCGGGTCAATGTACAGGCCGTAACGCTCGCTGAGCTCCACCACTTTTTTTCTGGCATTGTCCATCTTCAGGAAGCCGCGGCTGACCGTCTCCATCCCCAGTACAATGTTCTGGAGCACGGTAAAATTGTGTACCAGCTTGAAATGCTGGTGCACCATACCGATTCCAAGGGCATTGGCGTCCAGAGGCCCTTTTATCTTCACTTCCCGGCCCCTGACCTTTATGATTCCCTTCTCCGGCTGGTAAAGGCCGAACAGAACGCTCATCAGCGTGGATTTCCCGGCACCGTTCTCGCCTAACAGCGCGTGGATTTCCCCTTTTTTCAGCTGGAGGGTGATGTTGTCGTTGGCAATGATACCGGGAAATTCTTTTGTAATGCCTAACATCTCTATAATGTAATCATCCATACGGTTCCCCCCTCATATAAAACCGTCCCGGCAGCATACTCCGGCCGCCCACCGCCCGGCGGGATGAGGCGTACCGGGATAACAGCAGGGTGCCGGACATGCCGGCACCCTGTTTGTCATGACTATCTGCCGCAGGTTATTTCAGGCCCTTATACAGCCCACATTTTCTGTCAGTCCCTACTCCACAAAGGTAACCTTTGTATTGGTCAAATCAGTCAAATCCTTTGTTGGGTCATTATTATCCGCTGAGAACTGTACCAGCGTAATCTCTCCGTCAGCCATTTTCTTGTAAATGGCGTCGTACTGCTCCTGGGAAAACTTCTCAAACTTGGAGGTATCCATGGGAATTCCCACGCCGTTGTTGGCAGCGGTAAACACGGATGTCCTACCTCCCGGGAAGCTGCCGTTATAGAAATCCTTTACTCCGTCGTACACGGAGTTGGAAAGAAGCTTCATGGCAGACGTGATGACTGTCTCGGATTCAGTACTCTGGTCCACGTCCACGCCAATTACCCTTGCATTCTTTTCCTGCGCGGCCGCCATCACGGAATTGCCCACAGCGCCGCCGCATCCGAAGATTACCTCTGTGCCGTTCTGATACCAGGAAGCCGCCATGGACTGTGCCTCCGGCGTGGCTGAAAATGCGCCTGTGTAATTATACATGATTTCCAGGCCAGTGACTGCATCCTCCTCAGCCGCAAACTCCGCGCCCTGGACAAAACCATATCCAAAGCGGATAACTGCCGGCACTGCCATGCCTCCCATAAATCCCAGCTTCGTATATCCGTCCTTTACAGCCGCATAGCCTGCCAGGAAGCCGGCCTGGTCCTCCTGGAACAGAATGGGCATCACATTATCATTTGTCTTATAATTGTAATCCGCATCATGGGGCTCCCCGTCCAGCAGAATGAAGTGCACATCCGGGTACTTGTCCTGAGCCATGTAGATGGGCTCCTCAAACAGGAAGCCGGGGCATACTACCAGTTTGGCGCCGCCCTCAATGGCCAGGCCGATGGTTTCCAAATAGGAATCTGTAGTGCCTTCCTGGGGCTGGTAATATTTATAGGAGATGCTGTTCTCCTCCGCATACTTCTTAAGGCCCTCCCATGCGCCCTGGTTAAAGGACTTATCGTCTATGGTCCCCAAATCGGTGACCAGGGCAAGCTCATAGCCTTCCGCGCCCCCCTTGGACGAGGCTGTCTTTGCAGCATCTCCTTCCTCTGCCTTGGACTCTTCCTTTGCTTCCGGTTTGCTCTCTGAAGCCGGAGCCTCTGTCTGTGCGGGGGCTGCCTTGGTATCTGTTCCTGATGAGCCTGAGCAGGCTGTCAGGGAACCAGCCATAACCGCCGCCAGGGCAAGTGCCAGTATCCGTTTTTTCATAAGCATGATTCCTCCTCTTCAAATATGGTTGTGTAACATCTAAGTACAACTCTAACTTATCATAAATTACAATTTATTACAACCTTTTCGTCATATTTTTGTCATATACGTCGGAAAGCCTGAAGGCTGCCTATAAATCAAACAGGGATAACTGATTGGATTTTGGAAGGTCCTTAAGCAGCCCCAGGTCCGACATAAGGGAACACAGGGTTCCGTTTACCTTGGAACGATTGCTGAAATCCTCGATGGACAGGAAAGGTCCGTCCTTGACCGCATCCACCACAGTCTCGGCAGCCTTTTCACCCAGGCCGTCGATGCTGCTGAGGGAAGGCATCAGCTTGCCGTCTATGATTTGGAAATGCCGCGCCTTGGCCCGGTAGATGTCAATGGGGGTAAAGTCAAAGCCCCTTGCATACATTTCCTGGACAATACGCATATCCCTCAGGGTATCCTGTTCCTTCTTGGACAGGGTGTCCGCTCTTTTCTTGTAGTCCGCCAGATAGTATTCCAGCTTATCTCTTCCCTGGCACATGATTTCATAGGAAAACGCGCTGGCCCGGATACTGAAGAACGCGGCGTAATAAGCCAGGGGATAGAATATCTTACAGTAAGCAATACGCCATGCCATCATAACATAGGCAGCCGCATGGGCCTTTGGAAACATGTACTTGATTTTCTTACAGGACCAGATATACCAGTCGGGAACGCCGTGGGCCTTCATCTCCTCCTCCCACTCCGGCTTTAATCCCTTTCCCTTTCGCACGCTCTCCA
>ENA-ORSX01000389-ORSX01000389.1-human-gut-metagenome-genome-assembly--contig:-NODE-389-length-49170-cov-22.901944_pt1 | contig 49170 bp, 47 predicted proteins | sample MGYA00241904_ERZ509172 | MGnify/ENA primary metagenome ERZ509172 (study PRJEB26280, sample SAMEA2338795) | human gut metagenome | biome: human gut; feature: human-associated habitat; material: faeces... | reverse complement strand
CTTCGCATTGGACTTTCCTTATATCGCCACCTGCGCTCAGCTTGACAAATATGCCGATCCTTTTGTTCCCTGGCATTGGCATAAAGCGGTGGAATTGTTCTACATGGAAGAAGGGTCTCTGGAATACGAAACACCGGGAGGAAAGATTGTGTTTCCGCAGGGCAGCGGTGGTTTGGTCAATTCCAATGTGCTGCATAAGACACGCATTTTGGATTACCCGCATATCACGACACAGAAGCTGCACATATTTGACCCTGCTTTTCTTTCGGGACAATCTGGCGGCAGAATCGAGCAAACTTACTTCCTGCCCATGCTTGCTGATCCTATGTTTGAAATCATACCGCTGTCACCCGATGTGCCGGAACACTCTGAGATCCTGCATCTGATCCAGAAAGCATTTCTGCTGAATGAGCACAAAGTTGGCTACGAAATCAGCTTGCATCGGGCGTTGTTGGATATATGGCTGAAGCTTTTCGTTCTGTACCGCAAGCAGGAAACGGCTCAGTACAGAAAGTCCCGAAACATAGATACCGTAAAACGAATGATGATCTATATTCGGGAACATTTGGCAGACTCCCTCACCGTTAAAGAACTGGCGGATGCGGTTTTTCTAAGCGAACGGGAATGTTACCGCATTTTCCGGGATTGTCTGCATACAACACCGGTCAATTACATCATCGACTGCCGGTTGCAGGAAGCCAGCCGAATGCTTACCGCAAGCAATATGTCTGTTACAGAAATCGCATATTCCTGCGGTTTTGGTTCCGGTAGCTATTTCAGCAGGGTGTTCACCCGTGAGAAAGGCTGTACGCCCAATGAGTATCGTGCGAACTGGCAGGATAAGACAAGTATTAGGCGTTAACCTGATATAGTTTTTGCGATTGTGGCAGTATAATTTTCTTGATACCAATCAAGGAGGTTTCTGCCATGTCCCCTGTATTTATTGTTTTACTGAGCATTGCCGATATTGTTCTGTATACCATCCGCAGTTTTACGAACAAGCTTTTCGCAATCTCCTACGATGGAAAGCCTTCTATGGCGACACCGATCTTTTCTGCCATTACAGGTTTTTCCGGTTTCTTGTTTACGATCCTGCTGTCCGGTGGTATTCAGCTTCCCAACATGACCACGCTGCTGTGCGGTATCAGCGGGGGCTGTATTCTGTTCCTATACGATCTGGGCAATATTCGGGCAGCAAAGACCGGCCCGTACTCCATTCAGGCGATTATTTGTATGTTCGGCTGCGTTCTGCTTCCGCTGCTGTTTGAACGGCTCTTGTGGGGCGTGAGTCTGACCGCATTGCAGATGCTTGGTGTCATTGCCGTGTTGTTCTCGTTTGTATATCTGAATCTGAACAACAAGGAATCCATCGGCATTCAGAAGGGGTTCTACGGTTGGGTAGCACTTCTGTTCGTCGCAAACGGTATTTACAGCACCATTGTCATTGCACAGCAGCGGTGGACGGGCTATGCCCAGCGTAGTGAAATGATCGCAGTCGTATTTCTGACGTTGGCGGTTGTTTCTGTGCTTTATCTCATTTTGGGTTGTAAGACCAATATAAAGACTGCATTTCAGCTTCAAAAGCGTAGTTGGTGTTATGCGCTGACCAGTAGTGCAGCCCTGTCGGTTGCCATGAATCTGTTGGTGATTCTGTTGAAGTATGTAAATGCTTCCGTCCTGTATCCAATTCAGAACAGCGCAATTCTGGTGTTGCTGGTATTGCTGAGTGCGGTACATTTGAAAGAAAGAATTGGAAAGTTCACAATCGTTGGCATTGTATTTGCCCTGGCGGGTATTGCCGCTTTGGGTTTATAAAAGAGAAATGGAGGTTTCCGTATGGATGAGAAATTATGGCTTAACTGGGCAATCGAGTTGCAGAGTCTGGCTCAGGCCGGCATGACTTATGGCAAGGATATTTATGACAGAGAGCGATATGAACGCATCCGGGAAATCTCCGCTGAGATCATCGCCCATAAATCTGAAATTCCTGTTGAAACGGTAAAGGATTTGTTCTGCAACGAAACCGGGTATCAAACCCCGAAACTGGATACCCGTGCAGCCATTTTCAAAGACGATAAAATCCTGTTGGTACGGGAGAATAACGGAAAATGGTCTCTTCCCGGCGGTTGGGTCGATGTGAATGTATCTGTAAAAGAGAACGCCATTAAAGAAGTTAAGGAAGAATCCGGTTTGAATGTGACCGCTGACCGTATTATTGCAGTGCAGGATCGCAACAAGCACAATCTGCCGCAGTATGCCTACGGGGTATGTAAGATATTTGTCCTTTGCTCCTTGGTAGGTGGACAGTTTGAAGCCAATTCCGAAACCACCGGCTTCGATTGGTTTGCGATGGAGAATCTTCCACAACTCGCAGAAGAAAAGAACACCCCTACTCAGGTGCAAATGTGCTTTGATGCGTACAGAAATCCCGGATGGCAGGTTCAGTTTGATTAGGGGAGGAATGTATGCGATATAAAGAGATTGTATTTGATGTTGATGGAACTTTGATTGATACCGAGTATGCGGTACTACATTCCCTGCAAGATACAGTATGTCAGTTTACCGGAGAAACACCAGAAATAGAGAGTCTGACCTTTGCTTTGGGGATTACCGGAGAAGATGCTTTGCTGAGATTGCAGATTGCTGATGTAGACAATGCTTTGACATATTGGGAACACGCTCTGACAGCCTACCACCAATCTGTCCGTGTTTTTGATGGTATAGAGCGAGTGCTGTGTGATCTGATTGCCCGTGGCTATAATCTTGGAATTGTGACTTCCAAAACCAGAGCAGAATACGAAACGGACTTTGCTTGTTTTGATATTGCCCGTCATTTCAGCCGAGTTGTCTGTGCGGATGACACCTCAAAGCACAAACCTGATTCAGAACCTCTGCTGAAATACATGGAAAGAGCTAACTGCAAAGAAACAGAACTGCTGTATATCGGTGACAGCGTTTATGACAGGCAGTGCGCTGAGTCTGCCCACTGTGCTTTCGCATTAGCCCTTTGGGGAGCAAAGAAGGATATGGACGGAGTATGTGCGTTTGCTACTCCCGGTGATCTGCTGAATAGCCTTATATAAACAAAATTAGCCCCGACTGATGCTCGAAAAGAGCGTCAGCCGGGGCTGTTCATTCGTGGATGTATTTTATTGGCCGTCCATGACTTCCAGCATCATTCTGGCACCCAGTTTGAAGCTGCTCTGGAATATCAGGCAATCCGTGATAGTCTGGTATTCACGCACACAATCGGTGTACTTCTCAAACAGCTCTTTCTGTTCGTCCGTCATGACGGCTCGGAGCTTTTCTTCGTTCCTGCAGATCAGCTCCTGCAGTTTCTTGTATTCCTTGGAGGAAGTATCGTACTCTGTAGGCTCGATATTGCCGTACCAAAATTCTTCCAACAGTTTCATACCGCATCCTCCCCGTAGATCAGTTCACGGAGGATGATTTCCTCTGCCTGGTTGTGGATGCTGTTCATAGCGCCAACCCACGCCATTTGGTTGGCAGCTTTCAGTTCCTCGGTCACGCCCTCAGATGCCTTCATCTGCTCGATAACATGGGACAAACGCTCCTGCGCCTGCTCGTTCAGATCAGCGAGATATGTCCAGAGTTGACCGCTGAGAACAAGGTCGTTAAACCGGATCGGATGATGCTCTTTCAGATATTCCCGGTGCATCCGTCCCCATTTCCCGATGGGACGGTTTTCTTCCGGCAGAGCAATGTTGGGGATGTAATAGTCACCCACGAGGGTGTAAGTGATTTCGTAAGATTGTAACTGGTTCACGGTTAGTTCTCCTTTACAGATTTTTGATAATCTGTCGTGATGAACCCCGTTTCCCGAATGTCGATTCCCATACGCCGCACCAATTCCGCACCAATTCGCCATGAAAGTATATGTAGATACATGGATTTATGTAACAGAAAAGTTCGTAAATATGGGTTTTATTGAGGTTTATAGAGGAATATTGAGATATGAAACAGGCATTTAACCTACGATACCTAATTTCATATTTATCTTCACCTGTCTGAAAACCCTTGATTTACAGGATTTTCACCCTTCTTATGATTTCTTTACGCCTTTCATTTAACCGGCGGCGTAGCTTGTTGAACTTATGCGTCCTAAACATCTCAAAACACATTTTTACCTTCTTTCACACTCAACAGTCCACCGGACTGTTTTATCGCATACTGAACAACAAAAAAAGAGTCCAACGCAGATATAAAGTATATCACAAGGACTCTTCTTTTTCAATCTTAACAACCAAATATTTCAGCCAGGCAAAAATCATTGCCGACGCAAAACATAAACCTGCTTTTAAGCAAATACTTACTCTGTTAACCCTTCTATTCTTAACTGAATTGTTTCTAACTGTTTTTTTACATTTCCATAAATCGGCGCTCCTACAATATTCCCTTCGCGATCAACGACATATGTCACCGGATAACTGCTCAAATTCGAAATAAATTCTTTGTAAAATGTTTTTCCGGGATCAGGGGAAATATTTGGATAAGTAACTTGCTTTTCTTTTAAAATTTCTTTCGCAGTTTCAAACTGCTCTTCATTCTCTCCGGAATCTGTTCCCACACCGATTAAATTTACATCTTCCTTTTGAAATTCATGATATAATTCCTCCAGCTCGGGCATCTCTTCAATACATGTGCCACATCCATTATTCCAAAAGTTTACAATTGTTGCATGATATTCTTTGAATATATCATTTGAGAACGTTTCTCCCTCTACAGTCGTCTCAGAAAAATCAGGAAATGGAGTTTTACTAACCAATTCACTTCCTTTCTTTCCGCATCCCGTAAGAATCATTCCTACGAACATTGTACACAACAGAAATCTACTTATTTTTTTCATGATGCTTTTCCCTTCTTTAACGTGAATGATTTTATAATTGCATGATGCGGGCACGCATAAACACAGTCCCCACACCGAATACATTCTGTATGATTTGGCGTTCGAAATACCTCTACATCCATTTTGCAGACCTTACTGCACAAACCACAGGATGTACATTTTTCTTTATCTATATGAAGTTGATAAACCGATATTTTGTTAAAAAGCGCATAAAATGCTCCCAATGGACAAATCCATTTGCAAAATGGGCGATAAAAGAAAATCGATAACAAAACAATTCCGATTAAAATAACACTTTTCCACGTAAACAGCCAGCCCAGACTAGCTCGTATCCCTTCGTTTACAATTGATAATGGTATCCCACCTTCTAAAATTCCCGCCGGGCAAATATATTTACAAAAAATGGATTCCCCATTCCGACCTCATTGACAACTGTAATCGGTAAAATCCACACAAATACGATCAGAATGATGTATTTACAATAAGTCAAGTAATGAAAAGGCTTTGTGCTGAACTTTTTACCCGGTATTTTATGTAACAATTCCTGAAACCACCCAAACGGACATAAAAACCCACAGACTATTCTTCCCAAAACAGCTCCTATTAAAATTATGATTCCGACGATGTAATAAGAAAATGAAAATTTAGCAGCTCCCACTACAGCTTGAAAAGAACCGATTGGACAGCCTCCCGCAGCTCCCGGACAAGAATAACAATTTAATCCGGGAACGCAGATATTTTTCAGCTTTCCTCTATAAATCTTCCCCTGAAAAAAATTCAAAACGAACGGATTGGTAAAAATAGCAGAAAGAAATTGAATTTTCCAACGATTATGATTTTCTTTGAGATTCTTTACTTTTTTATCCAATTCCAATACACTCCAAACATATGTTGATTCCTTTATTTAAAACCACTGATACCTCATCTCGATAAATTCCGATCCCAATCATTATGACCGCTATCAGTATCCATGTAATTGTATTTTTTCTCATAACTCAACCAATAACAGTTGCTGCCCCTTCACTATTTAAATTTGTAAAAATATCAACTTCTTTTAATAATTGTTCTTTTGTTATCATTGCATTCCACGATGATGCAAAATAGCTATTTACAAACCAGTTCCCACAATTCGGTATTTCCTCCGCCATTTCTGACATATTCATATGGTCCAATGCATTTTTCACAGATTCATTGTAAATAATTATCGGAAACGGAACATTTTCAAACCTTTGATCTTCCGTATAATTCTTTACACAGACAAGGATTTCTGCACCTTTTTCCTGAATTTCCGGATAGGAATTATTTAATGTATCCAGCCACTCCTTAGATTCTTCTGTATCCATATCTATAAACGCCCAAAAAGTTGTGCCTGTGATATTCTCATTACTATACTTTTCTCCGGACACTGTAGTTGTTTCAAACTCCCCGATTGCAAAAGATACCGTCTTATCTGCTGCCGCATGACTGTTTGCCTCTAAAAATGTATCCACCCAGTCCTGTGTTACCCATCCTTTATCCAGCGCATCCTCGATTGTCACTTCACCGTTTGAAATTGCCTGCTCTACGTCTTTTAAATCCGGCTTTTGATCTCCGCAAGCTGCCAATGAGAGCATCATAGCTCCCACCAAAAAACTGACTACAATTTTTTTTTTCATAAACAAAAACTCCTTTTACTTTTGATATTGTAAAAGGAGTTTAACACAATCCATATAAAGCTGATGTTAAGATAAAAAAACGATTTGAAATACAGAACCTTTTGGATCATTTGATTCTACTGATATTTCTGCATTATGGCGGTTCAATATTTTCTTACAGACTGCCAGTCCTAAACCGTTGCCGCCCACAGCACGACTGCGTGATTTGTCAATACGAAAAAATGGTTCAAAAATGTCTTTCCGATAATCAGCAGGTATCCCTTCCCCCTGATCTGCAAATGACACCATTGTTTTTCCCTCTTCTTGTTCAACTAAAATAGAAACCTTTGTGCCACTGGAACTATATTTCACTGCATTTTCCAACAAATTATAAAAAACTCGTTCTAATAAACGATCCTGCCCAAAAACTGTTTCATTTGAACAATTCAAATTGATTTCTATCTTCTTCTCTTCTGCAAGATCCGCCAATTCATTCACCACATCTATCAATAACGGCTGCAGCTGAACCATCTCCATATTTTCCAGAGGAAGATCCCGGCTAAATAAAAGCAAATCATCAATCAAACCGGCAAGTCTTCCCACCTGTTCCCGTAATGCATTTATAAATTCCTGCGTTTCATCATCAAGCGTTCTTTCCATGAAAAAAACATCTATTTTTGTCTGTAATATAGCTAAAGGTGTACGCAATTCATGCGCGGCATCTGCCGAGAACTGCTTTTGTATTTGAAAAGAATGCTGTACTTCTTCCAACAATTGATTAAAAGAAACGGTAAGCTCCTGTATTTCATCAGAACTTTGTGGAACATTTAGTGGTTCGGCAAAATTATTGATATTTCGTTTTTTTATTTCTCCGGATAATTCCTGCACCGGTTTTAACATATAACCAGCCGCAAAATAAGTAATTACACTTCCGATCAAAACAATTATCCCTGTAGCCATTGCGGTTTCTTTCCGAAACAGCACATAAGACGCCCTTGTCGCAACCATCGGCGTTGCAACTTCACTCTTTAAATAAGTCTCTGAGTCCTCGCCGTTTCCTGCCGGTATTACCTCTTCTGCAAGAATCTCTTCTTCTAAATTTTGTACCATTCTATTGGCTGAAATATTAGAAAAAAACATAAGCGCTATACAACTACATAATAAAAATAAACTTGTTATGATGGTATATCTGATTTTTAATGAAACTGTTTTCATGATAATATATAGCCTTCTCCTATTTTTGTCTTAATCGGATCGTATCCTAACGCATTTTTTACTTTTTTTCGTAATGCTGACAAGTGTACTCGTATGGAATTACTAAAAGGATCTGAATCACCATCCCACACATGATCTATAATATCCTACTGCGTAATCAGACACCCCTCGTGTAAAAGAAAATACTCTAAAATAGCGAACTCTTTCGCTGTCAGATGTAACTCCTGTCTCTTCACTATGACTGTTCTCTTTAAAGTATCCATGCACAATTCATGATATTCCAGTCTGGTTGTCTGTTGAATAAACTGACGGTTCAATAAGATTCGAATGCGCGCCTCCAATTCTTCAAAATGAAACGGTTTTGTCAGATAATCGCTCGCACCCGATTCAAATCCTGATAATTTTGTCTCTAATTGATGATTTGCGGATAAAATCAACACCTTTATCTGTCTTTTTTCCTTTTTCAATCGAGACAGCAGTTCCAGACCGTCCATCTCAGGCAGATTTAAGTCAAGTATAATCAGATCATATTCTTCATCCATCGCCATCTGATACCCTTTTCTTCCATTCTCTGCCGAATCTACCGCATATCCTTTTATTCTTAACCCTTTACAAAGATCCTGTAAAAGAGCAGCCTCATCTTCAATCACTAAGATTCTCATTCTTATTCTCCTTATTGTTTCCACTAACTAAAGCTATCAACATTGCCAGTATATCAGCAATCGGAACGGCGCAAAAGACTGCTTTTCCTTCATGACCAGTTACTTCATACAATGCCATAACCGTATAGAAAATTCCCATTAACGGAAATGTTGAAAACACAACCCGAAGAATTCCATTTCCCAGTCGATAGACCTGGTCCGAACTTGCAAACAACGACAATATATTTTTCCCGAAAAAGAAAACCAAAACCACTCCCACAACTCCATACATAACGGTATATCCTATCGTTGTAAAAAGTGTTTTTTTCTTCTTGTTTTTCTCCTGATGTCCGTCAAAATATGCAATGATCGTCTGAACCCCCTGCGTGATTCCAACTATTGGCATCAAGAATAACGTATAAATTTTTTGGACGACATTCCAAACAGCAACATGATTTAATGTTGTATTAAGCAGCAAGCTCTGATTCACAAAAAATGCCGTACATCCGGCTAATGATTGAATAATCGTCTGTGCAATCCCGAGCTTTAACAATTCAAATGTATACGTTTTAAAATTTCTCCAAGACATGTGCCATTTGAACCATAGCAGCCGATGTTTCAACAACCACAATAACGAGGCAAAACAACAGAACACTTCACTGACAAGAGTTCCATATGCAAGTCCGGTAAATCCCATATCAACTCCGAATACAAATATCGTATTAAAAACAATGTTCGTAAGAACCGCCAGCCCGGTAAATACCATCTCAATCCTTGGATAACCAAATGCACGAATACAGCTTGTCAAAGTATATCCCAGCGCACTAAACACATTACTGAATAATTGTATCCTTAGATACTTTTCTGCCAGTATCGCTATTTGTCCCTCTGCACCTATGAAAGATAAAAGCCCCGGCATTATCAAATACGAACAAATCGAAACACCTGCACTTGCAATAAAAGTCATGCAAATGCCTGTTATAAAATATTCCTCTCGTACTTTTTGCTCTTTTAGATACTTTGCAATCATAATGGATGTAGAAACAGCAAACAATGCTTGAAAAGCTGTATAAATACTTAAAATAGGCGATAGCAATCCCATTGTTGTCAATGCAGCAACCGAAATCTCTCCCAGATGTCCTGCAAACGCCGTATCAACCACAGATGCCATAATTTCTACAATCAAAGAAAAAATAGCAGGTATAGAAAAATAAAGAATCAATGAATGTACAGACTTTTTTTCGTAAATATTTTCTTCCATAACAAACCTCCATCTCTCTTACCATAACAAAAGGAAGGTGACACCCTGTGTCACCTTCCTGCTTTAAATCAACCTTTTAATTAATCCCTTGTTTCCATCAATATTATATCTCCAAACGGAAACGTAATGGCCACTTCGTCTTCCAGAAATTCATTGCTGACGCACAAACTGTCGTAAGGTTTCAGTGTATGATGTGAAAGCGGATATTTTGCTCCTGTAATATTAAAATCACACACTGTCCCACCTAATGGGAATAAAGAAAAATATGTTCCATATGCTTCCTCTCGCTTCAGCACGATACTTTCGTCAATAAGCCTGATTCTATTATGTTTATCCATTATCACAGCGTCTGCACCGGACTCTTTGGCAATTTTCAGACTTTGTATATTTGCCCAAAGATGGTCTACTCTTGCCCCGGTAGCTCCCAGTATCCAGATATTTTTTCTTCTCATATCCAGACACAGTCGGATTGCATTCTCCGTATCCGATGCGTCTTTGATCGGATTAAATTCCCGAATCGGCACATTGGTCTCTTCTTTATAATATTTTACAATGTCTTGCGGAGCACTATCGAAATCACCTACAATATAATCCGGAAGAATCTGATGCTGATATAAAAACCGCAGTCCTTTATCCACACCGATAATAAATTCCGTCTCTTCACTCTCTAAAATCGAAAGCACAAAATCTTCCTCCAGCATTCCTCCGCTGACAATAACCGTACGCTTATTCATAATCCTTCAAAATCCTCATAAATCCGGAAACATTTTCTTCAATGTCTCCACGAAAAACAGCAGAACCAGCCACCATAACATTTGCACCGGCTTTTGCAACTTCTGCAACATTCTCCAACTTTATACCGCCATCCACTTCAATGTCGGTATCCAGTCCCCTTTCCTGCAGCATCTCTCTCAGAACCCGAATCTTTTCCAATGACTCCGGAATGAATCCTTGTCCACCCTGTCCAGGCTCTACTGACATGATCAGAAACATATCCGCCTGATCCAGATACGGTTTTAACACTTCCACGGGCGTGTCCGGTTTGATTGTAATTCCGGCTTTGATTCCACATGCATGTATCTGATCCAATGTTGCCTGTACATCCTCGCACGCTTCATAATGAACAGTCAAAATATCTGCACCGGCTTTTGCAAATGCTTCCACATATCGTATCGGTTCTGTAACCATTAAATGCACATCCAGAACCATACCGCTAAACCCTTTGATGGATTCCAATACCGGTATGCCGAAGGAAATATTCTGTACGAACATTCCATCCATCACATCAAAGTGAAGATATTCTGCTCCGCCCTTTTCACAAAGAGCCATCTGTTCTCCTAATATTTTAAAATCTGCCGATAAAATGGAAGGCGCCAAAATCTGTCTCATCATTTAATACCTCTTTTTCTCCTGTAATTCCCGGTACATTTCCAAATAATCCTCGTACCTTATTCTGTGAATCCTGCCCTCTTCTACCGCTGCTTTTACTGCACAGCCCGGCTCATGAACATGATCACATCCATGGAATCTGCACATCCCTTCATAAGGTGCAAATTCCCTGAAATAATATTTCAAATCTTCCTTTTCGAAATCATTTACATACAAGGAACTAAATCCCGGCGTATCCATAATAAATGTCGATGGATCAATTGTAATCAACTCCGAATGTCGAGTCGTATGCTTACCTCTTGCAATTTTCTTGCTGATACTTCCGGTTTCCATCTCAACTTCTGTCTGTAACAGATTGATCAGCGAAGATTTCCCGACACCGGAAGGTCCTGCAATTGCCGTTGTTTTTCCCTCCAGAAGAATCTGAATCTGTTCAACATTCTCCTGCATACGGGCACTCACAAAAACAACCGGATAACCGCAAGATTCATAAATCTGCTCCAAAGCTGCAATTTCTGCATCTTCTGCTATATCCTTTTTATTAAAGCACAAAATAACCGGTATTTCTTTTTTCTCCATCATAATCAAGAAACGATCCAGCAAATTAAAATGCGGCTGTGGTTCTGTCACAGCAAATACAACCAGAGCCTGATCAATATTTGCTACAGCCGGCCGGATCAATTCATTTTTACGTGGCAGAATCTGTATGATATTTCCTGTCTTTTCTATTTCATCCAGAATCTCAATCTCTACCTCATCACCAACAAGAGGCTTTAATTTTTCTTTTCGAAACACCCCTCTTGCTTTACATTCATAAAGACCGGATTCTACTACATAAACGTAGTAGAATCCGGCAATTCCTTTTATTATCTTCCCTTGCATATAATTAACCATTAATTAACCATCTATCTGCTCTATTGTTCGTTTTCATTGCCACCCTGGTTCTCTCCGCCAGTTCCTTGATCCGGATCCGTATTGATACTTGGATCCACACCTTTGCTGACAACAAAATCGATTTTACTGCCCCGATCCACGCTGCTTCCTTCTGCTTGTGTCTGATACATTACGTAACCGGACGGGAACATTCCTGTATTATCATATTCCCTTGATACCGTTCCCGGTTTCAGTCCGCTCTTCGACAATGCAGCAATCGCATCCTCGTAGGTCGACCATACCAGGCCCGGAACTGTTGATTGCTCTTTTCCTTTACTAACCACAAAATCAATCGTACTTCCTTTTTCTACCTTTTTGCCGGCAGACTGCGTCTGAGACAATACTGTTCCGGAGGCTTTATCGCTGTACTCTTCTGTTGGATTCGCATTCAATCCCAAAGCTGAAAGTGCTGCAACTGCTTCATCATATGTCTTTCCAACAAGATTTGGAACTTCTACCCTTTCCTTTCCCTTGCTGACATACATCTTTACCTTACTTCCTTCTGTCACTTCTGTTCCGGCAGCCGGATCTGTTGAAATAACTTTTCCCGCTTCAACTGTATCGTCATATTTTGCTTCATTTTCTACTACAAGTTTGGCATCCTCCAAGATCTTCTGTGCATCGTCCTCACTCTTGCCTGCCACATCAGGAACTGCAACTTTCTTTGCTTCTTTTCCAAGGCTTTCTACCAGTTCGATCGTTGTATTCTTAGCAACTTTGGTATTTGCCTTAGTCTTTTGTTCCATAATCTCGCCGCTTTCGTATTTATCCGATGGTTTTGTATCCACAATACGATATCCAAGATTTCTCTTGTCCAGAGCCTTGATAGCCTCTTCCTTTGTCATGCCGACTACATTTGGCACTGCTACTTTTGCAGTTCCTTTATCCGCTGTGATCCCCGGTACAGAATTAAATATTCCTGCTGCTTTACCGATTAAAAATACTGCAGCAAGGGCGATTACCACTGCAGCCACAATCATCAGAATCTTCATGATTTTCTTTGTATTAGGATCTACATTTTTCTTCTTTCCGCGTTGATTACGACTGGAATTCCGGCTGTATTCTCTTTCATCCTCATTATAATCATCATTATCGTAATCGTCGTTATCGTAATCATCGTTATCATAATCTTCATCATAATCTTCGTCCTGCGGATACCGCTGCCTCTGCACTCTGCGCAGTTCCTCATCCGACATCACAACCGTTTCCGTCGCACCGGAGACATATCCGGCTGCATTTACAAAATCTCCATCCGGATCTACCAGTGAACGTTTCAAATCATTGATGAGCTGCTGACAGTTCTGATATCTGCGTGCTGTACTCTTCTGTGTACACTTCATAATAATGCACTCCAGACTATATGGAATATCCGGCACCTCTTCTGCCGGAGAAACCATCTCCTCACGCAAATGCTTAATCGCTACAGAAACCGTAGAATCTCCATCAAACGGCACATGTCCCGTAATCATCTCGTACATTGTGATACCTGCAGAATAGATATCGCTCTTTTCGTCTACAATACCGCCTCTCGCCTGCTCAGGTGATGTATAATGCACAGATCCCATCACATTGGTACTGATCGTATTGGTAGACGTAGTTGCTCTGGCAATACCAAAGTCTGTCACCTTTACCTTGCCATCTCGTGAAATAATAATATTCTGAGGTTTGATATCCCTGTGAATGATATGCTGATTATGCGCAGCCTGAATACCTGTCACCATCTGAATCGAGATACTGATTGTCTCTTTTGCAGAAAGTTTTCCCTTTTTTTCTATATAATCTTTCAGCGTGATGCCTTCCACAAGTTCCATAACCATATAATACAGTCCGCGATCCTGTCCTACATCATAAACGTTTACCACATTTGGATGCATCAGTCCGGCCGCAGCCTGTGCCTCACTTACAAACTTCTGAATAAACACCTCATCTGAACGATAGTCACTTTTTAAAACCTTTACCGCCACATAACGGTTCAGCTTATGATCCTTGCTCTTATACACATCTGCCATCCCACCGGCTCCGATACGTTCAAGGATCTCATATCGCTTTCCTAAAAAAATCCCTTCTTTTAACATAAACTCACCTCATCGTCAAACGGATCTGTCAACACAAGGCCTATGTTATCCGTTCCGCCATTCTCTTTTGCTGCTTCTACCAGAGACGTACCTGCCTCCACAATATCTCTTCCTCCCTGAACAATATGGAACAGTTCTTCATCCTCTACCATATTGCTCAAACCGTCTGTACACATCAATATGATGTCTCCCCGTTTCAGACGGTGCTCGTAGAAGTCAACATCTACCTCTGCTTTTGCCCCGATTGCCCGGGTAATAATATTCTTATCCGGATGACTCTTTGCTTCTTCCGGCTTAATGCCGCCCAGCCGAACCATCTCTTCTACCAGCGAATGATCCTTGGTCAACTGTGTGATCCCTTGATTGATCAAATACAAACGGCTGTCTCCTACATTGGCAAAATACATCATCTGATTGACAATCGTTGCTACCACAACGGTAGTTCCCATTCCCTTTAAATGAGGGTCCTGAGATGCTTTCTTAATAATCTCCCGGTTCGCTGTCTTAATAGCAGAAACCAGCGCTTTTTCCACGTCTTCCTCTTCACTCTGCTTCAATTCACGCCGAAGTACCTCTACGGTATACTTCGATGCATAATCGCCTGCCTGATGTCCGCCCATTCCGTCTGCAACTACAAACAGATTCGGAAGCGGTCCCAGTGGATTGTCTGTTGTATAGACATAGTCCTGATTCACTTGTCTAACCATACCAACATCTGTTATGGAAAATGTCTTCATATTGTACTCCTTCCCTGGTAACTTCTTCTGAGCTGACCGCAGGCACCATCAATATCTGCGCCCATTTCTCTTCTTATAGTAACATTAATCCCGCATTTTTCAAGTTTATTTTTGAAATTCAGTGCATTTTCCCTATTTGGACGCACAAAATCCCTTTCTTTTATTGGATTTACCGGAATCAGATTCAGATGACAGTTACGCGATTTCAAAATTGCGATCAATTCTTCCGCATCTTCCTCTGTGTCATTTACTCCATGCACCATACTGTACTCAAAAGTAATCCTGCGCCCTGTTTCCTGAAAATAATTGTCACAGGCTTTTAACACTTCCTGCAGTTCGTATTTATTTGCCACCGGCATCAGACGATGCCGTTTCTCCTGCGTTGAACCATGCAGGGAGAGCGCCAACGTAATCTGTAAATGTTCTTTCGCCAGTTCATACATTTTCGGAACAATTCCACAGGTCGAAACCGTCACATTCCGCTGACTGATATGCAGTCCATATTCATCCGTTAAAATATGAATGAATTTCAGAAAATTCTCATAATTATCCAGCGGTTCACCGGTTCCCATAATCACTACATTTGACACCCGTTCTCCTATTATCTTCTGAATCTGGTATATCTGTCCCAGCATCTCAGACGCCGACAGGTTTCGCTCCAGACCGCCAATTGTCGATGCACAGAAACGACAACCCATTCGACAGCCTACCTGCGAGGAAATGCATACGGAATTGCCATGGTGATACCGCATCAATACGCTTTCCACTACGTTCCCGTCATATAAACGGAACAAAAATTTATTTGTCCCATCCAACGCAGATTCCTGTCTCTCTACCATCTCTACCGGAAGGATTTCATAGTTGTCTTCCAACAATTGTCTAAGCCCTTTGGAGAGATTTGTCATTTCATCAAAATGCTCTGCCTGCCTCTGGTGAATCCACTCATAGATCTGCTTTGCCCGAAATGCTTTTTCTCCCAGATTTTTGATTTCTTCTTGTAATTCTTCGTATGTATATGCACGAATATCTTTTTTCATAACTCCTTCTTTCTCATACACGCAATAAAAAATCCATCACTCTTATGAATACCCGGAAGCAGCTGCAGGCTGCCGTCTTCTCTTACCTCCTGCTGCAGTTCCCGACATAATCTGTCACGTATGTCCATCCCTTCAAATTGCGGATGTTCTTTTAAAAACCAATGTACATTATCCTGATTTTCTGCCGGATTGATCGTACAGGTGCTGTAGATCAACATTCCTCCCGGTTTTACATATTGCTGCACTACTTTTAGGATATCACGCTGAAGCTGCGCCAATTCGTGACACCCTTCTTCGGTTGCCTTATATTTCAAATCCGTCTTCTTACCCAACACTCCAAGTCCGGAACAGGGGAGATCCGCGATCACAATATCTGCTTTTTCCTTACTCTCCGCATCATATTGCGTCGCGTCCTTACAGACTGCAGCAATATTGGCAAGTCCTGTACGAACAATATTCTCCTGAATCAGAGACACCTTATACGGCGTCAGATCTCTCGCTTCCACATGACCGCTTCCTTTTAGAAGTTCTGCCATATGCAGAGCTTTTCCACCCGGAGCCGCACAGACATCAATCACTTCTGCCCCCTCTTTTGGCGCTGCTATTTCACAGACCAGCATGGAACTGATATCCTGTACCGAAAAAGTGCCTTCCCTGAAACTGGAAAGCCCGCCAAGATAATCAAAACCGGAAATACAGAGCGCATACGGAAGATACGGATGTTCTTCCACCCGGACCCCTTCCTGCTGCAACTGCTGTTTTAATTCCTCCACACATTCCGGATTCCGACATCTCACTGTCAGAGGACTTTCCTTTTGAAACTGCATCAACATTGTTTCTACTGTTTCAAAATCATAGGATTTTAACCACAATTTCAAAATCCACATAGGCATGGAATATCTGACAGACAAATAGTCCGCCGGATTCTCCGGATATTGAATCTGATCCAGATTTCTCGCTACATTGCGAAGTACACCGTTGGCAAATCCCCGCAGACTTCCAAAGCCTTTTTTCACAGCCAGTTTCACTGCTTCATTGCATGCCGCCGAATCCGGAACCGTATCCATATACTTTAGTTGATAAACTGCACTCCGCAGAATATTTCGAATAACCGGTTTCATTTTTTTCACTTTTACTTTAGAAAACTGATTCAGAATATAATCCAGTTCCATCATATGTTCCAACGTACCTTCCGTTACTCTTGTAATGAATGCACGCTCCTTTTTATCTAAATACTGGTATTTACTCAGCACATCATTCAACACTATATGACTGTACTTTCCCTCTTCCAATACTTCTAAAAGAATCGCTAACACCAGTTCTCTTTCACTGACAGCCTTATTCATCTCGTTGTCTTCTTCCTCCTGTGATCAATAACAATCGTAAAAGCTGTAAAATCATAGATGCCGCACTGGCTACATAAGTCAATGCAGCAGCGCCTAATACAGCCTTTGTCTGTCTGATTTCCGTTTCATACAGCATTCCACTTTTTTCCAGCGCACGCACAGCCCTGCCGGAAGCATTAAATTCCACCGGAAGTGTAACAAGCTGAAATAAAACCGCGCCCAAAAATAACAAAATGCCTGCATTAATCAAAAATGCTGCCGTCTGATTGTTCATAAACATTCCTATTACAATTAATGGCCAAGCCAGTGTTGAGCCAAAGTTTGCGATCGGCACCAATGCGCCCCGAATTTGAAGCGGTGCATACCCCACTGCATGCTGCACTGCGTGTCCGCATTCATGTGCCGCAACTCCAATTGCCGCCACAGAAGTAGACGCATAGGTCGAATCTGACAATCTCAGCACTTTGTTTCGTGGATCATAATGGTCGGTCAGCCTTCCCGATACGTGCTGCACCTGCACATCATAAATCCCATTTGCCCGCAAAATACGTTCCGCCGCCTCCCGACCTGTCATACCGGAATGACTCCGTACTCTGTCATACTTTCGAAACACACTGTTGACACGATTGGATGCCAGCATACAAAGCAGCACTCCAATCACCACTAATATATAGGTTCTGTCATAAACATAGTAAAACATCTTATCGACTCCTTTTTAATACGACACCCGGTTCCAAATGATACCCTCTCAAAAACGCGCCTGTATCCATTCGTTTTTTTCCCGGAATCTGTAATTCTTCAACCTTGAGTTCTCCCTCTCCTGTCTGTATATAAAAGCAATCCTTCTCTACTCTCGTAATGCATCCTGGTTCTGCTGCAGTTTCTGTCTCTTCTACCATTTCCACGACAGCCTTCGCTTTCCAGATTTTCATCACCTTATCTTCCCAGTAAGTATACGCACTTGGCCAGGAATTTAAACCTCTGACCAGACGTTCTATTTCCATTGCAGGTTTTGTCCAGTCAATATTTCCTAACTGCTTATCCAGCATTTTTGCATAAATTGTCGGAGTTTCCCCCTGTTTTTCCGGAGTCAGACTTCCAGTTTCCAATTCTGCTAATGTCTTGACACAAAGCTCAGCTCCGGCTTCCGCCAGTTTGTCATGAAGGCTCTCTCCGGTCTCTTCCGGTGTAATCACAACCTCCGTTTTCAAAAGCATATCTCCGGTATCCAGCCCTTCATCCATCTGCATTGTAGTCACTCCGGTCACCTCTTCTCCACAGATGATGGACCACTGAATCGGAGCCGCACCTCGATATTTCGGCAGCAGCGATGCATGTACATTGATACATCCGTATGGAGTCATCTCCAGAATTTCTTTTGGCAAAATCTGTCCGAATGCAATGACAACCATTACATCCGCCTGATATTTTCTGAGTTCCTCTATACATTCCGGATTTCTGACACGTTTCGGCTGATAAACCGGTATTCCATGACGAATGGCAGCCTCTTTGACCGGAGTGAACTGCATCTCTTTTCCCCGCCCCTTCGGCTTATCCGGCTGAGTCACTGCCAGACACACCTCGTGTCCTGCCGCAACAAGCGCCTCCAATGTTCCAACGGAAAAATCCGGTGTTCCCATAAATATAATCCGCATCTTATTCGTAATCCTCCCCGTCAAATTCTTCATCACCTACATATTCCTCTTCTGCATCATCATACATAACATCATGAACGCCGTCTTCTGTTTTATCCATATACATTTCCCCTTCCAGATGATCGATTTCATGACAAAACGCACGTGCAAGCAAGCCTTCTCCTTCCATTTCTACTTCCTGCATATCTTCATCCTGGAAACGTACTTTTACATAATTCGGTCTGGTTACGATTCCATATTTTCCCGGAAGGCTCAAGCATCCTTCTTCTCCGGTCTGTTCCCCGGAAGTCTCGATGATTTCCGGATTAATCATTACAATCGGACCGTCTCCAACATCAATTACAACGATCCGTTTCAAAATGCCAACTTGTGGAGCTGCCAGTCCTACGCCAAATTTCTCATACATCGTGTCCAGCATATCCCCAATCAAAATCTGGGTACGAAGTGTGATCTTGTTCACTGTTTTACATTTTTTTGTTAAAATTTCATCTCCTGCGATACGAATTTCTCTGATTGCCATAATATCTTCTCCTTTTTCTCTTCTTGCATTTATCTTCTTAAAATCCATTATATTTTCATTGGATTAAAGTCAAATTGAATCCGAATAGTCTGATATCCGGAATTTACTTCTATATATTTTTCCAACTGATTCTTTATCTTTACCAGTGTATCATATCTTTCCGTTTTCAGATAGAGTACTTTTCGATAGATATCATTCATTTTTCCAATCCCCGGCGCTGCCGGTCCGATAATCTCTACCTCTTTTCCTCTGCATATTCGCGCAGCATATTCTTTTAAATACATACATCCTCTTTCCAGATGTGCTTCATCTGCCGAACTTGCCAAAACTGCCAGCAGATTCTCCGCCGGAGGATAGCCCATCAATTCCCGATACCGGATTTCCTCCTGGTAAAATGCCTCATAGTCCTGCGCCGCCGCCGTCAGAATCGCATAATGTTCCGGGCTATAGGTCTGAATCACTGCTTCTCCCGCTTTCGCTCCGCGGCCCGCACGCCCTTCAGCCTGTGTCAGTAATTGAAACGTTCTCTCACCCGCCCGATAATCATCTGCATAAAGTGACATATCGGCTGCAAGCACTCCGACCAGCGTTACATTTGGAAAATCATGCCCTTTCACAATCATCTGTGTTCCGACAAGTATATCCGCCTCCTCATTTGCAAATGCAGCCAGTATTTTTTCATGGCTGTCTTTTTCCCTTGTTGTATCCATATCCATCCGCAGCACCCTCGCTTCCGGAAAACGATTCTTTACGATTTCCTCAATCTGCTGTGTCCCTGCGCGAAATTCTCCAATATGTTTTGATCCGCATTCCGGGCAGACTGTCGGCTTTATTTCTTCATGTCCGCAATAATGACATACCATTTTTCCACCTCTGTGTGAAGACAAAGAGACATCACAGTGCGGGCATTTCAATACGTGTCCACATTCTCTGCAGGAAACAAAGCCTGCGTACCCACGCCTGTTTAGGAACAACATAATCTGTTCTTTTTTTTGCAGACGTTCTTCCATCAGCTCCTGCAGCTTTTCACTTAAAATTGAGCGGTTTCCGTTCTTTAATTCCTGCCGCAGATCTACCGTATGCACCACTGCCATTCCCTGCTGTCCGGAACGATTTTTCAGTTCCAATAATCGGTAGATCCCATGCTTTGCCCGATACATTGACTCCAAAGAAGGGGTTGCAGAACCCAGTACCAGACTTGCGCCCTCCATTCGTGCCCGCTCCTGTGCCGTTTCGCGTGCATGATACCGGGGAACCTGCTCGCTTTTATACGTGTTTTCATGTTCCTCATCAATGACAATCAACCCCAGATTCGGAAATGGGGTGAAAAGCGCTGAACGCGGACCGATCATTACATCCACTTCCCCATTTTTTGCCCGCATCATCTGGTCATACCGTTCCCCCGCTGATAACCGCGAATTCATAATTGACACCCGTTCTCCAAAACAACGGTAGAAACGCATCACCGTCTGAAATGTCAATGCAATTTCCGGAATCAAAACAATTGCTTGTCTTCCCTGTTCTGCCACCCTCCGAATCATTTCAATATATACTTCTGTCTTTCCACTTCCGGTAACTCCATGAACCAGATAGGTTCCATATATATTCTTCTCATAATCACTCCAGAAAGTCTCAATGGCATTGTTCTGTTCGTCCGTAAAAATGATTTTCTGTGCCTGCTGTTCTTTTTGCTTAACAGGGTTCCGAAACACCTGCTCTGATTCCAAAGCAAGCACCCCCTGTCCTTCCAACGCACGCACCACACTCAGCGTGATATTCAGCTTTTTGTTAATCAGCTCATACTCCAGAACCGGTTCTTCCAAAAGCGCTTCCAAAAGCCGAGCCCGAGCCTTCTGATTCTTGGATTGAAAATACTCCAGTTTTTTTCTTCCCTCTTCTTCTCCTAACAACAGACGCACCGTTTTCTTCATCTTCGCCTGTTCCTTCTGCTTAATCGGGAGCACTGTTTTCAAAGCCTGTATCATCGTTCCGCCATACTGTTCTTTCATCCATGCAGCCAAAGCAACCAGCCGCCCTTCAATCGCAACTCCGTTTCTGGAAATATCTTCGATTTCTTTTACTTTGGACAAATCATAATTGCACGTTTCCGCAAACCCTATAATATACCCCTTGGTCTGCCGATTTCCTTTTCCAAAGGGAACCAATACTTCCATACCTACAGAAAGTTCCCCTTCCAAACGGGAGGGGACTCTGTATTGAAAAATCTTATCCAGTTTTTCATGTGTAATATCTACGATAATATTCGCAAACATGAAAGTTCCTTTCTCTTATCTCAACTCTTCTAATACTTCCTGAATCAAAACACGTTCATCCATCGGATATTTGACGCCTTTGATTTCCTGATAATCTTCATGACCTTTTCCTGCAAGAACAATGACATCTCCTCGCCGGCCATGTTCAATCGCATATTTGATGGCTTCTTTTCGATCACAGATTTCTACATATTTTCCATCGGTTTTTCCAATTCCAATCTTAATATCATCTATAATATCCTGTGGTTCTTCAAATCTTGGATTATCCGATGTAATGATCGTCAAGTCTGCCAGTCTGCCGGATACTTCGCCCATCTCATATCTCCGGTCTTTCGAACGGTTTCCTCCACAGCCGAAGAGACATACCAATCGTGACGGATTGTATTCCTTTAATGTAGTCAACAGGCTTTCCAGACTCATGGCATTATGTGCATAATCAATCATCAGCGTAAATTCATCCGATACCTTTACCATTTCAATCCTGCCCTTTACCTTTGCAGCCTTCAAGGCTTTCTGAATCACATCCGTTGGCACTTGAAAATGTCTGCAAACTGCTATGGCTGTCAGAGAATTATAGACACTGAAGGTTCCCGGAATATCTATTTCCACATCAAAATCCATCAATCCGGTTACATGATATGCGACGCCCAGATAGCCCGGTCTGGATACCAGATGGGTATTGACGGCACGTAAATCCGCTTTTTCAGAAAATCCAAACGTCTCCGTCTTACAGGTTGCCCCTGCAAACACATCTGCAAAATAAGCATCATCCACATTGGCGATTCCCAGCTTGCATTGTTTGAACAGTAACCCTTTACATCTCTTATAATCCTCAAAATCTTTATGCTCATTTGGACCGATGTGGTCTTTTCCCAGATTCGTAAAAATACCGATTTCAAAAGGGATTCCGGCTGTTCTATGGAGCATCAGCCCCTGTGAAGAAACCTCCATCACAACACTGTCACACCCGGCTTTCAGCATCTCTGCAAAATATTGATGAATGGTAAAGGACTCCGGTGTGGTATTGGCTGCCGGTATCTTTCTGTCTCCGATAATCGCCTCGATCGTACCGATCAGCCCTACCTTATGCCCTACATCTTCTAAAATAGATTTGATCATATAAGTTGTTGTTGTTTTTCCCTTTGTGCCGGTAATTCCGATCACTTTTAGTTTCTCTGCCGGATATCCAAAATATGCGGCAGACATCAACGCCAGAGCATAACGGGTATCTTCCACGCAAATCACCGTCACTCCTTCCGGCGCTTCCACCTCTTTCTCCACGATAACTGCAGCAGCTCCTTTCGCCGCTACATCCTCTATAAACTCATGACCATCTACAACTGCTCCGCTGATACAAACAAACACAGAGCCTTTTTCTACTTTTCTGGAATCATTTGCCAGAGTCGAAATCTCAATAGCATCGGCTCCCTGTACTACTTCATACTCCAATCGTTCCAATAACTGATTTAATTTCATATCATCCAACCCCTTTTTCTACACTTATGAATCATAATCCTTCATCTTGAACTGTTCAGCACACTCGCCGAATCCTTTCCATTATACCAGCTCTTGCCCGCACATCTCCAGCGCAGCCTCAATCACCTTATCCATATCGTAATATTTATAATTACCGAGCCGTCCGCCAAAGATTACGTTCTTCTCCTGTTCTGCCAGTTCCCGGTATTTTTCAAATAATGCGTTGTTCTGTTCATTATTGACCGGATAATACGGCTCCATGCCTACCTTCCACTCCGAAGAATACTCTCTGGAAATAACCGTCTTCTCCTGCTTACCGAACTCAAAATGCTTATGCTCGATGATTCTCGTATATGGAACTTCTCGTTCTGTGTAATTTACAACCGCATTTCCCTGATAATTGTCTGTATCCAATACTTCTGTCTCAAACCGTACGGAACGGTACTCCAAGGCACCGAGCTGATATCCGAAATATTCATCGATCATTCCGGTAAATACGATTTTCTCTGCGATATCCGGCTGTTCCTTGATGAATGCAAAATAATCGGTATTCGTCTTCACCTCTATGCCGTCCAACATCTTCTCCACAATCTTCGTATATCCTCCGATCGGGATGCCCTGATAACGATCATTGAAATAATTGTTATCATACGTAAACCGAACCGGAAGGCGCTTGATGATAAATGCCGGAAGATCCTTGCAGTCTCTTCCCCATTGTTTCTCAGTGTACCCCTTTACCAGCTTCTCAAACACATCCTTACCAACCAGTGATAATCCCTGTTCTTCCAGATTCTTCGGTTCTGTAATCCCGGTTTCCGCTACCTGCTCAGCAATCTTCGCCTTCGCTTCCTGTGGTGTACGGATATTCCACATCTTGCTGAAAGTATTCATATTAAACGGCAGGTTATAAAGTTCATCCTTGTATACAGCAACCGGAGAGTTAATATAATTGTTGAACTCCGCAAACTGATTAATGTATTCCCATATTCTCTTATTAGATGTATGGAAAATATGCGCGCCATACTTATGCACGTTGATTCCCTCAATCTCCTCGCAGTAAATATTTCCTGCAATATGATCACGTTTATCAATCACAAGGCAGCACTTTCCCTTTTTCTTTGCCTCATGCGCAAACACTGCTCCATATAATCCGGCACCTACAACAAGATAATCATATTTCATAATGTCGTTTCCTCTTTACTTCTCTTCATTTATTTTATTATCTAAATACCACGTTCTGTAGTAAAAACACAAAGATATCATACCATATAGAGTGTAAAAAAACCACCGTTCATTCTCATAAACGGTGGTTTTTACAACTCTTTTTCTCATTTATTTATCTGTTTACCAAAAAACCTTTTTTTCTTAGTTCTTCTTCTATCAAGTCTAATGTTTCTTCATTATCTGCAGTAATTGTATGATAATGATAATCAGAGGTAATGTTTTTCAGGGGACTGGATTTTCCATTCCTGATATCTTCCATAAATTCTGCAACTTTCCTCCTGGAATTAATATGCAGCTCTGCCTGTAAATGCCCGTAAACCCTGTGGTTTACCATAACATTTTCCACGCACCCTCCCATATCTACCACTGTGCACAATTCCTCTTCCAGACATTCATCTGAATGACAGACCTTCAAAACACGACTTACCTTAGCCGGCGTATTCAGAATATACCCCCTGTTTGTTGCTATCACATCATATCCGGCAGCACGTAGCAGCGCGATATCCTGCACGATCACCTGACGACTCACCCCATAAGATTCTGCCAGATTTTTTCCTGAAACAGGTGCCGGGCTTTTCTGAATCCGTTCTATAATCTCTGTTCTTCTCTCTGAGCCTGACATAGTACTCTCCTTCTTTTACTCAATCTTTCAATCTTATTTCTCTCTTAGATTGCATGAAGATTTTTCAGAGAAATATCTAAGATTAATGCAGAATGTGTCAATGCGCCACTGGAAATATAATCCACGCCTACTGCCGTTACATTTCCAATATTCTCTTTTGTCACATTTCCGGAGCACTCTGTCTCTGCACGACCATCGATCAGCTCAATTGCACGTTTCATATCTTCCGGAGTCATATTGTCCAGCATAATAATGTCTGCACCGGCTTCTACAGCCTCTTTTACCATCTCCAGATTCTCCACTTCCACCTCAATCTTGCGAACAAACGGAGCGTATTCTTTTGCCATCTGCACTGCTTTTGTCACACTTCCTGCTGCTCCGATATGGTTATCTTTCAATAAAACCCCATCGGATAGATTATAACGATGATTGTATCCGCCCCCAACACGAACGGCATATTTCTCAAAAATACGCATATTCGGAGTTGTCTTTCTTGTATCCAGCAGTTTCGTCTTCGTACCTTCCAACAGCTTTGCCACTGATTTTGTGTAAGTAGCGATTCCACTCATACGCTGCAAATAATTCAAAGCCACACGTTCTCCGGAAAGAAGCACGCGAATATCACCGGTCACCTTCGCCATTAACTGACCATTTTTTACTTCCTCTCCATCTTTGCAGAAAAATTCCACCTTTGTATCTGCATCTAAAAGATGAAAAACTCTCTCAAATACATCCAGACCTGCAACGATTCCGTCCTGTTTGCAAAGCAGTTCCACCTCTCCCTGCACCGCTTCTTTCATAACAGAATTGGTTGTTACATCCTCGCTGGAAATGTCTTCGCGAAGCGCTTCTTCAATCAAATGATCCACCTGTAAATCCATTGTAATCTTATTCATTCTTATTCCTCCATTGATTTTATAATATGTTTTGCTGCCTGCTTTGCAAATACGACACATTCCAATAACGAATTGCTTGCCAGACGGTTCTTTCCATGTACTCCGGTGCAGCTTGTCTCCCCAACTGCATATAACTTCGGCATACTCGTCTTGCTGTCGGAATCCACCCAGATTCCTCCCATAAAATAATGCTGTGCCGGAACAACCGGGATACACTCTTTCAATACATCATACCCCTCTTCCAGACATTTCTGATAAATATTTGGAAAATGATTTAAAATAGTCTCTTTTGGAATATGTTCCATCGACAGCCAGACAAATTCTGTTCCGTCTTCTTCCATTTGTTTATAAATAGCCTTAGACACTACATCCCTTGGAAGAAGCTCATTCACAAATCTTTCTTTCTTCTTATTATACAATACTGCGCCTTCTCCACGCACTGATTCGGAAATCAAAAATCTTCTGCCAGGTTTTTTTGAATACAATGTTGTCGGATGAATCTGTACATAATCCAAATGTTCCATCCGAACACCATGCTTTTTACCAATTTCAATCGCATCACCGGTCAAGTGCGGGAAGTTTGTTGAATGCTGATAGTTTCCTCCAATCCCTCCACTTGCCAAAACCGTATGTTCTGCCTTAATCTGAAATCCTTCTCCCTCTTTTTCTGCCAGAACTCCGACACAAACGCCATCTTCTTCCAACAGATCTGTCATCGAAGTATATTCCATTAAAGTAATATTTTCTCTCTTCTTTACCTGTTCTAATAACTTGCTTGTAATTTCCTTTCCGGTAATATCTTCATGATACAAAATTCGCGGCTGAGAATGCGCTCCCTCTCTGGTATACGCAAATTCGCCATCTTTCTGCTCAAAATCCACACCGTACTTCACCAGTTCCTGAATCATATCCCATGAATTACGAAGCAGCAGATCCACAGATTCTTTTCGGTTTTCATAATGACCTGCACGCATTGTATCTTCAAAATATGTATCATAATCCGACTCATCTTTCAACACACAGATTCCTCCCTGTGCAAGAAAAGAGTCACTGCTTTCCAGATCTGATTTTGTAATCATAAGAATCTTTTTCTCTTGCGGCAGACTCAGCGCCGTAAATAATCCGGCTGCCCCTGTCCCCACGATTACAACATCTGTCTTGATTTCCATTCTTTTTTCCTCCTAACATTACCGCGCCAGTTCCAACATCTTTTCCAGTGGTTTCCCGGAATGTGTCCGCAATTCTTCTGAAATATGTACTGTATTTTCTTCCTGCTCCAGCACTTCCACAATTTTCTCAAGCGTAATCAGTTTCATATCCTCGCAAACCGGCTCTGTCTCTGTAAAATAAAACTGTTTCTCAGGATTTTGTTTCTCCAGTTCATAACGAACTCCAATCTCTGTACAGATAATAAACTCCTGACAATCACTTTTATTTGCATAGGAAATAATTCCGGATGTACTGCCTATATAATCTGCCAGCTGACAAACTGTCTCCGGGCATTCCGGATGTACCAAAACTTCTGCCTGCGGATGCATTTCCTTCGCTTTTAAGACTTCTTCCACTTGCATTTTCTCATGGATCGGACAATATCCCTGATTCAATATGACATGTTTTTCCGGAACCTGCTCTGCAACATAGCGCGCCAGATTCTTATCCGGAATAAAGAAAATATGTTTCTGCGGCAATGCTTTTACAATTTTGACAGCATTTGCCGAAGTTACACATACATCCGCGTACTGCTTTAACTCTGCCGTAGAATTAATATAACAGACAACTGCAAGATCCTCATAGGTCTCTCGCATTTTCTGAATCGTTTCTTTGTCCGCCATGTGCGCCATCGCACAATCTGCGTGCATATCCGGCATCAAAACAATCTTATTCGGATTTAATATTTTTGCGCTCTCTCCCATAAATGAAACTCCGCAAAATACAATCGTCTGCTCCTTTAAACCAACTGCCACCTTGCTCAGATAAAAGGAATCTCCAATATAGTCAGCAATCTCCTGTACTTCCGGACGAACATAATAATGTGCCAGAATCACCGCATTTTTCTCTTTCTTTAACTGTTGTATCTTTTCAACAATATTCATAATCACTTCTCCCTTAGTAAACCTTTGAGTAAACTGAACCTATTATAGCACTGGACTTTACATCTGACAAGACACTTGTTTATTCATCTGTAAAATTATAAAATGATTCTTCGGTTTATTATAGAAAAAAAGATTTGACACCAATCCAATAGTGCCAAATCTCCTTATTATCCATATATAAATGTATAAATATACGCTTATTCGTTAAGGCAATATATTTCCCGCCGCCATATAAATTCCATACCACTCTTCTCTTGTCAACGAAATCTCTGCCGCCTGACAAATCTGCAAAAACCGTTTCTGATTCATCGTTCCGGAAAGCACCTGCATATTGGCAGGATGTCTGAGAATCCACGCTGCAGCGATTGTCGTATCACTGACTCCGTATTTTTCCGCAATCTCCAAAATCTTCTTGTTCAGTTCCGGATATTTCTCACTTCCCAAAAATACTCCTTCAAACATTCCATACTGGAACGGAGACCATGCCTGAATTGTCACATCATGCAATCTGCAATAATCCAACACATTTCCATCCCGATTGAGACTGCCCGGTGTCATCATATTTACTTCTATTCCACTCTGAATCATCGAAGAATGCGCCGCACCAAATTGCAGCTGATTTGCCATCAACGGCTGATTCACATATTTTTTCAAAAGTTCCATCTGCATAGGGTTCTGATTGGAAACTCCAAAATATCTGACCTTTCCGGATGCATGCAGTTCATCAAAGGCTGCTGCCACTTCTTCCGGTTCCATCAACGTATCCGGTCTGTGCAGCAACAGAGAATCCAGATACTCGGTTCCCAATCTTTTCAGAGAGCCTTCTACAGATGCAATAATATGTTCTTTTGAGAAATCAAACATCACACCCGGAACAATTCCACATTTGCTTTGAATCCACATTTCATCACGTCTGAGCCCGGTTTCCTTCACAGCTTCCCGGAAACGTTCTTCACAGGCACCTTTTCCATAAATATCTGCATGGTCAAAAAATGAGACTCCTGCCTCCATTGCAGTATCAACCAGTCTTGCAGCCTCGCTGACAGACAGCTCGGTCATACGCATGCATCCCATGACAATAGCCGGTACCTGAATCGAAGAGCTGCCCCAGTTCACCTTTTTCATATTGCACAATACCTCCTCTTTTTTCGCGTATTATGGTTCTATTATTCCACCGGAAATAGATTTTTGCAATATGGAAAAATCCAACTCCGCAACCTCTCCGATTACGATAACCGCCGGAGAAACAACATTCGCTTTTTCTGCTGCGGCTGCAATCTCTGACAATTTTGCCCTTACTTTTGCCGGATGAGGCGCATTTCCTCCGGAAATAACTGCCGCCGGAGTATCTCCACTTTTCCCGGCTTTCAAAAGCCGCTCTGCAATTCGCGGCAACTGTCTGAGCCCCATCAAAAATACAAGCGTTCCGGATAGTTCTGCCAATGCATCAAAATCTTCCGGAAGTCCATCCGCTGTATCAGATGTATGTGCGGTAATAATATGCAGTCCTCTGCTGGCGCCGCGATGCGTTACCGGAATCCCCGCCTCTGCCGGAATTCCTATCGCAGAAGGGATTCCCGGCACTTCCTGACAGGGTATTCCCGCCTGCATCAGTGCCTGCATTTCTTCTCCGCCTCTGCCAAAAAGATACGGATCTCCGCCTTTGAGACGCACGACCTTGAATCCCGCCTTTGCCAGCTCTATCAATTTTGCATTGATCTCTTCCTGCGGCGCCGAATGTGCTCCGGAACGTTTTCCCATGTAAATCCGTTCTGCCGTCTCCGGAACGGAATCTAATAACGCTGCATCAATCAAGTCGTCATACACCACCGCCTCACACTGTTGCAGCAATCGCAGCCCACGTACTGTGATCAAATCCGCTTTTCCACACCCCGCTCCTACAAGAGCCACACTTCCGACCGGTCTTTGATCCTGATATTGATTCCATTCCTGTTCCGTCAATGGTCGTCCTCTCTTGATACAATCATCGAATAGCTTTCTATGGAAACTTGCCCGTTTCTTTTGCTCTGGTATTTTTTCTTTTAATTCTTTTCTTTTTTCTTCCAGCCAGTCTAATATTTCATCCAGATTATCCGGCAGTGTATCTCTCAGACACTCCTTAAAATAAACTGCTGCAGTCGGACTCACCCCGCTGGTGCAAATCCCTGCCGACAACTTTCCCTGTTTTACCAACGCCGGAAATACAAAACTACATTTCTCCAAAGCATCTGCCACATTGACCGGAATCCGTTTTTTCTTACAGAATGCAGATATTTCCGCATTTAATCTTTCATCATCTGTTGCCGCAATCACCAATACCGGAACATCCTTTGTTTCCTCTAACAGATCGCATGTAAATTCCTGCCGCTTTTTTGTTATCTCAGAAACTTCCTCCAGCTTCGTCTCTATCTGGGGAGCAATCACAGTGATCTTCGCCCCATAAGGCAGTAATTTCTGTACCTTTCGATATGCAACCGCACCGCCGCCGATGACCCATACCTTCTGGTCTTTTAATTCCACAAACATTGGAAAATATGCCATTTTATCTCCCTCTTTTACTTCTTCTGATACTGATAATAATACTGTACCCCATGGGTCGTTTCCATTTTATGTACTTTCACCCCAAACACGCGATCCAAAAAACCACTTTCATAAAGTTTTTCCGGCGTATCAACACACACCAGTTCGCCTTCCTCCATCAGTGCAACCCAATCTGCTATCTGCAGTGCCATCCTCAGATCATGCAAAACAAGAACTACCGCCTTTCCCTGCCCTGCAAGAGAAAGGGCAATCTCTATCATCTGCATCTGATGCCGGATATCCAGATAGGTTGTTGGCTCATCCATGAAAATGGTTTCTGTATCCTGCGCCAACGCCATTGCAAAATAAACACTCTGCCGCTGTCCGCCGCTCAACTCACTGATATTGTCATTTTCATATTCCCTGCTGCCAGTCACATCCATCGCATTTTTTGCAACCTCATAATCTTCCCGACCGTATCGTCTTGGATACGAAAGATATGGAAACCTTCCATGCAGCACCATCCGCAGCGCCTGAATCGAAGACATATTTCGGCTCTGCGTCAAAAAAGCAGCCTTTTTAGCAACCTCTTTTCGTTTCATCTGCCGAAGGTCTTTTCCATCATACAACACCATTCCTCCGGTCATCGGGATCAATCCCAGAGCAGCTTTTAAAACCGTAGATTTTCCACATCCGTTAGGTCCCAATAAGACGGTTACCTTCCCCGGTTCAAAGGACATCGTCACATGATGTACTACATCCCTTCCATGATATCCCGCCGACAGTTCTTTTACTTGTATCATACATGCCCTCCTCTATGTTTCAATAAAATCCAGAGGAAAAATGGTGCACCGGTAAATGCAAGCACAATTCCAACCGGTAATTCAAACGGAGAAAACAATGTTCTGGCTGCCAGGTCACAGATTGTCACAAAAAAGGCGCCTCCGATTGCCGATGCCAGTAAAAAAGAGAAACTGTTCTCACCTCTTAATCTTCGCATTGTATGCGGCACTACAAGCCCTACGAAACTAAGCAGTCCGGAGAAACTGACGGCTACTCCGGCAAGTACGGCCGCAAGCATCAAGAATAGCAGCCGGACCGGTTTGACCGAAAGTCCGAGACTCGCCGCTGTATCACTCCCCAGCGCCAAAACATCCAATTGATGAGACAGGGATAGCACTAACAGCAAACTCAGTAAAATCAGTATGGCCGCCGGTTTTAGCTGTTCCATTGTCACTCCGATAAATCCGCCGATCCGAAAATCCGTCACTCCTGTCAAAGCCTCCGGCACCACTGTTACAATTGCATCAATCCCTGCGCTGAATAAATTGGAAATTGCCACGCCTGCCAGCACGACTGTCATACGAGAGGCGCCTGTCTTCTCTGACAGCACCATGACCAGAATCACTCCCGCAAAGGCTCCTGCAAAAGCGATAAAAGGAGTAAATCTCTGTGCTGTGGGTGCAATTGCACACATCACTGCAACTGCAAGTCCGGCACTGGAATTTACTCCTATGATTCCCGGCGATGCCAGCGGATTATTTAACACCGTCTGAATAACTGCTCCTGCAACCGCAAGAGCCGCTCCTGCAAGCATGGATGCGCAGACTCTCGGGATTCTTGTGAACTGAACGATCCGCACTGCAGTGGAAGTCTGATCTGCACAAAACAATGCAGAAAAGACTTCCTGTACGGAAAGACGTACCGATCCCATCCATATACTCAGAACAGCAGACAATATCGTAAGTCCTGTCAATCCAATCCAAAAAACTGTTTTATTTTTCCGGATAGAGAATATCTGCGAGTTTTTCATATGCCTCTCCCCATCTTGCATTTGGTTTCATGTTATAGAGATTCGGATCCATTACATAATATCTGCCTTCTTTTACAGCCGTCAACGTTCCCCATGCCGGATTACTAAGCAGAGTACTTTCCAATATCGCTTCTGCATCTGTAGGGTCTGATCCCTGAATCACAACGAATATATAGTCCGGATCCTGCTCTATGATCTTCTCCACACTCAGTTGTTCCAACAAACTGTTATCCTGATCTGCAATATTCACACAGCCCAGATCCGCCAGCATCTCTCCCAATACACTTTCTTCACTATTCTTTATCTTGCAGCTGCTTCCTGTAGCACGTACATACAACACACTTGGATTCCGTCCATCCACTCTTTTACGAACCTCTTCCACCTGTTCTTTTACATCTATACCATATTTTTCATAATTCTCTTCATGCCCTGTAAGCTGTGTACAAATATCCAGAACCCGCAGATAATCCTCAAAGTTGTCCACGTTGAAATATGCCGTAGGGATTCCCATCTCGTCCAGCGTTGCCTCCAGTTCTACATTACGGTCTGTCCCGCAGCTTGCCAGTACAAAATCCGGTTCACAGGCAATCAACTGTTCCATATTCACATCCTTGGCAGGTCCCAGATTCACAACATCCTCACGCAGCGGAAGATCAAAAAATTTCCAGGTAGCATCTGTTGCCGCCACAATCTGGTCTGCACCTCCCGCCAGGCACCAGATATCTGAAAAACTACTGATCAGACAGACAACTCTCTGCGGATTTTCCACTGTCATCTCTCTGTCCATATCGTCTGTAAATGTAACTGCTGCCGTTGCTTTTTCTTCTGACACCTGAGTCGCTTTTTCCGTTGATTCTGTCTCTTCTTGATTTGTATTAGCCGCACACCCACATGCCAGCACCATGCTCAGTGCAAGTACAGCCGCAAAATATTTTTTCATTCTCTTCTCCCGTCTAACCTTAGCAAGTCGCTCCGCCTGCTAAATGTAATTGTGCATCTATAATTTCCTGTTTTCTATCCAAAATCTCTCTGGAAAGCAGCTGCTTTTCTACTTCCTCAAATCCAATTCTGGCAATCGTATCTGCAAAACGCTCTCCGGTCTGTCCCTGTTCTCTGAACAGAAGAATTGCAGCCTCAATGGTGTCCAGCAATTCCTCTTCGGATGTAAAAATCTTAGACAAGGCTCTGCCCTGTGCAATCTTCTTTCCCCATCTTCCGCCAATATAAATCTTATATCCCGGAGTTCCTTCTTCAATTGCATCAAACGGACAATTGCCTACACACCGGCCACAGTTATTACAAATCTCCTGATTGATTTCTAACACACCATCTTCCACCTTTGCAGCTTTCATCGGGCACTGTTTTTCAATCTGACATTTTTTACATCCATTGCACATATCCTCATCAAATTCCGGAATCAGCTGTCCTACAATTCCCAGATCATTCAGATCCGGTTTTACACAGTTATTCGGACATCCTCCCGCTGCAATTTTAAATTTATGAGGCAGTTTTACGTCATGATATCCTTTATAAAAACGCTCATGAATTTCTTCTGTCAACGCAAAAGTGTCGTATAATCCATACTGACACGTTGTTCCTTTACAAGACACTACCGGACGCACAACAGAACCAGTTCCTCCGGTTTCCAATCCTGCCGGCGCTATAAACTCGCGAAACGCTTCAATATCATCGAAATGGATTCCTCTCACCTCTACGGTCAGACGAGTCGTAAACTCTACATCCCCATTTCCGAATTTCTTGGCCGCTTCAGCGATTACAGCAGTCTGTTCTGCTGTAATCTTTCCATTTCTTGTAATAATACGTCCATTGAATAAATCAGTTCCTTTATTATTTAAAAATCCAAGTGCCTTTACTCGTTTTACTTCCAACGGATTGATTGTACATGGCATAATTCTTCTCTCCTTTTCCTATATATCCATACTGGATTCTTTTCCACTAAGCCTCTACATCATTGAATGTAATGCCGCCTTCTAAAACGCGGGTATTTTTATATCCATAGAATTTCAGTCGATTCTGCAGCAGATATGCTCTCTTTCCTTTGTTGCAGACAAGCAGCAGCTTTTCTTCCGGATCCAAACCTGCCACCGGACCGTCTACATTTGTCAGTTCTACATACGGCGCTCCCTCGATTGATGGAACCAGACAGCCATCTACCACACGATATCCTTCTGCTGCCCCTGCTGCATATTCAGCCGGTGTAAATGTTTCGAAATTTCCCTCTATCTTATTCATCAGAACATTCAAGGTATGTTCAAATGGATGAATGGCGGTAGAGAACGGCGGAGCATACGCCAGATCCATATCTGCCAGATCTGTCAAGGCTGCCTTCAGCATTATTCCTGTTACTGCAATATCTACCACTTTATCAACCGCTCCTGCTCCTATCACCTGTACACCAAGCAAACGCAGTGTTTTACGGTCGGCAATCATTTTCATAATAAAGGAAGAGGCGCCTGCATAATAATGTGCTTTATCGTCTACTACCGTTACAACACTGACTGCATCAAATCCTTCCGCTTTTGCCTGCTCTTCTGTCAGACCGGTTCTTCCTACATTGATGCCCGGCAGCTTACATACCGCAGTTCCTAAAACACCACGATATTTCAGCCCCTTCCCCATGATGTTCTGTGCGATCAATCGTCCCGCAATATTCGCTGTAGATCCCATTGGAGACCAGGCAGCCTTTCCCGTAACTGCATTGTGTACCATTGCACAATCTCCTGCCGCATATACATCCGGTATATTGGTCTGTCCAAAATCATCGGTCAAAATCGTTCCCTTGAACATTTCAATTCCGGTATCTGCAAGAAAAGCTGTATTCGGGCGGATACCTGCGCTCAATACTACCATATCAGCCTTGTAAGCCTTCTTTGTAGTCAGCACCTTTTCTACCTTGCCGTCGCCTTCAAGCCCTGTCACCTGTACTCCTGTAACTACCGGGATTCCTGCCTCTGTCAGTTTTCCTTCCACAAAATCAGCCATCTCTTTATCAAATCCCGGAGCCAAAATCTGTGGAACCATATCCAATACAAACGGACGGATTCCCTGCGCCTTTAAATTTTCAGCAATTTCCAATCCAATATAACCGGCACCTACCACAACTGCCTTTTTCACACTTCCGCCATCAATCAGATTCCGGATACGAATGGCATCTTCCGGAGTTCTGACACAAAATACGTTCTCCAGATCCACGCCCTCAATCGGAGGTTTTACTGGACTTGCTCCAACTGCAATCACCAACTTGTCATAATCATAAACTGTCTCTTCTCCTGTCCGTACATGTTTCGCCGTCACTTTCTTCTCTTCCGGTGAAACCGCAATCGCCTCTGTTTCTGTATACACTTTTACGCCCGTCAGTTTCTCATATTTTGCAGGGGTATTAACAATTAACTGCGCTTCATCCTCAATCACATGTCCCACATAATATGGAAGTCCGCATCCCGCATAGGAAATATTCTCACCTTTGTTCAAAACAATGACTTCGTTGCTTCTGTCCTCTCGCATCAACTTTGCAGCAACCTTGGTTCCTGCCGCAACACCACCAAGTACCAATACTTTCATTTCCGTTCCCTCCGTTTTCTTTTTGATTTTTATAATTTTCCTTTTTTACCAACTATAACCATGATACTACTTGCCCTTTTTTTTGTAAAATAGTAATATTAGATATATAATATAGGAAAATTACTATACTGTATATCGAGGGTATTTTTATGGCTACTTTACGACAACTTAAAATCTTTTCAGCAGTCGCCGAATATAAAAAAATGAATCTGGCAGCCGACAAACTGTATCTTGCACAGCCTACCGTCAGCCAGACTATCATTGATCTGGAAAAGGAATACGATACGATCCTGTTTGAACGACATAACAAAGAACTGAAAATCACTGCATCCGGTTTATTTCTGCTGGATCGGGCAAAAGAAATCATTGCACTTTACGATGGTCTGGATCAGGAAATGAAAAATCTCAGTTCCAAGCGCCCACTTAAAATTGGCGCCACACTCACCATTGGAAATACAATGATCAGCGACATCGTCACCCGGCTCAATGTACAATATCCGGATATCGATGTCAGCGTATCCATTGACAATACGCATCTTATAGAGCAACGTATGCTGCACAACGAATTGGACATTGCATTAGTAGAGGGAATCATTACACGTAAAGAAATACAGACAGAACCGGTTTTTCAAGATAATCTGGAAATCATCTGCAGTCCCCTCCACCCATTTGCCGCAAAAACCTGCATACAGATGGAAGATCTGGCAAATCAAATCTTCATCATGCGAGAACAAGGGAGCGGAACACGCGCCATATTCGAAACTATCATGCACAGCAATCACATCCCCTTTATTACCAAATGGGAATCCTGTAGCAGTTCCGCAATCATCGATGTTGTTCGGCACAATCTGGGAATCGGCATTCTCTCCTCACGCTGTATCAAGGAATATGCTGAAAAAGGGGACGTTGTAGTCTGCCCCATCGATGCAATGAATATCAGCCGATATTTTTATTTATGTTATAACCACAGTCATCCGTATACAAGTCAGATGAAAGATTTTTCGGATCTGATTCATCAACTTGCAGAAACCCCTCTTCCTTAAATTGAAAAAAGGGATACGTTCCTTCACACAATCCGAAACGTATCCCTTTTATTTTTTTAGCAAATCATCCTTTCACAGCCCCTGCTGCAACACCTTTGATGATATGTTTCTGGCAAGACAGATAGAAGATAATTACCGGGATAACCGCAAGGATCAACGCTGCCATAACAGCTCCCATATCCACTCTTCCATAACTTCCTTTCATATACTGAATCGCAATGGAAATCGTCTTATATTTATTCAAATCCAACACCAGATACGGAAGCAGGAAGTCGTTCCATATCCACATGGTTTCCAATATTCCCACAGAAATGTAAGTCGGTTTCATGATCGGAAGTACCACAGAAAAGAACATCCGAAGTGGATTGCATCCGTCAATCATCGCCGCTTCTTCAATTTCCAAAGGAATGGACTTTACAAATCCACAGAACATAAACACCGCCAGCCCGGCTCCAAAGCCCAGATAAATAATGATAATTCCCCATGGTGTATTCAATCCGGTACGATCGGCAACCAGCGACAGAGTAAACATAACCATCTGAAACGGCACTACCATAGAAAATACGCAAAGCAGATACAAACTTTTCGTAAATCCGGATTTTACACGAGTAATGTACCATGCGCACATAGAGGTACATATCAGAATTACCAACACAGACCCCACCGTGATAAAAATTGTCCAGCCTACCGCTTCCAATAAATCATATTTCTCAATGGCCGTCAGATAATTTTCAAACCCATTCAAAGTCTTAGAATCCGGAAGCGTAAAAGGCTGCTTATTGATATAAACTTTTTTCTTAAATGAGTTCATCAGAACAATTAAGATTGGTGCAATATAAACCAACCCCAATATCGTAAATACACCGGTTCCAATGGCACTTAATCTCTCTTTTTTCTTCATTTACTGCTGCACCTCCTTGGAACGGGTTGCCCGTAACTGAATCATTCCAATTCCTACCACGAGAATAAAGAACAATACTGCTTTCGCCTGACCGACACCTTCCCAGCCGGTTCTGCCATAAAATGTATTGAAAATATTCAACGCCATCATTTCAGACATCTTAGCCGGCTCACCCGCCGTCAGTGACAAGTTCTGGTCAAAGAGCTTAAATCCATTTGTAATGGACAGGAACATACAGATCGTAATGGATGGCATCATCATCGGAATGGTCACCTTAAACAGTCTCTGAATCCCTGATGCACCGTCGATCTGTGCCGCTTCCATGACATCTCCCGGAATGGACTGTAAACCAGCTATGTAGATAATCATCATATATCCGATCTGCTGCCAGCTTACCAGGATAATCATACCCCAAAAACCATACCATTCATTTAACATCAACGCTGTACCAAACTTTGATAAAATTCCATTGAAAATCAACTGCCAGATATATCCGAGTACAATACCTCCAATTAAGTTCGGCATAAAGAAAATTGTACGGAACACATTGGTTCCACGCATCTTTTGTGTCAACGCCATCGCCAATGCAAATGCGATAATATTGATTACTGCCAGTGAAACAATGGCAAACAATGCCGTATACCAGAATGAATGCCGAAAAACAGTGTCCTGAAGTGCATCTACATAATTCGATAATCCGACAAATTTTGCATCTGTTACCGTCGTAAATTTACAGAATGACAAACCGATTCCCATTACGAACGGAACAATAAATCCTAAAATAAATGCGCACAAAGTCGGCAGCACAAAAATCGGCATATAACGTTTTATGGCTTTCTCCATAAAATTGCCCCTCCTTCTTTAAAAAACGGCGGGTACACTTTCGTTTCCCGCCGTATCACATTTTTCACAATTCCGTTGTTTCTATTTTGATGCTTCGATTTCTGTCTTCCATCCATCCACAAATGCACTTACAACTGCATCCCAGTTTGCATCTGTCTGATCTGCTGCATAAGCTGTCAAAGCAGAACCAACGCCGTTCTTCCATTCCTCGGAAGGCATTGTGGAGAATACCCATGTTACAGGAGTTTTTCCTTCGTCTAAGTATTTGTTTGCTTCATTTACAAGAACATTCTCTGACTCCAGATTAGAATCGAACGGAATTACAAATCCCATATCTTTGCACATAGCCTCTGCACCTATTTCAGAAGTTACACACCAGTTCATGAAGTCCAGTGTTGCCTGAATATCTTCTTCAGACGCTTTTGCATTTACACACCAATAGTTTTCTGTACCTGTACAAACGCCCTGTTCCTTTTCTCCTTCTACACCAATGTAGATTGGAAGAATTCCAAGATTCTCATCTCCTACGTCTGCAATGTTGTTATATTCCCATGTACCATTCTGATAGAATACTGCCTCTTCTGTTACAAAATCTGCTGTTGCATCATCTGCTGTCTTTGTAGAGATCTCAGTTGGTTTGCATGTTGCATTGTTAATATACAAATCCCATACCTGACGGTAGTTGTCCAGATATGTACCTTTGATCGCATCTGTCTGATTGATTCCATCTGCCTTATATTCATAGTAGATTGGAAGATTTGCAAGATGTGTCTTAAATCTCCAATCGGAAGAAGAATCCATACCGGAAGATGTAAATGCGGAGAATCCAAGTTCATCTTTTCTTGCGGTAATGTCTTCTACCACTTTCTTAAAGCTCTCAAAATCTGTAATATCCTTTGCTGAGTATCCGGCTTTTTCTAATAATGCTTTGTTATAAATGATACCGTAATTCTCAATTACATAGGCAATTCCTGACATCTTATCGCCATCCATCAGTGCGAAACTGTCATCTGTCAGTTCTCCTGCAATATCGGAACCTGACAAGTCATAGCAATAATCTTTCCAGCTTGCAAGTCCCACCGGACCATTCACCTGGAACAACGTCGGTGCCTCAGATTTTGCCATTTCAGATTTCAATGTTTTCTCATATTCACCGGATGCGGCTGTCAACACCGTTACCGGAACCCCTGTCTCTTCCGTATAAGCCTCAGCCAGTTCCTGCCACTGCTCATCTGCCTCTGGTTTAAAGTTCAAATAATAAACCTTTCCTTTTGCCTCTTCTTTTCCATCTGTTCCTGCCGATTCTTTTGAACCTCCGCATCCTGATACCATACCTACTACCATAGTTGCTGCCAGTAAAACGGAAATCACTTTACGCTTTTTCATAATTGTTCACTCACCTTTCCGGAAATTTTTCATTTCCTCTGTTCTGTGAACATCATACCAGCGTTTCACAAAATCCTATAACAAAATAAAAACCTGAAATGCAAAAAAATAAACTCTTTACTGTTCTTTTAAAAACCGCTCAATACTCTCATCTTCCAATCTGGTAAACTCTTCCACGCTAATTTTCCCTTTTACAAGATTCGGCAGCGCCTCTCCTAATATTTCTTCTTGCAAAATAGAATTCCACTTCACCTGATAATTCGGCACAAACTGTGGCCGGCCTTCATACGCCGCCAGATAATCCTGCTCTGCCGGAAGAAGAGTACTTCTGTCTCCGGAAAACAACAATTCTTTTTCTTCCATATTCATCCGGGTCCGGAACTTAAAAAACTCCAATGCCCCTTCTTTAACCTGGGTCTCACAATCCTCAATCAATGCCCACCCAAACGTCTCTGGAGATGAAATCAATTTATTACCAGGAAATGCCGAAAACCTTGTTTTTTGCTCCCATCCTTCCGGAATCTGTTCAATCATCCAATACCCATTTGGAATCATAGCCGCCTTCCCGGAAAAGAAATTCACATAAGCCGTATCAAAATCTGTGTACATTGCATCTGCAGTTGTATATTGAAATAAATGCACCAACGTCTCTGCCATTCGGTATCCTTCCGCATTTTGATAACTTTCCGGATACAATTCTTTCATAAATTCCATGCCGTTTTCTGTACTTGCCAGCTCTGCCGTCGCTAGCAGCATAGGAGTCCAAGCCGTTCCTTCTGTATGAAGAGCAAGCGGTGTAATCCCATGAGACTGCAAAGTATCACAGCACTCCCAGAAATCTTCCCATGTCTTTGGAAACGTTTCAATTCCCGCTTGTGAAAATAATTCCTGATTCCAAAACACTCCAGAACAGGAGAAAGCTGCTGTACTAAGCGGAGCCAGATAAATCTCACCGGTTGGCTCACTACAAGATTCCAAAACAACCGGTTCAATCATCGCTTTCCACTCTTCGTCTTGATTGATGTATTGAGAAAATTCTTCCAGACGCTTATCTTCTATCATTTTCTTATAAAAGGAGGGCAGCATCCGAATATCTGTTACGACTGCCGGAAGTGTATCCGTCACATTTTGCCGTTTCAGATTTTGACGATAATCCTCCTCCGTTTCCATGCTCCACTCTACCTCAATCTCCCATTTTCCTTCGTATTCTTTATTAAATGCCTTGATCAAAGTTTCTTCGTTTCTTTTCCCGGTAGATGGATTGACAGTGAGAATCATTGGAATTTTTACTTCCTCTTCTTTTGTTTCTTCTATGATTTCCTGTTGCTCACATCCAAGCAGACAGCCGGCAGACAAGCAGCCCACCAACAAGACCGCCTCTATATTTTTTTTATAATTTCTATACGTTCCCATTCTCTTTTCTGCCCCCTCCCGGTATCTGAATCCTGCTCGTAGTTCCATTTTCATTGATTTCGTAATAATATCGTACCTCTTCTCCATATTTCAACCGCAGACGAGTCATGATATTTACAACACCATAGCCACGTTCCCTATCTGGAAAGGATTCTCGAAATGCAGCTAAAGGAAGTTGATTTAACGCATTGATCTTCTCGCACATTGCTGCATCCATCGGTGTTCCGCTATTATAAACGCTCAGACAAAGCATCTCTTCTCTGTTCTCTACGCCAATGTGAATCTCTCCCCCTTCGAAAATATCACAAAAACCATATTTGATCGCATTTTCTACAAGCGGCTGTAAAATCAATTTCAAGACCCATGTCTCTGCCGCATTCACCTTGCAGTCAATCTTATAAGAAAATAAATTTGCATTCCGGATCTGCTGAATCTCCATATAGCTTTTTACATTTTCCAGCTCATCTTCTACCGTCACGATTTCACACCCTTTGCTCAGAGAAAGCCGAAGGTACTTTGATAAAGCCTGTATCATCTTCATCGTTGTCTCTTCTTTATTGATTCGTGCCAACATATAGATTGTATCCAGCGTATTATACAGAAAATGAGGATTAATCTGACTGATCAGCATATTTAATTCACTTGTCCGCAATTCCTTTTCCTGTGTTTTAATCTCCTCCAAAAGCGATTCAATATTTCTCAGCATTTCATTATAAGAATGACCAATCTGATCTAATTCTGTATGGGTATGCAATTCTGCGATTCTCTGAAAATCATTTCCATCAAAACCCATCATTGCATTATTGATCGTCGTAATCGGTTTCGTAAAACGCTCTGAAAAATACAAACTCAGAACAACTGCCACGACCGCCACAACAAAATATATTCCGGCAAGCACTAAAATCATCTGTGCCATGTCTGCATTCAGCACACGTCCGGGTACAAAAGAGAACACTGTCAGTCCGCTTTCTTCCTGCCGATATGCAGATAAAATGCCGCCATATTTCCACACACCTGCCATCAGCATCCCATCTCCCTGCAGCGCTCCCAGCTGCTGCAGCAATGATTCCTTTTTTGTACTTTCCAGTAATTCCTCCTTCTTATTCGAAAAACACAACGCTCCATCGGAATCAATAATTCCAATGGTTGCAGTCTCTGTCAGTTTCGAATCCATTTTCAGAATTTCTCCCAGAAAATCAGGACGCATCTTAAAGAACAGCATCCCCGGTCCATGTGCATATTCCACACTTCTTACATATCTTCCGATAAATAAGGACTCCTGCTCTGTTCCAAACAATGTATCTTTTGTCCAAAACCATTTGGTTTTACTGTAATCATTTCCTAAAAACTTTTCAAATCCACTGTTCGTTACATCTTCATAAGTGACCTTTGAATATGAACGGCCATATACATTTCCTTTATTGTCTACATAGCAGTAATCTTCAATCTGATCCAGATCAATATAGGCAAAGTATTTTCCCAGAGCTATGACTTTCATATCTTCTAAACCGCTTGACTGCAGACTCTTCTGTACATCTTCATACAAAATACACTCCGCTGTGATTTCGTCACTTTTCAAATATAGATTGTCCAGAGCGATTCCCATTCGTTCTGTCATAAATTCATATTTTCCACTGATATTTTTCGTCACACTTGTACGAACATAGATCCAAATCCCAATACACGATAATGCTAGTGCAAGTACAAGCAGAGCCAATGTATATTTCAGATATTTACTTCTAATACCGGATATCGCATATTTTCTTTTCATACCTCAAATTCCTTTTTATATTCACTTGGAAGTTTTCCCGTATATTGCTTAAACAAATGAGAAAAATAGGACGGGTTGTTGATTCCCACCTGATTGCAGATTTCCCCAATACTTTCCTCACCTTTTTCCAATAAATATTTTGCCTTCTCCATCCGCTGTTTTAACAGGTATTTCTTAAATGTCATCTGAAATGTATTTTTAAATACTCTCCCAAAATATACCGGATTTAAATATACATGAGATGCTACAGATACAATTGACAATTCTTCGTCATCAAGATGTTCCTCGATATATGCTACCGCAACGGACATATATTCTTTAAAATATTTCATTTCTTCGTTCTGTACATTTTCTGTACGACTCATAATGGCTCCGCACAGAATCTTATAACAGACATCCACTGTTTTAGCTGCATTCAGATTCGGAATATTCGAATAATAATTTTGAAACTGTTCCTTCAGATTTTCTTCAATTCCATAACTGTCATTCAACATGAGTTCAACACGCAGCATCACCCGGTGCATATACTGACACTGCTGTTCTTCCTCCCCCGGAAGCTCATAGATAAACCGGATAAATGCTTCTTTTAACTCCTGTAAATTATTTTTACGCACCGCATTTACGATCAAAAGTTCTACATCTGCTGACAGGGTTCCTTCTGTCTTTTCCTCAATTTCATCCGGAACGGTAAAAGCACTCGCCCCCGATGCACTTGCCAGGCTGAATAACTTTTGCGCCTCTTCACAGCTTTTTTTGATTCCACAGATACTCTTATAAGGTTTTGAAATAGATGCAACAACCGGGCTTTTTTCCTCTTTCTTCGCCTTTTCCAAGATAGTTTTCAGCTCCCGTACAGTCGCATTTTCCACTGTTTTAATAATGAAGATGCAGATTCCGTCTTCCCCTTCAAATCTCCAGTAAACATACCGCTGCCCGATGATCTCTTCCAAATTTTTCAACACCGCAAACCGAGAGGCTTCGTAATCCAGGGAATTTGTAATCTTATAAGTCAAATCAATATCTACACAGACTGTTATAAAACGATCGTTTGGACTTAACACAGTTCCAATGGTATCAAATACTTCCTGAACTTTTTCCTCCGGTATCCGATTCTGCACATATTTTTGCACAACCATCTGTAAAAAACTGGTGGCATCTTTCATCAAAAGTTTCTCCCAGCTTTCATATCGTTCTTCATGTTCCAACTGCTCCATGCAAGTCTCATACGCGCCCCGCATCGTTTCCTGTAACTTTTCATCCTCCACCGGTTTCAACAAATACGCATACGCACCCAAATCACAGGCCTGCTGTGCATATTCAAAATCACGATAAGCGCTCAAGACGATAAATAAGCAATTCAATCCCGCTTTATGTGTCTGTTCCATTACCATCAGTCCTGTAATCTGCTTCATACGGATATCTGTCAGTACCACATGCGGCTGTACTTCCTGAATCAAATCAATTGCCTGCCGTCCGCTCTGCGCCGTTCCGACCACCTCAAATCCCATTGACTTCCAGTCATATGTATTTAATAATCCCTGTAGTAAAATTGCTTCATCATCGACAATTACCAATTTTAACAATCTCATTTTACTTCTTTCTCCCAAATCCAAATCCATGTACATTTCTCCGATTATTATTATAGGATTTTTGATATAAAAACTTTATCAAATATTTTACCTTCTATAACAAAAAAAATACCTTTCGTCTATACTTATCTTTATTTTATCAAATGCATAGATTTTTATCAAAAAGAAAAAACGCACTGCCTAACATCAGCAGTGCGCATATTCTCTATCTCATCATCGTTTCAGAGATTGCTTCTAAAATCTTGTCATGACATCCACCACATCCGGTAGAACAATGTGTAACCTTCTGCACTTCCTCAAACGCGGAAAGTACATCATCAAATTTATCCATCTGCTGCAGCGCTTTATCCACATCTGCATAAGAAACCTGCTTACAATTACAAATCATTCCAGTTCCCATTCTTTTGTCTCCTTTCAAATAGCAAGTGTTATCTTAAAAGTTTTGATAATTATAACACATCTGGTAACTGAATACAAACACTCAAATTTCCGTTCTTATATTGTACATTTTATATATAACTCAAAACCTTCTTAAAATTTTATGCCCTGTATAGCATTTTCGTATAAAAATTGTTTCAATTCTCCTGTTTCACCAGTATTATAATAATTTAATAACAGTAAATTAAACTGTTCCATATATTTATCTGTAATTGTCATAATACCAGCACCGTAAGAAACCAGTATTTTATTTGCCAACAGTAAACTAGTACGTTTGTTTCCATCCCAAAAAAACTGTCCTCTTGCTCCCCATGTAAAAGCTTCTAAGGCTTTATCTGTTGCTGAAACATCTACGGCAGATAAAATGTCTTTTAATTCTTCTTTGGTCCTTTCTTTATCTGGAACGGGCGGTTCATAATCCGTTCCTGATATTCCAACAGTTCCAGTACGAAGTTTCCCCCATTCCAGGGCTTCATTTCTTGCAATATATTCATTTAATTTGCACCAATACTCAAATGTAACTTCTTCACTCACTGTTTTTAACAAAAACTTCCATGCATCACGCATATTTAAAATTGCCTGAATATCATCAAGTTGTACATTTGGCACATTTATGCCATTTAAAATGGTCTGCGTCTGCGGAAAAGTTACTGCTCTGTTTTCCATTTTCATTCCGCAATATACATTCTCATCCCATTTCTTCTTTGCCAGAAACAAGCTCTGTTCTGGTGTTAAATGAAATTTATCTTTAAATTCTGACATCCTATATCCACCTCTTTTCATTTTAACATCCATATTATAGCATTGTTCTATGTACTTGTCATGTAGTTGTACTTTCTTCTGTGCTAGCGAAAACTTTATACCATCATACAGAACTTCTAAAGCCTTTACTTATTTCAGAAAATGACGATTCCTTTCCATAGTATTCTTCATATTCTTTTTTCTTTTGTAGATGTATCCTGTTTCTTCAAGAAGTTAACCTCTTTAGCTTGTGCCGTTTCTTTCCTTGTGCCTTTAATGAATAAGAGAATCGTACAGAACAGCTTATCAAAATCAAGTAAATATTTATCAATTACAGCTAAATACTTATCCCTTAACTTGGAATGGAATTTCTCTTCAAACTCAACACGTTTTGCCTTTAGCTCTTCTTCATATTTCAGAGTAACGGAAGGTTCTCATATTCATACAAGCCAACCTTATTATAATCGGTTGTTCCTATATTCTCCATCAGGAATGCATAGGCTTTCTTCTCTTTCTCACCGTTGATATCACAACCGAAATATTCCGCCAGTTCACTGATATTATCTACATCATCCATAAAATAATCAAACATGACTTTGTACAACTGATTTGAATGTAGATTTGATTCAAAGGATTCCAGAATAATGTTTTTGCGTTCCTTATCTGTAAGTACACTGTTTCCCAACACTCTTTCCGCTTTTTCTATCTCTTCTAGGAAAATCCCAAGCACAGATATTTAGCTTATCAAGCAGAAAATCCATCAACACAAAGTATAGATTCCTTATGGTTCAAAATATTCTTAATCGTCCTTATAATTGAAATTCTTAATCTGATCATAAGACACATTTACATCTTCTATAAGAGACATTACATACTTATCCTTCGATGATGCATTTACACAAATAACATTTGAAAACACCCCTTGGAAGTTCTCTGTTTTAATAAATCCTGAATGAAAGGCTACTGTATCGTTCTCATCATAGAAATGAAACTCGCTCATCACGCCTTCCTGGATTGTCTTGTCATCTATGTCCTGCACAATATTATAAAATGATTTCACCGAAATGTCCGCAATCTTTTTTAGTTTCTCTAATACATCTATATTATGCTTCAAAGCATTCTTAAGCATCTTTGGAGTTGCCTTGCATTCATTCTTTAATACTATCTCGATTAGCTTGCCAAGGTACGGAAACGTGTATCTGCAGATAACCTTTCGATTTGTCTCTATCTCAAATTCTTCCGAGAAATAGATTAAAACATCATCAGATGATTGTGCTATAGCCTCCATCATCTGATGATTGTAATACTTCTTAAAATCTAAAGCCTTATAACAAAAATATGTGCCATCATATAGAGAGGGAATCTCTCTAGCTTTCATCTCACCAAGAACATCATAATCCTGGTTTTCAAGAGCCAGCGCAATCAGATTCGTCCTAAGACTATCGTCCTCCTTCATCCTAACATCAAGAAGATCGTAATTATATGGCATCCTTCTTTCTATCTTTGTCCCCGCGCCAAATGTTCCCCAATACTTTTGCCGATCATCATCTATAAAATAGATATAATCGTTATCCATCAAATATTTTAAAAAGGCATAATTACCGAACTCAAGCGCATAATCGATCACATTCTTCCCATATTCATCTTCATTAAGAATAAGTTTATCCGGGCGTTCAACATACTCTTTCCAGGTCTTCTTGTCTTTTGAAAAAGCCACCGAATAGTTTGTCATTCTTGTAGACGCAGGCTTTGATACCTTTCCTGCGCTTAGGAGGCTGTCAATAGACACCTCCAAGAGTTCAACAAATAACGGAAGATCCGTAATCTGTATTCCCTTGCCGCCTTTTTTTAATTTGACAAACTTTATTTGCTACTCTCTGGATTTCATCAGAGGCCGGTTCATCTTCAAGCCCGTCTCTCAACTTAATGTATGCAATGGCAAACTGTCGATCCGGTCCAAACCTCCTAGAAATCAGCTTACCAATATACGCTCCAATTTTTTCGTTTTTTTCCACCTTATACATAGCAGAATTTCCTCCATAGTATTTTCTTAAACCAAGTATACCCTCTTATTTTTTGCCTGTATATAACAAATAAGTATATACTATTCACATATGCTTATTATACTATATTTTTATATATGCTGACAGCATATATGTTTATATCTAAGAGCTGGCTCGTTTTCATTTCCTAAGCCACTTCATCCTGCCATAAAATAGTCTTTAATCAAACAAAAAAACTCCCATCGCATAATAAAATAAACGCAACGGGAGTTTCTTTATAAACTAATTAATATCTTACATCTCTATGCCTGGTGTACTACTTCTGAGCTATAGCAGCCTGCGCAGCAGCGAGTCGAGCAATCGGTACGCGGAATGGTGAGCAGGATACATAGTCCAGACCAAGTTTGTGACAGAATTCTACAGAACTTGGATCTCCACCATGCTCTCCACAGATTCCTACGTGCAGGTTTGGATTAACCGGTTTTCCTAATGTGATTGCCATATCCATCAGCTTACCAACACCTGTCTGATCCAGCTTAGCAAATGGATCGTTCTCGAAGATCTTAGCATCATAGTAAGCATCTAAGAACTTACCTGCATCATCACGAGAGAATCCGTATGTCATCTGTGTCAGGTCGTTTGTACCGAAACAGAAGAAGTCAGCCTGTTTTGCGATTTCATCAGCTGTAAGAGCAGCTCTTGGAATCTCGATCATTGTTCCTACTTCATATTTCAGTTCAACACCTGCTGCTGCAATTTCAGCGTCAGCTGTTTCAACAACCATGTCTTTTACATATTTCAATTCTTTTGCATCACATGACAATGGAATCATGATTTCCGGTTTTACTGTCCAATCAGCGTGTGCTTTCTGAACATTGATTGCTGCGCGGATAACAGCTTTTGTCTGCATCTTAGCAATTTCCGGATATGTTACAGCAAGACGAAGTCCACGATGTCCCATCATTGGGTTGAACTCATGCAGGCTGTCGATGATTGTCTTAATCTGCTCAACTGTTTTGCCCTGAGCGTCAGCCAGTTTCTTGATGTCGTCTTCCTCTGTCGGAACGAACTCATGAAGCGGTGGGTCAAGGAAACGAATTGTAACCGGGTTACCTTCCAGAGCCTCATAAAGAGCCTCGAAGTCTCCCTGCTGCTCCGGAAGAATCTTCTCAAGTGCAGCTTCTCTTTCTTCTACTGTCTCAGAACAGATCATCTCACGGAATGCATCGATTC
>ENA-ORSX01000381-ORSX01000381.1-human-gut-metagenome-genome-assembly--contig:-NODE-381-length-49576-cov-38.291694_pt1 | contig 49576 bp, 49 predicted proteins | sample MGYA00241904_ERZ509172 | MGnify/ENA primary metagenome ERZ509172 (study PRJEB26280, sample SAMEA2338795) | human gut metagenome | biome: human gut; feature: human-associated habitat; material: faeces... | reverse complement strand
GTTTCTTTCTGTTTTTTCTTCATTTTTACTGTCCACGAAACCGGGAAGGGCACAAAAGATTACGCACTGAAGTTCAGCTCAAAGGGGAATCCACCAGATTATTCTTTCTGCCTTTACCCGGATAGTTTGAATGTATCGGTCAATGATTTCATTCAATCGCTTGTAAAAGACTTTGGTGAGAAGGTTAAGGGATACCGTGACACAGAAGCGACAAAGAAGCAGTTGCTCAAAGATATTGACAATCTTCTGAAGAAACTTCGCAAGAGGGCCGTGGAGCCGTTTACTTTTTGGGAAACATTCTTCGGTGCGTTTGCAGATTTATTCAGATAATCATGAGGTGCTAAATGGACAAGAATGCTATCAAGAAATATGCAGTATGGGCAAGACGGGAACTGATTTCCCGCGTAAGCCAGAGAGCTGCCTTGTATGAGATAACCGATAAAGGCTATGGGGACGCTTCTGCGGATAGCGTTCTTGGCCGCGTCATGTCTGCCGAAGAGAAACGTCAGCGTCAAGCGCTGATTGCTCAGATCCGGGAAAAGGGCTATGAGCAAGTTATGGAGGAAATCGCCTATACTTGGTTCAATCGGTTCATCGCGCTCCGTTTTATGGAGGTCAATGGCTATCTTCCGTCCCGTGTTCGTGTCTTCACGGATGATGAAAATAACTTTAAGCCTCAAATTCTGACCGAAGCAATCAACATGGAGCTGGATGGAATGGATCTGGAGAAGGTCTACGCCCTGAAGAACGCTAACGATGATGATGCTCTATTCAAATACATGCTCATTGTCCAGTGCAATGCACTCTCCAGCATCCTGCCCGGAATGTTCCAGCACATTTCAGACTATACAGAGCTGTTGTTCCCTGATAACCTTCTGCGAGAAGGCAGTGTTATTGAGCAGATGATAGTCATGATTCCGGAAAAAGACTGGACGGATCAGGTGCAGATTATTGGCTGGTTGTATCAGTATTACAACACCGAAGAGTTCAACGCAATTTATGATGGAGAGTTATCTGCAACAAAGATTGGAAAAGAACTCATTCCAGCAGCCACTCAAATGTTTACACCTGACTGGGTAGTTAGATATATGGTCGAAAACTCTTTAGGAAGATTATGGCAGGATGGTCATCCGAATGAGAGCCTTGTTGGAGCATGGAAATACTATATAAGGGACAATAATGCCTTCGTGCCAGATAAGGCAAATGTGTATGCGAACATAAAGCCGGAAGAGATTAAAGTGCTCGATCCGTGTCAAGGAAGCGGGCATATACTGGTATATATATTTGATGTCTTAGTGCAGATTTATGAGGATTATGGCTATTCTGCTCGCGAAGCGGTCGGTTGTATCATCGAAAAAAACCTGTGGGGAATAGATATTGATAACCGGGCGTCTCAATTGGCATATTTTTCAGTAATGATGAAAGCACGCCAGTATGATCGACGTTTTTTCACCAGGAAGCTTCAGCCTCATGTCTATGCTGTCACAGAAAGTAACACGGTCGACAGAAACTGTATCACATACTTTTCAAATGGAAGAAGTGATATACATAAAGCCATAACTACTGTCGTAGATGCACTGATTGATGCTAAGGAGTACGGTTCTATTCTCAGAATTCAAGCGGTTGATTTTGATGCATTATTTGACAGGTTTAGTGAAATAGAAAATGAGCAAGCGCCCAGCTTGTACACTATCCAAACGATAGAAAGCTTATTGCCTTTGGTCAAGCTTGCTTTCGCTCTTTCCCAAAAATACGATATTGTCATCACAAATCCTCCTTACTTGGGAAGCGGTAAATTTAGTGCTAAACTTGCAAACTATATCGAGAAGAATTACCCAGATGAAAAGTCCGACCTAGGTATGGTTATGTTGAAGAGAATTCTATTCTCCTTTGTAAAACCATACGGATATGCAGCCGCAATAACAACTGTATCGTGGATGTTTATAAAGAGTTTTGAAAAGTTTAGGGTTAATGTGATTTCTAACAAGCAATTTGTTAATCTGGTTGATTTCGGAACCGAATTGTTTGATGGAAAAATAGGTCACTTACCAGTTGCTGCTTGGGTAAATAGAAACACTGCGCCATGCGGTGTCATTCAAGCTGTTCGTTTGGTCGATTTTTGTTATTCAAGACGTGATGAAAAAGAGACTGAATTTTTCAACAGTGACAACAGGTATGCTATTGAGCAGAAGGAGCTTGAACAAATTCCCGGTATGCCACTTGCATATTGGATAAATGAAGATGTTATTGGAGCGCTTTCAAAAAGAAATATGGGCAGTATTTCTGAAGCAAGAATGGGGCTCACAACGGGACGAAACGAAAAATATCTCCGTTTATGGTTTGAGGTAGAATTTCAGTCGATAGGTTTAGGCTTCGACAGGTGGCAGGCAAAGCGGTCTGGCTTGAGATGGTTCCCTTATGACAAAGGAGGAGATTATCGAAAGTGGTATGGGAATCGCTCATATGTTGTTGATTGGAAGGACGATGGACATGAGATGCAGACCACGTTGCATCCTGACGGAAAAAGAATTTGGGCGCATAATTTCAACTTAGAATACAATTATCGACCGCATATTTCATGGAACGATGTGGTGATGAACGCATTGTCATTTAGATATTTTGAGCAAGGCTTCTTATTTGATTCTGCGGCAGCAACGACATTTGTCCCTCAAGATAAGGAATTCGCCATATTAGCATACTTGAACTCTGATTTCGTAAACGAGTTGGCAAAGCTATTGAATCCGACTGTGCATTTCAAACTCGGAGATTATTCCAAATTGCCTTATGGGGATTGGGATTTTGCCCTTTTAGATGAACTGGCAAGGCAAAATGTGCAAATTGCAAAAGATGATTGGGATAGTTTTGAAACATCATGGGGGTTCATGCGTCACCCGCTTGTTATGGGGACGGGGCTTATCTCCGATTCTTATGAAGCGTGGAAAAGCCATTGTCAAGAGCGTTATGGGCTAATGGCTAGAAACGAAGCAAAGATCGATGAGTATTTCGAACACTACTATCATACTTCTACAAGCTCTAAGCAACGGGTTGTTTCAGTCTCAACGGCCAATATACAGCGAGATGTTAAAAGCTTGATCTCCTTTGCTGTTGGATGCATGTTTGGAAGATATTCTTTGGATGAAGAAGGTGTTGTATATGCAGGTGGTGAATGGCTTCCAGAAAGATATAAAACAATACTTCCGGACGCAGATGGAATTATCCCAATCTCTGATGATGAGTATTTCCAAGACGATATCGTAAATCGTTTTGTGCTTTTTGTTGAAAAGGCCTACGGTAGAGAGCATCTTGAAGAGAACTTGAAATATGTTGCAGAAGCTTTAGGTGGAAATGGATCATCTCGTGAAATAATTAGGAACTATTTCCTGAATGATTTCTATAAAGACCATTGCACAACATACCAGGTTACCGGCTCTGGGAAACGCCCGATTTACTGGCTCTTTGATTCCGGCAAAAAGAATGGCTTCAAGTGTCTAATTTACATGCACCGTTATCAGCCTGATACAATAGCTCGTATCCGCACGGACTATGTACATGAGCAGCAGAGCAGATATCGAACTGCGATTGCAGATCTGGAGAGCCGGATTGCTAATGCCGGAACTGGCGAGCGCGTGAAGCTTTCCAAGCAATTGAACAAGCTTCAGGAGCAAGCCGAAGAGCTGAGAGTTTACGAAGAAAAGATCCATCACCTTGCTGACCAGATGATCCGCATTGATTTGGATGATGGAGTGAAACACAACTATGCGATTTTCCAAGACGTACTTGCAAAGATCAAGTAGCAGGAGGGTTAGTCATGGCTTTAAAGGAAGAAATACAAAGCCTCATCTTGCTTGGTGCTGAAGGAGAGTATTGGGACTTCAAGGAAAAGTGGCACGAAAACAAGGCAAGTCTTCTTCACGATATCATTTGTATGGCTAATAATCAGGTGGGCCGAGATGCATATTTGATTATGGGAGTAAGTGATAGCAAGAGTCCTGATGGAGTGAAAATAAAAGGCGTTCTCGAGGATAACAGGAAAGACCAACAGCATCTTATTGATTTTTTAAGAGACAAGAAGTTTGTCGGTAGCATTCGTCCCTCGGTATATCTCCAAACTATTGAGTTGCCGGATGATAGCGGTGTGTATCAGCCAATAGATATAGTGATTATCAAAGATTCAAAAAAGACTCCCTTCTTCCTTAGAGAAAACTTCAGGGACAAAGATAAGGAGCTTCGGGCGGGATACATATACACAAGAATTGGAGACACAAATACAGCTATTGATTCAATGGCTGATCTGGATAAAATTGAGTATCTTTGGAGAAAACGATTTGGCATTGATTTATCTGCTACAGAAAAACTATTACTACTGTTAGACCATCCTGACGAGTGGGTTGGAGATCTGAATAACGGAGAATGGAAGTATCATAAGTTCTTCCCTGAATATCAGATACAGTTGGTTGACATTGAGGATCAATCAAGGTTTTCTGATAACAGTATCATGAAGAATATTGCTGACCATCAGTGCGATAAATGTTTTTCCGTGAGTGATGTGGTTATTACCTGCCATTCGACAGTTTTGTTCAGAGAACATGTGCTCTATCTGGATGGGTACAGACACCTTATTCCTTTCCCAGAGACACACACGGTTTATACAGATGAATTGCTTGCGAAAGATCCGTCTGTTACGTATATGTATCTAAGTCTGGACACTATTCCCGGGAAGCTGTTCACGAACCTCGCATGTATTGAGCATAACTGGTACTACGAAAAATGGGATCTGCGTCCCGGTGTAGGTTTTCTTGTGTTCGAAACGGAATCACAGAGAGCATTATTTGATGCCTTTGTTAAAAGTCATCTTCAAGAAATAGAAGATGATTATACTCAGGCACTCAGAGAAAAGCAGTATGTTCAGTGCGCTTCTGCTGATGATTATTTCAGAGGTGGATGGTCAAAAGCAAACGAGATTAAATCGTGGCACTTGTACGAAAAGTTTATGGGATTGTTAGGGTCTTCTTTAGTTGATAAACTCCCCGAATTCCAGAGCACAGGTGAGTGAGGAGGTATGTAGATATGGCCGGTATTGATTTAGGAACCATACAGCAAGACTTGACACGTCGTTTTGCTGCGCCTTTACCGGAGTTCTATAAGCGCCGGATCATCTTCTGGTACGATGAAGACCGGGAATTTGAAGACCAGCTGGAGGATTTGTCTCTGGACGGTGTGGAAGTTGTTGTGCTGACCGGCAACAATACGTTTGCTGTCAAGAAGCAGCTTTGCGAGGACAGCCTGACAACGAACTTCCTTGTCTACGATCCCCGTCCCTTCATGAAGGATGATGACAACTGGCTGATCAACATACAGATTTACAGTGAGGAGTTCCGTGCCGATCTCAATTCCATCTGGATGGATGAGATGGGCTTGCCAGCCACGCCTATTATCCGTAATCAGGTGAAGCATTATCGGAAGTTCTTCCGGGCAAAGGATCGCCGGGATACTGTCAAGAAACTCAGTGGCAGCATCTCCACGGCTCCGCAGATGCACCTTGCTGTTATGGCCGCACTTGCTGGCTGCAACGACATCCAGCCTAACAAGATTATCAAGGCAGTTATCCATGCTGGACTGGATCTGGATACGAACAGCATCTATCAGAGCTTCCTGACCTATGGCGCGGACAAGCCGTTTTGGGTCATGGTTTCTCAGGCTACCGGGTACAGCGAAGGAGATGATTCCAGCCTTGGAAGACTTGCGATCCATATGTTGCTGACCGCAGCGACACGGACAATGCATCAGGATCACTTGGCCGGACTGGATGCCTTTATCTCGACACCGCATCAGGCCTATTGCTATGACTTTGTTTCTGACTGGCTCCATAGCGAGGACAACATGCAACTCTACGAAGTTGCCCGGTACGTCGAAGATGAAGCTCGGTTGCCACAGCGCTTCAGCAAGCTGGCCGTTGAGGATCTGGTGGATACGGAAGTGTTCCCATGCATCAACGAGTGTATCCTGACAGCGCTGATGAAGGAAATCAGCGATCACATCATTCAAGTGGATGTGATCAAGGCTGCCGTTGAGAAGCGCCGCACGATGGTCTGGTATGACAGCGTGTCCAGCTATTATGACGGTCTTCTTCAAGTTGCCAATATGCAGGCCTTCTTCATGGAGCACTCTGCCGGGTTCCACACCGTTGAGCCGCATCGTATCTGGAAAGAGTACACGACGGATTACTACCGGATGGACACCTATTATCGGCTATTCCATCTCTGCTTCCAGAAGAGCCTGAAGACTTCCAATCCCTTGCTGGATGACCTCTTTAAGCATGTAACGGAGAAAGTCGAAGGCCTCTATTCTCACTGGTATCTTGGTCAGCTCGGTCAGAATTGGTCGGATGCCTGTGCTGAGAATCTGGAGACGTATGGCCGCATTCTGGAAGTGCCTCAGCAGGTGGACTTCTATAAGTCCAAGGTCAAGACCAACGACAACCGTATCTTTGTGATCATCTCGGATGCTTTCCGCTATGAAGTGGCAGCCTCCCTTTCTGAGCAGCTTCAGCGGGAGATGCAGTGCAAAGTAGCTTTGAATAGCTGCGAAGCGATCTTCCCGACAGTCACAAAGTTCGGTATGGCAGCCTTGTTGCCTCATAAGAAGCTGGAAGTCGTTCCCCGCAGCAACGGTGTTCTCGGCATTTTGGCAGACGGACAGTCTACAGATGCCGGATACAGAGATAAGGTGCTGAAGGCCAACAATCCCAACAGCGTTGCTCTGAAATACGACAACATCATTGGCCTCAAGCGTCTGGAGCGTCAGGCTCTGGTCAAGGGCATGGATATCGTTTACATCTACCACGATAAGGTGGACGAGGCCAGCCATACCTCTGACAGCGCCGTGTTCCCGGCTTGTGATGATGCAATCGCAGAGATCAAGAATCTGATCCGTATCATCGTCAACGAGTTTGGCGGTACGAATGTGATTGTTACTGCGGATCATGGTTTCCTCTATACCTATAGCCCGTTGAGCGAAGATGACAAGGTGGACAAGACTTCGCCCAGCGATCAGGACGTGGAGATTGATCGCCGATACTTAATCACCAAGAAGGGCGCTAAACCCGATTATCTGCTGCCTGTACGTTTCATGGACGGGCAGACGGAGTATGATGCTTTCGCGCCGAGAGAGAACGTCCGTATCAAGAAAAAAGGCGGCGGTCTGAACTTTGTGCATGGCGGTATCAGCCTTCAGGAGATGGTCGTTCCGGTTTTAGAGTTCCAGTTCCTGCGTAACGCCTACAAGATGTATCAGCGGAATAAAGATAAGATCGATACAAAGCCTGTGACTATCAGCCTATTGTCAGCCAGCCGGAAGATCAGCAACATGATTTTCTCCCTTAACTTCTACCAGAAGGAAGCGGTCGGAGGAAACCGTGAAGCTGCAACGTATCTCTTGTACTTTGTAGATGTGAATGGACAGAAGATCAGCGATACATGCAAGATTATCGCTGACAAGACCAGCGACAACGCACAGGAGCGCACTTTCCGGTGCAACTTCAATCTCCGGTCGCAGAAGTACAGCAACCGTGAGACCTATTATCTGATTATTGCCGACGAGAGCGGCCTGCAAGCGCCGATTCGGGAAGAATTCCAGATCGACATAGCATTTGCCGTGGATGAGTTCAACTTCTTTTAAGTGAGGACTGCCGAGGAGGAACGTAAGATGGAAGATTTCGATACGAGCTTCAGTGTTCGTGAGATAATCAAGGACAAGCTGCGCCAGAACTTTGATGGCAAGATTGTCCGCAAAGACCTGACGAAGAAAATCAAGGAAGGGGCAAATGTACCTACCTATGTTCTTGAGTTCCTTCTTGGGCAGTATTGCAGCTCTGACGATGATGAGATTGTTGCTCAGGGCGTTGAAAACGTCAAACGCATTCTTGCTGACAACTATGTGCGTCCGGATGAATCGGAGAAGGTACTTTCCAAGCTGCGTCAGCGTGGAGCTATGACCATCATTGATCAGGTGACGGTTGAGCTGAACCTTCGGTATGACTACTACGAAGCCCGTTTCTCCAACCTTGGACTTGGCGGTGTACCTATCTCTGAAGAGTACCCGGAGAAATATGACCGGCTGCTTTGCGGCGGCATTTGGTGCATTATCCAGCTGGAGTACAACAACGACTCTCTTGAAGAAGAGGCTCAGATCGGCTTTAATGGCAAGCCTAAATCCAAGTCAAAGAACGGTGGAAACAGCCTTATCAGCATTCGGAAGCTGACTCCCATTCAGATGCCTCATGTGGACATTGAGGATCTGAAGCAGGGACGTAAAGCTTTCACAAAGGATGAATGGATTGACGTGCTTCTGCGCTCAATCGGCATGGAGCCGGAAGAGCTTACCTATCGTGAGAAATGGCTGCTTCTTCTCCGGATGATCCCGCTGGTTGAAAACAACTTCAACCTCTGTGAGCTTGGGCCGCGCAGCACCGGTAAATCTCATCTCTACAAAGAGATTTCTCCTAACTCCATTCTGGTTTCCGGTGGGCAGACGACCGTTGCGAACCTCTTCTATAACATGGGCAAGCATACTATGGGTTTGGTAGGCCTTTGGGACTGCGTTGCTTTTGATGAGGTTGCCGGTATTCGTTTCAAGGACAAAGACGGCATTCAGATCATGAAGGACTACATGGCATCCGGTTCCTTTGCCCGTGGCAAGGAAGAAAAGGCCGCTAACGCCTCTATGGTCTTTGTGGGCAACATCAATCAGAGTGTTGATGTGCTACTGAAGACTTCCAGCCTCTTCGACCCCTTCCCGCCAGAAATGGGAACGGATACGGCTTTCCTTGACCGTATGCATTGCTATATTCCTGGTTGGGAGATCCCTAAGTTCCGTCCGGAGCATTTCACCGATGATTACGGCTTCATTACGGACTATCTGGCAGAATTCTTGCGTGAGCTGCGTAAAGAGCAGTATGGTGATGCTCTGGATCGCTTTTACCGTCTCGGTAAGAACCTAAATCAGCGTGATACTATTGCAGTCCGCAAGATGGTAGGCGGCTTGGTAAAGCTTGTATATCCGGACGGCGTTTTTGAGAAAGAGGATCTGGAGGAAATCCTTCAGATTGCACTTGAAATGCGTCGCCGTGTCAAGGAGCAGCTGAAGAAGCTGGGTGGCATGGAGTTCTATGACGTGAACTTCTCTTACATAGACAACGAATCCTTCGAGGAACACTATGTCTCCGTGCCTGAGCAAGGTGGCGGCAAGCTTATTCCGGAAGGTATGTGCAATCCGGGACAGGTCTACACGGTCAGCAGAGGAAAGTCAGGCATGATCGGTGTGTTCCGGCTTGAAAGTCAGATGCTTCCGGGTAATGGAAAATTTGAGCGTACCGGTATTGGCTCTGACAGAGATGCAAGAGAGGCAACCAATACGGCCTTCAACTTCTTGAAGGCTAATGGGAACCGGATCAGTGGCTCTATCAGCACAACAACACGAGACTACATCATTAACTATCAGGATCTGCAAGGAATAGGCATGACCGGCAAACTGGCACTGCCTTCACTGATTGCGCTCTGCTCTATTGCTCTTGGGAAACCCGTTCTTAGCTCTACAGCAATCCTTGGAGAGATCAGCATCAGCGGCACAATCATCAAGGTGGACGAGCTGGCTAACGCCCTTCAGGTCTGCTTGGATAGCGGAGCAAAGAGAGTTCTGCTTCCTATGACCGCAGCAGCGGAGCTTGGCACAGTACCAGCGGATCTCATTGGATGCTTTAACCTGATTTTCTATAGCAGCGCAGAGGATGCGGTATTCAAAGCGCTGGGAGTGGAGTAACCTATGAAACCTTTTCGAGACTATGACCTCAGACAGGTCATTGCAAACCAATGGGCGGCTGTGAACAAAAAGATAGATACGATGTCCAACGAGGAGATTATGGCTAATGATCTTGACGTTTTGGCTGAGAATATCTATCAGGAGTTCTTCATTGAGCCTGTGACGATCTTTGAGGAAGATTTCTCGAAGAGGAGTATAAAACAAGGGAAAATCCAGAAATACATAGACCCTTTTTTCAGGGATTATTCAGACCGCGAATATGTTGAGGTCGATGGAGTAATTGCGGAGTTCTATTTCCCATTTACGGGAGAGGCTGACCTGTTTAAGTGCCGTGCATCAACCTTCTCTATGGGAGTATATCCGGAAATAACAGTTAATAAAGCTACTGTTTCTTTCCGTATTGAGCGCTCTCTATCGGAGATGAATAATGCGAATGCAAAAGATAATTTGCTAGGAAGCCTCGATCATGCACTGAAGGAAATCCGGGATGGCCTCACGTATGCAAATAACGATGTGACTGCCTTTAATAATTCCTTAAAGCAACAAGCAATGAAGTGGCTTGAGGAGAAGAAGAAAAAAGTCGAGGCTTACTTCAGCATTGCAACTATGTTTGAGGTTCCAATAGAAAAGAAAGAGTATGCGCAGACACATATCCCTCTAAAAAGAAACATCGTTCCCGTAGCAAAGCACTATGAATCGTCAAATTACTACGGGATCTCAGATGGCGATTATAAGGACATTTTGGATTCCATCAAACATACGGGTTCAACTTATGAACGCACACCTTCTTCATATAAGGCACTCCATGAAGAAGACCTGCGAAACACACTCTTGGCGGCGCTTAATGCAACATATAAAGGAGATGCTACAGGAGAAACTTTCCGGAATAGAGGAAAGACGGATATCTGTATTGAACGTGATAATAGAGCCGCCTTTGTCGCTGAATGCAAGATGTGGACTGGTCAAAAAGAAGTTGGTAAAGCGATTGATCAGTTAGATGGTTACTTAACTTGGCGTGATTGTAAGACTGCTCTGATTTATTTTGTCAGGCGCAAGGATTTTTTAAAAACGCTTGAGTCTGCGGAAGCTGCATTGCGTGCTTACGATAGCATGAGGAATGTTACTGCGCTTGATAAGAATGAGTTTGAATGCTTGTTCCTTTCAAAAGCCAATCCCGGCCAGCAGATTAAAATGCGGGTCATGCTATTCAATCTACACTGTGAAGATTAAAGGGAAGGACGGGAAAGAATATGTCGAAACTAAACATTGACCAGAAGAGTGTACGAGCGCTCTTCAGTGAAAAGAAGGCTGATTTTTTGATCCCTGATTATCAGAGACCGTATGCTTGGGGTGAAAAAGAGTGTCAGACTTTATGGGATGACCTTTTCCTGTTTGCCTTTCCAGATAATGACTGCGATAGATTCAACAGTGAGAGTGACGAATACTTTCTTGGCCCGATTGTGACCTTCAAGAATGATGCTGGGAAAATGGAAATCATAGACGGTCAACAGCGGCTGACCACTCTTATGCTTTTGCTCAGAGCTTTTTATGATAAGTATGGAAGCATGAAGAACGATAAAGCTGTTAAAACCAGTAAATTTATCGAGCAGTGCATTTGGAAGACTGATGAATTTGGTGATCCGGACAAGACCGCCCTTAAGATAGACTCTGAGGTTGCAACAGATAAAGAGAAAGATGAGTTTCTTGCAATCCTGAAGACTGGTATTGTTACTGATAAGGAGAAGAGCAGCTACGCAAATAACTATAGGTTTTTCCAGCAGAAGATCGTAGAGTTCCTAAATACGTATCCGGATTGGTTTTCATTTTTCCCTATCCGTATCATGAACAACTGTATCCTACTTCCGATTGAAGCAGAGTCTCAGGATACAGCATTACGTATTTTCTCAACCTTGAATGACAGAGGCAAGCCGCTTTCGGACGCAGACATTTTTAAGGCGCAGTTCTATAAGTATTATTCCGCAAAAGGAGAAAAGGAGACCTTCATCCAAAAGTGGAAGGATCTCGAAGTGCTTTGCGACTCCATTTTCCATCCGACCACCGGTACTCCGATGGACGAAGTATTTACGCGGTATATGTACTACGAGAGAGCAAAGCAAGGTATTAAATCATCCACAACGGAAGCTCTCCGAAAGTTTTACGAGAGAAATGCTTATTCGCTGCTAAAGAACGACCAGACCTTTGAGAACCTTATTGATCTTGCCGACTTCTGGAACGATGTTCAAAATCAGAGTGTAGAGCGTTTTTCGGATAGAATTCTTCGCAGGCTCTTTGTTCTGCACTACGCGCCTAATGGCATGTGGACGTACTTCGTATCAGTTTACTATATGGCGAACAGAGACAGTAACGGTATGTTGGAAGACGATGCCTTCTATGAATTCCTGAATAAAATAACGGCATTCATTTGGGCTTACGCTGTCACGAATCCGGGGGTCAATGCGCTTAGGACTCCTGTATTTGCTGAGATGATCAACATTGTAAACGGTCAGCCCGTGACCTTTAGCGAATTTCTTTTCCATACTCAGCAGCTTCAGAATGCCTTTAACAACTATACTTTCAGCAACAATCGTGCAATCACGAAATCAATGCTTACATGGTGGGCATTCCAAGATCCGGGTCAGGAACTTCTCTCATTGGAAAACGTGCTTGAAATTGAACACATTTATGCTCGGAATCGCCATGAGAAAGAGCATACGCTTTCTAATCCCAGGCATGTTGAGGCATTGGGAAATAAGGCATTACTCGAAAAGAGAATCAATATTCGCGCCTCTGACTATCGCTTTTCTGACAAGGTGAAGTACTACAAGGGCTTTGAAAACGCCAGAAAGCAGATGAAGGAAGGCACGAAAATTAAAGAGCTGACTGATTTAGCGGATAGTATTCCCGATTTTACTGAAGCAGACATTGTTCAGCGAACCTCCAAAATCATCTTTGGGTTTGTGGAATTTATGCACAAGAACGGCCTCTTGAGCGAGGAGTAATCATGGTTGGCAAATACAAAGTCGTTACCCTTTGCGGAAGCACACGATTCAAGGATGAGTTCATAGAAGCACAGAAACGATTAACATTGGCTGGCAACATTGTGATCAGTGTTGGCTTGTTTGGACACTCTGGAGACGATGAAGTATGGGCAGAAGGCACCAAGGAAATGCTGGATGACATGCATAAACGGAAGATAGACATGGCAGACGAGATTTACGTTATCAATGTGGGCGGCTATATCGGAAGCAGCACCAAATCGGAAATCGAATATGCAAAAAAGACTGGTAAAACGGTGAAGTACCTTGAAGAGGTGTAGATATGGACATTGATGCTAAGTTGAGACCGATTTACTTAATTAACATTCTTAAGGAACGCACGGATGAGGATCATTATCTGACCACATCGCAGCTTTGTGCAATTCTTAAAAGCGAATACGGAATGGAGACACATCGTACTACGATCAAGAGTGATATTGAAATGCTCCAACAGGCTGGAGTGGACATTAAAGCGGAGAGATCCACTCAGAACCAGTATAAGTTTGTAGGCAGAGACTTTGACACTGCTGAGTTAAAACTGTTGATCGACGCCGTTCAGTCTGCAAAGTTTATCTCAAAATCAAAGAGCGATCAGCTCGTTACGAAGTTGACAGCTCTTGCAGGTGTAAACAAATCGCGTGAACTGAAGCGCAATCTTGTAGTTGACGGGCGAAATAAGCTTGAAAACGAGCAGATTCTCCTCATTGTCGATGCGATCAATGACGCAATCAATCAAAAACGGAAAATTAGGTTTCAGAAGGTCGAATACAACGTAAAAAGAGAGCGGGTGCTCCATCACGGCGGCGAGACCTACGTTTTTAGCCCTTACTCATTGGTGTGGGATGGAGATTTCTATTATGTCGTGGGATACTCAGATAAATATCAGTCTGTAGGCAGTCATCGAGTTGATCGCATATACAAGAAACCTGAGATTTTAGAAGAGGCAGCGGTTCCGGCTCCTGTTGGATTTGACGTGAATAAGTACATCAACACAATGTTCCGCATGTACAACGCACCTCGTAGAGAAGTTGAATTAATCTGTGATAATGGCGTAATGGATGCGATCATAGACCAATTTGGTCCTAACGTGGAGACTTATGCGTGCGATCAGCAAAATTTCCGGGTGATTGCGGAGATCGCAGTCGGCAAGGTGTTCTTCAACTGGATTTTTGGATTTGAGGGGAAAGTCAGAATCAAGGCCCCGGAAGACGTGAAGCAGCAATATAAAAACCAGGTGCTAAAAGCGGCAGAGCTCGTTTAGCGACTTGATAACCCTAACTTGTATTCTTTAAGAGGAGGAAGTAGCATGGCGCTCATTGTTTGTCCGGAGTGCGGTAAAAACATATCAGATAAAGCGTCTGCTTGCCCTCATTGCGGATTACCGGCAGAGTTCTTTGTGAAAAAGTCCACGACAGTTGATACAAAGGGAGGCAGTTCAAACTCCAACACTGGGCTCCCGAATATGCCGAAAGACGTGAACTTACAGAATCTCGGCAATATTCTTGTAACCTTCGACAAGGACTATGTAGCGTTGTTCAATCAGAATCATTACGTTTCTTCTCGTGAGAAAAACGGACTTATCGAAGTATATGGGCCGTACTATAAGTATCTTAAGGATAAGTATGTGTTCGGTTATGTCTGTAACCATGCGAAAAGCCTCAGAGTAGATATCGACGCCCTTAAGCGTTTTCTGACACGGATGCATCATCTGGAGAACGATACCGAAGTACACAACACGGCGTTTGTTGATCAGAGACTGATTCAAGACAAGGAGTACTTCGATCATATTCTCGAAAAGATTGATCCCGTGATCGTCCTTGATGAAGAGCAACGCAGAGCGGTTATAACTGATGATGACTACTGCCTTCTTGTTGCCGGCGCCGGAGCGGGCAAAACAACCACAATGGCAGCTAAGGTTAAGTATCTGGTTGATCGCCAGGGGATTCGTCCGGAAGAGATTATTGTCATTTCATACACGAACAAGGCTATTGGAGAGCTCAAAGACCGAATCAACAAGGGCCTTGGTATCGGGGCACGAGTCTGTACATTTCACTCTTTTGCTTTTGACATTGTAAAGAAGTTTTCAACGGAGCCTCCAGAAATCAACTTCTCGTCTTATAAGATCATTTCAGAAATGTTGGAGAAGGCTATCTTCGACAACAAGCCGCTTATGCGCAACCTTGTTTTGTTCTTGGGTTACTATTTTGATTTATCTGAGGATGTTTTTAAGTTCGAGAATTTGAACCAATACCACCTTTATAAGGCCGCACAGGACTATGAAACATTAAGGAGCGGGCTCGACGAGTATGTACGTAAGGTCGCGCAGCAACGGACGAAGCAGATAAAAACAATTACCGGTGAATATTTGCGATCAGTCCAGGAGGTTCAGATTGCTAATTTCTTGTACCTCAATGGATTGGACTATGAATACGAGAGAGTCTATCCGTTTGAGTCACCGTCAAGGAACAAAAAATACACACCAGACTTCTATATCAAGCAAGGAGAGCACGAAGCATGGTTGGAGCACTATGCTTTGTCAGAAAGTGGATATAGTAATGTACTGACTCCGCAGGAGATAGGAAAATACAAAAAGGCAATCCGTGATAAGAGAGCTCTTCATAAAGCTCATGGCACAAAGCTTATTGAAACATGGTCTCTATATAATGACCGCAGGCCTTTGATAGATCATCTGAAAGAGACTATCGAAAAGGAAGGCTTTATCTTAAAGCCGAGAGATCTTTCTGCGGTATATAAAAAGATCGTTGAGACGGGCAAGGACAAGTATATCTATAAGCTTGTCCTCTTTATGATGAACTTCATCGAGCAGTATAAAACTACCGGTTACGATGAAGGCGGTTTTGAGATTCTTAGAAAGAAAACTGATAACCCGAGAACGCTTCTATTCTTGGATATTGCCGAGCAGGTTTACCAGTACTATCAGGAACAACTCAAGCAGCATAATCAGATCGACTTTGCCGATATGATCAATGACGCCAACTTCTATATGCAAGAAATAGAACGGCAACATCTTGAACTACCTTACAGGTACATTATCATTGATGAGTTCCAGGATATTGCTCGTCAGAGGTTTAATCTCACTAAGAGATTGTCTGAGATAACAAAGGCGAAGGTTGTTGCTGTTGGTGACGACTGGCAATCCATCTATGCGTTTTCCGGTTCAGACATCACCTTGTTTACGCGCTTCCTGGAATTGATGGGCGATGGAACTGAGTTGAAGATCACGCATACCTATCGAAACTCCCAAGAGTTGATAGATATTGCAGGTGGATTCGTCCAAAAGAACGCAACTCAGATCCGTAAGCAGCTTATCTCTCCCAAACACTTGAATGATCCAATCGTATTGGAAGAATTCAACGATAGTTACAAGCCATTCAAGGCATTGGCTGAGGCAACGGAAAGAGTGGTTGGGAAAATCATAGACGAGTTCGGCGTGAACTCTTCTATTCTCCTGATCGGACGCTACAACTATGATATGTACAAGCTTTGCCAGACTGACCTGTTTTCTGAAATGCCAAATGGACAACTCAGAAGCAAGAAATACCCAAATGCAAAGATAACATATATGACCGCCCACAGTTCCAAAGGATTGGGATTTGACAATGTGGTGCTGATCAATATGTTTGAGGGAAAGTTTGGCTTCCCGTGCCAGATAGAAGATGACCCCATTATCAAATTGGTAACCTATGAGGATAACAGCGTTCCGTTTGCAGAGGAGCGCAGGCTCTTCTACGTGGCATTAACCAGGACAAAGAATCGAGTTTATATCGTCACGCCGCAAAACAAGCCATCAAGGTTCCTCATTGAGTTGGTCAAAGATTACCATTTGGCTCACACCGATCAGCTTAATATGGACGTGGTAGACCTTTTCCAGATCAGGTGCCCGGTTTGCGGCTATCCTTTGAAATACGAGTTCAACAAGAATTATGGGCTTAACCTCTGGATCTGCACCAACGAACCGGAAGTGTGCGATTTTATGACAAATGATAGAATCCACAAGCATGATATTAAAAAATGCAACATGTGCAAAGATGGATACTTGGTGGTCAGAGTCAAAGGAGAAAGCGTTTTCTATGGATGCACCAACTACCGGAGTGAGGTCCAGTGCAGGAATATGATTCCGCTGCCACCTGAAACTGTTTGATAAGTAGTTGGCCCATATGATTATGGAGAAGAAACTATGGGTGTTACAAAAACTGATTTCATGCGAGGAATGCAATGCCCTCGTATGCTTTGGCTTGATAGGCATCACCCTGAGCTCAAGGTTATCCCTCCGTTTATTCAAGACCGTCTGAATCGAGGGAATGAGTTCGGTGATAGAATGATGGGTATATTTGGACCTTATGAAGAAGTCCGTGAGTATTATCCCGGAACAACCAGACCAAACAAAACGGAAATGGCTAAGAAGACACAGGAGCTTCTCTCCGCGGGAACCAAAATCATCTGCGAGGCTGCATTCATGGATGAAGATGGAAACTATTGCGCAGCGGATATTATTCGGTGGGATGAAGAACGTAAATGCTATGATCTTTATGAAGTTAAAAATGCTTCATCGGTTTCAGAGCAGTTTGTTAAAGACGCTGGTTTTCAAGCCTTTTTGATTAGAAAGGTTGGTTTGAACCTGGACAGGGTTTACATAATTTACCACGGACAGGAGCCCTATGACATTATGGATGTCACCCAGAAAGCAAATAATTGCGCTGATTGGGTTTCGGAAAATATCGGACGCTTAGGTACTGTTGCTGCTCAAGATGAAGAAGTCTACTTCGACACCGGAATCCAGTGCGCAACCCCATACGAATGCTGGTATTACAACTATTGTCGAGACGTAGAACGGAGAGAAGCTGCGCAATAGGAAATCACTTTCACGAAGGAGATTCATATGAGGAAGCAGCCAAAAGCACGATGGATTCAACGTACACATCTGTTTCGTAAGGATGAATATGAATGCTCTGCCTGTGGTTTTAAGGGCGATAAACCTTATAAAGTATGCCCCCGTTGCAATACAGCATTGAAAGGCTCCCATTATAATCCTTCCTGGGTGGATGAGATGGAAGCCTATGATGCAATATTTGACGACTAATCTCCTTTTGAGTTGATAATTGATAAAGTCGCCTGAGAGACGACCAGATAACACGAGATCACTGATAAGATATATTTGCAGTTGGGAGGTGCCGACAATATGACGATTCTTGAAGCAAAAAGAATATGCTCTGACTACTACAACATGACTAATCCGTCTGAGGAGGATACCTTCCTTTACACGGAAGCATTGAAATTTCTCATTGAAGAAGCAAAGGACGCCGACTACATGGTCGAATTGGGAGGCCTGTATTATGAAGACCGTCAGTTCGATCTTGCTTTGAAATACTACGAACTGGCTGCTGAATACAATAACCTCTATGCTATTTCTAATCTTGGCTATATCTGGTACTATGGCAGAACCGGAGAGCGTAATTACGAAAAAGCTTTTTACTACTTCGACAAGGCCAGACAAATGGGAGATGTTATCGCTGCCTATAAGGTCGCAGATATGTACAAGAACGGCTACTATGTCGAGAAAGACTATGAGAAGTATAAGGCCATAATCGAAGATCTCTATCCGAAGGTAACAAATTCTCGTCGGCTAAATGAGCCACTTCCAGAGATTTTTACACGGTTGGCTAAGATACGTTCTGAGGAAGGAAAAAATTATGAAGCTCTCCGGCTTTATGACAAGGCAAAAGACTTCCTTGCTCAGAGAATTCAAGTCCATCCCTTCTTCGGAGATTTGAATATTATGAAGTGGATGACGGAGGACATCTATAAGCTTCGTCCCTTTGATGCTGAGGATATGTGGGTTTATGATCTGTACTATCTGCTGAAGGCCCCTCATAAAGTTCAGTTTAGCTTTGAAGATCAGATTCATGAGGTTGAAGCCGTTGAAGAAGAGGGGGCAATAGTGATTCGCTTTGATAACGAGTGGTTCCGTACAATTGATGATTTCTTCCAGAAGGCAGAACTTGATGGTGAATTGCTTACTACTCGTTATGAAGAATTGTGCGACTTCGAGGTGATATGATGGACCTTATCAAAAGCACTGACTCCAAATATGAGGAGTATGAAAACCTTCTTCTGGAGAGGGATCAAATCACAAAGGAAGCTGGGCAGATTTGGACGGTTTATCTCCAGCTCTTTGGGAAGTTAATCACTGACAACTACGAAGAAAAACTTGAGTGCATCAAGTGTAAGAAAACTATAGCCTACTATCAGAATGCATTGAACCATGGTGGGGTTGTTGATTCTGCCGCTATGGAGAAATACATGGAACAAGAGATGGCGGAATACTATGCTAATTTACGCCGTATGCTCAAGGAGAACGAAGATGCAAATAATGCCGGTACATCTACCCCGTATGAAGTGGCACGGGCAAAGACACTGTATCGCCGCCTTGCAAAGCTAATTCACCCGGATATAAATCCAGAAACTGACCACTCAAAAGAACTCCAGGAGCTTTGGCAGAGGATTTTGATTGCCTATCATCATAACGATGTGAAGGAACTTTCTGAACTCGAAGTGTTAGTTCGTAAAGTGCTTAAAGAACTTGGCTCAGAAGATGTGAAGGTAGATATTCCTGACATTGAAGAGAAGATCGAAGCGCTCAAATCGGAGATAGAGGGAATCAAGCAAACAGAGCCATACTGTCTTCGCTACCTTGTAGAAGATGAAGAAGCTGCCGAGAAGAAAAAGACAGAACTGAGAGAGGAACTTGAGACTTATCAGAAGTATCACAAGGAGCTAAATGAAGTCATCCTTAAGATGCTTCAGACTGGAGGGCTGAAGATCTATGTCCAATGAATTAGTTGAGCAGAAAACGGGAGGGCTTGTATCCACAATCAACCAACAGGGGCTGGGAGAGATGCTCAAGCCTCTGATTAAGGAAATCCACCTTTTTGATTCATACGTTGCTGGAACTACCTACCTAAAGGACCAGTCAGTTCTGGAAGAGATCAAGGTTGATGACAAGCTTTCTTTACTTAGAGAAGACAATAAGTTCGATAAAAACGCAATCCTACTTATCACAGAGAACAAAAAGAAGCTTGGCTATGTGCCGGAGAAAGATAACATTATCTTTGCGCGGCTAATGGATGCAGGAAAGCTTCTGGTTGCTAAGATTAAGAAGATCCAGAAGAAGGGAACGTTCACGCAAATAAGCATAGGCATCTATTTGGTGGATTTTTAATAGGACAAGGAGGTTTGCCATGAGGTTAGGTAATACCGAATTGAAAACCGTTAATGCGGACATAACAAAGATTGAATCCGTTGCGGCCATCGTCAACGCGGCGAATAATTCCTTGCTCGGCGGCGGTGGTGTTGATGGCGCAATTCATCGCGCAGCAGGGCCGGATTTGCTAAAGGAATGCCGCACCTTGAATGGCTGCGAGACAGGAGAAGCAAAGATCACTGGTGCGTATAAACTGCCTTGCAAGTACATCATTCATACCGTAGGCCCCATTTGGCAGGGAGGGAAGAATAAAGAAGCCGAACAGCTTGAGGCTTGCTATAGGAATTCTTTGCAACTCGCGGTCGATAAAGGCATTCGTTCAATCGCGTTCCCGTCAATTTCAACGGGAGTTTTCTCATATCCACTTGACCAGGCAGCGAAGGTCGCTGTTCGTGCGGTTGCGGATTTCATCAAAAAGCATCCTGATTCACTTGATGTCGTTGTATGGACACTATTAGGGAATGAAACCAAGACTGCTTACGATAAGGCATTGGACGAGCTTGAAATGGATCTTACTGCGGAAGTGGCGCCAAATGTGGCTTCGGTAACTCATTGCCCGATGATAGGTTTCTTTCATGAGGACGAGGAGTATGGCTGCTTTAGCAACTGGTATCACGCAGAGTTTGACTATGCGGGCCGACATTATGTAAACTCTGAACAGTTCATGATGTATCATAAGGTTCTGATGTTCCACAAATACGAACTTGCCGACCAGATCATACAGACCAGCGACCCGGCAAAGTGTAAAAAGATTGCTGGACAGAAGTTCCCTGAATTTGATTCTGAGCTTTGGGAAAAGACCTGCGTGGCAATAGTGAAACGCGGCGTGAAGGCGAAGTTCGCACAGAATAAAGGCATTCTGAAGACATTGCTCAATACAGGAAATGCGCTTCTTGCGGAATGCTCGCCTTATGATAAGAAATGGGGTATTGGTATTGACATCAATGATCCTCAGAGACTGGTGATTGCTAACTGGAGAGGCAAAAACCTTCTTGGTAGGATTCTGATGGAGGTACGTGAAGAACTTCGCCAGGAATTACAAAACTCTCCGGATGGTCGTATTGAATATGTCGAAGCGCGTGAGCTTGAGCCTATAACCGAATGGAACATGACCGCCGGTGAATTGAAGAGAATTCCACAGTTCTATGATGCAATCCACGCATACGGCGATACCTTGAAGGATTATCGAGTACGGAACATCTTCTATAATGATTTCTCTTTGTATCAATGGGAAATAGCGATGCGGGAAAACATGGGCGGAGGCTTGCCGGTCATTGGCTTCTACGAGATGAAACAAGATGTGTACGATACTGTACGGCGTTTGCAGATGCAGGATGTAGAGACCAGGAAAAGGATAGCTTTCTGTAAAAAGTATATTCCTGTGTTGCAGATGATTGAAGAAGACGGAGACTTAATGAGCGCCTGCAAGAACCATTCCGCTTATACTAAGGACAAGGATCACCCTGCGTTGATCTCTTATCTGTATCATGAGTTTATGCATGAAGCTTACGAATCGGATGTTGTCGTAACGAATTATGGTCAGCTCGTTGAGGAGTGCAGATGCGAGGAGTGGGTAAGTAATCCGACAGACGAAAAACTGGAGCGCCTTGACGCTTCACACATTCTCGGTTGTATCGCATGGCATTTTCGAAGAGATCATTTTAGCGAAGGATCTTTAATAAGCGACAGCATTGCCGGAGGCCACATGCTTCGATTGCTGAAATGCTATAGGAATAAGGTCGCTGGCAAAGAGGATAGGTTATGACACGTGACCAGTTTAAGATACTGCATAGCGAGATCATGATGTATTTCCAATGCATTGAATTTGACCTGAAGAGGATATACGCCGGAATGTCATCAGAAGACTTTGATGATGAGATGGATTGGCTGGAAACATCAAACTTTGGAAACACACTTCGAGAACTGAAGAAGCTCGACAAGAGTGATGGAGACCCCTGGCTCTCCGACTCCGAATATGATCAGCTTGATCGTATCAGAGAGGTTCGGAACTATTGGGCGCATCAATGCTATTTAGATTACATCTACATCCAAAATGAGTGGCAGCAGGAAAGCAAGTTTCAGAGGATTGCTAATCGCCTTGCCAACGAACACAAGCGAATTTACAACTTGCACTGCAAATTACAGGATCTGTACTTTGATTGGTTTGAAGATTAATAATGCTTGTTTATGAAAAGAGATGGTGCTTATGAGCGCCATCTCTTTTATTATCAAAAATTTCGTGTCGGTTACAAGCGACACCACAATGCAACCCTATTGCAATCACGAAAAATATGAGTATAATGACGTTAGTGGGATTTGAAATCCCATTAAAGAAACGAGGTGCTGATATGAGAGTAAAGAACCAAGAAATCTCTGATGCGATCCTGAAGTTTGTGAACAAGTATTTCCATGAAAATCGCAAAGCTCCTACAATAAGCGAGATTGCAGATGGTGTCGGTGTGGCCAGATCAACAACTCATCGCTATATGCAGGACTTGAGCGACAATGGTCTGCTTGATTACAGCAGAGGCATCCTGTCAGCTCCGGAGAGCGCCAAAATGAAAACAGCCTATATAGCCGCCCCGTTAGTAGGCTCCATTCAATGCGGCTGCCCGGAGGAAGAGCAGGAATTTGTTGAAGAGTACGTCAGTCTACCTGTTTCCATGTTTGGCAAAGGAGATTTTTATATCCTCCGTGCCAAAGGTGATTCTATGGTCGATGCCGGTATCGAGGAAGATGATCTGCTTGTGATTGAGCGTAATTGCCCTGCTTCGGAAGGGGATATAGTCGTTGCGCTTGATCCGGATAATCAGAACACGCTGAAACGCTATGCTGGCTATGACGAGGATGATGAATGCTATCTTCTCGCCTATGAGAATGAAGCAAAGTATCCGGGAGAAGTCATTAAGGTGAGGAGCTTTAAGGTACAAGGTGTGGCTCGTCACGTCATTAAGGCTCTCTAAAACAAATAATCTAACTCGATAGGAGATGTTTTGTTTGAACGCGGTTGATGTGAAGTGCCCAATTTGCGGCACAATCAATAAGTCTCTCGACTTAGAAGAAACAGACGGATGGATGGAATGCGAAAGCTGCGGCGAAGTGACCCAGCAGATGAAGTACGTGAAAACGAGAAAAGTCCCGTGCTATCAGATGGGTAAGGTTCAAGTGCTCGTACCGCTTCCGCAGAAATAAGAAATAAAGGAGTACGGCGATGCTGGTGGACTGGAGGATATATACCTGGTATTGCCCGAACTGTAAGGAAGAAGTTGCGGGGCTTAAAAACAAGAAGAACCAGATAAAAGTAAAATGCAGCCGGTGCGGAGCTGAAATGATCCGCACAGTTGTTGGACGGAGGCATGATGTGATCGACATCTATGCTCCAAATGGTGAAGAGCGCAAAGATTTGGAGTTAAGGATTATCTGATATGAAAAGATAATCAAGTTCTTCAGAAAAACGGAAGGACGTGATATGAAATTGTATGGATAGGACCTACATTTGTATCGACCTGAAATCATATTACGCCTCTGTAGAGTGCGTACACCGGGGACTCGATCCGCTAAAGGCAAATCTGCTGGTTGCGGACGAGTCCCGATCTGACCAGACAATCTGCTTAGCGGTTTCCCCGTCGCTTAAGGCAAAAGGTGTTCCAGGGAGGCCAAGGCTTTTTGAAGCGAAGCAGAAAATCAGAGAGTACGAGGCCAAAACACATACAAAGGTCGATTACATTATTGCGGTTCCGCGAATGGCGGAGTACGAAAGGATATCCGCACAGATCTACGGAATCTATCTTCGGTATGTAGCTCCGGAGGATATTCATGTGTATTCCATTGATGAGTGTTTCATCGACTGCACTTGCTATCTCCACGCATACAGGAAGGAAGCAGATAAACTAAATACTAACCCCGCCCATGTCATGGCTATGACGATGATCCGGGATGTGTTACGAACCACAGGAATCACAGCCACGGTTGGGATCGGTACAAACCTGTACCTTGCTAAAGTCGCTATGGACATCGTGGCCAAGAAGCAACCGGCAGACCGGGATGGTGTCAGGATTGCCGAGCTCAATGAAGACTCTTACAAGTTCTTGCTCTGGGATCATAAACCACTAACGGACTTCTGGCAGATAGGAAACGGTAAGGCGAGACGCCTTGAAAAAGCCTACATGTTCACGATGGGCGATATAGCTGCCCGAACACAGTGGGATGAAGAATTCTTTTATAAGACCTTTGGGATTGACGGTGAGATTTTAGTGGACCATGCCTGGGGAATTGAACCGGTCACGATGGCGGATATTAAGTCATATAAGAGTGATGGGCACAGCCTTAGCAATGGACAAGTCCTTTCGAGGCCGTATAAGTATCAGGAAGCGCGTCTGGTGTTTCGGGAGATGATCGAAGTCCTCTGCACGGATATGTTCTCAAAGAATCTTGTAACGCAGGGCTGCTCTTGGTGGGTATCCTACGACTATAAAAGTTTGGATGTATGTCCTTCTTACGACGGTCCTCTTAGCATGGACTTCTACGGGAGAATCCACCCTAAACACAGTAATGGAACCGTCAAGCTCCCGACCGTCACCAATAATATTCAGATCATTACGGCGCCGTTGCTGAAATCTTTTGACGATAAGACCGATCATCGGCTTCTATATAGGAGATTAGGCGTCTGTGCAAATGATGTGAAAGAAGACAGCGGAGTGTTTCAGCTTAATATGTTTATTGATTACGAAGCACTGGAAAGAGACAGAAAGCTTCAAGGAGCGATGCTTGAAGTGCGCCGAAAGTTCGGAGCAAACGCCCTTTTCAAGGGGATGAACCTTATGGAAGGCGCAACAACATTGGAGAGAAATCAGCAGATAGGTGGACACAAAGCTTGAGCTGCCTCCTGCTGATGCAGGGAGGTGAACTCAAGTGAGTAGCATTGGCGTTATGGCAATGCCAGCGGATTTTCGCTACAGAGAGGTATTCCTGAAAGGAAAACCGCAACATGACCGATTTGATTTGTTTCGAGTCCGTCATCCGAGTATGGATGTGGGTCGGAGAGCAAAGATATTTTCGCCCTTCGATGCTCTGAAAGGGTTCAATGAGGCCATTGCATCAAAGGATGTACTGTACCGCGACAGAATTGAGCTGAGCGAGGATGACCGGAAAGAGCTTGACCGAAGGCTTCAGATTCTAAAAGGCCTTACATACAATGGAAGAATGGCCAGAGCAAACCGGGTTAAGGTCACGGTAGTCTATTATGTGCCTTGCTCTGATGAGAATAATGAAGCTTTTGGTCTACGAGGACGCTATCGGAAGCTGACGGGCATTTGCTGGAATGTGGATGAACTCTATGGGAGTATTCTTGTAGATAATACAAAAATCTCCTTTGAAGATATCCTCCGCATTGGCAATGCTGATGGGATATTTCAAAAAGACTGGACAACTGATTATCCGGAAGATTGAGGAGGATAACCGATGCCAATAGAAATGAATAGACAGCGTTGTTGCTGCTTCACGGGCCATCGTGAGGACAAGCTTCAAAGACCGCAAAAAGAAGTTCTTGAAGACCTCAAACGAGAGATTATCCAGGCTGTTGAAGACGGATTCACAACCTTCATTACCGGGATGGCATATGGTGTCGATATTTGGGCTGGTGAGCTTATCCTTGAACTGCGTAAAAAGCATCGGGACATTCATCTCATAGCTGCAGTTCCGTTTGAAGGCTTCGACTCCCACTGGAATGAAAGCTGGAGAAAACGATATAGGAGATTGCTTAAAAAAGCGGATGAAATCAATTATATATGCGATGGATATGCAAGCTTTGCCTATCAGCGAAGAAATGAGTGGATGGTGGACCGTTCCTCCAGAGTGATCGCCGTTTATAACGGTGAGCCAAGCGGCACTCGAAATACGATCAACTATGCCAAGAAAGTGGATGTGCCTGTTGTGCTCATCCAAGGCTAAGGTGGAGAGCGATATGTGTACACGCTTTTATGTAGAACCAGATACGGAGGAAATCCGAGAAATCATTGCAGAGGTGCAGAGATCTCCTCTTTCCGGCAAGTATATCAAGGCCGGCAGTGCAATCTTTACCTCCGGTGAAATGAGACCGACAAACATTGTGCCAGTGATTGCCCCCAACCGAAATGGCCAGAGGGCTGCATTCCCTATGAAATGGGGATTTCAGATCCCAGGGAGATCTATGATCGTCAATGCCAGAACGGAAACCGCCGCAGAGAAACTCACTTTCCGGGAAGCTTGGGAAAAGCGCCGCTGTATTATACCGGCGTCATGGTATTTTGAATGGGAGCATTTAATCAGTAATACGGGTCAGAAAAAGACTGGAGACAAGTATATGATCCAGCCGAATGGATCTTCGATGACCTGGCTGGCCGGATTATACCGCATAGAAGATTCGCTTCCCGTTTTTGCTGTACTGACAAGGGAACCGACTGATGAGCTGCGGCGAATACACGACAGAATGCCGCTGATTTTGCCGAAAGAAAGAATAGACGAATGGATAGACCCGCGTTCCAACCCGGAGGAGCTTTTACGCTTTGCCATGACCGACATGGTAATGGAAAAAGTGGTATAGGCTATGAGACACTTTGTAGCGAGGTGAGATCAGAATGGTTTATACGCACTTAAACCGTATCCAGTTTGGGAACGGTGATGTGAGCATAATGGTTTCTATGGCTGGAACAAGAGAAGAGCCACAGGCCATGCTCGTGTTCCAGAACCGTGAACCGACTGAAATCGGCGGGATTGATAGCGATGCAGATTTGAGCAAAACCGTCAAAGGTGTTTATCACCCACAAGATGATATAGCAATGCTCTTTTCAAAACCAGAGAGCATAGATAGTGTTGTCTCCGCTCTATTAGCAGTTAAGAGGGCAACCTTTGGTAAGGATAACGTGGCACAGTTCTACTTGAATGATGAGCCGCTATTAGAGAAGACATAGGAGGTGTAGAGATGGATTCAGTTGCAAGCTTCGTGAAGGAGCGTAATGATGCGCTTTTCAGCTTAGATAGAAGGAAGATTGAGGCGTATTGTGCTAAGTATGGCGACAATGACAGTGCGGACATGCCGGATGTGGTCTTTTGGGCTGGCGTCTATAAGGCAATATGCGCGATTAAGAATGCACCCGAAGATAAGGTGCAGATCGCTCGTACCTGGCTCAAAACGCACGGATTTTCCTCTTCTATCTCATAACATTGTAAAATTCTAAAACTGAATCAACGGCATCACGACGGAACGGTCGGGCTGAAACAGGGCCACACTAAATCCGATTCCAGGTCACTTGACCGTGCGGCAGAAATGCCCGAACCCAACCGGTTGTTATTCCAGACATACGTGAGAGGCCACCGGCAAGGCAAGACTCTATAGCTCTATCTATAGGTCTACCTTGTCGGTGGCCTTTTTCTTTTTCCTCACCGGCAAACAAAAATACATATTCGCAGCCTGAAGTACAAGGGCCAAGGATACAAATACGCTGATTTCAAACTCTTTTTGAAAAAGCAGTATGGGTACCCTTAGATTTCTGCACCCTTTTTCAGGCAGGCAGCATCGGGAGTCCCTTTCGCCAGCGTAGTTGTGTCCTTTGGATCGCAGCAGGCGGAAGGGACTTTTATGATGTCTTGGTGGCTTTGCTATATAGCGGCTTACCCGTGATCTCCGAATTTTTGACTTCAACTCAAAAATTCAAAATTTAAGGAGATTACGGTAATGAAAAATACTTTTTTGGTTTTTAATGACCCGATGAATCCAGACTCCGGTTTGCGCGTGGCTAATATTCAGGAGTGGGATCAAATACTTAAAAGAAACAAAACTTTGCCCAGAGAACAGCGCCGGTTCTTTATCACCGACGCATTCGAGGATTGTGGGGAAATTGATTGCATGTACATCGAAACAACCCAGGAGGAATACAACAAGTGGCACTCGCAAAAAGTGTATTCTGAGCGGAAACGGCAGTACGAAGCAGAGTATCGTAAGGTCTCCCTGCAGTACCCATATCCGAGTAACGAGGGCTTCTTCTATGAGGATGTAGTTCCGTGTGATTTTGATTTGGAAGAAACAGTTTTAGAAGGGGCAAAAATTGAAGCTCTTAAGAATAAACTCGCCCAATGGAAAACATGGGGTGTCGAGATGCTGGAGCTTTATCTTTCAGGCAAGAAAGAGCAGGCAACATTTATTATCAGCGAAGAATACGGCGTATCAACGCGGCAGGTTCAAAGGTGGAAATCGCTCTTCGAAAGCTATGTTAAAAGATTTTTTGAGAAATTTTGAAAATAAATGTCGTTTTGGAGCCTCGAAGGTTGCGGTAGGGGGGTGAGAGGATAAATTCCTCCAATCACATAACGGAGGTCCAGCAATGAACAACACCATCATTCAAAAAGGCGATATCTTCTACGCCAACCTGGGCGAGACTGTCGGATCAGAACAGAGTGGCATTCGTCCTGTGCTCGTGATTCAGAATAATGTAGGGAACAAATACAGCCCTACGCTGATTATCACACCTCTGACAAGCAAGGCTAAGAAGCTGGCTCAACCAACCCACGTAATCATTGGAAAGAGCTTTGGGCTGACTGAATACTCTTATGCTTTGCTTGAGCAAATCAGGACGATAGACAGAGCCCGCCTGCTTGAGTACGTCGGACACGTCGATGAGTCAGTGATGGTTAAAGTTGATGATGCCCTCCGTGTGAGTCTGAATTTGAGATAAGGAGGGGCGACATGGAAATCAATGAGACCAAGCAGGTGCTTCTGAAAGACAAGCCTTTGCTGACTGTTACGGAGGCGGCAGCGTTCAGCGGCATCGGGAAGCATAAGCTGTACGAATTGAGTGATGATCCGAATTGCGAGTTCGTGCTTTGGAACGGAACGAAGAGAATGTTCAAGCGCGAAAAATTTGTGGAGTATCTCATGAAAGCATACTCCATCTGATCATCTGTCAAATGTGCAAATGGGCGTTCTACAGTCCATTTGCACATTTGGAAATCCATAAGATGAACGCTATCCTATACTCATCTAACACTACAGATGAGGAGACAAAAGCGATGGATCATAAGCGACAAGGCCAAGATGCGAATACCGAAAAGACTATTCCTGTGTGGGAGAAGTTTACCCTGAGCCTAACAGAGGCCGCTCAGTATACCGGCATCGGACAGCACAAGCTTTGCGAGCTGGCTGATAATGAGGATTGCGATTTCATTCTTTGGGTTGGACGAAAAAGGCTTTTTAAGCGAAAGAAGTTGGAAGAATATATCGAGAAGGCATATTCGATTTGAGGAGGAGACCAGCAATGGCAAGAAAAGAAAAAAGGAATGTCCGGTTTGACAATCGTCATGTAAGACTTCGGACTGGAGAAACACAAAAGAAAAACGGGTATGAGTACCGATGGACAACTCCCGATGGCAAGCGGCATTCGATTTTCGCAACAACGCTTGATTCGTTGCGAGATATGGAAGCCGAGCTTGCGGTAGACAAGCATGATGGGATCAAGACCGATGTGAAGGGCTTAACAGTGAATGACTGTTTTAACCTTTGGAAAGAGCTCAAGCGCGGAATAAAAGACAGTACGTTTAAGAACTACATCTACATGTATGAGATGTTTGTAATGCCGACCTTCGGAAAAAAGCGCATTGTTCAGGTTGTTAAGTCAGATGTGAAGCGGTTTTATAATAATCTCTGTGATGTAGAGCACTTGAAAATCTCGACTATCGACAACATTCACAACGTTCTTCACCAGGTGTTTCAGGTTGCCGTGGATGACAACTATATCCGTGCCAATCCCTGTGATAAAATGTTGAAAGAACTCAAGGTCGCACACGGGCATGAGGTTGAGAAGCGGAAAGCATTGAGTGAAGCACAGCAAAACCTGTTTTTGCAATTCCTTCTTGATACTGAGCGGTATAACCACTGGTATCCGGTCTTCTATATCTTGCTCAATACAGGCATGAGAGTTGGAGAACTGACAGGGCTCCGCTGGCGGGACGTAGATTTTGACTCTGGCTTTATCAGCGTGAACCACACGCTGGTTTACTACAATCACCGTGATGAACTTGGAACCTATTTCAGTATCAACACTCCAAAGACTGACGCTGGTAAGAGAGAAATCCCTATGATCGAAGGAGTGCGAAATGCTTTCGAGTTGGAGCGACAGTATCAAAAAGAAAACGGCATCGTAAGTAAGTCGCGCATCGATGGATTTGAAGATTTCATTTTTGTGAATCGGAACGGAGAAGTACAGCACCAAGGGACCTTGAACAAAGCTCTAAAGAGGATTGCGCGAGACTGTAATGACAAGGTGCTTCTGGAGCAGGACATTGAGGATAATCCTGTACTTCTACCTAACTTTAGCTGCCATATTCTCAGACACACCTTCGCCACGAGACTGTGTGAGGCAGGGGTCAACCTGAAGGTGATCCAGGATATCCTTGGCCACGTAGATGTTTCAACCACTATGAATATCTATGTGGATGCCATGAAGGAGTTGAAGAAAAAAGAAATGTCAGCGTTTAGTTCACGCACAGGTCCAAGCGGATCGGCTGGAATGACACTGGAGGAGCTCAGTCAGGTTAAGACGACAGAGCAATGGACAACCGCATAAGAATAGAACGAGAGAGACGCCACAGGGAATGTACCTTGTGGCGTCTTTGACCGTATTTGCACATTTCTCAAAAACTCAATTTGTCTCTATACTAAAAGCAACTCAGAAAAGGAGTTTGTGGTATGGAGAATAGCATTTCAAGCAAAAGACCGGAACTCGTGGAGGAATGGTCTCCCCGTAACCTCCCGCTTACGCCAGATGACGTCTCTTATGGCTCAAATAAACTGTATTGGTGGAAAGGTTCATGCGGGCATGAATGGCAGACAAGCGCAAAGGCAAGATCATGCGGAGAAAAGTGCCCAATATGCTCAAATGCAAGGATTATTCCGGGGGTCAACGATCTCAAAACAATGGAGCCAGAGTTGTCGAAGGAATGGTCGACGAAAAACAGTCCTTTAGAGCCTACTATGATTGGCCCTGGAACACATAAGAAGGTCTTCTGGAAAGGTAAATGTGGGCACGAATGGGAAGCTTCAGTCAGAAGCAGAGTCAGAGGAGCCGGATGCCCGTATTGCTCCCATAATATTATCCTTCCCGGTTTCAACGACCTGAAAACTATATTCCCGGAGCTTGCAGAAGAGTGGTCGGACAAAAACCTTCCGTTACTTCCCTCCCAGGTAGCGCCCTTTGCAAACAGAAAAGTGTGGTGGAGGTGCAAAAACGGCCATGAGTGGAACACACTCATTTCAACGCGGGCTTATGGGAGCAAATGCCCATACTGTAGCGGATTATTCACCTTGAAGGGCTTCAATGATTTTGCCACCTTGCATCCGGATCTTGCGTCGGAGTGGTCAGATAAAAACTATCCGCTAACGCCAGATGTGATCAATGAGAGATCCACTAAGAACGTCTGGTGGAGGTGTCACGTATGTGGTCATGAATGGAAGGGCGTTGTTAAGGCGAGGGTCCACGGGAGAATATGTCCCGTCTGCGCAGAAAGAGAGGTCCTGCAGGGGTATAATGATCTGGCTACAACCGATCCTGTTCTGCTGGAAGAGTGGGATTACATATTGAACTCAGATATCAGGCCAACTCAGATTTCCAGAAACTCTATGCGGCCTGTCTGGTGGAAGTGTAAGTTTGGGCATTCGTGGAAAGACAAAGTTTCAAACAGGACGATAGAACATAAGAACTGTAAGACTTGCGAGATGGAGTTTAGGAGAGTGCTGTCGCAATTACTTATCTTACGGTATTGCGGAGAGCGTGGGCTTCAAGTCAAGCTGAATGACGAGGAGATCACCGGTATTCCGCTGGATGCGTATGTGCCAGAAGCTCGACTTGCGTTTGTTGCTAATGAGCGAGAGGCTAAGTACTTTCAGGAAACACTAATGGTTGTCAGACACCAATGCGAGAAGAAAAAAGTTCAACTCGCAGAAATCAATCTGAACTCAGCACAGGATATCCGCATAGCTATAGTGCAAGCCTTCGCCAGAGCGCATATCTACATATCATCGGACGAGAAGGATGTTTCCATTGTGCGGAAAAGGTTTTTTGCATGGAGAAGCAGATAGAAAAATGGAGCTGCAAACTGCGGCTCCATTTTAGTTATCTTCAGTTTTTGTATTTGCGGCATGTGCAAGAAGCATATTCAAGGCATCTTGCTTGGCTCTTTCATCGGCCTTTCGTGAGGCAATCAACAATTGCAGCTCATAATCCGACAGAGTGGAATCTTCAATATCCTGCCTACCAAGCAGGAAGTCTACCGTTACGCCAAAGATATCTGCCATCTGGATGAGCATATCTATAGATGGCTGCCGCTTACCTGTTTCATAACGAGAATAGACCACGGAAGAAACGCCTAACGCCGCAGCAACATCTGCCTGAGTGAGCCCCTTGCGCAGGCGAATATCCTTGATATTCATAGGCATTTCCTCCTTCCTCTGTTCTTCTTATATTTTACTACCAGATCGGCATGTTCTAAATTACCGTGTTGGTAAATTAGCCCTTGACCACATACCGATTTGGTAGTACCATTTTCCATAGAGGAAATGCTTTGTGTCACTCCGCACAATCTCGGAATGCGGAGGTAAATGTGAATCTGAGAGAAATACGGATTAGTCGCAACATGAAAGTACAAGAAGTATCAGATTATCTGTGCTGCTTGCCATCTGTTTACAGCCGGTACGAGAACGGCAAACGAGAGCCGTCAATAGATATCTTGCTGAAGCTGTCCAAGCTGTATCGTGTTTCAGTTGATTACCTTATCGGAAACGAGGAGGCTGTTGACACAAGCATAACCAAAAACGAAGCGAAGCTGATAAAGGCAGTTCGTCAGGCGGATGAAAGAGCCTGGCTGGACGCTCTTACGCTTTTAGAGCTTCATAGAGTAGTCAAGTAAAAAACAGAGAGGTGCAGAGTGACATATAAGCTTTGCCCTCTGCAAAAGGGGAGCACCGTAGGAATCTGCGGTGCTTCTTCTTTTGGTCGCAAGGTCGTACTCAAAATTGGTGAGCAGGAAAATGCGGTCTGGATGTCGGGATAGTGCGAGCTTTCGGATAGTTTTTGCCAAAATGGCGTGGTTATTCGACGAAGTTGCCAAGACGGCGATGGATGCCATGTGGTGTGGACACTATAATATTATTGCGGAGCAGAAGCTCTGTCATTGTGGGTAGAAAGTGCGAGGTTAAAATGGAAAGTGCGCTCTTCGATTATTATTCAAATGTTACCTCGAAAGCTGTCGATTGGCTGTGGTATCCATATATCCCGTTAGGAAAACTGACGGTAATACAAGGCGATCCAGGAGACGGCAAATCGACTTTTGTGGTGAATCTGGTTGCGCTCTTAACTCGTGGTTTGCCTATGCCAGACGGCTATGCCTCACAATGCTCTCGCGTAGCTGTTTATCAATGTGCTGAAGATGGAATGGCAGATACAATAAAACCCCGGCTTGAACAGGCCGGAGCAGATTGCGAAAAGGTAGCCTACATCGTAGATGACGATATAGCGCTCACTTTAGAAGACGGACGAATAGAGACGGTCATTCAGGAAACCGGAGCGAGCTTATTCGTAATTGACCCGATACAGGCGTTTATTCCTCCGGACTCCGATATGCAGAGCGCCACGAAGATGAGAGCTATTCTGAGAAAACTTGCAGCAACTGCGGAGAAGTACAGATGCGCAGTCATTCTGATCGGTCATATGAATAAGGGAAGCGGCGCGAAGTCGCTATATCGCGGCCTTGGCTCAATAGACATTGCAGCCATTGCCAGAAGCGTCCTTATGATTTCCAGAGATGAGACAAGGCCCAACATTCGATATATGTACCCGATCAAATCCAGCCTTGCACCGGAAGGTCCTGCTGTCGCATTCTCATTTCGGGCAAATGGTGGTTTGGAGTGGCAAGGACAGTACGAGCTCAACACAGCAGAGCTTGTCGATAGCCTGACCGTGAAGACGAGCAAGAGAGAAAAGGCAAGGGCAAAAATGGTCCAAATGCTGGGCAGTGGCGATAAGGCAGCAAAAGAAGTTTATGCAGCATTGGCCGATATCGGCGTTGGAAGCCGCACAGTAGAGAAAGCAAAGAAGGAGTTACAGATCCGGACATATCGTACAGGCGGTTGCTGGTATTGGGGACTCCCGAACAAAAGCGAGGGTTAAGGAGTATGCCTCGAAGGAAGAACAGGAAGCCTGAAAAGCTGGATATTGTTTGGAATGTTATTTATGAGAATATCAACAGCAGAAGTATCGAAACCTTTAATGTGTTCGATCATGGGCGCTTTGTAGAGGATATAAAGAAACACTTCAAAACCTGTGAGACGAAGGAACTATTTGCAGACCATCTAAGAAGATCGGTCATGTACTATTTCTGGAGTAAGTGCGAATGGGAAGTTCTCGTTACGTCTCTATGTGAAGGTAGATCTCCAGTTGAAAAGAAGATTGATGTTGCGTGGCAGCTTATAAACAATTGGGAAGTGTTCGTAGATTATGTGTGGAGTGCGAGGCCCCAGAAGCGAGAGAACGCAGCAAGAAAAAACTCAGGTGATGGCAATGAACGAAACAGAGAAGATCTACAGGATCGGCGGATATGTGAAACGGGCAAAACTGAATCTCCGCAACAGTGAAGATGTAAAAGCATTTCATCGTGGAATATTCGAGAGAAGGTTTGGCGGATTTGTAGACGGGACTCTTGTGGATGTCTATATCGACATTACTGGCTATAAAGAGACGTACAAAAGGCCAGAAATGCTTAGGCTCATGCGAGACTGTGCCAACGGGAAGGTGAACCTGATATTCTCTGAGACGAAAGGTTACCTTGCGGCCAACACGAGAGAGTTCTGTTACTGGCTCCATTTTATCTTCAACGTGGAGCAGCGCGTAGATATTATCACAGATGACAGTGATTTCAACATAAACACAATACTGAACGAGGAACACCAGCGGGAAGCCTTAATCAAAATGGCTGAAGACTACATTTACCTGAATCCACCCGACCACCAAAGATGGTTGAGTAGCGTTGTCTCTGCCATAGCAAATTTAGGAGAGGATGGATGAGGTAATGTCAGACGAGAAAAAGAAAGAGCAAGAAGCAGAGGCCGAAGAAACGCTTGTTGAAGAGCGCAGGCCAGCCTGGAGGCCGCAGGACGCCGACCGTGAGATTTTCCGCTATGAGACTAAGAGGAGAATCCAGCAATACTCCGTGCCGCCTCAGACCATTTTCAGGCCTGCAAAGCCAACGCCGACAATTCGTGATGAGGAGCACAAGCGTGTCGCGGTCTATGCTCGTGTGAGCACCAAGAGCAGGGAGCAGGTTTCTTCTATCGAAAATCAGACGAAGTATTACACAGATAAGATCGCAAAGACCCCGAATTGGACTCTGACCGAAATCTACAGTGATGAGGGGAAATCGGGAACCTCCAAGAAGTGGCGTAAGGACTTCAAGAGAATGCTGGATGATGCAGCCAAAAAGAAAATGGATCTCATTGTCTGCGCCAGCGTTTCTCGATTTGCAAGAAACATCTCTGACCTGATCGAGGAAGTTCGCAAATTACGAACTACGAACCCGTCAAACCCCGTTGGTGTATATTTTGAGACAGAGGACTTGTATACCCTCGATCCCAATATCAACGAAAGACTTCAGATGCAAGGGTTGTTTGCTGAATGGGAGTCTGGCAATAAGAGCCGCAGAATGATCCTATCTTACGATCAGAGAATCTGCACAGGGCAGTTTCCGGTATATGATCTTCTTGGGCTACGGCATACACTTGAGGGAGGCTTCATCATAGAGGAAGACGAAGCTTTGACTGTGAGATACATCTTTCTTGCGACCGTTTGTGGACATACCGCAGATGAGATTGCTGATGTTCTTACAGCTAAACAACGCCCCACATTGCGTGGCAGAACGGAATGGAACCCTGCTATGGTAAACGCAATAATGAGTAACGAAAGACGCTGGGGCGACTTGGAGGTCAGACGAAGAGTTGTAATCGATTATAAGGAAAAGGTCACTGCAAAGAATGACGGTATCCGCCAGGGAGCATACATCCCTGGTTATCATGAAGGTATAGTTTCTCCGGAAATAGCCCGAGCAGCCCATATGATGAGAGCCAGTCGATTTAAGTTCGGGAATGTCCCAGATGTATACGTGATAGACAAAGGAGCTTTAAAAGGCTTTGTGAGCATCTCCCCGACGTGGAGTGGGATTGATAATCAGGCATTTCAGGATGTTTCACGTCAGGTCTATGAAGAGGACGAGTTCGAGGAGTTGCTTCATGAAGCAGATATCCTAAGTGGGAAAGATCACAGCAACGTAATTTCTATGACGCTCAACGACTATAGAGTAGCTCCCGGCGTGATGTTTATGAAAAGAAGCGATCCTCAGCTTACTCTTGGCAAACGCAGCTTGAAGCTCAATGGAGTTTGTCGGGACAAGCTTGGTAAAGGCCGATATGTAGAGTTCCTTTATCATCCGATTTTAGAGGTCATAGCGGTTCGGAGCGCCTACGCGACGAACCCAAATGCAGTATTGTGGGATGAGACAAAGAGTTCGGTGCTTCAGCTTTGTTCTTCTGCTTTTTCCGGTGCTATTTTCGATAAGCTCGATTGGATGAAGAAATACAAGTTCCGCTTCCGCGGCGTGACAAGAATCCGTGACGGCGAGAGAATCATTTTCTTCTTCCTGGATGAGCCGCAGATATTAGTTGGCAAAGCTGCAAAGCAAATAGATACCTCCGATGCCACCGAAGGAACAGCAAAGTTTATTCCTTACAAAGAAAGCGAAGATCGTAAGGACGCATTTCAGACTGCTGGTATTGCTTACCCCGAGAACTGGCAGGAGCGTCTCGGCGTAAGCTATGAAATAAAGCAAAAGCGTGAATCAGTTTTAGATGCCATATCAGCTACCGATATCAGCAATCCGGGGAAGAAAGTAATTAACCCGTATATTGGGGTTATCCCATCTGTAAGCGAGCTGGAGGAAGAGCTGGAGCAGCTCTACGATGCGATGTAATAGGAGGCTTGCATGGAAAACGATCAAATGGCTCTTATGGGTTTATCAGGCGATTCTGATATGGAGGAGCAGAGAGACGGCTATTCAGCTAAGGAACAAGAGCTGATTCGTCAACTGGTTCAGGAACGCCTGGGCAAGAAAAATGCCATCGAGTTTGAATCGCTCGATGACTATGTTGTTCCTCCAAAAATGTTCTTCTCTATGATTAAGAAGCCTGCTGTCAGTATCAGGGCAAACAGGCTTGAGTTCAGTATGTCTGCAATACGTCTCTTTGAAGGTGTCCAGTACATCCTTCCCATGCTGAGTCAGAAGAAAAAACGAATGGTTGTTGCCATCTGCGCAGAGGAAGAACTCTCATCTGTTGAGTGGGCCAGACTAAAAAAAGATAAGTGGGTCAATCGGTCGATTACGTGCCCGGAGTATGCCCAGAACATATATCAGATGATGGACTGGAAGAAGGACTGCCGATATAAAGTCTATGGCCGCTTGGCAAATTCAGAACGCGGACTCGTCCTCGTATTTGACTTGGGTTCTGCAGTCATGTTCGATCCGTTACCAGAAGAGTATTTTGACAAGCGCTCCGGGAAGATGAAGAAGCGAATCAACAAGTATTATCCGGATGAGATCCGCATGAAACTTGGAAGAAGCTACTCCGACTATGAAGCTACCCAGAGGCGAAGCAGTTTTGAGTCCCTGTCAGGCTATATGGATACAAGCGGTAGTGCTGTTCCTTCAACGATATCCGAAGAAGTTGCTGCCTCGATCAGTATGAAAGATCAGGAAAGAAAACGCGAAACACTGTATGGAACGATGATTGGAAATGGAGGAGATGAAGATGGATAAACAGCCTACAGAAGACAAGAATGAGCTTATTGAGTTGTCTTTGCAGGGTGCCAGGAATTGTATCAGTATTGGAAAAGGGGTTATTCGTGCCTTGGGCAAACCAAGTCACGTATCGCTGAAAATATCTGATAACAACGATTCTATCAGCGTATTTCCTTGCGATGAGGATGATGTCATGTCTTTTAGGGTCCCAGCTAAATTGTTCTCAGATCACAAGTGCGTGATGAGAATCAACAGTAAGCGATTCGTTCATGGCATTATGAAGTCCAATGATCTGGATATATCGAGGACCTATACGCTGTCAGGGGAGTATCTCCAGAATAAAAACACGGCTGTATTTTCCTTGGTGGACGGAGTGACCCTCCGGACAATCAAAGAGACTGATTAACCCGGACATGAACCTATATAACACGGCTCCTGAATTCCAAGGGAAGCTAATGCATATCTGCGAAGTCTGCGGTCGGAAAGAAATCCTGACACCACAGGAAGCATTCGACCAGGGATGGGACTATCCACCCATGATGGGACATTTCGGCGTTCTTTCTCCAAGGACATGCCCTAACTGCAATATGATGGATACAGTGTGGGCGGCAATTACGATGTTGGGCAAGAGAGCCGAGGATTTGACCGATGAGCAACAGCAAGTGATAGTGAGAATTGTTTCAGAACCGGACAGTATTCTCGTTCATGATGAATGAAAGTATTTTGCTGCTTTATCGGACTAAATTGGTCAGACACCTTGAAAAATGGGAGTTTCTTTGCTAAAATAATATAGCTGAAATTGAGCAGCACATCGATTTTATTGTACTGCAGAGAAACAGGGCACTTTTTGCCGACAATGAAGCCGCGTCTCCTTAGTCACCAAATTAGTCTCCAGATCATGCGATTGATAAAGCATTTTTTGAATTGTTATGGCATCTCAGAGACCAGAAAAATAGGTGAATGGATTTCGAGCTTTCCTATGGTATGGAAGCCCTTATGAAGGTTTTTCTGGCCTGTGGAACGATTTGACATTTTGATGGGATGCGGCCTAAAATAGTTTCCCCACGATGAAACCCATCGACTGATAAAACCATAATCTATAGTTGAATTCGCAATGGAAAACAACTATGGCAACACCGCACAATTCTAAGTGTCGAACCGCGCCGACAGATTTTTGTGACAGTTGTCGGAAAATCTGCAAGCGAGACGACGCTTAGGCATCAGCCGTGAATTGTGCGGTGTTGCCCTATATGCTGCGGAGCTCTGTGCTGTCAAACTGTGGATGACAGCATTTTGACAGCAAATTGTTGAAGAATAATGCATCGTTATGAAGAATGACGGAGTTCAAACGAATAAGCTACAGGTTTAGCAATGCTATGAGAGCACTTCTTAGAGAGTTCATCTGAGAAGTGCTCTTTTTTAATTTCTGCAGCAGTCTTCTGGTACGGTCGAAGGCAAAAAGGGAGGATACACAATAGGAAGGAAAGCTACAAGTCCAGACCCGATCGCAGACAAGCTGCTGGCTCATACCGCAGCACAGGCCATAACAGGTGAGCCGGTGCGAAAGCGCCTGCTTCTGCTTATCCGATTCAGCTGAATGATGTAAATGCGTTATCGCATACGAGCTGGATTTGCAAATATCACCATTGCGGCTGCGCCAAAATATCGCAGGAAAGGATGCGGTAAAAATCGTGGAGCACATCAAAACCGGATGGAGGAAAACAGAGCGGGAAAACATCTGACGATGCTGGAATAAGCCCGCTTGCGGGCAGCCGGCAGTAAAATTTTTGCGGCTGGCGGATCGTACTTGTGCCACCGGGCGCGCATGCCGGTAATACAGGGCTTTGCACGCATATGCAAAACCGGTGGTTCCTCTACAATAAAAACGCGCCCGCATCCGAAATATATCCGGCCTGCGGGGCGCGTTTTCTGTTGGCGTATTATACTTTTATCTCCGTATTCGGCCGCGCCGGGGCGAGCTTCAGGCAAAGCTCCTGTTCCTTTCCGTCGCACCGTCCCGTTGGGCAAAAGCCAAAATCTGTATACAGGGCGTACGCTGCCTGGTTTTCCGGGCTGCAGGTGAGCAGCACCGTGCCGGACGGCCCAAACGGCTTTGTTTTGATATATCGGATCACCTGCGCCAAAGCAGCTTTGCCGTACCCCTTTCGCTGGTGCGCCGCGTCGATCATGAAATGCCAGATATTGTAGGTCTGTTCCTCACGGTCGTAAATAACCATGACGTATCCGATCATCTTGTCCCCGGCGTAAATGCCGAAGGGCATACACTGGTCCCGGTACACATAAGCCTGTGCCAGACTGCGGATGGGGGATGAGACAAAGCGCTCCTGCCCATTGCCCAGCCGTAGCGCAAAGCATTCCAGAAAATTTGTTTCGTCTATCTGCGTCAATTTTATCATGACAGCCTCCCTTGGTGCGAAGGGTCAGCATTGCAGGACCCTCCCGGTCTTATTGCGAAAAAAAAGAGCCTGATATTTTCGCATAGTGAACATCTCCTTTGCTTGTCAGATATCTATAAAAACGCAGGCAGACCTGCGGAGGACTGTTTATATTCCGCCCACATCGTCCAACTGGAAATCCTCGGGCAGCAGCAGGCAAAGGTCTGCTTCGGGCTGGGCCACAAGGCGGCGGGACTGGTTGAGGATGGCCTCCTCCACTTTGTTGCGGGCCAGCCGCCCGTTGCCTGCGTCCCGCGCGCGGGTGAGCTGCACGGCGTTGAAATAGGCCAGCAGATTTGCGTCGCAGCGCTCGTCCAGCGTATACCCCTTGCCGCCCGCCTGCAGCTTTGCAATGGCCAGCAGCTCTTCGCCGGTATAATCGGGGAATTCAATGATGTTTGGAAAACGGCTTTTCAGGCCGCTGTTGGCCGTCAAAAATTCGGCCATCTCTTTGGAATAGCCGGCCAGGATAACGATGAGATCGTCCCGGTGGTCCTCCATGCCTTTGACCAGCGTATCAATGGCCTCCAGCCCGAAGCTGTCGTCTTTTCCGCGGTACAGGCTGTATGCTTCGTCGATGAACAGCACGCCGCCCACGGCGGATTTGAGCACCTGTGTGGTGAGCGGTGCGGTGTGGCCCACATAACGGCCCACAAGGTCGGCGCGTGTCACTTCCACCAGCTGCCCGCCGCTCAGCACCCCGATGGCCTTCAGGTAACGGCTCACCAGCCGGGCAATGGTCGTTTTGCCTGTGCCGGGGTTCCCGGTGAAGATCATATGCATGGAAACGCTGGCCGTCTTGAGACCGGCGGCTTTGCGCCGCGCCTGCACGGCAAAATTGTCCTCCAAACTGAGTACGTATTCCTTTACGGCTGCAAGGCCTACGATGCCGTCCAATTCTGCCTTTACAGCTTCCACCTCGCCTTGGTAAGCTTCAGGAAGCAGGGAGAGCAGATCCGCCGGGCCTGCGCCGAAGTCTGCAGTCAGGCGGCCGTCCGCTGCGCCCAGCGCGGCGGCTTTGGGTGCGTCGTCGTGTTCCAGCCGGTACTGGGCCAGCGCGCGGTAGGCGCGGTCCCAGAATGCCAGCACGCCCTGCGCGCCCTTGGCGCGTCCGCTGCTTTCGGCGGCGAGGAGCAGTGCCGCATCCCCGGCTGTGACGGTGAAGCCCAGCGCCTTTTGCGCGCGGGCAGCCAGCTTGTCAAATTCCGCTTTCGCCACAGCGGACAAGCTTTCGGGCGTGAGGGCGGCCGTCTCACATATATCTCCCAGCGCCGAAACAAACGGCGCGCCGAAGCTGTCCGCCAGTTTGGCAACGGGGGCCTCGCTGAGCAGCACAAGGTATTTGCCCCGTGGCGTGAGCGCGCCCACGGCGTCGGTGACAAGGGCGTTGCCCGCGTCCACCAGACGGCCGTTCTGCAATACGTAGCGCCCGGCCAGCGGGCTTTTGCCCCGCTGCACCAGATTGGACAGGACCGTCAGGAACGCAGGCTGGCAGCGCTCGTAGTGTTCGAACACTACGATGTCGCCCTTGGCGGCCAGCGCCATATACAGATCCTGCAAAAAAAGCTTTTCCTCTGCGGCGGTTGGGTACAGCGACAGATCCATCCAGGAGATATCCCCGCTGACGAACACGCCGCGCCGGGCCAGTTCCTCTGCGGCGGCACACAGACTCAGATGCTTGCCTGTGTCCGCCGGACCGGTGACGAGGAAAGCGTTGCGCGCGCTTTCACCCTCGTGGCCCATCACATACGGCCGCTTGAGCGCGATGACCAGCTTTTGAAGATAATCCGGCTGACCCAGTACGGTTCCGCCCAGCGCTTCGGCCAACCCGTCGAAGCCCTCCAGCCCCGCCTTGCCCCGCGGGGCGGCGTGGTTGGGCAGGGGAGCCGCGGCCGCCTCTTGTGCGGACCCGCCGGAAAGGCCGCGCACTTCAGGAGTCTCCAGCTCACGCCCGATGCGGTGGATGTCCTCCAGCGCGCTGCGGTTCAGGGCCTCGATCTCCTTTCGCTGGCGCGCGATGGCCTCGTCCAGCGCCGCGCCCGTGCGTGGAGCTGCGCGCTCCAGAGCCTGCAGCTCCCACGCGGCGTTTGCAGCCCGGCGTTCTATGGCGGCAAAGTCCGGCGCGGCGTGGAGATCTGTCCCGGGGGGCTGCTTTCCGATGGCGTCAAAGTCAATGACTGGTACGTCCGCCTTGGGGCGCGCGTCCTCCCGCGAGGCGCCGCGGGAGGGTGCCGCGGGCCGTCCCGGCGCGGTGCGGCGCTGAGGGCTCCGGCCGCGCGGGGACGGCTGTTTCGGTTCAGGCTCCAGCGTCAGACGTGGCGTTTCCGGCTTCTCCCGGCCTGCCGCCTGCCCGCCGGTGCGCAGTGTGCGCGAACCGAACACGCTGTTCAGCAGATCGTCGATATCGTTTTTCATGATGCTCCCCTTTCCATACAATGCACACAAACAGGCTTTTCAAAGCAGCTGACGGCTTGTTCCGCCCAAAGCGTTGGCTGCGACGTTATCATTATCCCTGTTTTTATTGCTCCGCAACAAAAACTTATCCGGACGGCCCGCATGTCCTAAAAAACAGCCGCAGGCTGTTTTTTAGCATAATCAATATGCGCCAGAATTTCAATGCTGTCGGCATATTTATCATAGGAGTGCTTGCCATCCTTGTCGATTGCCCGGTCGTCGGCCAATTGAAGTATAAAGCGGTCGCTCTGGTTCCAGACGATGATCCGCATTGTAACTTTCATGAGATGCGAATAGCCGGTCAACACTGCATAACCGGATTCCCCTTTGGCAAAAGCAGACCGTCTGATGTCGCCGCCGTTTGCCAGAACGTCCCTGGTGACATCCTGTGGAGTTGTTCCGGCGATCATACCCACCGCAAGGGATTGGAATCCCTTTTCTTGAAAATCGGTGCGGATCACAACATCCAGAATGGAGAGCAGCTGCTCCCAGCCGATCTTCCAGGTCAACTCATAATATAAGGTGGTAAAAATCCCCTCTTTTTTAATATCTTTTAACTGCATTCCCATTCCCTCACAAGCCCTGCCCGGCGCGCCGCAGCAGCAGGCAGAAATTTTTGCTGCTGCGTCTATTATATCATAAACCCGTCTGGAAAACGACGATGCGCGCGTTTTGCGCCCGCAAAATCCACTGCGGCGGGAAAAATGGGAAACCCATCCGAATGCGCTATCCCTGTCCGGCGGCACAACGTCCCCATCGGACGCATACGATAGCGCAGAAGCCAATGGGGCACACGGGGCGCGGGTGGAAAAGCCGTGCCGGGTGCGCCCCGAAAAAACGCGGCGAGCGGGTGCAGGCCCGGCCGCTGATGAAAGGAAATCAGTATGGGTATCACACATGTAGACAAAATCCTCAGCGAAGAGAGGATCGACTGCGACGGCATTCTGAACGTAACGCTCAGCGTTACGGCGCAGCCGGACGTCGTCAACAATCCCGTGGATATCGCGCTTGTTTTGGACCGTTCCGGCAGCATGACGGGCACCCCGATGATGCATTTGAAAGCGGGGGCCAAGGAGTTTATCGACATCGTCATGAAACGCACTGGCGGACGCATGGGAAGGCTAGCCAACGGCAACCGTATCGGCATCGTAAGCTTTGCGGGCACGGCAAGCATAGACGTGCCGCTCACCGAGGATGTGGAAGTGCTGAAGCAGGCGGTAGACGCGCTGCAGGCGCAGGGTAATACCAACCACGCCGATGCGTTCACTCAGGCGGGAACACTGTTCGGCGCTACCATGCGCAAAAAAGTGCTGGTCATTTTCACCGACGGCGAGACGACCGTCGGGCCGGACCCGGCGCCGATAGCCGCCGCGCTGCGCGACGACGATGTGGAGATCTACTGCATCGGCCTGGTGGGCCGCACAGGCCTGAACGAGGAAACACTGCGCAGCTGGGCCAGCGAACCTGTGGACGAACACGTCATTACCACCCCAAATGAAGAGGAATTGGAGCGTGCATTCCACGATCTGGCCGATACCATCGCCGGGCCGGGCGCGACGAATATTCACATTGAGGATATCATCAGCACAGAATTTGCCATCATCGGCTTCGAGCCGCCGCTCATCGGCGAAGCGGAGCTGGAGAGTTCGCAGATCATCCACTGGTATATCTCCGAACTGGCGGACAGTGAAGAGGAGACTGCGGAGCTGATGTTCACGGTGCGCCATATGTCCGGCTCAGGCGGGCATATCGAAGTGAACGATTCCATCCAGCTCACCGACGATGAAGGCTCTGTCGTAGAATTCCCGTCCCCCTTTGTAACGGTAGACTGCGGTTCCATCATCGTGCCGGAGTGCCCGGAACCCATCGACGTCCACGCCGACCCCTGTCAGGATTCCATATTCGTCGATGCCGGGGACATCATCATGACGGATCTGGGCCGTATCCTTCAGGTGGACTTCGTACTGCACGACATCTGCCCGCACCGCCGCACCTCCGTCGGCATTATTGTAACAGAGCTGATGGATGACGGCATCGAGGCTTCCCGCGGCTTCAAGGTACTGACGATCCCCGCCCACACCGGCTCAGGCTGCCGCGACGTACATGTGATGTGCGTGCCCTTTGTTCTGCCGGAAGACCCGGACGCATGCGGCTGCAACAACGGCATGTGCACAGGGCGCACCTTCCGTGTGCGTATCATCGCCCACCCCATGGACTACACCTGGAACTGCTGCGGCACCATCCCCGTAGGCCGGAAGGTGTGAGCCCGTTTCCCCCTTTTCCGCGGAAGCGGCGCGGCCCTGCCGGGCCGCGCCGCCGCCCCGCCTGCAAAGGCCGCCCGGCACCGGGCGGCCTTTGCGCGTTTTGCCGTATCATATGCAATCTTGGCACAAAGCGCTTTTTTTGCAAAAAAAACTTTTGCGCGCCGAAAAAAACGTTATAATGAAAGCAGGGAAATCCGCGCGCCCCACCCGGCGCGCAAGACCATACGATCAATCAAAGGAGTGTATCAATATGATCCTGAAAAACGGCCTTGTTTTCACCGAAGACGCGCGCTTTGTGCTGGCGGACGTGGAGATCGCGGACGGAAAGATCGCTCAGGTGGCTGCCCCCGGCACGCTGGACGGCCCCGACGCAGTGGACGTTTCCGGCAAATACGTCACCCCGGGTTTTGTGGATATCCACATCCACGGCTCCAAAGGCTCTGATTTTTGCGACGCGGGCGCGGAGCACATCGAAACAATGTCCGCCTATCTGGGCGGCGAGGGCGTAACGGCCTTCTGCGGCACCACGATGGCTTTCGACGAGCCCATCCTCACCAATATCTTCAACATTGCGAAGCCCTACATCAACAAAGAGACCGGCGGCGCCGTGCTGCGTGGCATCAATATGGAGGGGCCCTTCTTCAACAAGGCGAAAAAGGGCGCTCAGGCGGAAAAATACATTGTGGACCCGGAGATCGAGATGTTTGACCGCCTGTATGAGCTGTCCGGCGACGCCATCAAGCTCATCGACGTTGCGCCGGAGCTGCCGGGTGCGGTGCCTTTCATCGAGCGGGCCAGCAAAAAATGCGTGGTGTCCATTGCGCACACCACGGCCAATTACGACCAGGCCAAGGCGGCCTTTGCCGCGGGCGCATCCCATGTGACGCACCTGTTCAACGCCATGCCGCCGTTCAACCACCGCGACCCGGGCGTCGTGGGCGCGGCCAGCGATGACGCGGCCCATGTGGAGATGATCTCCGACGGCATCCACCTGCATCCGGCTGTGGTGCGCAGTGTGTTCCGCTGGTTCGGCGCCGAGCGCGTGTGTCTCATCAGCGATTCCATGCGCGCCGCGGGCATGCCCAACGGCGTGTATTCGCTGGGCGGCCAGACTGTGTATATGACGGACGGCAAGGCCACGCTGGAGGACGGTACCATCGCGGGCAGCGCTACCTGCCTGGCCGAATGCTTCCGCCGCGCCGTCAGCTTCGGCGTGCCCCTGGACGCGGCGCTGCGCGCGGCTACCATCAACCCGGCGCAGGCTGTGGGCCTGTTTGATGAGCTGGGCAGCATCACCGCCGGCAAGCGCGCTGACATACTGGTGCTGGACGAGACGCTGCACCCGGAAAAAATCTTCATCGGCGGCGTACAGACGAAATAAGCCGGATGTCCGGCACAGGCGGCGGTTCCGTATGGGGCCGCCGCTTTTTTGCGCTTTGGCGGGGCGCCGCACGCAGATACGCCGGTGTGCAGAAAAAGCCCCCGGGCTTTCCCATTGCGGGAAATCCGGGGGCTTTTCCGTTGCTTTGAAAGGTACCGAACGCCTGTGGGCAGCGCTTACGCCTTGCCCACAGAGCCGAACAACTCCATTTTTTCCTTGACGGTGTTCTTGATGGCCTCGGCGCCCGGCGCAAGCAGCTTGCGCGGATCAAAGCCCTTGCCCTGCTGGTCCTTTCCGGCCTCGATGTATTCACGGGTGGCCTTGGCGAAGGCGAGCTGGCATTCGGTGTTCACATTGATCTTGGAAACACCCAGGCTGATGGCCTTTTTGATCATATCGTCGGGGATGCCGGTGCCGCCGTGCAGCACAAGGGGAATGTGATCCGTCGCGTTGTGGATCTTCTCCAGCGCGTCGAAGTCCAGGCCTTTCCAGTTGGACGGGTACACGCCGTGGATGTTGCCGATGCCTGCGGCCAGGAAGTCGATGCCCAGGGAAGCGATGCGCGCACACTCGGCGGCGTCCGCGATCTCGCCCATGCCCACGACACCGTCCTCTTCACCGCCGATGCTGCCGACCTCGGCCTCGATGGAAAGGCCGTTCTCGTGTGCCAGAGCCACCAGCTCGGTGGTCTTGGCCACGTTTTCGTCGATGGCGTAGTGGCTGCCGTCGAACATGATGGAGGAGAACCCGGCCTCAACACAGGCCTTGGCGCCCTCGTAGGAGCCGTGGTCCAGATGCAGCGCCACGGGCACGGTGATGCCCAGCGTGTCGATCATGGCCTTGACCATGGCGGCGACGGTTTTGAAGCCTGTCATATATTTGCCCGCGCCTTCGGACACGCCGAGAATGATGGGGCTGTTCATTTCCTGCGCAGCCTGCAGCGCGGCCTTCGTCCACTCCAGATTGTTGATGTTGAACTGGCCTACGGCGTAGTGGCCGTCGCGGGCTTTCTGCAGCATTTCGGTAGCGTTTACCAGCATAATTCATTACCCTCCAAAAAATCGTTCCTGTTTTGGGCGGGCGCTCCAAGCGCATTGGCCCGCCCAGCGCGTATCGGTCCCACAGTGAAAGAGGACAAGCCCTTGTCACAAATTTAACCAAGGATAGTATAACGCATCGCGGCGGCAAAATCAATCTTCACCGCCGCTTTTATAAATAAAGTACGAATAAAGATAAGCGGGCACGACGAGCACGGCTCCCAGAGCCACCGTGGCCGCGGCCAGCCAGCGGCCGGAGAGGAAAAAGCTGCCCGCCGCCAGCGCCAGACCGCCCCAGAACCACAGCGGCCCCGCAAAGCGGTGGGTGCGCCGCCAGCACGTTTCGCTGGCCAACGTCCACGGCGTACGGATACCGCAGAAATAGTTGTGCCGGAACTTGGGCATATAATTGCCCGCTACGCACAGCAGCGCGCCCGCACAGGCGGCAATGATGCGGGAAACATCCAGTCCATCCGGATAAAACGCAGCGTACAGCGTAACGCCCTGCAGGATAAGCGCGAACAGCGCCAGCGCCAGCCGGAACGCATCGTACGCGCGGCCGAACTTTTCGTAGCTGCGGCGGCGCGGGTCGATGTAGGGCAGAAATTTCATCAAAAGGCTCAGGCCCAGCCCCATGGCCGGGCCGAAAAACGCTCCCGGGCGTGCCGCCCAGCCGTCGATCTGCCCGTCCACGTTCCAATGGACGGGGATGCGTGCGGGCAGCAGAGGCAGCAGCGCCAGCGTCACGGCAAACGACAGGGCGCACACGCCCCAGATGGCCCATTCTGTTTTATTGCTTTGTTTCATCGCCGTCTCCCTTTGCAAAACCGGCCACCCATGCAAGCATGTCCTGTAAAACACTGGTGTCCAGCTCGTAAAAAATATACTTGCCGCGCTTTTCGTCACTCACCAGGCCCGCGTCTTTCAGAACGGAAAGATGGTGGGAGATGGTGGCTCCGCTGGTGCCGAACTGTTCGGATATCTCACCGGCGCTTTTCGGCCCTCTGCGCAGCAGCTCCAGGATCTGGCGGCGGGTGGGGTCGGACAGGGCTTTGAACGTTTTGTCGAACACGCGCGCACCGCTCCTTCCGCTGCTTTTCTTTCGACGCTCGTCTAAATGAATGATATCACAAACGCCGCCCTGCGGCAAGCGCAGAAAAATGCATGGAAGGCCGCCCGCGATGGAAGCGATTCCCAGGTATATTTGCAAAAATTTCAAGGTGCGTAAAGGTGTAAACCTTGCGCGAATTTTTTGTAAAAACGGCGAAAAGTGGAAATGTTTCCCGTTTAAAATCGTCAAAATTCCAACTTGACACTTTGGAATAAACCCGGGGTTTTGTGGAAAGTTTTCAACAGGGTGTTGAAAACACAGTCGAAAACTTCTCTCAAAAAGCCCGCAAATGGGCAAAACAGGCGGGTTGTCAACACTTTCAACAGGGTTTTCAACATTCAATAAGGAAAAAATTACCTTTTACAAAATGTATATGCACCTTTACGAATTCCATTAAACAGTGAACGCCGAAATTTAAAAGAAGAAATTGTTTAAATTGCGCACCGGAGACAAAACTTTCCGTAAGCCCGCGGCAGGCGGGCGGGAAAGGGGGACCGGAATGAAAGGCGTAAACAAGTGCGTGGTGGAAATTGTGGAGCCGCAGGACGAGAGCATCGAACGGGTGCTGGTGTTTTTTAAGCCGGAAAGCCGCGCGGTGCAGTTGGGGTGCCAGCAGGATGCGGCGGAAAAATATGTTTCCGGCCTGGTTTCGTGGCGGCGCAGTATTTTGCCGCTGGGACCGGGCGCGCGCGCCGCGCTGTGGGCAGCGGCTGCCACGGCCGCCGCTGTGCTGCTGTGGTTCCTTTTGTAAGCGCGCTGCTGTCAGGCTCAGGCGAAAATGCCCGAAATCCGGCGGAAATTATAGCAAAGATGCGGTATCTGTGTTATAATAGCCTCAAACCCGCCGCTTGCGCGGCTGCGCGCACGCCGCATGC
>ENA-ORSX01000376-ORSX01000376.1-human-gut-metagenome-genome-assembly--contig:-NODE-376-length-50249-cov-6.468701_pt1 | contig 50249 bp, 76 predicted proteins | sample MGYA00241904_ERZ509172 | MGnify/ENA primary metagenome ERZ509172 (study PRJEB26280, sample SAMEA2338795) | human gut metagenome | biome: human gut; feature: human-associated habitat; material: faeces... | reverse complement strand
CGGAGGAATGCCTGAACCGCCCTGTGTCCACCTTAAGCGGCGGCATGAAGCGCCGTGTAGCTGTCATACGGGCCCTTCTTACCCCCTCCCGCATCCTTCTCATGGATGAGCCCTTTACCGGTATGGATGATGAATTGAAACGGAATGTCATTTCATATATCAGGGAAAAACAGGACGGGCGGCTTTTAATCCTCTCAACACATCAGGAGGAGGATGTGGAACTCATAGGCGGAGAGCTGGTGAGATTGGAACGCTGTATGGACGTATGATATGTTTGATATATTCGTATAATCAAAAAAGGCGCTGCAGCCTCTGGTTTTACTGAGCCCGCAGCGCCTTTCATATATGATATAGAATATAATTCGTATCAACAGACTATACCGTCACCCGTACCGGTACAGACAAAATGATCCTACATCTGTCTCATCTGGTCCTGGCAGGATGGCGCCTGCATATCGAAGGCAGGATTGAACGCATAGAAATTCCTGCTGTCCAGTTTCTCCTGGGTGATACGCAGCAGTTCACCGAATCTCTGATAATGAACAACTTCCCTTTCCCTCAGGAATTTGATGGGTTCACAGACATCATAATCCTTGACAACGCGCAGGATATTGTCATAGGTGCTCCTGGCTTTCTGCTCTGCGGCCATATCCTCATGAAGGTCCGTAATTACGTCTCCCTTGGACTGGAACTCACAAGCATTAAAAGGAATCCCTCCTGCTGCCTGGGGCCAGATACCGGTGGTGTGATCGATATAGTAAGGTCCGAAGCCCTGTTCTACCAGCTGGTCTGCAGTCAGTCCCTTTGTCAGCTGATGGATAATGGCGGCCACGATTTCCAGATGCGCAAGCTCGTATGTACACAATCTTTATACGTATAAGTAAATACCATAAATTACCAGAACTTCTTTTATTTCCCTGCGTTATAATAGAGCTTGAAAGGAGATGTTGGTATGAACGTGATACCTGGTATGCGATTTGGTGTCCTAACCACAAAATGGAGTTGGAAAAATCATAATTTCCGGCGTATATGGAAATGCACTTGTGAGTGCGGAGGATATTGTTATGTAAAGGAGGATGCGCTTATCAATGGAATTGTAACGGATTGCGGAAAGTGCGAGGAAAATATTACTACATATGAGCCAAAGCGCTTAAACCATCCGGACTATTCTCTCGTTGAGGAATTTGTTCGAGCCGGCGGAAAACTGGCCGATGACAATGACAAGGATATTATCCATCTGAGAAATTTGTTTGGAGTTATCACTCCAATCCTGTCCGAGCTAAAATGGGGCGAACAACGGATTGCTGAATGTCCAGATTGTGGCGGCAAAATGATTGTGGCCTTAAGCAGCGTGAATGGACATGCCCATGTGGTATGCGAAAAATGCGGTGTCAAATTAATGCAATAGTTCTTTAGGCAGACCAGGTATCTGGTTCTGCCTTTTTAGTATTTTCTGTGCTCAATACCAATTTATCAAGTAAGGCCGGGTATGGAAAAAACGTATATACTGGTCAACAGTATGTTATCACTTATGCAGGCATAGATGATAGGGCTTATCTAAACATGCAATTTGTGTCTGAAGCTCCGTGGAAAGAAAATAATTCTACCCGCGCTGGTTACGGATTCCATAATTCTGGATCCAACGGAGGAGCATTATATCTGGATACAGATGGTCGATTGAAATTCGTTACATCAGATACGCATACTGTCTACGCTTTGGATTGGCATATTTTACAGTAAAATGATTATTCTCACTAATCCAGTCTTGTCCAACCTGGAAGCGCACAGACCGCGGTACCATCTACCAGTATATAAATATAGTAATTTCCGTAAGAGTCCGTACCCCATTTTACACTAACGGTATTACTATCGTATTTTCCGCCCATATCAGTCTGCTCACGAAGTATGGTTGCTTTTTTATCTATCTTGGTATTGAGCACGGCAACAAAAGTGAAGAAAAATAAAATTGTTTACCCGTCTTTCCTCTTTCTCTAAGTAGGTCTCTTTTATTTGGTGTTGGATATAAAATAAAAGGAAGCATCATTTAGATGCCACCTCTTACTCTACTGTACTAGTTTGTAGTGGATTTTAAGCCCTTGGTGCCAATTGTATGGTACTATATTTTCTTTTTGCAATCTCCCTAGTATAATACAGGGGGCAACACCAACCTGCTCCGCAAAATTACATATTGCTTGGGCACTCATATCTCCTTGAGAAACAAATTTTTGATATTGTTTCATCGGAATCAATGTGTCGCGTGCAAATTCATCCGCTAATACTTCTTGCTCTTCACTTGTTTCGCAAAAATCATAAATATGTCCCTCTATAATGTGATATAATTCGTGAAAAAGGCTAAACCAGAACTTATCAGCATCTTTTCCTCTAACAGTAAGCCCTAGGACAATATGGTTTCCATCAACAAATGAAGCGCCGTGTAAAAAAGATCCGCTAATATGTGGAAGAAAAATTATTATGATTCCACATTCAGCTAAAATACGATGCAATTCCCTGCAAAATACATGTGGCTCTCTAATTGTTAACATCCTAATTTCAGGAATGCACTCTTTAAGGTGTTTTATATTTATAGGAGAAACAGCAATGTCTCGCGCTTCAATTCTTGCTCTTTGTGCCCAAGCTGCTAATGCATAATCGCTGGTTTCGTTTTCTCCCATTTTTCTGTATGCAATCCCCGGTACTCTCAAGGTGTCTAAGATTTCGAGTCGCGCCACTCCAAAATAGGTTCTAAGATTTTTAACTTTTTCCTCCATTTTTCTCGTAGACGGAACCCATCCTAGTGTTGCGAGCTTTGCATAAGGAAATTTTTGTGCAATTTCCCTATCCCGTTCAAATTCAAGTTCCTCATTAACTCGCGCCAATCTTTCACGATATACCGACTCAAGATTAGTCCAAAATTTAGCCGGGATTCCCAGAACCGACTCAAGGCGCAAAGACACTTCTGGCGTCAATTCAACTTTTCCATTAATCAAATGGCTCATATGCTTTTCCGACATTCCCATTCTTAATGCAAATTCTTTCTGGCTCATTCCTCGATTTTCCAATTGTTCGCGGATAGTTTCACCAGGTGGCACGGCAATTACATGTTCACTATGCAACATATCAGTGTCCTCCTTTCCTCAATTAGACCAACTAATGATAATCCTCTATCGAGATTATGTTGACTAACTCCAATTTATTTTCGTTCTGCTCAAAAACCAATCTGTAAGGCTGTACTAAATCCATTGCATATTTCCCCAAGCGATTTCCTTTTAACGGGTGGCATCGCCCAATCGAAAGCCGGACCAGCATTTCAACTGAGTCAGCAGCCTGAAGTTCCATGATTCGTTGGTTAATTCTAATAGCCATGTTCTCTCCAAAGCGTTTCTTTGCGACAGAATAATCATTACAAACCTGTTCCAGTTTATTATTCTTGTATGAGATATCCAGCCCTCATCACCTCCAGTTTATTCTTTGAGCGATTTAATTATACTATTTAGTTAATGGTAAGTCAACTTAATTATTTACCTTTAAGGTAAATTTATATGTGTTTTCTCGTAAACAAAGCCAGCAAAAAATTGCTGTTCTCTCCTCTTTTACCTAAAAACGGAGAAAAATTCCGCTACCACCCTACAGAGTCTCAATTTCATTATAAATGGCGTGGAAAGCAATGAATTAACGCGCATATGATGCATTTATAACACTATTTTGCACTCATCAGAATAGTATGAAAAAATATCAGTACCATTCCAATTTTAAAAAGGACCTACCACTCAAACATGTACCGTCGTTTTATCATGTCGTACTCATCCGCAATCCGCAGTGCACCCCTGGCATCCGTAATCATGCACTTGCCCTCATTACTGCCTATTACTGGGCAGAGTAAAAATGCCTCGCCGGCGGGGTCCACCTGGTAGCCGGTCAGCATATAACCCTCGCTGTCAAATAAGTACCATCCCCATGTCCTCCGCTCCATCTCCTGGAGCCAGTACCAGCCGTTAGCCGCATAGTTTCCGTCTGCAAACTGGTACCACCAGCGCTGCCCGTCTGCCGCCGGCTGGAATCCCTGGGTGTATGTCACCGGGACCGGTGTGTAGTCGATGTCGCAGAGCTTAAGGGCTTTCTGCCAGGGAGTGGCCGTCACGCGGCTCTTGATGGTTCCGTAGTTGATGCCCTTGGCCTCGATGCAATATCCATCACCTATGTACACCCCGATATGGCCCGGCTTCCAGAGCGCCCAGCCGGTCATTGACTCATTCAGGTGGTCGATACCTGCCCGCTCCACGGCTGTGTCATGGTAGTTGTAGCTGCCCCGGATGCGCCCGGTGTACCAGCTGATGAGGCCGCTGCAGTCCGTGCAGCGCTGGCCTATGTACTTAGCCGCCTTGGCCTTATAAGTTGATGTGTATGTGCTTGGGTTCTCCCGGGCAAGCCTGTCTAGGATGGCCTGCGTCAGTATCTCGCCCTTGGCGCCGTAGACGTAAGGGGTGCCCAGCTTGTCCTTGCAGTGCTGTATTAATCCTTCAGCTGTTTTACTCATAGTATTTTTCCTCCAATTTAAAAAGACCCCAGGAATACCCTAGGGCCATTGTTGTACCGGTGCAACTTACTCCTCTTCGTCGTCTACTCCATTATTATTACGGTCACTTGGACCTCCCACACCGCTCTGGTGTTTACCTGGATGCGGTGTGTCTGTCGGTCCATCATACAGGTATGGAGTAGGCTGTTTTTCCTGCAAGTCCGGTCCCTCTGCCAGATATCCTCCATTCCCCGGAATACGTGCTGCATGTTTTCCTGTTAATTTTGCCATAATATGTACCTCTCTTTCCTTTTTTTGGTTGATAAGTTTACCGCCATTACCCCCGCGGTGGGAGATATACGGACCTCCTCCTTTTATGTCCTGCTGCCTCCCTGATAATCTGTATTGTCAATCTTATCCTTCAATACCGCAATATATTTGCGTAGCCATTCCGGCACATTGGCACCCATACGGCCTGCGTTCTCAATGATGGACAGCAACTCATTAAGTAAGTACCAGACCGCCACCAGGAGCCCGAAGAAGGCCTTGACAGATATCTGCATACCAAGCTCTACCGATACGGATACAATCACATAATCAACCACCATTGCCGCAGCAATCACGCACAGGTATCCTACCTTCTTAATAATGCCTTTAGCTCCCTTTTTGGAGCTCCATCCATAGCCGCTATCACCCGGATGGTCAATGGCCTCCGTCTTGCTGGCCAGCATCCCGGTTATGTAGTCCAGCACCATCATCCCCATGAGGATACATAGTACTGGATACAGAATGCCCAGCTTCGCACTTAAAAAGGCACCGGCGGCGGCCAGTGCTCCCTGTACTGCAATTACATATTCTCTTTTCATTTTCATATACCTCGCCTTTCTATAATATTTTATAATACGGCCGCTCCTCGCCCCACCACCAATACCGTAACCAGTCATCCAGCACGATTCCGGCCAAACTTACCGGCATCCAAAACAAGCAGTACTGTGGGCATATCTGCCCCAGGATGTTGCCCGGAAGGCCGCTGTAGTCCCATACGCCCCAGCCCAGCCACAGGTTGACCACACATCCGGTCATGAACTCCAGCACTGTCACAATGCAGGCCCCAATAATCACCTGCTGACATAGGGGCATATCCCAGGGCAATACCTCGTTAATCAGCCCCAGGCCGATAAAACACAGGCCGCCCAGGATAAACATTGCCCAATGGCTATACCCGCGCCACAGTAACTCTAAGGTTATGTACAGCAGTCCTCCAACGGTCCACAATATGACATACTTATTGTTCCGCCTGTGCCCCATCCGTGCTCACTCCCATCTGCCCGGCTATCTGTGTTAGATACGTCTTAAGCACCTCGCTCTGGTACTCTTCCGGCACATCAGCACCATAAAATATCTGTGCTACCTCATCCGCGGTCTGGCAACCGGCAATCCACATGTTAAGAGCGTTACAGTACGTGGTATGATAGGACACATGCCACATGGCCGCCTGTATGATAGCCTGCATGTCTACTGCCGTGTAATACCGACATGACTGCCCATCGGCGTGATACTCCAACTGTGCTGCACCGACACTTATCTGACTCAGCTTGCCAAATAAATTCAGCTGGTCGTGCTCCGTCAGGCTGTAATGTTCTGTGGTCCCATCAGACAGTGTGACATTAATTCCGGCATAGATAATCTGCTCACAGGCCGCGGATACTTCGGCCTTCTTACCGGCGCGCACTTCTTCCAGCGTGGGGACGTAAGGTTCTGGTGGTTCTGGTGGTTCCGCTGGCTCTGGAGGGGCCGGAGGTGTGTAAACACTGCCGTCATTGGATAACCATACCCTATTTCCTTCCTGCTTCCACACTGTCTCATAGCCGTGCAGGGTGGTGGCCTCTGTGCCATCATCTGTATAGATTGTAATGTCGCCCCATATGGCCGGGATTGCGCTGGAAAAGACGATTTCCAGGACGTTTGCAGATTCTGGCCGGATGCAGCTGATTTCATACCGTTGTTCTTCCTTTCCAATTCTGATTTTTTCCATGGATTCACTCCTTTTTTGAATTATAAAAAGGCCCTTGTGGGGCCCGGTTTACGAGTTGCTTGTTGTGCTCAATACCAAGAAAGTGGAAATGCCGGGTGGAAAAGGGCGTGTCAATATCAGCAACAATTATGTGGCCCCGTCAGATGGCTGGGTGCGTTTGCAGGTTAACGGAACCGGAAATGGGTCGTACATCCAATTGTTGAGCAGTGATGGTTATGCCAATACGGTTATCGGCTTTTCGAGTGGCAATGTTGTCAATGGTATGCTCCCACTCCGCAAAGGCGCTACATTTACTTATGTTTTAGGAGAATGTACGTTAAGTGCAGCTCAGTTTTATCCTTGCTAATATGATTGTTTATCTGCCATAAAAACAGCCTTAAGGACTGACGGTAAACGTCACTCTAAGCGCAGTGTTGGCATAGGCCCTTAAGTCTGCTTTGCCAAAATAACTTTTGCAGATATGTTTATGGCTTGAGGGCCTCCGCTATAGTTTTGATATGCCACCCGAACAGAACCATTCGTCAGCTGGTGAATACCCATTATATATGCCTGGGTATTCCCGTTCGTACCATTTATCGTGGCTGCGATTGGAATGTACCCATCCTGTCTTGGATAGGGTATATCAACAAACCAGCTTTGCCCGCCAGATGCAGTTACGGGGACCGATGGCGTATCGAGATAAATTATCTTGGTATTGAGCACAGTATAAAGGTCCATCAGTACCTTTAGCTGTGCGGCCGAACCCGGCAAATCCGGTCGGTCCGTCACGCAGTTATTGACAATTTGTCCTGAATATAGGACCAGCTTAAATCCGGCCACGACATTGCGCATAAATTTTACAAGTGGCATCTTTGTGACAAAGCTGTCCAGTAGGCTTGTTTTATCAGTTATGCCCTCCGCGGTTCCAGAGGCGTCAAACTCAGGGGTTTCAACATCTTCCACTCTTGTTTTCAAATTATCAAATTCTAATTTTTTTACTAATGCTCCTGGTGATACAATTGCCGTTACGCTTGTTACCGAACCAACCAGAACGTTGAATGTGATTTCCGCAAACTTACTGATTGCATCTGTGGATGCATATATATACTGCGGATCCTGCGTAAGGTCCAGGTACGCATAAAGGATTTCTCCATCATCTGGGTCTGTGGCAAATACCCCGGCCTCCGTAATTGCAAATCCCGTTGATACGCCAACGGAGCTGATTTGTGTAACGATATAAGCCACGTCTGACTGTTCGGTACTCACGCCGCAGGATTCTATCGTTGCGTCCATCTTATATTCGTTAAGACCTGTCATATTCTGGGCATCATATCCGGACGGTACCCTTCCAGTCCCCACGGCCACACGGCTAAATGATAACGTGGCCTGCGCTGCCATCAATTTTGTTATTAACGCAAGCCCTTTGTTTGTTAGTACTGTTCCTGCCATTTAAATCCCTCCTATTGGCTGGCGGGATAGGATGCCGTCACACATAGCAATGTCCCGACCCCTATCTTCAGTTTTACTTGTTTTTCTGTCTTTTTATTAATCGCTGTTGGTGGAATATTCATGAATGTGGCCAGGCAAGCCGAGGCGCCAACATAGACAGTTGTCTTATGTGCGCTGTAGGTACGATAGAATATTCTAATTCCAATCCCTCCGGATTTAATCCGGTTCATCAACTCAGCGATAATTCCGGCCACATTTTTATGTTCTTCGTCCAGCTCATCCTCATTGATGTATATATATACTTTAGCTGGGTATACCTCCTCACATTTGACATCCTCTGCTTTTATTCCAAATAGACTTGCTGCCGATAGAATAAGGGTATCTAAGTTACCTGATGCAAGCATAGCAAGAATCTTGACCCTAATCATGATTCTAAATATTTCATCTGTCGCCGTTCCTCGAGCCACGCCGTAATTGTTTCCAAAACTATCCAGTACGGCTCCCTGCATTTTATCAATATTATCCCACAGTCGAACTTTTTCCGTTTGCTCTTGCAGAATATCGAATCCCCATCCTGCAAGATAAAACAGTTTTCCTATATTTGTCTCTGGTCGTTCCGACTTCTCAAGTTTTTGTATATCTGTCCTTATGTATGCACTGGTAAGCATGTCTAACATGCGCGTGGCAAAGCTCATCCTATCAACCTCCTTTCATTGTTATGCTGATTGCTGTGCTATCCGTTATTGCCTTTTCTCTATAACCGATTGCTATATTTTCTTTTGCATAAGAGGTCATGCTCGTGCCAATCTGCAGCTCAAAGTCCTCCACACCTGAAATCGCAGTAAGAATACCCGGTATCTTGATGTATATGACATCCATTCCCGTTTCGAGTCCTCCGACCGTTGTTCCGCCTATATAGTCAATCAATGCTTGTCTGACCTTATCCTCGCCCGGGAACCCCTCACCTGTCTGAAGTTCTGTCACCTTCACATATATTTTTTTCGTCGTCGGCCGTGAAAAGCGGACTTCCAGCTGCTGACCGGAAGCCGTAAGTACATTGACCGCCTTATTTCCAACAGTCTGTATTCCTCCTGCCTTTCTGGAGTAAATTGCTTTTGCAATCTCCTCGTCCAGTCCTCCATACACCACAGCCTCCAAACTATGGGGTGGTAAGTTATACATGGTGTCGCTCTCGTCTGTATCATTCTCGTATACGTAGGCACTCGATACGCCCTCAACATCATTCATTAACGCGGCCCTGACTGCGTCCGCATTGACGCCTCCTGCATAATCCACAGACTTATTATAACGTGCCCGGAATTCAGCATCTGTTTCCTTTATACGTCCACCGGATATCTCAGCCTTGTTTGTGATTGATTCAACCCCGTTTACCGAGGAAGGATTTACGATTACCTTCACGGTTCCGGCTGCTGTATTGTATTCCGGCCCCGTCTCCACCGCACGTATCAGTGCAAGTCCTGTTCCTGATTCCGACAGAGTGATGGCATCCACAACTGTGTACTGCAGCCCCCCATTTGTCGCAACCAGGAATCCTGCCGGTATAGTGGATCCAGATGTTCCAGTCACTGTAATATATCCTGAAGCCTTCCCCTCTGTCAGCAGGTGCATTCCAATGTTTTTTCCTAAATTGTATAAGCTGTTCCCTACAGATGTTTCCACAAATCGGCTGTTATAGACATCCTCCAGACATGCAAAAAGAATATTCCATACCCATGCCAGAATTCTTAAGAATAGACCCAGTGGTGACCGTACTGTAAGAATTATTCCATCTCCATACAGCTCCCTTGCCTTATATTCCAATGCATTTAATAGCACAGTGTAGGTTGGTCGGTAAAATCCTTTTTCCGTGAGGCCCCACTCATCATCCACCCGTATTCACCTCCATACTTATTGTTTTTCCATCGCTTAACTGTCCTGACCAAGTTACTGTCATTTTCCTACCCTCTCCCCGTGTCACGCCAAGGCTCTCCACTGTGGTTATCTGTTCCTCTTGAAATATTGCCTCGCGTAGAACTTCGTCCGTGGTCTCTTCGTCCACTTCTGCCCCGAGTATTTGCTCGTAATCTGTCCCATGACTGGGAACCAGCTCAAAGTCTCCTTTCCAGGCCCCCAAGGTCAGTGCTACTCCCTGTGCAATAGCAGCGTCATCCTCCATAACTTCTAGCATTCCTTCGTCTGTAAAAGATAAGTCCTTTGTTTCCGGGTCAATCTTCCATGCTGTTTTAGACATATCATCACCCTTTCCGGATTACTCCAACAAATACCGCATCATCCCCTGAATGAATTCTATCCGTGTTTGGCTTGCTATCCGCTCCCGTCTGGATGGAGTTATCACTATCCATGTCCAGATAAGCTACCACTCCAATGTCCCCTTTTTTGATTTGAACATTCACGTCCGCCGTTTTTCCATCCACTTTTATTTCAAGCGGTATATAAGCTACCTTGACGGCCAGAATTGGCGGAGGCGAAACGTAGGTCCCAGCCATCTCCCTTTGCACCAGGGGTTTTACGGTAACGGTCATTCTTACCGCATCAAAGTCTTCCACCCTGACAATGTCGTGGCATCGAATTCGCTGCATTATTTTTTGCTCATTCGCAAGTAAATTGTAAAGTTCATTGGTTTTTCGTGCCATGGTATCCTCCTATCCTGCAACCTTGAATTCAATTTCTGTTATCCACGTACCGGTTGGAGAACCTTTGTGCGTCCCTGACACAATCATAAATTTGCCGTTTAAATCACGGGATTGAATTTGAATTACGTCCCCGGGCCCCATACGGTAATTCAGAAGGCATTGACGTTTCCATGTTTTTTCTTCAGATGCCTTTTTCTCTTTCGATACCTCCTTTGTTTCTGGAGCTTCTATCATAGTGACATCCGAATCCTCGGACCGGAACAGTAATCCTGCATCTGGCGTAAGTAGGTATCCCTTATTTACCCCATCTGCTGGATTATTGATAATAACCTGATTTGAACGTATAAGAAATCTTGATTTACATTCGTTTATCACAATTTCTGTTAGTATATCTTTGAGCTTTCCACAGCACACTCGTCCACGCGGATAAAGTGTATTCTTGACTAATTGGAAGGCCCCAACCTCCAGTCCAAAAATATTGAGCAGGTCTCGTACAATGTCCTCTGCCCGACTTCCTTCAGTATAGGTCTTATTGATTACAGAATTGAGCCACTGGTCCAAGGCCGCAGTGGCAGTAATCTTCGTCTGCCACTCTACTCCATTCTGTCGGTGATTGCAGCTCGTCACCTGACCAACAAACAGAGCGCCCATGTCGTCCTCATATCCCGCATTAAGTATCACGACCTGGTTCTTTTGGATTCCTGCACGGGATGTCGCATTCAAATTGTTTACTGTAAATGAAGCAGTTGTTAGCTGCTCCGAATCATGGAAGGGAACTTCGAATTCGAAGTAAAATCCGTCATTCATACTGTATTTAAGCGGCCCTATCTGCAGGGAAGCGGAACGAATAAAAAACGCCATCAGTCCGTCCTCCTCTCATGCAGGTACAGCTTCACCTCATTTCCAAAATTGTCGTATGTTACCTCATTAACCTCTCCAGTCAGACAATATGGTACAATGACCGGAATCGGGTACCTTGCGTCTTCGATGGAGTTAAACATAGGCCTTCCATATCTTACAGGGTCCCCATAACACAACACCTCTCCCGTCGCCATTAAGGCCAAATCTATCGTGAAGAAACTTCCCGGGTCATTATATTTAATTGTCATGAAATATGTGCGGTCATCAAGTTTGACAGAAAACGTATACGGTACCATTGATGCATCCACAGGTATATATTCAACTTCCGACGTCAACCCCATTGTCTGTAGTTCATTGGTCATGCCAGTCACTCTCTTTTCTTTTATACTCCGTTAAAGCTCGTAGTCTTTCGTTGATTTGGTCCTGCACTGCTTTTTCCATTGTAGGAATTTACATAGGATGCGTATGAGCTTTGACTAATCTGTTCGCTTACCTTTGTTTTGAGCCCGGCTGCCTTGATGGCCTCTGCCTGGCCGGTACCCTTGCTTTTTTCTCCCTTGTCCTGCTGACTCATAAGGAGTGCCTGGCCTAATTCTACATACTGTCCTGATACGATATTCGCTTTCTGTAATGTCGCAGTAAATGCAAACCCTTTCTTATTTGACGGAAGGTTCTTCATTTGCAGATTGATAATGATATAATCCGTCACGCGGAACTTTCCGACGTAAGTTACTAAATCTCGATTCCTCCACATGGATTCCAGCTGGGATTTGTAGGATCCACAGTTTCTGACTACCAATCCTGCAATCTGCAACTGTTCCGGATTGAGACTTACATGGTCTTCAATGGTGCTTCCTCCTTCAATGGCATTGGAGGTCATCTTGCTGCTCTTCGTCATGGTCTCCTGGGTGATAGTGCCCGTAGCCGGCTGGAACTTTACAGTCCCGGTCTTTCTTCCTGTGATTCTATATGCCATCTGATACCTCCTTACGCATTTCCTTGTTGGATTGCCAGGTTCGCGAAATGTTCTTCCTGCATTTCCTGATATAGTTCCTTGACTGTCTGTTTGAGTTCCTCCATCATTCCAGGCGTTCCCTCGTTACTGCCACCAAGAATCTCTATCCTGATAGTCGGATTAAAATTCACATCGTTTTTTATACTCTGCTGTCTCCCGCCTGCGATTATCTGTTCGCTCTTGTCTGCTGGAACGATGGTTGAGCCAGATGGCAGATAGGCAATTTCTCCTCCGCGTTCATTGATGTGCGTCCATCCTCCCTGGAAGTAATTATCTCCATCCGCATTATGTGGAATATTTGCTCCAGCTGAGGCCGCCGCCTTTGAGCCGCCACCAAACAGACCAGCAATCTTTTCCAGCAGGCTTGCTAATCCATTTGCTGCCCATTCCATAATTTTTGCCAGAAATCCTACCACGTTCGAGAGGACCCCTGAAATTCCACTCAGAACAGGGGAGATGGCTGATAATATAGGCGGTATAATCTTCAGTCCCGCAGATAATGCCGGCAGGATTGCATTTGCAATACTCTCAATATGTGGCATAAGCGGTGCGATTACATTGTCGCTCAAGGATTTAAGTATGTTAACCAATGGCGGCACCACTGTGGTTGCAATGCTTCCAATAATCCTGGAGACCGGCGGAAGCACTGTCTGAGCCAATGTACTAAATGTCTGAATAAGTGGTGTCACGGCAGCCGCAAGCGGCGGCAGTGCAGTGGTTGCCATATCGAGCAAAACGCCTCCTATAGGTGCGGCAGCCGACATCAGTTCACCAAATGTCGATATCAGTCCCGGCAGTGCGCCTGTTGCCAAATCCATGATGACCGGCACTCCTGCTGCAAATCCATTGCTAAGCATATCTATCATGCCCAGTAAGGCTGGTTCAATCTGTGGCCATGATGCCATGATTGTATTTGTAAGTTCTGTAAACACAGGCGCAAACTTTGATGCAGCTCCAGAAAGGAAGTCACTCCAGATGCCCTTCAGGCTCTTGATGTTGTTCGCGTATCCTTCCTGTTTTTTAGTCGCTGCCTGCTGGATTTCCGTACTATTTTGCAATAATGCATTCATTCTTACTTGTGCCATTGCAGCTTCATCCAATGCGTCAATATTCTTTCCCAGTCCCATCTCCATGGCAGACTGTTTCAAGGCCGCATCGTCAATCTGCATCCCGAACTCAGCCATCGCTTCCGTATTGCCTTTTAGGTAGTCCTGTACGACTGATAGGGCTTCTGCATCATCCAGCGAAAAGGCTGTTCCAAAATCATAGGCCAGTGATGTGGTGATTTTAGATAGGTCCTCTGCCGCTGTCCCGGTAATTCCCATCTCCTGGTACATGGCCTTATTCGAAACAAGGAACCCTTGCACTTCAGTGTTGCTCCGGTGGATGGCATCTGAAAAATTATCGGCCCACTCCTGCACACCTGAATCTGCCGAGAACATAGCTCCAAATTTTGCTCCTGTCTGCTCCGAAGCAATTCCTGCGTCCTTGATTGCAGATCCTAGCTGTTTTGCCGCCTCGATACCCGCCTTTACAATTTCAATGGCTGCAGAAATAGCAAAAAATGACTTTACAGCCCCTCCTACGGCATCTTTGATTCTTGTCCCGGCTGATTCTCCGTCATTTCCCATGTGCTTTAAGTCATCACCTGTTTCATCGGATTTATCCCCGGTATCCTTAATTTTCTTCCCTGCCTTTTCCAGGGCATCCACCAGCTTATTTTTGATTGTTTGGATTGGATTCTTAAGGGCCGTCTCCAGCTCTTCCAACCCGTCCCTGGCCTTATTGGCAAACTGTTCTGCCTGTTTTCCTGCAAATCCATATGCTCCCTGGAATCCTGCCTTCACGGCCTTTCCCAGGGAATTGGTTTCTTTTAAGGCTTTTGCAGCAGAACGAGCAGCAGCAGAACCGAATCCATCCGCCTCTGCCCCCATACTTCGATAAGTATTCGAAGCGTCTTCTCCCGCCTCTGATGTTTTATTGATTTCTTTTCTGAATTCATCCGCTGCATCGCTGGCATTATTCAGGTCCTTCCGCGCCTCGGTTGCACTTTTCGATGCTGCGCTCCCCATGTTCTCAAGCGCCCTTCTAGCGCCTTTGGCCGAACTCTCTACCTTATCCCCTGAATCTGACAATTTATCCATAGAGGTGGCTACCTTTGATGTTTCCTGTCTGGCATCCTGCATCCCGTGGGCCAATGTCCCGGCACTCTCGGCGGCCTCACTTCCGAATTTTTCTGCTTTATCCTCTGCTTTTTGGAATCCTTCTTTAATTTCGTCTATGGATTCCATTATTTTTGTCAACTGTCCAATGGTATCCGTAGCTGAAACTCGAATTCCCATGGTCAGGTTCCGCTTGTCCTCCAAGTTTCATCCCTCCTAAAAGAAAAGAGCAATCGCGACATTGGTCACTGATTGCTCTTTAAGCTTTCATTATAGTTAATATAGGCTTCCCTGGCTTCATAATACTCCGACAAGCACATATTACACCATTCTGTATATGCGATTTTCCCTGTGCTAAAAACAAGCGACCAAAACTCCTGGTTGCGTATCGCCCGAATCTGTGCCTTCCCGATATCCTTTTCATCCTCTAAGAAAGGATTCGATTTCAGTCATAAGCTTCTCCGGAGTGGATATATCCTCTGCCTCTTCAAAGTATGATATCCCCTGGGTGCTCACTTCCTTCGGTGAAATCACGATATTCTTAATCAGGCCATCTATGTAATTTACCGTTTTCCTCTTCCCTCCAGTCATTCCACATTCATCATTGTGATTGAAATACCATGTGGGCGAAACGCTCTGCAATGTATACTCTGTTCCGTTTACTGTTACCTTTTTCTGCTTTGCCATATATTTTCTATAGCTCCTTTCTGTTAGTCCCTTTGGACGCTGTGGCCATTCCATCGACATTGTTACTGCCTAATTTTAAGATTAGGCACATAGATATTGACTGTCACCGTGCTTGTATTCTTTCCTCTAACCACATCCGGTTCTTTTAAGATGCGACACTCTGAACCGCTAACGTTGGCAGGTGCGTCGTCGTTGGCATCTGAAATCGTTAGAGCAAATCGTTTCCGGTTTGATGCCAGGTTCCTGAGCTTTTGCAATGATGAGGATGTCTGCTGCAGTGTAACTGCGACCGTCCCGCTTTCATTGGCATTCTCTTCATATACTACATCACCCTGTACTCCCACATTCGGTGTAACAGCATCTTCACTTTTGGATACCGTGATAATACCATCACTGGCAAATCCCGTTAGGGTTGTTCCATCCACATTAACATTCACTTTTTTGGGATCATAACTTGTTACCATTCTTCTTACCTCCCGTTTATGTAAGTGATACTTTCAGAGTACCTTTGACTTTAACTCCATGCACGGCCCCTCCGAGCTGGGCCTCCCACGAAATGTCCGGCATCTGCCTGGAAGCTGCCTGCTGGTCCGTTGCCTCAGACCGTTTAGGTACGGACACGTTATAGATGCCCGCTCCGGATTCTGGGTTCTCTGCTATAATTGCATATCCAGTTGCCTCTTCTAATGTCTCAAATACACCTGCTGATACCGTAGTGAAACCGGCATCTGTATAAGGGATGTTAGGATTTCCCATGAAGATATCATAGAGTTTTTCCCTCATCCTTTTCGCAATCCAATCAGCTCCAAGCACTGCGTCAATCCATTCCCCATCCATGCAGATGCCATTTTTGATGTAATTCTTTTTATATTCACTGGTTACGAAATTCACGTGGTTTGTTTCCAGGGCTGTGACTTCTGAAGTGGTCAGCGTTGGAACCGAAATTCCTGCCGGCATCTTGAATTTCCATGTAACTGATTGCGGATACCAAGGACCAACAGCCCCCAGCCATGCTGCATCCGCATGTTCATTCGTATCCTTGGTATATACTATCACAGTCCGGGCAGTACTGACTGCATACTCCTTATTGTTCGTCTGAGCAATGTATAACTTCCTGTGGTCCTCCACCCCCGATGACAGTTCCGCTTCTGTCGGCTCACTTCCCGCTGCGAAATTTCCCAAAGCCTCCAGGTAGGTATCATCCGTTTGGTCAGTCAGGAAAATATACCAGTCATCGTTCTCCTCCTGATATGCCTTAATCGCTTCCACCAATGCACTGGCTGTTTCCGGTTGCGCAACTCCTACAATAGTTACCTTCCTGATTAATTTTTCCGGCGCAGGTATGGCATTTCCCTGGTTAAATAAGGCTGCTGCCTTTTTATACACAATACTGGAATCTGTCCAATCCTTCTTGATTTCCTCTAAATCTGTATAGGTTTTTCCCGCTTTCTCACCTGCTGTAGAAATCAAGAGAATATCAAGGGTGTCCATGGACTGTGGCACATCCTCAAGTGTCACCACAACTACTACATCTTTGCTCAATGTGTGTCTCCTTTCTGCTCAATGGTTGCTGCATTCCGTATGGTGGCAATCATCCGGTTGTCCTCTCTGATATATCGGATGGTCACGTCAAACCCATACCTTCTGACCGCCTCATCCACTTCCAGAACGCTCCGCTCCTGTACGTTTCCTGTGTTCACAATGGTAATTCCGTTCCCGGACGTATATTCGTATCCTGCGTGCAGGAACCATCCAAGAGCCTGATTCGCCAGTTCCACGGCTTCATCTTCTCCCAGTATAAAACCGGACGGTGTTCTACGGTTTGCACTGCAGGCCGTAAAGGACCATGTACATGTGGGTTGTTCTCTCCGTATCTCTTCCCCGTCTCCGCCCTGCCGATATTCCCCTAATGTATTTTCCGGTATATAAGGGGCTGTAACGGAATAAATGATGAACGGATAATCCTGCTCTGGCTCCACTTGACTTGCCAGAACAACCGGCACCTTTAGGTAATTGCTTAATCCATTTGTGACCACGTTCCTAATATATTTGAATTTCATTTTTTAGCTGCCTTTCCTTTCCGTTCCACCAAGTAGCGTTTGAGCGGGTGCAGAGAATTGTATCCCAGTTCCTGGGTGACCGTATATCGCATTCCGCCAAAATCTTCCACCTGCGCCCCGACTTTGAGGGTATGTCCATTGGTATATATTTTTTCGGAATACTGCGTAAACACCCCGGCAATGTCCCGCACCAAGTCCTTGTTGCTAACCGGTAAAAGTACGCCTTTGAACGGAATACGTTCATCTTCTCCTGGAACCCATTGGCCGCCATCTTCCTGGCTAAATACAGCACCAGACTTAATTTCATACATTTCATGCATAAGTCCCTCCGGTATCATCGGCTGGGCGCTTCCAAAACAATAGCTATTCACTCTATGTTCCTCCTTCTATGCTGTAAGTAATTGAATTACGGAGACGCCCTGTTTCGATAAGGGGATTATCCGGCCAGTTAGATACCGCTTTTGTAATGCTGCTCTTCTTTTTAAAATTAAACGGCTGATTCATGTACATTTGGATGATTCCTACCACGCCCATCCCAATGTTATTTGCCGCTTTCTCCGCATCCCATCCGCTAAATATAATATTCTGTATGGTAGCTGTTGTTATATCCTCAATCGTCCTTCTGTTGTTGTCATATCCAGCACGGATGAAGCTACGCTCCGGAATGGAAGTGGATTCCATCAGGATAAATAAGAATTCAATATCGTCTGTCTTTTTCGGAATCTGTTTTTTGGATGGGCCATGCCTTTTGGGTTTGCTGTCTGTCGGACTGCTTTTCTTTTTTTGGGATGTTCCCTTCCGCTTCTTGCTGATACATCCAAACAGATAACCATTCCTGGAACGCAGAAAGAATAGGCCGGGAAAATCCAGTGGGCTTTTCCCGATTGCTTTTTTGGCAATCGGGATAGCCAGGTTCTTTACATTTTTAGCCTTGATGGTCGCGCCGAATTCATTGACATTTGCAATGGTCAGAATATCTGCCGGCGCCCCTTCCCTTTCCATTCCTGACTCATCACGTCCGGGTTGCCCTTGAATCCCGATATGGATGGACATTTCTTCCAGTCTCTTAAGCTCCCGGATAATCCGTTCCATCTCCGGGGATATCTCGTCTTTCGCTTCCGTTATGCCCACCTCCGGTACTGTTCAATTACATTCTGTACTTGTGTGTTTAGTTCTTTATCAAAGGTCCAGCTTACATCTGAGATGGTAAATGCAGACAAACCGTTTGCACCATTGTGTGACAGATTCCATTGTTGCTGAACCATTTGCCATACGGCATATTGTAAGTCGAATGGTAGGTCAGATGCGCTATGATCCGTCCCATCTTTCGGAAGTATGTAACCAGCTGTATAAGTCACTTTCAGGTAACGTTTGGGGGCCACCCTATCATTTGCCAGCCCACCTAAAAATGTCCGGTCCGCCCACCCCCCATCCCTGTACAACACTCCGATTTCCCCAGTATCAGAAAAAGAGTAAGACTCTGACGGAATGATCTGTCCACTCTCCACGTCCATGACTGATTTTACATCCACAATCGGGTATTGATTTAAACACAATTCCTGCCATCCACTTCCATGGTGTCCTTCAATATATTCCTTGCGTCCAAATCTGCGGTCTGTCATCCTCTCAATATAACCGGATGCTGCATTTATAAGGCGCTCCAGGTTATTCTTAACGGAGTCTGGTATCCCTATATCCTTCGGGTCCATTCCCATAAATTCCATTAAATCTTCGAGCGTGGTCATGGCATTATCTGCCAGAAGCTTCCTTCTTTCCTCCATTCTCGTCACCTCTCTCATGAGCGGAATCCTTTACCTGAGCCTTGTTGCTCCCCGGTCTCTTATTCATCTTATTTTCCCTGCCATCTTTTTTCATCGTCTCTCCTTATACAGGACTGTCTATAGGGTCTCCCAGAACCAGCGCATATGCCGCAGATGCCGCACTTGGGCTGGTCCCTCCCGTAAAAGTAATAGTTGGTGTCACCTTGATATACCTTTTGCACCCCAGCAGATCCATATTTATCTGAAGCACAGCCTCTGACTCCACAGTTGCCACGCTCAAGATTCCTTCCTGACTTGCATGTTCCGGGTTGATCATGGTATCCTCCACATTCGTGAATGTACCATCAGCTGTATCGCTATGCTCAACTTTTACAGACAGTTTTGTCTCTGTAGGGGAACCAGTTATTTCCCCAATATCGGCGGCAACGACAGCCGAAAGAAATCCCTTTCGGTCAACTGCAATACCAGTCGCCCCAACCCTCACCACCACATTGTCAAATAATTCTCTCTTCATCGTCTACTCCTCCTTACATTACCTTAATATTTTTACAGTATATGAAACTCTCAGCATGACGTACACCAATATCGTCATACATCAGAGCTCTGGTGGCCGCCAGGTTTTCCTCGAATGCATTGTGCTGCACACCATCCTCATCAGTCCATGTACCATCCAAAGTAGTGTATGTCTCCAGACCCATCTGGTCGCCAATAAGCAGGTCAGACCAATTTCCAAAGAACAAGTCAGTCTTTCCGTTGTCGGTCGGAATCTGGTTGGATACCTTATATGGGAATCCGCACAGCTTCCCGGTTGCCATTTCCTCGCGGTAAATATAGGTTCCCATCTGGGTTTTCATGTTCAAGAAGATTCCTTCTAACATACTGTTCATGGCCCATCCGGCATGGATGTCGTCAATGTTCTTCGTCATTGCTTTAGACCTTACGTAAATAGGTAAATCTGGTGTGATTTTACCATTAGTGTCTGCCAGGTCATCATTGCCTATCTTGGTGGCATCAATATTCTCGACTTCTTTATTATTCGCAATACCAAGGGGCTGGAACTCGGCTCCCGCACCGTACAGACCGCCATAGTCAAGGCCCAACTGCATTCTGCGTGTTAAATCATTTGCGAACATAGAGTCTGCCGAGAAGGTGGAGAGCATAAGCAGTTCCCTTGACTGAGGAATAATTGCCTCCAACCTCTTTGCAGATAATTTGATGTTTCCAAATTTAGTCTGGCTGGTTTTAATCTTTCGCTGCTCTCCTCCCCACTGGGCACGGGCTCCTGCGGTCATCTTGGGCAGATTCAGATTTCCAGTGGTAAGTGGCACAGTCTGAGCTCCCAATTCAACAATCACAGTCTTGGGATAAAGCAGTTCAATAACCTGGTCAGAGTAGACTTCTGGTATAAGATACCCTCCGTCTGTAGGGTTAGTAGCTGACAATGCCTTAAACTCTCTTTCCATTTCCGTGTCATCATATTTCTTTCTGGCATAGTAAGCAGCTCTTTCCGGATCCTGACGTCCATACACATCCAGACACTTTACTGCCCGCGCAAAGGTAATTAACGGCGGTACTTCTTCCTTTTTTTTCTGCATTCCTCCTCCATTTCCTCCTTTTAAAAAAATGTCACTATACTTTCTCTGCACAGCCTTCTTCTGTTTTCCTCTGCTTCCATATGACTTAGTCTGGCGCTGTCTGAAATAGGCCTCTTTTCTTCCTTTCCCTTCCTCATCTGCCGTGTCATCTGACATAACCTCTGCCACTGCATCCAGGATTTCATCTACCACATCATCACCTATCTCATCCGCTTTTGCAGATTTGCGTTTCTCGTTTACAGCCTCGCAGGCAGCTTTAATGACCTCCTCCAGGTCAGTTGCTTCATCATCCGATTTACCATCCTCTGCCGCTCCAGCTTCTTCCAGAATGGCGCCGACCAACTCCTCTGTATCATCCGGATTTAATTCATCAGATTTTGCAGACTTGCGTTTCGCATTCACGGCCTCAATGGCTGCATCCAGGATTTCCCCTAAGTCTCCACCAGATTCTTCTGGGTCGTCTTCGGAACCATCCTCTGCCTTCTGTTCATCCAGAGCCTCCTTTACTGCTGCCTTTACCATTTCCTGCAGGTCGTCTGCTCCCATTTTCATAGACTTTCTTGCTCTTGCCGTCTTTCGGCTCATTTTATATCTTGACATTACATGCCCTCCTAAAAAATAATCTCTATTTGTTTCTGAACGCTTTTACTGCTTCCAAGAGTTAGAACCCCGGACTTCTTTGCAGCTTCATTACTGGCCTCTCGAATGACCGCATCAATCGTGCGTGCGGAATCTTTCATTGATTTACTGACATCCCTTAGTGATTTCAATCGTGAATTACTGATTTTGCGCCCTTCCTTTAATTCCTGCAATAAATCTTTCTTGATAGCTAATGCCTGTGCAGCTGTTTCCTGCATTGACTTATAACTGGTAATTACAGCTTCCGGATTCATTGCCCAGGTGACGACCGATACTTCCCATAGTTTAATTTCTCTCAGATGTCGAATTCCGTTCTCGTCATAATCGAAAATGATTGGATCATACCCAATGGACAGCTCATTTAAAACTCCGTCCTTCAATAGTACTTTTACGTCACGTCCCATGGTCGTGTCGGAAATTTTCCCACTTATAAACAGTCCATTGGGTTCTTCACGCAGTTCAACAGGACGTCCAATCGGGAGCCAGCAGTCATTGTGTAATGCAAGTACTTTAACCCGCTCCCATCCTTCTGCTAATGTCTTTGTAAACGCTCCCGGTTCTATGATGTCCCCTCCGCTGTCTATGTTCTCAAATACCGCGCCATAACCTGAAAAAATCCCTTCTTCTTCGTTATAGGCATCCATCTTGAACCGCATTTTTTTAAACTCATGCTCCACTCCTCTTCCTCCTTTCCGCTTAATTTTTTATGTTAAAAGAGACCAGGATGTCTCTTGGTCTCTTTTACATGCTTATTAATCTGTTGTACCGGTGCAATTTATGAGTATGTCAAAAAGCAATGACAGTTCACAGTTTCCTCTGCTACTGAACAATCAGGATCACACGGCATCATGAGTTTATTCCCCTTAATTGTTACGAATGGTTCCGTTATTGGGACTGTTTTTCCATTCAATGCCTGATGTGTGTCCCTGGCTTTTCCCAAATTAGTTACATGCCAAGTCTTCGTTGAAAATCCACCTTGTCTCGCCATATCAAAATTCCCTGCCAGAAGGCTGGTATTGCATTCCTGTGCAGCAATGATACGTGCCCTGGCAGCAGATGTGTTCATTTCAATCATGATGTCCTCAGTTAGCTCCTGCTTTCCTTTCCCTTGCGTTAGGCCGTCTGCGACGATTCTTCGGATATTATCTTTGGTTGTCTGCGTCACCCTTGTGACGCGCTGCCCTCCACGCAAACGTGCTACAGAAGTCAATGATGGTTGCTGGATTGCATTCAGGCGGTAACTCGATACCACTTCTTTTACACCCTTATCATAGGTCTCTGCCCAAAGAGGCGTCAATATGGATTCCAGGATTCCTTCTTGTGTTTTCCAATCCAGCAATCCATTCACAAACTGCATGGTCAATTGTGATTGTTGCTGCTCAGACAGCTGCAGGAATTCCTCTTGTGTCATACCAATGGCATCCCAAACGCTCCCTTCCGCCTTTTTGTTTCCTATCAGCGCACCCTGTATCTGATCTGCCTGGCTCCGGAAGTATTTCGTTGTAGCTATTTCAAATTTACGGGTCTGTGTCTGCCTTGCATGGTTTAACCCCATCCCCGCCGCCTTGATTCGCTGTTCTTTAATCTCTGCTGCACGCTTTAGGATTTTCTCTTCGTCCTGTGTACTTCCAATCAACTCGTCCCCAAGAGACACTTCTATATCGTTCCTGTCTGCCTCAATCGGATCGGATGCATCTGAGTATTGTAGGTTTGCCGCCGCCGAACTGAGTTCCACTGGATCTTCGTCTTCACCAATATAGAGTTCCGCAAAATTCATTTTGAAGATGTCGCCCTTCTCCGACTTCTCCATATCCAGCTTTTCACGCGCCTCATTCTTAGTAATTACTCCGTTATTCCATCCATCAAAGGCGACCATTTTTTCAAACTCTTTGTCTTTTGGTATGATATCATCATACTCCCATACAAGATCGTCCCCATAAGCAGATAAAAGCTGCAGGTTTATGGCATCCTGCCGGTTCGCCAGGCGCGGAGTCAATACGTTTGTAGCGTATATATATCTCGCAGCCTCTGCCGTAGCCCTGTTGCTGTTTTGGGTGATTCCCATTATTTCACGCGGTACCCCAAAATGCTCCAGGACCGCATCACGGGTAAATGCCCTCCCGTTAATCATGTCTAGGTCCTTCATGTTGTCACTCAGTTTCACGACGCTTGCTTGTGTGTCCTTTGGTCCTCCTATGGTCGCAATTCCATGGCTGTTCTGATGTCCCCTGAATCGTTCTTTCCATTTTGCAAGAAAACGCTCCTGCTGTTTATCATCCGCCCCTGGCATTACAATGATTGCACCCGGCGTCGCGTCATTGAAGAAAAACTTCTTTTGGAACTTGGCCGCATATTCATCAATCTCAACCTCATCCGCAAGGGGCTCCGCCTGCCCCAGACCTCTTCGGTATGGATCGAGAGGGTTTAGGTCCTTCATTACAAAAACATCATCAATCGGCACATCCATTACTCCGCCATCGGCAGCCCGTATCCGATAATATGGGAAACCTTGATATGGCGTCATTTGAACCCAATGTGTCGGTACCGGCCACAGTTCTGCTGGATATCCATTGTCATATCGTTCGATGATGAAATACCCCTCGCCTTTCAGCAGGAGATAATCGCTTTGCAGCTTCCAAAGTGCACTTGCTGTAAACTCATATAACGGATTTGGCCTGGCCCAAAAATCCAGGAAGGGATGAACAGTCAGTTCTTTCTTGTCCCCGTTCTGGTCAATCCGATATAGTTTCCCTTTCACATATGCTAAATCTGAGGATATCTTATCAATAACTGCCATCCTCGGATTCTTTCCGAACGTGTCCATCCATTCTGCTGTATTTCTGGTCGGTGGAGAAGTATACCTCGGAACCATATTATTATCTGAACGGCGTTCAAAGTAATCCCTGCGGCGCCGTTGTCTAAAATTAAAAATTCCCATATTAATCACCAATTCACAGTCCATTCGTTATTAGGTTCATATAATGCCAATGCAAGTGCATCGGCAATATCGGGAGAAGCCAGCCCGCGTTTCTTCATGGATTCTTTTCGTTCAAGCTCCAGTTTTCCGTCTTTATTTACCGAATAGCGACGGTTGCAGAGCTGCGATACCAGTGTATCGTCATCGGGGAGTTGCAACTTTCCCTCTTGAAGATACTTTCTCACTTTCCCCCACATGAGGCCAGTACTGTTGCTATATTCCACGGGGTCATTATCGTCAACTTTTCCTCCAGAGCCTCCAAAGTGACACTCAATAATCTCCAGGTCCAGTTTCGGAACATTCTGGCATTCATTCCACTGATTTCCGTCCTCCGGATTTATCTCGGCCCGTCGGCATCGGTCATACCATATTGCATCTATTATCTGGTCACGTTGATCATATAGATTATCGTAAACGCCAACCCCCAGTCCATCACAGTCAACTTTAACCCGGATGGCCGCCTCCGGATAATCCATAGCAAACTGTTTTATCATAATGACAACATACCCTGCTATCTCAGTTGTGCGGTTATGATGGTATAGCTCATATGGTAATGATTGTTTCTTGTCTATCAATGGATACAGCGCGGAACTATCGTCACCATAACGCGCCACATCCACACCAATGTCAATCTGTCCTCCTGGCGCATATACCTGGAGATTCGCAGCTTCCTCGCACCATTCCATTGCAATCAGGCTGTCCGGCGTGGATTTAGGAAACTGTCCTGCAACACGGACCCTAAACACATCACTATCCTCTCCGAACATATCAATAATCTTTTGTACGAATGTCCTTGATACGTGCTGGCTGTCGCGTCCGTCCACATGAATTGCACTATATTGTTCCCGATTGCGATGATGGCTGTCGTAAAAGAATCCAGCCAGGCGGGTCGGATTCCCCATCATAAGCAGCTTGGCATCCTCTCCTGTCATAGCACCTAAGACCGGCTCAAATACTTTGTCCGACACGCCGGATGCTTCGTCAATGATATAAAGGACATGCTCTGCATGGAACCCCTGTAATGCCTCTGGATTAGTTGCTGTCCGTGGAACCGCGAACCATTCTTCTGGATGGCCTTGCATATAGAGCTTTTCCTTGGTCCATATAAGATCATCGCGTAATGCAGGATTATTCCTCATCCATTTGCTGATTTCAGCCCACAGGACGTCCATCAATTGGTGCTCTGTAGGGGCGGTACATGGAATCTTAGGAAACGGCCTGGTACACATATACCAAATTACAGACCATGCTTCCACGGCACTCTTGCCTATACCATGGCCGGACCGTACGGATGTCATCGGATAATCACGCAGGCTTCTCAAGATGTCTCTCTGCTTCTCGTCCGGTTTTGCCCGTATGACATCCTCGACAAAATATATAGGATTATCCGCATAAAAAAGAACGGCATCACTCCCCAGCATCTGCTTCCCCTTTCCTTTCCTTTTCCTGGCTCCTCCGCCATTCATATGCATCCACAATGCTTTGGGCCAGTTTCTGTTGTCCTGCGGTTCCCAGGCTCATATGCTCGGCCAGCCACTTCATGGCTGCCATTGCGTCATAAAGCTCAATGCTTGCACCATCCTTCCCCAATTTCACTTTTTTTATGACATGCCCGTTTACCTCAGATGATTCCTTGAACTTTACATAATTAACTTCCTTCGTTATCGGCTCTCCAGTCTCTTTGTCTGTGATTGGCCCAAAAGCCCCGATGGCCTGGATTTCCTCGCGACCAAATGTTACATAATCCGTGATGTTAGCTCTCGCCACATCTAAATGCCATTGAAATATGTCATGCTCATCGAAAAATAACGACTCCAAACGTTCTTTTTTGATTCGGTCAACTTCGGCTTTAATCTTAGCATTTCTTAGCAGACGTGAGGCATTAACCATTGCTGTCTGGTAACTACAGTCATATGCCTTCTGATACGCGGCTGTAGCATTATCTCCATAAGCACAGTACAGGCAGAAAAGTTGTTGATTGCTGTTGAGTTCAGTATTTACACTCATCTGTTCAGCAGCCTCTGCAGCTTTTATTTTCTCCGCCTTATTTTTTCTGGAACCATGTTTGGAACGTTCCGTATTTTTTTGGAGCGTTCCATTTAATCGGTTTTCCCAGTTATCTTTTGATTTCCATCCCCGGATTGTCCCGGGCGGGAGCTTTAGTTGACTTGCAATCTCAACCAAATCAAGGCTTCCTCCACTTTTCCTGTACAACTCAAATGCCCGGTCCCTGTTGGGGTCTCTGGGTCTTGGCATCCATCACCACCTCTCATTCATTTGTTTTTTCGAAAACATATTCAGATAACTGAAAATTAAATGAGCCGCGAACCTGTGACGGTCCGTGGCCCCGGAGAGTGTATCAATAATTTTTAATAATCAATTCTTTGTATTTTCTGCCACCATTCTTGCTGACTAGATTGTCATTCCTCTCTGCTTCAATAATATCAAATCCGTTATACAATTCTCTGATTTCCGGGCAATCATTATAAGACAAGATAAACCTTCCCTTAATATGTTCCAGGCTCTCTTTGAGACGAATATGGTCCTCCGGTTGAAATCTATCTGGATAATATTTTTCTGCATCGTAATATGGTGGGTCAAGATAAAATAAAGCCTTTGGCCTGTCATACTTCTTAATCAAATGTTCAAAGTCCAGATGTTCAATAACAACTTGATTGAGCCTTACAGATGCCTCTCGCAGTAATTCAATTGCTTTAATCATATCTCTTCCATTTGCCCTGAACGAATGGCAGTTTGCCCCAAAACTTTCTCTGATTACTACCCAAAAATGTGCAGCTCTCTGAACATCAGTGAGTCCGCTTGTAACCCGGAGTGCATCAAAAAACTGTTCTCTGGACATCAATATCCAATCAAGCTCCTTTTGCAGCGCGTCTGGGTGATATTTGACTATCCGAAACAGATTGACTAACTCCCCATTGATATCATTATATACCTCCATCTTTGCATGGCTCTCCTTGTAAAACAAAAGCCAGGCAGCGCCGCCGAATACCTCTATGTATCGGTCAAACGTGCCTGACTCAGGAAATTGTTCCAGTATTGCCTTGCGTAGTAGCTTCTTGCCACCAATCCAACTTATAAAACTATCCATATGTCACCTTTCCTTACATTGTAGTATCCTCGTAGGAAAGTCCTGCCGGGTAAATGACCATAAATAAAGCACTCAGCCTTAAACTGAATGCTTAAATAGCGAGGATGGGATTTGAACCCATGGCCTCAAGGGTATGAACCTTGCGAGCTGCCAGACTGCTCTACCTCGCATCAATACGTACCTGCATCTAAGTATCTGAATTCAGATACCCGATGCGCCAGTACGTGTATATGTAGCAGTGCTTTACACCACTTCCAGTTTACACTATAACATTTCAAAAACGAAAAATGTGAAATTAACGAAATTATTTATGCAGCGCTCATAAAATTGTTAAATTCCATTCTGACACTGTCTGCGGTTGCCTTTCTCCCCAATCGTGCAGCTACCTCCCCCCACGTCTTTTCTTCAAAAAATTTCATCCTAATAATCCTCTGCATTCTCTGAGGAATAGTATTCATCCAAGCTTCTACCTGAAGCTTTATTTTCTCTGCATCTTCTTTTCGAAATTTTAGCAATTCTTCCTCCTTTTCTAGGTAACTTGGATGTTCTATGAAAGAGTAGGGAAGTCCTTCGATATGAAAGTTCTGCGCTGCATAAGGAAATTCATGCATGGATCCTTTTACGGAATCCTGTACAGGTAGTTTTCTACGTTTCTTAAGCCTCGTAATATCTTCTTCTGTCTCTTTGATTAGTTCGCAGGCATCTATATATTGACATAATATATGCTTTTCCATCGGCATCACCTCCCCAGCCTTAAAAAACTCTGCCTCTCCTTATCCCATTCCTCTGCCAGTTCAGCACCTATCGGCTCGTCTACCCGCTCAAACTGGTACCGTTTGCGATATGTCCTTCCCTCCCTTGCATAATTGGCTATCAAGCGGGGATATTGGATGCTTAACATGACGGCCAATGCTGCTATTGGATACCTTCCAGCATACTCCCCCTCGTCATATAAGTCATACATTACAACCTCTCCCATGAAGCATACTCCTTTCTACGATGCATACATATCGTATTCATACCGTATCTTTGACATATGGTTTTTTGCGTAAATGCGCGTTGTTTCGATACACGCATGGCCCATCAGGTCGCTCAGCGATTCCAGCGGCATTCCCTTGTTAAGCGCATGTGTGGCAAATGTGTGCCTCAGAAGATGTGGGAATACCCTCTTTTCGATTCCGGCCTTCTTTGAAATCTCTCTGACGATATTCTCCATGGCGTTCTTTTTGATTCCCTGATGCGGAGCCCTCACAGAAATCACCACCGGCCCCTCCCGCCTTCCATTCAAGTACTTTTCCAGGTATACCAATAAGCGGTCAGAGAAGAACACAGGTCTCTCCTTTTTTCCTTTACCTAATACAATCACTGTCTTTTGCTTCATGTCAATGTTCTCTACCCTCATGCCGGCCACTTCTGATACCCTGCACCCGGATGCCAGGAATAGCTCAAGCACCACATTGTCCCTCAGATTTTCTCCACATGCGACTCTCATACGCTCTACTTCCTGCTGCGTCAATGCTTCCCGGACCTGCGCCGTATACTTAATTGTGTCCACCGTGGCCATGGGATTTTTTATTATGTATCCACGCTTGTGTAGAAACGTAAAGAATGAGCTGGCTATCAAGCGTTTATGATTCTTGGTGCTATCTGATATCCCATTTGTTTCTGCGTAGAAATTCAGGAAATTCATAATGTCAAAGTCCTGAATCTTGTCCACAGTTTTACCTACATAGCACAGCATGCTCCCAAGAAACTTGCTGTATTGGTCAATGGTGCTCTTTGCTTTATTATCAAACCGCATTTTAGCGATGTATATTTCCAGTTCGGGAAATCTCAATACCCCTGTGCTCAGTTGTGTATTGCGTTTGGCCACTTCGTAATCGCTTAATACGGATGCGAGAGCTGTGTCAACCATCTGTAATACCGTTGTGTCCACATTGCTGGACAGCTTTGCTATCAATTCGTCTTTTAATTTATTTTCGTCCATTTGTAACTCACCTCGTTCAATACATGCCCCGAGTTTTTTCTTCGGCGACTCCCCCTCTGCAGGGGAGCCATGTATTCCCTATATCTCTATTTTATTTTTTCTTCCAAAGGTTAGTATGTGAGCTTAATATCCCGTGATGCGGCTTTTTCCGCACCCCCATCAACACGCTCATCCCTTCCGGCACCGCTTATATGTTCTTCAAATTTTTTATGTATAGCATCGGCAATCTCATCAACGTTTCCATTGTCTTTGCACTTAATATTAGCTTTTAAATCTATGTTCTCAGGCTTTCCTGTTGTCATCTCACGTATGTATTTGTGCGGAACATTACAATTCACTGCATTCATTACAATCTCGGCCTTGGTACTCTCCCGCATAAGTCTATAGAAATCTGAAAAAGTCACTTCTACTCTGTCCTCTTTTGCAAATGCATCTAAAATAGTTCCCATCATTTTACCTCCGTACTATCTCCTCTTTATTTATATTCTTTTTTACATATTGGTATCCTGCCACTGTAATAGTCCTTGGACTTCCATCAACATAATTTATCAGGCCTGCATCTCGCATCGCTTTGAGATGTGTATTCACCGATGCGGTTGATTGGTATCGGGTTCCGTGGCATATTTCTCTTGTGGTAGGGGGATAACCTTTTTCTTTTATGTATTTGACTATAAAATCTAACATGCTTTCATGTTCTACTTTCATCCTTTACCCCTCAAATATCATACTATTTTTAATAAATATGCAAATATATTTAGTCTCACATACACTACTATTGTTGTAATGATAATAGCAATTACCCAAGAAATAAATTTCAACTTCAATCAGACACCTCCAAACATCTTCTTCGATAGTTCATAATTCTGCCTTTCTTCCTCATTATCGCATTCGCCGAGATGAAGTCAGACATTCCATTGTCCCTACACTTGATACACCTATCAGGATTATCAAATTGGTTCCTTCCGCAATTCTTTCAATCTCTAACTTTCATTTGCTGCCCTCCTGTTCCAGGCCTCGATTACAAATTCGACTGCATTTCCAGTAGGGGCCTTTCCAATCCATCCATCTGTCAACGCCTGTGTGGATGCCTTACATGTACCGCAAATTACCTTTACTCCATTATTAACATATAGATATGCTTTCTCTCCGCAAAACGGACATGGCTTCAGCTCTTCCATTAAGTACTCCCTTCGTATCGCAAATTTCAGTTTTAATGGATTACATCCCAGCCTTCCTGATTCCGCTTTTCAACAAAATCTTTTAGCTTTTCAAACGCTTCTTCCATCTCACCCTCGTGATATTCGATGGATTCTAAAACACCCGCCATATCAAAATCCGGGTCGCGTTTAAACTTATTGATACATTTTTCCCAACTATCAATTTGCTCCGCATGATAGATTACATTCCGTAAATCCTCCAAAACCTCCGAAAAATCATCATAGGCAGTTACATATAAACCGGTGGTTGCACTTGCTCCCCATAAATTGATTTTTTGACACTTCATTGCCAAATTATTAGCCTCAAATACTTTTCTTAAATATTTTTCTTTCATACGCCCTTTCCTCCGGTACTCCCGGAAATCTTAATCTACTGCCCTGTAGATAAAGGGCAAATACAAAAGTCCCATAATGTCGTCAACTACCCTCGGCTGTATCTGGTGGTATATTAATAGCTCCAAACCTTGCCATACTAAAGCAAGCACTATGTACCACCAGCATGTTTTTAATATCTTATCCACTGCCAGTTCCTCCGTTTAGTAAATTTTAATCTACCCTATCAAGGGCAATGCGATAGTTTACAGTATCTTTTTCTATCCCTATGTACTCCCGGCCCAGCTCCTGACAGGCCACACCTGTTGTATTGCTCCCCATGCAGCTATCTAAAACCGTATCCCCAGAATTGGTGTATGTACGGATAAAATACTTACATGCCTCTAATGGTTTTTGGGTCGGATGCAGCCTCTCACGCTGTGTATCCCATTTAAACCGCAAAACATCGCGAGGATAACGCTCCGTGCTCCCTCCTCCTGATATGCCAGTTCGTGTCTTACCATAATTGCTGCCATCGCTTACATGCTTGGTATAGCTGTGTACTGGACTATGTCCGGTTGTTATCTGCGGATTATAAGTGGGTAGGTGCTTATAAAATATCAGTACATTTTCATGGCACTTCATCGGCATTTTAGCAGCATTCAGATGTCCAGTACCCTTTGTTTTTTCAATAATCCATTCATACCTGTACATTTTCAGGTTACTGCAGGCTAGTACCTTATCAAATGGGGACTGTGCCCAAAGAGCTATACACCCATTGTTTTTAATAATCCGGCTGTAATGCTCCCACAACCGTTTAAGGTCAATCATGCAATCCCAGCCATTGCGGGTTGTCCCATAGGGTAAATCTGTAAAAATCATATCTATGGATTTATCTTGTATGCCCGGAAGAATGTCCAGGCAATCTCCTAAAAATAATTCCATGCGTTCAAGGGGCTGCTGCAGCTTTCATCCGGATAGCCCGGCCTCCTTCCTTAATCACTCAAACCTTAATATACTATTCTCCTTCTCTTCGCCTTGAAATTTGCATTTCTACCGCTCCAATGTCCAATTAGTAATTTTGCAAGTTGGTTCCAGCTTTTCACTATATATGATCTTTCCACAGTTTTCACACTCCCATGCACTACGATAGATATGTCTGTGATTACTAACTACATTAATCATATCTCCACCAAAATTAGTTAAACATTTCTTATTTAAATGTTTACATCTCAATCTCTGAAATAGTATTTTGACTCCCACTCTGTACCCATCTCCTCTTCTTTAATTGTCATATCTGAAAAGTTTAACACAAGACCATTTTTCAAATGTAAATGTTAATAGTGTGTATTTCAGTTTAACTATTCTTCTCTATGGCAAGTATTCGTCAATTTTTTGTATACATCTTCGTATAATTCCTGTTTGTCCCCATTATACGTATACTCAGCATAAATACCGTCTCCACTAACCGAAGTTGAAGCTAAACACTTGTAGTTCTGTAAAGTCTTGCAAGCCCATACAATATAAACGTCATCCAAATCAATGCGTGTGCCTTTTGTCTCCACGTCACAGTTATACCAATCTACAAGTTTTCTTTTGCATACACTTTCAAAATGTTTCATTCCTGTTATAATCATATTTCCTGCTTTCTCCGACACTTGGCAGTCGGCAGCCAAATGCTAATTCAAGACTATGGGAAGAAACTGAAACATCCACGCCTCATCCATGATAGACACAATGTTCCCATCCTCATTAATAGCCAAAATCTCAAGTATTTTAGGCTTAATAATAGTCTCTCTATTTTCCCACGTTCCTTCCGGCATCCTTGCTTCCATAAGCGCTACTGCATTTAATACCTTGTCTCCGTGGATTACCTTAAATCTGCTCAAATCAATTCCCATATGTTTTCCTTTCCTCCGGTTCTACCAGAAATGCTAATTTTCATCGTCAACGCAAATTGCCAAGCATCCCATATAATCATCCAATTCAGCTAATTGGCTATCATCAGTCCAAACCACGCACTTCACGTTCCCTTGTCCACAATATGGACATACCGGAAATCCTGGCGGACAATCCTCCGATAACTTTTCACCGATGATAAAATGCTTGCCGCAATCATGACATTCATATTTTTTGTGGTTGTCTATGTAATGGCCTTCCATCCATCCGCTTTCTCTATACACACTCTCAAGCACCTCCAAAATGTTTTAATTCTCCCAGTCAATAGATTGACCGCAATCCGGGCAAAATTTTTGACACATTCCTGAAAACCATCCCGTTTCGTCCTTACTGATAAATCTATGGGCACAGCATGGGCATATATAATCCTCATGATATTTTCTTTTATCCACCTTTGGCTTTTTTGGCTCTCGTCGCTTCAATGCCTCTTTAATTTCCTCTGGGTTCAGACTGATATCTTCATACCCCATGAGTGCTTCCCGCAGATCTGCCATTGCCCACATAAGGCGGTATACCAATGCAGTGCGCCCATTCGGGTCATTGATGCCATATTGCAGGTCATCCATTAGGATAATATCCAATATCTCATTATCATCCGGCAGTTTGCTTGCCCCCTCTGCCACGCTGAATCTGCGGATGAAGTCCCGCAGATCCATGTCTGAATCATAATCTCTGTACCATGCCCACCTGTCCTTTGCGTACATGCAATTATGTGCCAGCTCTACCATGTTCATTTCACCGGCCGGCTTTTCCGTCGTCATTCTTTTCATCCCTCTGCCTCCGTTCAATTCTTTAACCACACCTTTTCGGCATCCAGAACACAGTAACATCCGGCCTTTATGTTTCTATCCTCAATCCACTTTTCTATTACTTCATTCAGCACATTGTCCAAGGCCGCTTCATCCTCGGATGACACATCAAAACCTTCAGCTGCTGCTCCGCATTGTTCATACAAGTCCTCGCTGATAGCCTCAATAACGTCGCTTGCTGATATTCCCGGCCATCCCAGCGTGCATTCCGTGCATGTGCCTATGTATACATATGGCGCGTTTGGCCCCTCCTCTCTTGCTGCTTTTATAGCCTCTTCTTCCGAATCAAAACTACCTCTGAAATTCTCTTCATTCCAGCTGTAACACCATTTATCCTTCATGAATCGTTTTCCTCCTTCAGTCCTTTGTATGATTCTATCCATTGTGGCTCTATGCAAAAACATCCTTCGTGTTCATATTCATTTGATTCCCAGGCCACTTCAAATCCTTCCCGGTCGCCAATAAATACCCCTGTCATGCTATCCTGTTCCATCATATAGGCAAGTTCTTTGTCCTTGTTTCTATCGCACAATCCAAGAAAAACATATTTTCCTTCCATGGCTGTGCTTTCGACAACATAGGCATTCTCTCCGTCCATATATTCAGCTATGCCTTTCCATAACTCATAGTCGGAATCTTCTGGATTATTTTCATCAAACATGTGGGCTGTAGCCAGTTTTGCTATCTTTATCATTCCTCTGCCACTCCCATTCGTTTAAGCTGCCTTTTTAGTTTCTCCTCAATTCGCTTTGCAAGCGGTCCCTCTCCAAAACCAAGAAGGTACTTTAACTGCCACAGCATAATTAAGGTATCGGCCATCTCGTCCAGGACTGCATCCTCCGCCTCTGCTATCTGCCTGTCATTACCTCCGAAGTTGCGTTTTCTCCATAGCTTGTTGATTGCCTGGGTAAGCTCTGCCATTTCTTCTATGCACTGGCGGCTCTGTGGCTCATAGCCGTACCTTTCAGCAATCAATTCTATTTTCTTTTCTGTGGTCATCCCTCTACCTCATGTGCTTTCATCAGCATCCTGTATGCTTCAAGCGCCATTGTGTGGCTGGTATACTTATAAGGCTCGTTTTCCAGCCAATGTCTGCCAAACATTTTTAGCTTATCTTCCTCCAGGCTTATCATGGTCTTTAATATGGATTTATCATATGTGTCCACCTGTTTGGTTTTTTTTGGAGGATACATCTTGTCATATTCCGCTTTTATCCGGTCAAGCTCTACAAACATAATGGCTCTGCCTTTTTCTTCAAAACGTATATAACAGAATCCATCGTACGCGGCCCTGTACTCTCCTCCCGCGGCCTGGAAGATAATAGGAAGGATTGGATCCCCCGGAACAAGGTATCCTAATTTGTGTAGATTCTTCAGATATGCCCTGACTATCCCTGACTCTTTCACTCCATACGCACCATCCGAAGTGTTCATTTCTTCCAGAGAAAATGCCGGTACGTCATTAATATATTCCTTCATTTTCTTCTCTCCTCTTCAGCTTTAGTATTGATACCTCGTAGGCCGTGCGCAGCTCAGTTTCTGTCTTGCCGAGTCTTTTGATGTATCCCCGGCTCTGTACGCGGCCCCATGTCTCTATCCTGGTTCCCACCTCGAATTCGGAAGCACGGCGCGCATTGCGCCCCCAGCAGATACAGGGGATATAGTCCGATTTGCCGTATGGACGGTTTACGGCCAGAAGGATGTCCGCTATTTCCTTTTCGAGCGGAGTTTTTCGGTAGACAGGCGGCTTACAAATATAGCCATCCAGGAATATCTGGTTATTTTTTGTGCAATCCATCGGAACAGGCTGGGTCAAATGGATTTCTCTTACAAACACAGACAGTTTTAACCGGTTCCTGACTCCTTCATGTTGGTTATGGGAGCGGAACTGGCCTGTACACTCCATGGCATGGCCAGTATAGTCTTTATGTATGTCTATCAGGCTCTCGGATACCATTAGGGGAATAATGTCTACCTGCCCGCTGAGCCGGCCGACAGCCACATCCGCCATATAAAATCCTTCTCCGAACACTTCGTGGCTGAAGGTAAATCCGGAAGCAATCTCACCCATCATGCTTACCTTGTTGTTTTCTGTATTATTTAACATATTGTTTGTCCTCCATTTGTATTTTTAATTAAGAGAATGGCAGCCCTTCATCTTCAACGCCATCCGGAATGCTCATAAATCCGTCCCCGATATCCGCACCCTGGACCTGCCGCTGCTCCGGACCTCTGCCCGATGCTCCCTTGCTGTCCGCGAACTCCTGGTCATCCAGGACGATATCCGTTGTGTATACCTTCCGGCCCTCCTGGTTCACATAGCTTCCTGTCTGTATCCTGCCCGATACAAGCACCCGCATTCCCTGACGGAAATACTTCTCGGCAAACTCGGCAGCGCGGTCAAATGCAACACAGTTGATGAAATCGGCTGTCTGCTACTCCGCGGAGCTGTCCTGACCCCTGCGGCCCCTCCTGTCCACTGCAAGGGTGTACCTTGCAATGGCCATGGAGCGCTCCCCCTGGGTGTACCTTATATCCGGGTCTTTGGTCAGCCTTCCCATTAGTATGACTCTGTTCATCTTCTCCTCCTGTTCTTCTTTGGCCCAAAAATGTATTCATATTCCGATATGTAGCCGGCCGCGGTCTTAAAAACCGTCTTATACCAGTACAGCCCCTGCTTGTCCCTGTACAGCAGGTAGGTCCGGTCCCCTGACTGTTTCTTTCCGATGTATTCCGCCGGTCCGGCCTCTTCCGGCATGCTCTCTATGGACATGGCGGTTTTCATAGCCTCTGCCGTTTCATCCTGCTTTTCCAATCCTTACCACCTTCCAAAAGTCCCCGGCAGGGAACTCATAATCATCATTAATGGTGTATATGGTTTCCCCTTTCACCCGGCTTACGGATACTTTCTGGACCTTAACCTCGTAGTCCTTTTTCGGGCAGTTGTCCGGGTTGCCAATATCCGGGCACATCTCATATGGATCCGGCTCGTCGCACTCATAGCACTGTATCCGGTCCCGGAAGCGGATGGTTTTTCCAATCAGGTCATCACAGGTCATCGTCCGGAAGGAAGAAGAATCCATCTTCCTCCGGCTCGGAAACTGTTTCCTCCTGCTCATCCTCCTCGTCAAGATAATAGCGCCCAAATATATTAAAAAATTCCTGTCTTGTATGTGTCCGCTCAAATGCGGCCTGCCCGATTTTATGCAGCTTCTCTGCCTTTTTCGCATCCGCGTGCACCCCTTTCTTGTTGTCCGTGTGGCAGGTTTTGCACAGGTGGACGGTCAGACCGTACTTTTCTGACCACTTTCTGTTTGCTCCGCCAAATATATGATGCTTTTCCAATGGCCCTCAGCGTTCGCATAAAAAACATTGGGTGACGGGTTCTGTCTCAATCACGCTCTTCATCCTGCAGCATCTCCTTTATGATTTCTCCCAGGCGTGCAATGTTCCTTTGGGTCTCCCTGGCATATTCCATGGTTCCGGTCCGCATCCACTGCGTTACTTCATCCGCCAGCCGGCAGCCTTCGTCCCGCAGGCTTTCCATTGGCTTTATGACCTGGGTGCCGTCGTGGCAGGTGATGTATTTCTCCGGTACGACTCCTGGATAATCCTCCACTTCCATCTGCACTGCTTCCTGCGGGCTTTTTGGTGTGTCCTCCTGGGGCTCCGGCATTGGGAATGTGCCTGTCTCCTGGGGTTCTTCCCTCGGCGCCTCTTTCGGTTCCTCCTGTGACTCCTCTTTTGGCTCCGATGCTGCCTGGGGTTCCGGTTGTACCGGTGCAACTGCCTGCTTTTTGGCTGCCGCTTCCCGCTCCTGGCGTTCCTTGTCTTTCTGGATTCTTTGCACCTCTGCCTGGCGGGCCTTCTCCCTCTCTTCGGCCTCCTGCGCTTTCCGCTTTTCCTCCGCCTTTCTTTCCGCTTCGGCCTTCCTCTGCCTCTGGGCTTCCTTTTCCTCCTCCGCCGGCGGATAGGGCTCCTCATACAGCGTGTTCCAGCAGGCCTCCGCGGTTTCCTCCGTGATAAGGCGGTGCAGGATACCCTGCAGGTCTGTCCAGGCAAATTCTTCCTTGTCGTTGGTCCTGACATTCATCAAGATAAGGGGCTGGCTCTTTCCGGATATGGTCAGCATCATTTTCCCCGTCCCCGGAATTCTGGCCATCTGTACGGCGTATCCCGACGGGGCAAGCAGGTCCATCAGGTATCCCGTCATATGCTCCCCGTCCATCTTCACGGCCTCACAGAATCCCTGCAATGATTTTGGGTTGTCATGTATGTACTGATGCATAAAGCGCCCCAGATTGCTTTCCATGGCCTCCTGGGCCTCGTCAGGCTCCTCCATCATGACTTCAAGGTCCGTCACGTTCTTTTCTTCCTGGATTTCCTTTTTAATCTTTTGTATGTCGGGCCGGGTCAACTTTGGTGAAAGAATCTCAATCACCTCTGCCGGCAGGGTCAGCATCTCTCCCAGCTTTGCCACTCCATATCCCTGATATCGCTCCGGCAGCTGGTCTGAATACCCATCCACGGAGAACCTTTTATTGATATTCATGAACCGCGATGTCTGGCTCCTATCCAGCCGGTACTCGTTCCAGGCAAATTCTTCCATGGTTGCGTATCCGGATTCCTTCAGGATGTCCGTATCCGTGGCCACCCGGAGCATGTACCCGATCCGGACGAACCCTAATTCTGTCCGCTTTACCTCAGCGTCAAATGCCTCTTTGTATGTCTCATAGCTTGCATATGTACCGCTTTTATTCACTTCATCCATTTATATGGCCTCCATAAAATCTTCCTCCAGGCACTTTAACACTCTGGTGTTCTTCTTTTCTTTCAGTTCGTCTATGTTCTTCTGTCGCTTGATGACGCTTACGCTGGCCAGTCTATGGTCCTCCTTCGTCAGACGGTTCTTTATTTCCCTCTGCCACTCCCGCAGAAATCCTCTTATCTCCTCAACGCCTGGTTCTTCATCCAGATACGACCTGTGCTGCCGGATCGTTCCGCCCGGTTCCACCTCAATGGTGTAATATGGGATATCCGGCTCAGCCTTCCTGCGGAGGAAACAGATGTATGTCTCCCTCTGCATGATTCGCTCGTAATAACGCTCGCTCCACCCGGTGCAATGATGAAGGGCACTCCCGTCTATGGCAATGTCAACCAGGCTCCTGGGTACAATCATCATGTATTCCTCATTCTGGTAGTCGTATTTATCGCGGATTTCTTCCAGTATCTTCTCTGCGCCCGGATACTTCTCTGCCATCTTCCTGGCCATTTCTTCGTTGGCTTTCTCGTCCCGTTTCAGCTGTTCCAGCATTCTTTCCTTCCGCATTTCCTCCACCAGCTCATTGTGTCTGCGTTTCAACTCCCTTGGCCGGTATACCATCTCGTCTGTTGTATCTTTCTTCTTTTGCCGGCACATGTCCAGGTAGTCCGCCCATTGTTCCAGGACTGCCCTTGCACTCTTTCCGGCATATCCCTCTGCCTGCTGGCGTTTCACGTAATTCATGACCTGGCGGGGTGACATCTGGGCTTGCACGAATGACAGGTTTGCCATTTCTATATTCTCGGATGTAAGCCATCCCAGCGTTTCCTGGTCTATCTTTTTTCCTGATTTCTCAGCCCATCGCATCCACCGCACGGTATTCTCCCCTCCGTCACACTCCCGGATGCGGTTGATCATCTGCCGGTCAGAGAGATTAAATACCTCTTCTATGGTCTCTCCGTCCTTATACAGAGGTCCGTAGTACTCACAGGTCCAGCAACTTACTTTTCTGGTTGTCTCCTGCAGCAGCCGGTTAAACCGGCCCTTGAACAGATATTCCACCATGTTCACCAGGCCTTTATTACTTTGCGCCCACATCAGCCGATTATACTCCAGTTTCTTCCCGGCCTCTGCCAGCTGGCTAAATGTCCTTTTCCAGGCCTCATAGCAGGTTCCCTCCAACGCTGCCTCAATTCCTTCCGGATACAGGTATTCCTCGGCCGTTCTTCGGTTGACCGGGTTTTTAATGTCAAAGCAGCCTCGTTTATCCCAAGGATAATTCCACTCAAACCCTCGTTCTGACTGGTTATAGTAAATGTCACATGCAAGTTTCTTGTGGTTTCGGAGCGGGAATACGCGCACCGCTTCCGATATTTCAATCTTGTGCCCCCGTCCTTCCCATGTGATTCTTATGTCTAAATGCCTCACCACGCTTCTGTCACTGTCTATATTCTGCATGACGGCGGCGTTCGTCTTTAGCTGTATGGCATGGGTTCGTGTTTTTGCCTGTATGGTTTTTCCGCAATAGGGGCAGGTTATATGGTCATTGTGTCTTGCCGTTTTCCCGTCTGGCCTTTTAAATTTCCCGGCGTTTCCACCCTTTCCGCAGGCCGTGCAGCTCCATCGTTCGGAATCCTTGTCATAAAAGGCATAATCCTGGTCCCCTGATGCCGTCTTGACAATCCATTCGTTAAAATCTTCCGGGAGAGGAGGGATTTTATCCATCAGCTTCCGGATGCGCTCCAGACGGCGGCTCTCCTTTGACTCCCTCTGGTTGCTGTTGTAATCATTCTCCTTGCGCTTGATGCGGGTCAGTGGTTCCATCGCGCTGAATCTCTCCGGCAGCAGCTCCTTAATCAGCTTCTTATCCGCTTCGGAATTGATTGGTATGTTTCCGTCCAGGTCGTAATACCAGTAATGCGTCGCATCGTATTCGCATAAGGTCTGGAGCATTGTCTGCCTCCATATGCCGGTCTTAATATAATAGGCCTCATGTTCTCCTGTTATGGTATTTATACAGTACCGCCCAATCAGCTCCCGGTCCTTCCAGTAATTCAGTATCAGGATTTCCTCTACGGCTTGAGCGGTTAATACCGCCCCGTCCTGGTCCGGCCGCACCGGCTCTGTTTTTAATACGCTGCTCCGTTTCATCCCTCTGCCTCCTTCGGTTCCCTGCCCTCCAGGGTGTACCATGTATTCGGTTTTATGGTTCCGTTTACTTTAAACAGCCTTGCCTCCTCAATCTCGCCGTTTACTTCCCGGATTAATCCCAGGACGCTGCCGGCCGCTCCCTTGACTTTGGGATGCGGGCCTCTGGCAATTGCCATGCTTCCCTCGCTCCATGCCTCTGCCTTATCCTTTCTGACGCTGCAGCACTGCATGTTCATCTCCCACTCCCGGAGGGACAGCTCCTTTAACAGGGTGATTTCTGTACAGGCCAGCTGGGTATCGGTCCCGCCCAGTTCGTCCAGGCTTCCGGAGGCCTCCACCAGGAAATACCGGTTTCCACATCCCAGCGGATACCACCGCAGGCACTCTAACGGGTACTCGGCGCAATGGGCGCCTGAATTCCGGCATTTGGATTTGCTTTCCTTTATGGTTTTTCCTATCTCATACTGAAACGTTCCTCTCCCGCAGGTGCAGGTCAGGTCCGCATTGAATCCTTTGTATGCAAGCATCTTACTGCTCCTTTCCCAGATAATATTCCGTGATGATTTTCTTGGCGCGGCCCATCCCGGGTATACCCAGTGTTACCTTGTAATTGATTTTGACCGCCTTTAGGATGTCGCTGTCTACCGGATGCTGGTTCTTCATGCTCCATTCCAGCAGGGCCGCGATGCAGCCCTTCAGGCTCTTTCCTTTCCGCCTGACGGCCACGGCCATCTCCGGTTCCTCTGCGCACCTCAGCTTGATGTACTGCAGCCAGTCCTCCATGATTTCGTACGGCTTCAGTTCCTTTGCCTCAATGTCCAGTTTTCCGTAGGCTGCCATGAGCGGGGTCACAAAGGCTGCCACACATCCGTCAATAAAGTCCATGGCGTCCTCCTTGTCTATCCCGTTTTCCTCCGCGATGGCAAGGATGGCCTCGTTGTCTCCTTCCTTCCTCTGCGCCGCTGCTGCCCGGTTCATTTCGTCCGCGCTGTCAAATTCTCCAAATTTATCAAACATCCCGTTTCGCCTCCTCTATGTAAATTTCTCTTACCGTACTGGCGGAGATTCCCACCAGGCAGGATATCTGCGCATAGGTCATACCCATGTTTCTGAATGTCATAATTCGGCCCGCGTATTCCTTCCTGTTTATTCTGCGGCGGCCTGGGGCTTTTACCTCTTCAGGGCAGCTGTCGCTGGAGCCTATCCCCATTTCGTTCCGCATCCGCGCCAGTTCCCGCGCCAGCTGCTTCTGTGTCATACGGTTTAACTGGATGGCCTCGCCCCATGTCATACTGGTCTCATATGTGTTTCCCCTTACTCCGTGATAAGCCATGGTGACGATGTGTCCATGCGGTTTAATGACTGACATCTTTTCCAGGATGACTTCATCGTCACCCCTCCGACGCGGCCTGTAGCAGTACAGCCTGTCCCCTTCTTTTATCCGGCGTTTAAACGCCTCAACTTCAAGCGGTTCAATGCCGCCCTTTACTTTATCGTTTCCCGGCTTTCCCCCAGTATTTACTCGGTCTGTCCGGGATTCTTCCTGGTATTTTTTCACGTTATCACCCTTTCCTAAATTCTGATTGCATCCATTGCCTGTATTCGTGGTGTTCGTCCGTAAACAGGTACCGGTGTGGGTCCAGCTCCTGAAGGATTTTTTCCCAAAGGTCCGCGTTCTTTACGTGTGTTCCCTTGGCGTTTCTCCACTCGTTTTTCTGCCACTGTCTGGCCCAGCTGTTTTGCATTGCGTTGATAATATGCTGACAGGTGGTATATATGCGCAGCTCACATGGGCAGTTCAGGCGGCCCAGGGCCTCTGCCAGGGCCGTAAGGGCGAGCTGGTTCTCCGTGGCCCGCTCCATGGCTCTCCGGCCCTCCCTGGTGGCCGGCGCCCCGTTCCTGATGCATTCCAGGAGATAAAGATATTCGCCGTCCTTCCTGGCCGGTCCATGGAAGGAGGTCTCTATGTAGATGTTCACGTCCTGCACTTTCCCTTGCTCCTTTCCGGTTCCCAGTCGCTTGGCGTTGGATTGAGCTTTACTATCACATATCGCTGATATGGGTACCCTGCCTTATCAATCCCGTTGTAAAGGCTGCCCGGCAGGATGTAATACCCTTCTCTGGGCTTCGGGTCCATCTCCCATCCCTTCTTTACCTTTACCGTTTTATATTTTGGTGGGGGTTCTATCAGATTCCGGGAGCAGGAGTACCGCTGCCTGACCGGGCAGTCCTCCTCCCGGAAGGTCTTTTCCGTCTCCTTGATTAAGTATTCGGCCAGCGTCTGATATTCCCCGCTGTCATATAGGGGGACAAACTTTGGGTTCCCTTTCCCCTTCCATATCTCCCTTACAAAGTCCGCTGTGGTTTTCTTTCCGTCGTTGATGTTGTTTAAAATGATATGGTGGTGTATCCGCTTTCCTTTGTACTCTGTTACCAGGACATACTTTAGCGGATGTCCGCGCCTCTTGTATCGGTCCCGCATCCGGTCCAGGAAATTCGCAATGCACTCCTGGGCCGCCTCCTTGGTAGGTTTGTCCCGATATGTAAGGGTCACATGCCAGTCTCCCGGCATAAAGTTCGCGTTAATCTTTCGGGCCAGCTTCCGGGCCGCCTGTCTCATGTTGGCCCCCTGTATTTCCTCCCGGGTTTTCTTTTCCCTTGGTATACTTTTTCCTCCCCGGTATTTCCTTGGGATGCATTTGATTATTTCTATCGTGGCGCCCGCCTTGTACTCTATCAGCTTATACCTGTGCATATGTCTACCCCCGCCAAGTCTAATCCCTTTTATCAAGTCATCCGGCGGAGAAAACCCGCCTTATTTCTTGACTTTTCGGCCGTCCACAGGTATAATGTATACATAGTGTTTTGGTCTGTGGAGGACCGGCTCCTGAAGCTATTGCCGTGGCTTCAGGAGCATTTTTTATTGTCAATGTTCATCCGGTTCCGGCCCTGCTTCCTCATCGCCTTCCCCTTCCATTAGATGGTCATATTCCTGTTTCCAGGCCATCGTCCTCTCCATCTCCTTTTCCAGGTCGTTATGTTCTCCGCCTGCATCTCTGTACTCGTCAAACCAGGATTTAAGGTTGTCCCAATGTTCATCCAGCTCTTCCTGATCGTCCTGGTCCTTGACTGCCATTTTGTTTATGTACTGGATAAATTCCCACTCGTATATGGCATCCTCCAATAACTCCATGTCAATCAGCCAGGCCATGAAGCTCATGTCCCAGAACGCCGAGAAGCCACATCGGCAGAACCACTGGCTTATATACATCCGTTCGTCGGAACCATTCGTCCCTTCCCCGCCCGTCAGGTCTGCAATAAAATTTTCTATCAATTTACCGACGGTCAGGTTCGCGCTTCCTGCCTTCTTGCAAAACTGCTCCATATCTTCGTCGGGCAGTTCGATTGTCAACGTCCGTTTCTTCCTCATGTATTTTTCCTCACTTCCTATTTAAATCCTCGCGCCCATGGCTTGTCCGGATAGTTCTGCACGAATCCACATCTTGAGAATCTCAACCGCCTCACCGACCTTATCTTCGATTTCCCATCCAATCCACCGGCGGAGCCATTCGGTGTCCCCGGTCTGCAGCTGGTCCAGATACTCCTCATAATACTGACGGTATGGGTCCAAATCCATCACCGCGTAAACCTGCGCTTCCTCCTCGTCCATCTTGCTCACAGCCAGTCTCGCTGCCCTGTCCGCGATTTCCTCCATCTGTACTTTTGTCATCTTCGTACCCTCCCCTCAAAGCCTCACGCCCATGGCCAACGCCATGACCACAATTGCCACTATCGTCATACCGATTGACCACACCAGCAGCAGGATAACCCATTTCCATTTCAACCCTGGCCTCCTGTTGCCTATAATCATTAGTATCCACCGCATTCCCTTTGCATTGGTAAGAGCCACTGTGTCCGGGCCAACATGATCCAGACGCCAGTCCGATTCCCCGGCCCAATACTCAAGTGGGATGATTAGCTCAATCTTTCTCTTCATTTTGTTTTCTCCTGATTATTTTTAAGGCTCGTCCCTCAGGGCCGCCTTTAGGCGGTCTGCTCCTTCTCTTTGTCAGAAAAATAAGCGGAATATATCTTTCCAACTCGGTCAAGGATTTTCTCCCTTTCCTCGGCAGTTTTCGCGATGTTGTCATCATAGATTTCCACCGTTCCATTGCCGATTTTGTATTCTGCTACTTTCATATCACCACCCCTCTCTGGTAGATTGTATGTGGTATTGGTTGTACTTCTTGCGTTGTCCTTCTCGCTTTCCGACTGGTAATCATCCCCTCACTGTGATACAATTTTCTTAACAACCCCTCCAGGTTGAAATAAACAAAAAAGGAGTGACTTTATGTCTTCATTCAATCCATTTTCAATTCCATCATCTTTGCTAAACGAAGCTACTATTAAATTTGATGTGGAGCGCGACAATTCTGTTATTTGCTCTTCCCGCGGATTCTTCTGTGGAAAAAACTACCCGAGCACTATCCAACTTGTTGAGAATGTTGATATCAAAAACGGTGATTGGCTCATTGATACTACTACAAACCAACGCTATTATGTTTTAGATGCCCACCCCATCATAGTTGGCGGCCAGCCAGTAGACTGGATGGTGAAGTACCAAACGGAACTTGAATATAAGCAACAACTAAACGTAAACAACAATTCAACTACTATCAATATTCACTCTGTCAACGGGAATTCCGCTATTGGAAGTCAAGCTAATGTCGTATTTAACATTGGTTCTAATTTATCTGACATTGAAGCTATTATTGAAAAACTTTCTCCAACAGAACAAACAGAGGCCAATGAACTCCTCACGATTTTAAAAGATACCACTGAATCTAATCATCCAATATTGGTTGAAGGCGCTTTATCCAAGTTCTCGAATCTTATCAAAAAGCATTCTGACCTTCTCATCGCTATCGGAGGATGGGCTGTACAGTTGTTGATAGGAACTAAATGACATCTTATTTTTATTAGCAACACTTTTACAGAACTCATGATTTAGATTTGTCATACATATCTGGCCTTGAAGTGCAAGTTCAAGGTCGGATATTTTTTTCTCCATAACCATCCACTTTTTCCTTGATATCCACATTTTTCTCACCTCTCTTCCTATTTGGTTTCCAATGTGACGCCTTTTAACTGACCTTCTCCTCCACACCAGCACCCAGAGCGAAACCTTTGACGATACCCAGTAATTCCTTTTTTCTACTCTCTGGTACTTTCAGGACAACCTCACGGATAAGTTCGTCTGCATCCTGTTTCTTCTCTTTGATGGATTCTTCAATGTTTTTTGTGTTCATATTCTCACCTCGCTTTCAGTATCCTATGGAACTATTATATGCGTCTTTGGATACTTTGTCAACACATTTGTATACTTTCGCGTTGACTATGACGCAAATTAATGTTATATTATTCTTATCAGAAAAGAGGTGAAATAAAAATGACCCCAAACGAACGGTTAAAAGAATTAAGAAATTTATTAGATATCAGTCAGGAACAAATGGGGAAGAAATTGGGAATCACGCGAGGCGGGTTGTGTAAAATAGAACTCGGAAACAGAAAAGTTACTGAGCAAATGGCTTTATCTATATGCAGGGAATTTCGAGTGAACTATTTTTGGCTCATGGAAGGAAAAGGTGATATCTTCGTAGGAACCCCCCAAACAGTCGTGGATGAGTTGGCGGAAGATTATGATCTGGACGACATAGATAAAAAAATTATAGAAAAGTATCTTGAATTGGATGCTGAAAAGAGAAAAATACTGAAAGACTATTTAAAGAGTATATTTACATAAAGAAAACGGGCTATTCGCCCGTTCTCTTGATAAAATATTTATGTACATAATTGAATATGCGCTTTAGGTGCTCACTGTTGTCAATCTGTTCCAGCATTGCAACTATACATCTTTTGTATTCTTCATTACTCATAATATGTACCACCCTTTCCCTATAGTCGTTATAACGACCTCTTTACTCTGTGAACGTAATGGGTGTTGAAAATCCTCGAAATATGTAGTTTTGTCCACTATGGTGGACAAAGTCCAGGATTCAGCGCTTTACCTTCACTGTAAACAGTTTTTCGGGCGGCACGCCTAATGCCAGGGAAAGGAGGCACATGGTATGCAGAGTGGGCTCCCGCTGACCATTTTCGATGAAGCTTATCTCGGATTTGCTGATTCCTGATTTTTCAGAGAGTTCCCGAAGGGTTATCTTTTTTTCCTCCCTGACCTCTTTGATATGAAAGATTATTTCAACGTCCATTTCATCACCTCGCAGATAGTATCTGCTTAAAGTGATGAAATAATTCGGAACTTACGTTCGTTTTTCATTATATCAGAACATTTGTTCCTTTTCAATATGTAGAATTAAATAGCCATTGGCTTTTTAATCATATTTTATTCATAGGAGGAAGAGTTATATGAGAAAGACAAAGTTAATCATGGTGGCCGCACTGTCATCCGTGGCAATTACTGCTTGCGGAGGAAGTGCTACTCCATCCGAAACAACGGCTGCTGTTACAGCAACTGAAACAACAGCGGCTGCAGAAACAACCGCTGCTGCCGAGGGAGAAGCTGCACCTGAAACCGAGGCCACTAAAGAGGAGGAACCAGTTGAAGATGAAAGCATTCCGACAGAATATAAGTCAGCGCTTAAAAAAGCCGGTTCTTATAGTGATATGATGCATATGTCTAAGATTGGTATTTTTAAACAGCTTACCTCTGAGTATGGCGATAAATTTTCCGAGGAGGCCGCCCAGTATGCCGTTGATAATATGACGGCTGATTGGAATGACAATGCTTTGAAAAAAGCTCAGGACTATAGCGAAACAATGCACATGTCCAAACAGGGAGTATACGATCAGCTTACGTCTGAATATGGTGAGCAGTTCACTCCTGAAGAAGCACAGTATGCCATTGACAATGTCACCGCTGATTGGAAAGCAAATGCGCTGGCAAAGGCAAAAGATTATCAGGATACTATGAGTATGTCCCCAGAAGCAATCAGGGACCAGCTTTCTTCTGAATTTGGTGAGAAGTTCACACAGGAAGAGGCTGCTTATGCTATCGAGAACCTTGATTAAACAGCCTTAACGGCAACATGTAAGCAACAACAAAAGCCGTGCAGTGCCTCAGCACAGAACGGCTTTCACGTAGATTCTCTCTTGCCGGACGCTCCGGAAGATATAATCTGTCTCGCAAACTAATTATATCATTTCTGGTACGTCCTTGGCAAGGGGCGTATTTTTGTACCTTTTATTTCATACCATATTTAAGGAGATGATATTATGTTGGACCCGAATGGGATTTATTTTGCTTATCTTAGAAAGTCGCGTGAGGATCGTGAGGCTGAGCTCCACGGTTATGGCGAGACACTAAAGAGACACCAACGAATGCTGGAGGATCTGGCTAAATACCACAAAATAAAAATTGCTAAATTTTATTCCGAAGTTGTATCTGGTGAAACAATCGCATCCAGACCACAAATGCTGGCTATGCTGGATGATATTGAATCATTGTCCCCAGACGGAGTCCTGGTAGTTGAGATAGAGCGCCTTGCTCGAGGAGATACAAGAGACCAAGGACTTGTTTTAGAGACTTTTAAGTACTCAGGAACAAGAATTATAACCCCCATGAAAATTTATGACCCCACGGACGAGCGCGACGAGGAATATGCCGAGTTTGGTTTATTCATGAGCCGCAGAGAATATAAAACCATTAATCGAAGATTGAGAGATGGCAAGATTGCCTCCTTCAACGAGGGAAAATGGACTGGAAATAAAGCCCCTTTTGGATATGAAAGGGTAAAGCTTGCTGGCGAGAAAGGGTTTACCCTTAAAATCGTACCAGAGGATGCTGATGTGGTGCGGTTGATATTCCAGTTGTTCATTTATGGCTCTAATGCGTCAAACAACATCCCCGTGGGCACATCTAAGATATGTCGGATTTTAGATAACCTCCATATCAGCCCGCCTATCGGTGAGACTTGGCAGCCATGTACGATACGACAAATATTGTCGAATCCTACCTATATCGGTAAAGTTCACATGGGGCGCAGGAGTACCCAAAAGAAAACTTTAAATGGTGTAGTCAAGATTTCCCGTCCAATAAATAAGAATGCAAAAATAGCCGATGGGTTGCATCCTGCGATAATTGATGATGCACTTTTTCTTAAAGCGCAGGAGAAGAGAAAAGCGAACTATCAAAAACCTTTCTTTGAGGGTATCAAAAATCCATTGGCCGGCTTGATATACTGTTCTGTATGTGGCAAATCCATGTATCGCCGCCCGGCTGGAAAACGTTGCAAAGAAGATATGATTCAATGCACTACGCACGGATGTCCTACTTCCGCATCCTATTATCATTACATTGAGGAAAAACTATTGGTATCGCTTAATAAATGGTTGGAGGATTATAGAATACAGGTAAAAGATATTTCTCCTGAAAGTTATGCGCAGCAGCTTAATTTGCTTCAGTCACAACTAAATGCTGCGCAGAACGAGTCTGAAACCTCTAAAAAACAGCTTTCAAAAGCCATGGACTTGTTAGAGAAAGATATATACTCTGTGGAAATGTTTCAGCAGCGTGCATCGGAACTGAATGAGAAGATAGCTCTGTCCAGTAGAAGTATTTCTGATTTGTCAGTCAAAATAGATTCTATTCGCACAAAAGCAGTGCAAAAAGAAGAAGTCATTGCCCGCTGGGAGAGAATCCTCTCTTTGTATCCGCAAGTAGATGACCCCGCGGTGAAAAATGCGCTAATGAAGGAGCTCCTAACACGTATTGAATACTCAAAGCCTCATAAGGGAAACCGTCAGAACGGCGGTATGGACCAGTTTACGCTTAAATTGTTTCCACGTCTTTAATTTTTCCCTTTACGTATAGAGATTGTGTACGCATTCCTCCGTACCAATGTCGGTCAGGGTTCCCTTGCACTCTTTATATGGCATGGCGTAGCGCTGGGAAAGATAACGCATGGAGGCACCCATTTCGCCGTCCGGCCCACCGGATGTCAATAACATATGATTAGATTAAGCCCCTGGAATCATGGTTCCGGAGGCTTTTCTGGTTTTATTATAGCATGGATGGAAGGCAATGTCAGTATGTTTTTGGAAATCTATTTGAACCAGGCCCTATGGATGCCGGTCTGCACCAAAAGAATCATTCCCCATTTATTTTCCCGCATTTTATGATACCTTTTGTAACTTTTTGTTGTCCCCCTTCCCTTGATAGTCCTCCTCCTAATAGTTACTTTTATAATGTAATAAGTTTTAGGAGGGCTAACATGAAATACGAAAGAGAAACCAGTAACCTGCTTCGACGGCTTGGCGTCAATAATTCCTACATAGGATTTCGCTATACTATCTATGGTGTAATCCGCTCAGTTCATGAACCGGACCTGCTTTCCTATATATCAAAAGGATTATACGTAGAAATTGCGGTTCGGTATAAAACATCTGTGGGATGTGTAGAACGCAATATACGCACCATCATTAATACTATTTGGCTCCATGGAGACCGGAATCTTTTAA
>ENA-ORSX01000371-ORSX01000371.1-human-gut-metagenome-genome-assembly--contig:-NODE-371-length-50523-cov-7.804827_pt1 | contig 50523 bp, 52 predicted proteins | sample MGYA00241904_ERZ509172 | MGnify/ENA primary metagenome ERZ509172 (study PRJEB26280, sample SAMEA2338795) | human gut metagenome | biome: human gut; feature: human-associated habitat; material: faeces... | reverse complement strand
AGAGCGAATAAATGTCAAAAGGCGTGCGGTAGATTTGGCGCTTTTTGACAAACGGGACTGCCGCTCGAAACATTCCTGGAAACACCGATTGCCGATTTGTTCTGAGAAAATTGGTGCAAGACGAGGAAGCCCAATGACCGACAATGCGCAACATGCAGACCTCAAACGTATGTGGAGCGGATGGATTTCGCTCGTGCTGTTTGTTCTGCTGATTCCACTGAGCAATTGGGTGATAGTGAACCTTGGTGTCGTCTGCCCGCCCGGCGAACCTTGTCTTGTGCCGGTTCTGCCTGGTCTGTGGGCACCTTCGACCGTGTTGTTGGCCGGTTTCAGTTTGGTGCTTCGCGATGTCGTGCATCATTGTCTGGGCTGGCGCTGGGCGTTGGCTTCCATCTTTTTCGGAGCGGTGCTCTCGGGTTTTATTTCCGAGCCTTCGCTCGTGGTTGCATCGGTGAGCGCTTTCCTTTTTGCGGAATTGGCTGACTTTGCGGTGTACGCACCGATGAAAAAGCGTTATCCGGCCATGGCAGTCATCGTTTCCGGTCTGGTCGGTTCCGCCGTGGACTCTGCTATTTTCCTGTCACTTGCCTTTGGTTCAGTCCAATATTTGTTTGGGCAGGTGCTCGGCAAGTTCTGGATCAATCTGCTGGCGGGCGTGGCGATTGCCGTGTGGCGGCGCCGCAAACAGAGCGTTATTGCGGTTCAGGCTTGAGTCGGTTGATTTGAAAGGGAAAATTAACGTTTCTCTGAGAGGTTGTCTTTGCTACAATCTCGCACCACTTTCAAAAAAAACTTCTGCGCCGGATTGTTCTGCCGGTGGCGGTCACAAGGAAACCATATGTCCCATATCGGTGAGCTGGGCGACATCAAGCGCCCGTTGAGCGGCTGGCTCTCGCTCGTATTGTTTGTTCTGATGATCCCCTTGACGAACTGGGTGATCATGAACGTCGGTCTCGTTTGCCCGGCCGACGGCCCCTGTCTGATTCCCGTTTGGCCCGGTTTATGGGCGCCTTCCGGCGTGCTGCTTGCCGGGTTCAGTCTGGTGCTGCGCGACGTTGTGCATCATTGCCTGGGCTGGCGCTGGGCGCTGATTTCGATTTTTGCCGGTGCCGCGCTCTCCGGGCTCATTTCCGAACCCGCTTTGGTCATTGCTTCGGTCTGTGCCTTCTTGTTTGCGGAGCTCGCTGACTTTGCCGTTTATGCTCCCATGAAGAAGCGCTATCCGGCCATGGCCGTGATTGCCTCGGGGCTGGCCGGTTCCGTGGTTGACTCCGCGATTTTCCTGTCTCTGGCTTTCGGCTCCATTGAGTTTTTGGCCGGACAGGTGCTCGGCAAGTTCTGGATGAGTCTGATTGCCGGCGCCTTGATCGTAGCCTGGAGACGACTCAAGACGCATACGGTCCACGAACACCTGCAGATCCAGTAACTCGGACGCATTCTCAAGAAAAGCGGCGGTTAAGACAGTTCGGGCACAATTGCTCGAACTTGATCCAACCGCCTTTTTTGTATCCGATGATCGCGCAAAACAACACACCCAAGACCGCTGTTCTCATCTGCAACACCGGTTCGCCTGCCGCTCCGACCAAAGAAGCAGTGGCGAAGTATCTTGCGGAATTCCTCGGTGATCGGCGTGTGGTGGAAATGAATCCGCTCATTTGGCAGCCGATTCTGCGCGGCATCATTATTCCCCGTCGCGCGCAGGCTTCTGCCGATCGCTACAAGACGGTGTGGACGCAAAAAGGGTCTCCTTTGGTGGCGGTGACCTCCGACACGGCGCAAGGCCTGCAGAAGGCGCTGGGCGACGAATTCATCGTGTCCTGGGCGATGTGTTACGGCGTGCAGCGAATCGATGAAGAACTCCGTCGGATTGCTGAACAAAAACCCGAGCGCATCGTTGTTCTGCCGCTATATGCGCAGTACGCCACACAGACGACGGAGGCAGTGTTCGATGCGGTGCGACGCGTGCAAAAGAAGGTTCGCGATTTGCCTTGCATTGTTACGATTTCTCATTACTTCGATGAAGACGCCTACATTGAGGCGCTTGCCGCTCGCGTGCGCGCGCACTGGGAAAAAGTGGGTGATCTCGGAGACGAGGGCAAGCTCATGATGAGCTTTCACAGTATTCCGGCGGTTTCGAGCGAACGCGGCGATCCGTACGAAGCACAGTGCAAGCAGACGGCGGAAAAGCTGCGCCTTGCGTTGGGTTTGAAAAAAGATCAGGTTGTCCAGGTATTCCAGAGCAAATTTGGGAAAGCGAAGTGGTTGGAGCCTTTTGCCGTTGATACGGCCCCCGAACTGGGCCGACAGGGCTTGAAGCGCCTTGATGTGATTTGCCCGGGATTTGCCGCGGATTGCCTGGAGACGCTTGAAGAAATCGCCACGGAACTGCGCTCTTTTTATGAGCAGGCGGGCGGCAGCGGGTTTCACTATATCCCTTGCCTGAACGCGCAGGACGATGCGGTGGCCCTTTACGCCGAGATCGTTCGCAAGGCTCTGTCGAAGGCCTGAAAATCCGCTTCAGCTGAACTTTTTGCCTGCGACGGCTTGAAAAGAGCAAACCCAATCCCCATATAAAAGCCATCTTTCAAGCATCCCTTTTGCAAGAACATCTTTATGGCTCAAGAAGACACCAAGCAGGAACAGGTTAATCCTGCCGACGAATTGAAGAAAGCAGCCGAAGCTGCGGAGCAGGCGCAGGGTTCTGAACTGCCTCCGGAACTCGGCATCGAACCCGAAGGCGAGCAGGCTTCGCTCGAAGAGCAGCTTGCCGCGGCAACGGCCAAAGCGGCTGAGAATTTTGATCTATACGTGCGTGCGGTTGCCGAAATGGAAAACGTGCGCCGCCGTGCCGCCGAAGACGTTTCCAAGGCGCAGAAGTTCAGCATCGAGAAGTTTGCCAAGAACCTGCTTCCGGTGATGGATTCGCTTGAAAAGGCGATCGAAATGACCGCCGAAATCGAAGGCCCGATGCGGGAGGGCATTCTCGCGACGCACCGTCAGCTCGTGCATGCGCTTGAAATGAGCGGCATGACCGTCATCGATCCGAAGGACGCCAAGTTTGATCCCAACACGCAGCAGGCCATTGCCATGGTGCCTGCCGTCGAAGGCAAGAGCGCGGGTGACGTTGCTCAGGTCTTTCAGCACGGCTGGAAGATTCACGAACGTGTGCTTCGTCCGGCTATGGTGAGCGTGGTTCAAGGCTAGAAACTTCATCGACACAAAATTTTTCAGACGCCCCGTTGAATTTTCTCGGGGCGTCCCCATATAGGGGGTATGGCGCGGCAGGCGGCGCTGAAAAAGAGCTTCCTGCGGTACGCGTAAGAGTTTCAGATCACGGTCGAAAACCTTCTCCCGTCGGTGGATGCGGAAAAGGTACGGCCCAACAGAGAATCAAGAGGAAAAAGAACAATGTCTAAGATCATCGGTATTGACCTTGGCACCACCAACTCGGCTGTGGCCATCATGGAAGGCGACAAGGTTCGTGTGATCGAAAATTCCGAAGGCGCTCGTACGACGCCTTCCATCGTTGCCTACATGGAAAACGGCGAGATTCTTGTCGGCGCAACCGCCAAGCGTCAGGCCGTGACCAACCCGAAGAACACGCTGTTTGCCGTCAAGCGCTTGATCGGCCGTCGCTACGAAGACGCCGAAGTGCAGAAGGACGTGCAGCGTGCTCCGTTTAAGATCATTCGCGCCGACAACGGCGACGCCTGGGTGCAGGTGATGGGCGACAAGAAGCTTGCTCCGCAGCAGGTTTCCGCCGAAGTGCTCCGCAAGATGAAGAAGACCGCCGAAGACTACCTCGGCGAACCCGTGACCGAAGCCGTGATCACGGTTCCGGCTTACTTCAACGATAGCCAGCGTCAGGCCACGAAGGATGCCGGCCGCATCGCAGGTCTCGAAGTCAAGCGCATCATCAACGAACCGACGGCCGCAGCTCTGGCTTTCGGTCTTGACAAGATGGGCAACGAAGACCGCAAGATCTGCGTCTACGACTTGGGCGGCGGCACGTTCGATATCTCCGTGATCGACATCGCCAACATCGACGGCGACAAGCAGTTTGAAGTGCTCTCCACCAACGGTGACACGTTCCTCGGCGGCGAAGACTTCGACCGTCGCTTGGTCGAATACCTGATTGCCGAATTCAAGAAGGACAACGGCATTGACCTCGGCGGCGACGTGCTTGCCCTGCAGCGCCTGAAGGACGCCGCTGAAAAGGCCAAGATTGAGCTGTCGAGCCGTCAGGAAACCGAAGTGAACCTGCCCTACATTTCGGCTGACCAGACCGGTCCGAAGCATATGAACATCACGATCACGCGCGCTAAGTTCGAAAGCATGGTCGAAGACCTCGTGCAGCGCACGATCGAACCCTGCCGCAAGGCTTTGAAGGACGCCGGCCTGTCGACTTCCGAAATCACCGACGTGATCCTGGTGGGCGGCCAGAGCCGTATGCCGCGCGTTCAGGAAGTGGTGCGCGAATTCTTCGGCAAGGAGCCCCGCAAGGACGTCAACCCGGACGAAGCCGTGGCTATTGGTGCCGCTATTCAGGGTCAGGTGCTCTCGGGCGGCCGCAAGGACGTGCTGCTTCTCGACGTCACCCCGCTGACGCTGGGCATTGAAACCCTGGGCGGCGTGATGACTGCGATGATCAAGCGCAACACCACGATTCCGACCAAGCACTCGCAGGTGTTCTCGACGGCTGAAGACAACCAGCCTGCCGTGACCATCAAGGTCTATCAGGGTGAACACGAGATGGCGGCTTCCAACAAGCTGCTCGGCGAGTTCAATCTCGAGGGCATTCCGCCGTCTCCGCGCGGCCTGCCGCAGATTGAAGTGACGTTTGACATCGACGCCAACGGCATTCTGCACGTGACCGCAAAGGACAAGGCCACCGGCAAGGAAAACAAGATCACGATCAAGGCAAGCTCCGGTTTGTCCGAAGAAGAGATCAAGAGCATGGTTGCCGCTGCCGAAGCCAACAAGGAAGAGGATCACCGCCGCTTCGAACTGGCTCAGGCCCGCAACATGGCCGACGCTTCGATCGCTCAGGTTCAGAAGACCTTGAAGGATCTCGGCGACAAGGTTGAAAGCGCCGATCGCGCCGCTTGCGAAAACGCCATCAAGGATGTGGAAGAACGCATCAAGGGCGAAGACAAGGCTGCAATCGAAAAGAGCGTCGAAGCGCTGATGGCTGCCGCCCAGAAGATCGGTGAAAAGCTCAACCAGCAGGCTGCTCAGGCTCAGCAGGCTCAGGCAGGCGCCCAGCAGCAGGCGGGCGGTGCCGGTCAGCAGCAGGCCAACAAGGGCAACGACGACGTGGTCGATGCCGACTACACCGAAGTCAAGCACTAATTTGACTTCAAAGCAAAACCCGAGCCCGGCGCGGCGTCCGAGCGAAAAGGACGCCGAGTCGGCCGTATAAGACACGGGGCCGGGCCGCCGATTTGGCGATTCGGCCCTTGCCATGTTTTTTCGTAACGATTGACACACTATGGCTGACCAGGATTATTACGAGGTACTGGGAGTCTCGCGCGATGCAAGCGACGACGAGATCAAAAAGGCGTATCGACGCCTGGCGATGAAGTACCATCCCGATCGCAACAACGGCGACAAAGCGGCTGAGGAAAAGTTCAAGCAGGTGGGCGAGGCCTACTCAATTCTGAGCGATCCCCAGAAACGCGCGGCCTACGACCGCTACGGCAAGGCCGGCGTCGATCCGAGCGCAGCCGGTGCGGGCGGATTCGGCGGTTTCGGCGGCTTCGGCCAGGGCCAGGGTGGTTTCGGCGACTTCAGTGACATCTTCTCGGAAATCTTCGGGGGCGGTGCCGGCGGCGGTCGTCGCGGCGGACCTAAGGTGTTTCGCGGTGCCGACGTGAGCTATTCGCTCGAAATCACGCTTGAGCAGGCGGTGGCGGGTGCCAAGACCGACATCCGCGTGCCGGTTTGGGAAGAGTGCGAAACCTGTCACGGCTCCGGCTGCAAGTCGGGTACGTCGAAGAAGACCTGTCCGCATTGCGGCGGCAGCGGCATGATCAACATCAACCGCGGATTCCTGCAGGTGCAGCAGACCTGCCCGTACTGCCACGGAACGGGTGAAATCATTTCCGATCCGTGTCCGGACTGCCAGGGACGCGGCCGCAACCGTAAGACCAAGACGCTGGAAATCAATATTCCGGCGGGCATCAATGACGGTCAGCGCATTCGCATCCAGGGTAAGGGCGAGCCCGGCCCCAACGGCGGTCCTTGCGGAGACCTCTTTGTGCAGGTGTTCATCAAGCAGCACGAAATCTTCCAGCGCGACGGCGACGATCTGCACGCCGATTTGCCGCTGAGTTTTGCCATCGCTGCATTGGGCGGCGAAGTGAGTGTGCCGACGATGGGTACCGAAGCGCGCATCACGATTCCGGAAGGCACGCAAACGGGTAAGATCTTCCGCCTGCGCGGCAAGGGCGTGCCGCATTTGCACGGCGGCGGCAATGGGGACCTGTACGTGCACGCCTTTGTCGAGACGCCGGTCAATCTCACGAGCAAGCAAAAGAAGATGCTCAAGGAGTTTGACGAATCGATCAAGGAAGGCGGCACGAAGCATTCGCCTCAGAGCACGAGCTTTTTGGACAAGATGAAGAAATTCTTCTCTTAACGGACACGGCTGCAGCGATTTTTCGCTACAGTGGAGTCAGATAAAACCCCTAATACACAACAAGGAGATATTCCGATGACCAATAAGTTTGCAGGCACCCAGACCGAAAAGAACCTCTGGGCTGCGTTTGCCGGTGAGTCTCAGGCTCGCAACAAGTACGACTATTTTGCCGGCGTTGCCCGCAAGGAAGGCTATCAGCAGATCGCCGAGCTTTTTGACGAAACGGCTGCCAACGAACGCCAGCACGCCAAGATCTGGTTCAAGCACCTGCAGGGCATCGGCAACACGGCCGAAAATCTGAAGGCTGCCGCCAGCGGTGAAAACTACGAATGGACGGACATGTACGAAGGTTTTGCAAAGACGGCCGAGGCCGAAGGCTTTGCAGAACTCGCCGCGCAGTTCCGTGCTGTGGGCGCCATCGAAAAGGCTCACGAAGAACGCTTCCTGAAGCTGCTCAACAACGTTGAAATGAAGCAGGTCTTCGAAAAGAGCGAAGAAGTGATGTGGCAGTGCCGCGAATGCGGTCACCTTGTGATCGGCAAGAAGGCGCCTGAAATTTGCCCGGTTTGCGCACACCCGCAGAGCTTCCAGCAGATCCGCGCTGAAAATTATTGATTGATGTCTGAGTCGCTCTGATGCGGCTCTCGGCAATCTTGGGCCTCCGGCCGCAATAGTGCAGGTTGCAGCATTTGCGGAACGGAGGCCTTTTTATAACGCTTGATGACCTGCAGATATAAGTGTCCTTTTGGAAATCTGCTTGGATTCAGAGGATTGCTTTATGATGAGCCCACAAGCGTTATCAAAAGCAATTTGGTGGTGGCATGCTACAAACGGCAGTGTTTAGAAACTTTACGTGTATTCCTAATGGAACTTGGAAGTTTTCCAGCGGCATCAATGTGATCATTGGCGAGAATGGACTTGGAAAATCCCATGTACTCAAGGCGGTGTACTCTATGCTTAGAGTGCAAGCAGAGCTACCGAAAGGGTCTAAGACTGATTTGGAAAAAGCGTATGCAAACAAGCTAGTTGCTGTCTTTCGACCGGAAAGATTAGGGCGCCTTGTGAAGCGCAAGCAGGGACGAGAACGATGCGAGATTAACCTTCACTTTGATAATGATAGGTTAAGCACTGGAATTGCATTTGCGACAAACGCTCAAACGCAGGTGGAATTAACGCAAGCAGCAGATCAGGCGTTAGCTCAATCTCCAGCCTTTTTCCCAACTAGAGAACTGGTGACATTGTGTCCTTGGTTTTTCCCATTGTACGAAACATATCACCTGGAGTTTGAAGAAACATGGCGTGATACGGTGGCGTTGCTCTCCAATCCGACTCTGAAGGGGCTCAAAGAAAAGCAGGTTCAGGAAATCATGAAGCCGTTGGAGGCAGCGATGGGCGGCAAAGTGGTGCTTGATTCTCAGACCGGACGTCTCTATTTACAAATTCCAGGCGAAGGCAAGGTTGAAATGCCGCTTATTGCCGAAGGCCTGAGAAAGATTGCGATGTTGGCTCGATTGGTAAGTACGGGGGTGCTCCTCAGACAAGGTTTTCTTTTTTGGGATGAACCGGAAACAAACCTCAACCCCAAACTGATCAAAACGATTGCTGAAAGCATTGTGAGAGTAGCGAAATCCGGTGTTCAGGTTTTCATTGCGACACATTCTCTGTTTTTGCTTCGAGAGTTGCACATGCTTCTCAATGAAAAGTCTTATTCGGAGATCGGACAGCGGTGGTTTGCCTTGGCTGAAACGAATGATGTGGTTCGTTTGGAGCAGAGTGACACAATTGACGATATCCAGACAGTGGTGGCTTTGGACGAAGAACTGAATCAGTCCGACAGATACGTGCAACAGGTTAACGGCGGCAAATGACAAAATGTATTCAGGAGGGCAATCTGGTATTTGAATTCCCGACTCCAGATGTGCTCAAGTATGACCAAAGTAACTTTTACCGCAAACATTTCATAAACGAGTGTTCAAAGGACAATGCCGCGGTTGATTTTTTGTATTGTCGGAACAAGATATCCTGGTTAGTCGAGGTCAAAGACTATCGGTACTATCCAAGGGAAAATCCGTCGGATCTTGCGGAAGACGTTGCCCGAAAAGTGCGAGATACTTTGGCCGGAGTGGCAGCGGCTCGACTGGCTGTGACTGATACGGCAACCCAGGCGATGGCCGAGCGCTTCTTAAAGGGAAATCACTATCGTGTGGTTTTACATCTGGAGCAGACGAAGCACCCATCCAAGTTGAATCCAATGCTGTATAAGCCGGCGGATCTGTTAGACAAGCTAAAACGATTGGTCAGAGCTGTGGATGTGCATCCGAAGGTTGTGGACATGACCAATTGCGGGAAGCATTGCCCGTGGTTAGTGCGGTGAGCGACAAATCCTGACTACGCCGAATATTAATCGAACAAGCTCAGCAGATAGGGCAGCAGGAACGGAGCGGCAAACGCAGTGAAAAGACCTGTCAGCCCCATTGCCAGACCGGAGAATGCGCCTGTGTCGCGATTCATCTGAAAAGCTGTGGCGGTGCCGACGCCATGAGCGGCTAAGCCGATAGAAAAGCCGCGCACGGCATCGTCCTTTTCCCTCAAAAGTCCCAACAAGCCTCGCGCCATCAACGAACCCACAACACCCGTGATCACCACCAGGGCTGCTGTCAGAGCCGGAATACCGCCCAAGTGTTCGCTCACTGCCATGGCAATCGGGACGGTGACGCTCTTGGGAGCAAGGGAAATCATCGTCTCGGGAGAGGCGCCGAGGACACCGGCAATCAGAACGGCGGAAACGATGGCGACCGTACCGCCTGCAATAAGACCGCAGGTGAGCGCCACCCACATTTTGGCCAAACGCAGACGTTGCTCATAGAGCGGAACGGCCAAGGCAACGGTGGCCGGCCCCAGCAGAAAGTTGATGTGTTGGCCGCCGTTGAGATAGGTCTTGTAGTCGGTACCGGTGAGTTCCAATGTCACCACGAGAAGAACGATGGCAACGAGAAGCGGCGTGCAGATGGTTTTGTAGCCGCTTTTCTTGTATACCCACATGCCCAAGGCGTAAGCCAGAAGCGTCGCGCAAAGCCACAGTGCGGGATCGGCAAGAAGCTTCTCGGCTGTGAGAGTCAATTGAGAAAGAATCGAATCAAGCACGACGCTTCTCCTTTTTGCTCGAGCCTTGCAGAAGTCGAGCCACCCATCGCGTTACCAGGACGGTCGTGGCCATGGCGAGGATGGACGAACCGATGATGGAAGCCGCAATCGGCAGCCATTCGGCTTGAAGGCGGTCAAAGTGCTCGATGATGCCGACGCCGGCGGGCACAAAGAGGAGGGCAAAGTGAGCAAGCAAAACATTGACGACGGGCAGCGTCTTTTCCAGAAGGCCGTTGACGGTCATCAAGGCGAAAAGAAAAAGCACCATGCCCATCACGGGCCCGGGAACGGGCAGTCCGAAGAGCGTCACAAGTAAAAGCCCTGCCAGCTGAAAAGACAGCAGCAGGGCAATTGTCAGAATCATTTGGTATCAGTCCTGCAAACCGAGAAAGTTCGCAATACTAATCCGTTTCTTTCATGTCGCGCAGGTTGCGGCGAAGAATTTTTCCGACGGCAGTCTTCGGAAGAGCCTTCACGAAGACAATCGTGCGCGGGCACTTGTAGCCGGTGAGGCGCGCGCGGCAGTATTTGACGACGTCGTCGCGGGTGAGCGCCGGATCCTTCTTGACGATCACGGCCTTGACCATTTCGCCCACGCGCGGATTGTTGACGCCCACGACGCCGCATTCGAGCACGCCGGGCATGGAGGCGATCACGCTTTCGATTTCATTGGGATAGACGTTAAGGCCGTTCACAATAATCAGGTCCTTCTTGCGGTCCGTGATCGTGATCGTGCCGCGTTCATCCATAAAGCCCACGTCGCCGGTTCTGAGCCAGCCGTCGATGAGGACGTTGGCGGTCTCTTCGGGCTTTTCCCAGTAGCCTGCCATCACCTGCGGGCCCTTGACGCAGATTTCGCCCGTGTGTTCGGCGACCTTTTCCGGGTCAGAACACACGCCGAGATCGACGAACTGTTCGCCGCGAATGGAAACGAGCGTGGAGGGCAGGGGGTAGCCCACCGAGCCGTCCCAGGGAGCGTCGGGCAGGTTGCCGCACACGCCGGGACTGGTTTCCGTGAGGCCGTAGGCTTCAAGGATGTGGCAGCCGGTGGCGTTGTACCACTTCTCGGCAACAGTACGTTGCACTTGAGCGCCGCCGCCCACGGTCATTTTGAGGCGCGTGAACTTGTGGTTCTTGAATTCCTTGTTGTTGACAAGCGCATTAAAGAGCGTGTTGACGCCGGGGATGATCGAGAAGTCCCACTTCTTGATGAGTTCCACCAGGCCCGGAATGTCGCGCGGATTGGGCACCATCACCTGGGTGGCGGCAAACTTCGAGAAGCACAGCGTCGCGGTGAAACTGAAGATGTGATAGAGCGGCAAAGCGGTCATGGCCACTTCTTTGCCCATTTCAAAGGTCTGACTGATCCAGGTGCCGGTCTGCTCGACGTTGGCAAGCACGTTGCGGTGCGTGAGCATGGCGCCTTTGGCCACGCCTGTGGTGCCGCCGGTGTATTGCAACAACGCAACATCGGTGTTTTTGAGTTCGAACGGCTTAAAGCCCTTGGAATGACCGATCGAAATCGCCTTGCGGAAATTGACGTGACCGGGAAGGTTGAATTCCGGCACCATCTTCTTGACGTAACGCACGACAAAATCGGCGGCGGTGCGCTTGAGCCAGGGCAACATGTCGCCAACCTTGGTGGTCACGATGTGTTTGACGGGCGTTTCCGAGAGCGTGTTTTGCAGCGTCTTGGCGAAGTTTTCGATGATGACGATGGCCTTGGCGCCGCTGTCGGCAAGTTGGTGCCCGAGTTCGTGCGAGGTGTAGAGCGGATTGACGTTGACGGCAATCATGCCCGCGCGCAGGATGCCCAACAGCGTGATGATGTACTGTTGCAGGTTGGGCATCATGATGGCGACGCGATCGCCCGGTTTCATGCCGGGAAGCGACTGCAGGTAGCCCGCAAAGTCCTTCGAGAGATCGCAGATTTCCCGGTATGTGAGCACTTTGTCCATGCAGATGAAGGCGGGGTGATCGCCGTAGGTTTCGGCAACCGTGTCGAAAAGTGCCGGAATGGAGGCGAAACGATCGGGGTTGATTTCGGCCGGAAAGCCTTCGGGATAGTGCTTGAGCCAGGGAAGAGAAGTCTCGGACATGGATGAGTGATCCTTCGTTTTCACGTTGCGTCGCGGCATGACGCTGCAACGGCAACGCCTAAATTTTTCTGTGTCAATCGGTTGGCGGCACTCCGACTGTTGCAATCAAAGCGCCGCGTCAAACGGTCAGCGTCGGGGCGAACGGCGAGCCTGCAGTTTGTCAAGCTGCAGGCAGTGGCGCGCGTAGGCTCTGACATCGTTGTAGTCGGTGTAGTCGATTGCGACGCTCGAATCCGTGGGACCGTCGGTGATCTTCATGATGATGCGGATCATCATGCGCTCGAAGAAGTTCCAGTTCGGGTAGTCCACCTTGCCGGCAAAGCACTTCAGGTCGCGGGGCTTCCAGGCGCTGCGCTTGACGAACTTCTGCAGGTAACGGTTGCCTTCGGGCGTTGCCTTTTCAGGCGAACGGGCGACGACCGTCACGTTGAAGAAGCTGTTGGGACGCGACTCGATTTCGTTTTTGTACATCGAGCAGAATTCCCAGACGATCTTGTTGTAGACGCCGTACACGATGGGAGAGCCCACGATCACGATGTCGTATTTCGCCCAATCCACACCCTCGCGGACGCCCTCCATCATGTCCACCATGTCGCACCCATGCCCCTCGGCAACGATCGTTTCCATGATGGTGCGTGCGATGCGGGCCGTATGACCGGCGTGACTGTAGTAAGCGACGAGAACGTGATGAGACATTGCGATTCCAACTGAGTCTGCGGGAAAGGCGAGTCAAACCGACTCAACCTTCTAATTTAATTTGAATCCCCGGCAAAAGGGATAGGGTGAAAAATCGGTACAAACCCGATTGATACGCCCGAATTTTAACGGCCGCACGCACAAAATTGGACAAAATCCGCGGCAGACGGCCTTATACGGCAATTTTCGCCGATTGAGGTTGTCTGAAGCTGAAAACCAAGAAAGTGTGTGTTGGGTGATGAAAAAATTCTCAGCAGGATTGTTTACAGGCGACGGCGTATAAAATTCCCGCAAAAAATCTTGGAAAAACAGCGGTTCGCCGACTAAAATGGCGCCTTCGCTGCGTGGTTGCCCAAAAAGGCCGGAGAGAATTTTCGGCGTCAACATTGCAACCGCCCTCAAACAACAACCAAACCGCAGTGCGGCACCTCATTTTTTAGCGTTTCGCCGCGCGCTACAGGATTTATGGCAAAAGAAGATCTAATTGAAATGTCGGGCCAGGTGCTCGAAGTGCTCCCCGACGCCCGTTATCGCGTCAAGCTTGAAAACGGTCACGAGCTCATCGCCTACACCAACGGCAAGATGCGCAAGCACCACATCCGAATTCTCGCCGGCGACAAGGTTTCGCTCGAGCTCTCTCCTTATGACCTCACCAAGGGCCGCATCACCTTCCGCCACATCGAAGGTCGTCCCTCTGCGGCTCCGGCTGCCGGCAGCCAGACGCGTCGCCGTTAATTCTTTCTGCCGACGGTCATGCAGCACTTTGTTCTGACGTACCGTTACGTTGATGACTATATGGCTCGGCGCGATGCTTTTCGTGCCGAGCATCTCGCGCGCCTGCAAAAAGCAGTAGACGACGGCCTTGTTCTGGCGGCAGGCGTTTTGCCCGAGAGTCTCTCGGCTCTGATCGTGTGCCGTGCGAACTCGGCCGATGAGTTGCGCGCGTTTGCCAAAGACGATCCCTACTATCACGCCGGGTTGATCACTTCTTTTGAAGTTGAGCCCTGGACGGTGGCCGTGGGGGTGCCGCAGATCCTCAAAGCGCAATGACCGAAGACGAGGACGGTGCTTTCGCATTGCCGCCGGCCGTCGGCGTCTCTTGCATTCTGCGCCGCATCAAGGGCGGGCTCAATCGTCTGGGGCTGATTCGTATCGAAGGCGAAATCCATTCGATCAAGCCCTATCCGTCCGGACACGTCTATCTCGATCTCAAGGACAACGAGGACGACGCGATTTTGCACTGCGTGGTCTGGCGTCGCAACGCCTATCGACTGAAACGACTGCCCGAGCAGGGCGAAGCTGTGGTGCTCACCGGTACGCTCGACGTCTTTGAGGTGCGCGGACAGTTGCAATTCAACGTCGTTGCCGTACAGGCCGCCGGCGACGGCGCTCTGTTTGCCAAATTCGAGGCTCTCAAGCGAAAGCTTCTGGCCGAAGGCCTTTTTGACGCAACGCTTAAAAAGGAACTGCCGCGCTATCCGCAGTCCGTGGGGGTGATCACAAGCACCGAAACGGCCGCGCTTCAGGACGTTATGAAGACGCGTGCGAGCTTGGCTCCGTGGGTGCCCTTCGTGGTTTATCACGCAGGCGTTCAAGGTGAAGTTTCGGAAGGCGAAATCCTTGCTGCGCTCAAAAAAGCTCGCGAAAGAAACGAAGTTGACGTTTTGCTTCTTGTACGCGGGGGCGGCTCTTTGGCGGACCTCTGGAGCTTTAACTCCGAAGCACTGGCCCGAGAACTGCGGGCAATGCCGATGCCGGTTGTGACGGGCATCGGGCACGAAACCGATTTTACGATTGCCGATATGGCTGCCGACGTGAGAGCGCCGACGCCGACCGCCGCCTGTTCTCTTGTGTTGCAGCACTGGTCGACGGCGCCTCAGTGGCTTTCGACACTCGAAACGCGTCTGGCGACAGTGATGCAGGCGAACCTGCGCCTGAGTCGATCGCAGTTGACTCAAGCCGTTCGTTTGCAGTCGGCCATGCAAAACGTTGTGCTGAGGCTGAGGGCCAGGGTGCCTGCTCAGCGGGAATTGCGACAGATCTACGAACGGTATCTTGACGCGCTGACCGAGCGACTTGATCGAAACGCGATGACGCTTGCGGCCGAACGGCGTGTGTGTCTGCAGGCTGCTGCATCCAAGACGGCGCTTGCGCAAATGAATCTTTTGCGTGTTCGCCCGGCCTTTGACAAAGCGCGAGCCGAAACGGCGCATCTCGAAAAAAGCCTTCGGCAGGCGGTGTCTCTTCGCATTGAGGCCAAGCGAGCGGAACTTGAGCGGCTTTCCGCGTCTCTGTCGGCCTTGGATATCACCAAGACGTTGGCCCGCGGCTTTTCTCTTACAACCGACAGTCTGGGTCGTCCGGTGCGCGACGCGGAGCAGCTCGCCGACGGCGAAACGGTGTCCATCCTGTTTGAGAAGGGTTCTGCGCGAGCCCGGGTCATTGAGCGCAAACGGCGAAGCTAAAGAAAATTTCCTTTAAAAAGAAAGGAATTTGCGTTTGCCGGGTTTTGTCTCACGGATTCCCGATGATTTCGGTCTATTATCTAAGGGTGACAAAGGACGTTTCGTGAGACAGCAATGGATCGTGTCCGATTCGGCCTGCTTCCCACAAGAAGGCAATCTTGGAGCTCACGCGTCCTGCAAGCAGAGAAATCCGATCGATAACCGATTCTCGAGGAGAAGTCCAATGAGCCAGTTCGTTTTGCCCAAGCTTGATTATGAAATGGACGCCCTTGCACCGGCCATCAGCAAGGAAACGCTGGAATACCACTACGGCAAGCATCATCAGACCTACATCACCAATCTCAACAATCTCATCAAAGGCACGATGTACGAAGCCGAATCCCTGCGTGAAATCATCAAGACAAGCCAGGGCCCGATCTTCAATAACGCTGCGCAGAGCTACAACCACGCCTTCTATTGGAAGTGCCTGAGCCCCAACGGCGGCGGCGAACCGACCGGCGCATTGATGGACGCCATCGTCAAGCAGTGGGGTTCTTACGAAGGCTTCGTTGCAGACTTCTCGGCCAAGGCGGCCAACAACTTCGGCTCCGGCTGGACGTGGCTCGTCAAGCGCTTGGACGGCCAGCTTGAAATCTATTCGACCTCCAACGCCGGCACGCCTCTGACGGAACATCTCAAGCCCCTGATGGTCATCGACGTTTGGGAACACGCCTACTACATCGATTACCGCAACGCCCGTGCGGCCTACATCCAGGCCTTCTTTGACAAGCTCGTCAATTGGGACTTCGTGCAGCGTCGCTTTAACGGTGAACCTTGCGACTGCGACTGCCGCGGTGAAGAAGGCGGTTGCTGCTGCGGAGCCTGCGGCGCTTAAAAACTCGAAACCGGCGCGTGCATTTCAAACGATTTGATGCGCGCGTCGCTTTTGGTTGATAGGAAAAGAAAGAAGCAGTTCGATTCGGTTCGTACTGCTTCTTTTGTTGCCGAAGAAGATTTGCCGGTGAATGCGGACCGGTAATTATTCCGCCGCCGACTCCGTGCGCTTGCAATAGCGAGCGTCGGCAAGCTCCGGAATGACGGTTCCCGCTTTGACGTTGTTGCGGGCGAACCAGCCGGCGTGCATCTCGATGACGCGGGAGGCGGCCACGCGTGAGTGGTGCAGTTCAAGCGAACCCTTTTGCATCGAGACGATTTGAGTGATGCGACCGCACGCATCGATAAAGGCTGCATCGAGGTCGATGAGCGTGTTTTTCATCCACATGGCGATGGGGCGCGGAGCGGTAAAAACAAAGAGCATGCCGTGATCGGCCGGCATATAGGTGCGGTTCATGAGCCCCGTTCGGTGCTCGACCGAGGTGCGTGCAACTTCAAGTTCGACGATTTTGTCGCCGATTTTGACGGCCAGTGTTTCGTCGAGCGACTGTGCCGCAAGCGCACAACTGATGAGCGAGAACGTCAGACCGAGAAGAAAACGCGACATGATGCAAAACGAAAAGAAGGAGAAACATCCTAGGTAATATATCGTATATTTTCGCTCTTGCGAAGAGTCGTTTCGACGATTGTGTGTCCGAGACAGCACACGACGCAAAAAGTGCAGTGCGTCATGAGCTTGAAAGCGGCAAGTTGGCGTAATGTTGATTGTTGAAAAGAGGACTTTGTGTTGCTGCAGCCTGCTTCAGGCCGAGAGCCGACGCGAAGACTCGGACAAAGTGAAATAAACAAAGAGGAAAAATATGGCACAGGGAGTTGTCAAGTGGTTTAACGACGTCAAGGGCTTTGGGTTCATTACGCCCGACGAAGGCGGTGAAGAGCTTTTCGCGCATTTTTCCGCCATTGAAATGAAGGGGTTCAAGAGCCTCAAGGAAGGTCAGCGGGTGACGTTTGAGGTCGTCGAAGGTCCCAAGGGCAAGCAGGCGACTCACATCAAGCCGATCGAAGAATGAGTCTCGGCAGGCGAGGAAGCCGATCTCATGAAGGCGCTCCTGCCTGCACCTCAAAAAGCGCAGTAAAAACAAGGCGGTTGCCGATGCTTTGGCGTTGGCATTTCTCGTCGTGATCGTGTATCATTGCGCGTCTGATTTTCACCGTGCTTTCAGTTTCCCCGTTTTCCACTGGACTGATGGCGACAAGCGGCAAAAAGAAAATCAACAAGAAATTCCCGGTAAAAGGCACTGAATTCGGTGCACGGCGAAGTTAGAACGCGGTGCGCTTCGGTGGTTTTTGCCTCGTTTTTGTTTATTGACGCGAGCAGGCCGTTTAACAGCTCCAACCTGTGCAAAGTACAGGCGCCACCCTGTGCGAGGCGGTTTGAAATTCATCTGCTGCGTCCTTTTGTGAATCAGGTGACAACAATGAAGACCTTCTCTGCCAAGCCGCTCGAAGTACAGCGCGACTGGTACGTGGTCGATGGCAGCGACAAGGTGCTTGGCCGCCTTGCTGCCGAAATCGCACTCCGCTTGCGCGGCAAGCACAAGCCCGAATACACGCCGCATGTCGATACGGGCGACTACATCGTCGTGATCAACGCTGACAAGCTCAAGCTGTCTGCTGAAAAGGCCGGTAAGAAGACGTACTACCGTCACACCGGCTATCCGGGCGGTATCTACGAAACCACCTTCAAGGAAATGCAGGCCAAGCACCCCGGCCGTGCTCTCGAAATCGCGGTCAAGGGCATGCTCCCGAAGGGCCGTCTCGGCTACGCCATGATCAAGAAACTCAAGATCTACGCCGGCGCCGAACACCCGCACACCGCACAGCAGCCCAAGGTTCTTGACATTTAAGGTGGAAAAAGATGATCGGTAACTACAACTACGGCACCGGCCGTCGCAAGAGCTCCGTGGCTCGCGTGTTCATCAAGCGCGGCACGGGCAAGATCGTGATCAACGGACGCGATCTCAACGAATTCTTCAAGCGTGAAACCGGCCGCATGATCGTCATGCAGCCCCTGCAGCTCACCGAAAATGTCGAAACGTTCGACATCATGGTGAACGTGACCGGCGGCGGCGAATCCGGCCAGGCCGGTGCTGTGCGCCACGGCATCACCCGCGCTCTGATCGACTACGATGCCGGTCTCAAGCCCGTTCTGTCGGCTGCCGGCCTCGTGACCCGCGACGCCCGCGAAGTCGAACGTAAGAAGGTTGGTCTGCGCAAGGCCCGCCGCGCCAAGCAGTTCAGCAAGCGCTAATTGTTCATTCGCAAGCGTTCTGCCTCGGTATACTTTTGCAAACTTTGGTTTGCGAAGAAAGCCGGGGCAAGAAGCGAAAAAACCGTCTCCCTTTCCCGGGCGGCGGTTTTTTTATGCCTGCTGCCGGAGCATTTTTCCTGCCAAAGACATCAGACAAAAAGATTCTTCGGGGAGTTTTTTGACATGCAGGAAAAGAAAATCAAGGCGGGTATCGTGGGTGGAACGGGGTACACCGGCGTGGAGCTGCTGCGTTTGTTAAGCCGGCACCCCAACGTTGAGGTCTGTGCCATCACATCGCGCAAGGATGCGGGTACCAAAGTAACGGCAATGTACCCCTCGCTCAGAGGCTTCATGGACGATCTGGTGTTTACGACGCCCGAAGAGGCCGAACTCACCGCTTGTGACGTGGTGTTCTTTGCGACGCCGCACGGGGTGGCCATGAGCATGGCGCGCGAATTGACGGCTGCCGGCGTCAAGATCATTGACTTGGCAGCCGATTTCCGTTTGCGTGATACGGACACGTTCAAGACTTGGTACAAGCTCGATCATGCCTGTCCTGATCTCTTGGAAGAGTCTGTCTACGGGCAACCCGAGACCATGCGCGAGAAGATGAAAAACGCTCGGATCCTCGGCATGGCAGGCTGCTATCCGACTTCCATCGAATTGGGACTCCTGCCTTTGATGGAATACGAAAAGGCGCATCCCGGTACGTTTGATCTCAAAACCATTATTGCCGACAGCAAGTCGGGTATTTCCGGCTCCGGCAAGAAGGCGGACGTTTCGATCATTACGGCTGAAATGTCGGACAATTTCCATGCATATGGTCTTAAAGGGCATCGCCATACCCCCGAAATCGAGCAGCAGCTCAAACTCCTGGCCGGTACGGACGATCTGAAATTGACGTTTGTGCCGCATCTGTTGCCGACCATTCGAGGGATCCATTCGACGATTTACATTCGTCTGAAGGATGCTACGACTCAGATTGATCTTCAGAAGCTCTATGAAGATCGCTTTGCGGATGAATACTTCGTCGATGTGATGCCTGCCGGATCAACGCCTGAAACGAGAAGCGTGCGCGGATCCAACTTCCTGCGTCTGGCAGTTCATCGTCCTGGCAATGGCGACCTGATCATCGTGCTGGCGGTGGAAGACAATCTCGTCAAAGGGGCTGCGGGGCAGTCGGTGCAGGCGATGAACATTCTCTTCGGATTGGATGAAAAGACGGGGCTGGACGCGCCTGCGTTGGTGCCGTAACGTTTAAGGGCAATCCCGACGGAGCGGTCGTGTGAATGGAGGGTCAGTCACGGCGGCAAATGAAAAATTGCAAACGACGGCTGACACTGGTAAATCTCTAATGCAATTTTTCGAGGCTCAGCAAGGAATTTCCGTATAATCCGAAGGCTTTGCAATGCATGCCGCAAGGCGTTGCACGACAAGATTTTTTAACGAGAAAACATCTAAAGAGGTAAGAAGTGTTTTTCATTTCTGACGCAATGGCTCAGACCGCAGGTGCGGCCGCTGCCGGTGGTACCGGCGGTCTGCTGATGCAGATCATTCCGATCATTCTGATTTTTGTTGTGTTCTGGTTCTTCCTGATCCGTCCGCAGCAAAAGCGCCAGAAGGAACATCAGAAGATGTGCGAAGCGCTCACCAAGGGCGATGAAATCGTGACGATCGGCGGCCTGGCCGGCCGTATCGCCGAAGTGAGCGAACAGTACGTCGTGATCGAAATCAGCCGCGTGGAAGACAATCCCGTGACGATCACGATGCAGCGCGGCGCTGTGCAGACGGTTCTGCCGCGCGGCACGCTGAAGTCGATCGACAAGTAAAGACGGCTTTCATGCAGCGGGCGGGCTGTATCCGACTTGAAGGATATGGCTGACGCCCGCTTTGCCGTTTAGTTGATGCACCGCAATCGGTTTATGGCCTTTTGCGGTTCTTGCGCAAAAAATGGAACTGTTTGATCAAAACGGCCGTTTTTTGCGGACACGAAACTCTCAGCGGAAGAGTTTTGTAGGCTGAAGGGGAATCTCTCTTTTCGCCAATTCCATTTTCGCAACGAAAGGCGTCCGAGTCCGTGTTTGCGGTCTTGCGCGGAATCGGGCATCGGACTGACCCGGAGTTTTTGTTATGAATCGATACGCTCTTTGGAAGTACATCGTCATCGGAGTGGTTCTGCTCATTGCGGCGCTGTACACCTTGCCGAATTTTTACGGCGAATCGCCCGCAGTGCAGGTGAGTTCCGGCAAGTCGACGGTGAAGATTGACGAGACGGTGCTCGCTCGCGTGGAAAAAGCGCTTGCGGATGCACAGCTAAAGCCCAACGGTGTTTTCTATGAGCAGGGTGCTCAGCAAAACACCGTGCGCGTGCGCTTTGATCCGACGGAAGCCGAAAAGCAGCTGCAGGCTCGTGAAGTGCTCGAACGCGCTCTTAACCCCGACCGTACGGATCCTTCCTACATCGTCGCTCCCAACCTGGTGCCCAATACGCCCGAGTGGCTCCTGAAGATTAACGCGCTGCCGATGTACCTCGGCCTTGACCTTCGCGGCGGCGTTCACTTCCTGCTGCAGGTCGACATGCACTCGGCCATTGAGAAGCGCGCCGAATCGACGGCAGCTGATCTGCGTACGCAGTTCCGCGACAAGCGTATCCGTCACGCAGGCATTTCGCGTCAGGGCAATACGGTTGTGATCGCCTTCAACGACGAGCAGGAGCGCGCTCGCGCCAATGACCTTCTTCGTTCCACTCAGCCTGATTTGGTGGTGACGGAAGGTACGCGCGCAGGCAAGTTCACCCTTTCTGCCGAACTGTCGCAAAAGGCGATTCAGAACGTTCAGGAATATGCCTTAAAGCAGAACATCTCGACGCTGCACAACCGTATTAACGAACTGGGCGTTGCAGAACCCGTGATCGCTCAGCAGGGTGCCGATCGTATCGTGGTGCAGCTGCCGGGTGTTCAGGATACGGCCAAGGCCAAGGACATTTTGGGTCGTACGGCAACGCTTGAAGTGCGTATGGTTGACGATTCGCCTGAAGCGCTCACTCAGATGGCGCAGGGCAATGTTCCCTTCGGTGATGAAAAGTATTTTGACCGTGAAGGCCGTCCGATTCTTGTGAAGCGCCGTGTGGTGCTCACCGGTGAGAACTTGAACGACGCGCAGCCCGGTTTTGACTCTCAGACGCAGGAACCCACCGTGAACCTGACGCTTGACAACAAGGGCGCACGCATCTTCCGCGATGTGACGCGTGACAACGTGGGCAAGCGCATGGCCATCATCCTGTTTGAAAAGGGCAAGGGCGAAGTGGTGACGGCTCCTGTCATCCGTCAGGAAATTGCCGGCGGTCGCGTGCAGATTTCAGGCCGCATGACCACGATTGAAGCGACCGACACCGCTCTCTTGCTGCGTGCCGGTTCTCTGGCGGCTCCCATGGAAATCGTGGAAGAACGCCTGATCGGTCCGTCTCTGGGTGCTGACAACATTGAAGCAGGCTTCCGTTCGACACTTTACGGCTTCGGGTTTGTGGCGGTCTTCATGATCCTCTACTACCAGGTCTTCGGCATCGTGACGGCCATCAGTCTGATGTGCAACGTGATGTGCCTGGTGGCGTTGCTCTCCATGCTGCAGGCGACGCTGACACTTCCCGGTATCGCCGCTATCGCGCTGACACTGGGTATGGCCGTTGACTCGAACGTGCTCATTAACGAACGTATTCGTGAAGAACTTCGAATAGGGCGAACGCCGCAGTTGGCCATCAGTGAAGGCTACGGTATGGCGTTTGCGACGATTGTCGACTCCAACGTCACCAGTTTGATCGCCGGTATTGCCTTGCTGATTTTCGGTTCCGGCCCGGTGCGAGGCTTTGCCGTGGTGCACTGCTTGGGCATCATGACGTCGCTCTTTACCTCCGTGATTGTCTCGCGCAGCATGGTGAACTTCATCTACGGTCGTCAGAAGAAGTTGACGCGCGTGCATATCGGTCAGATCTGGCGCCCGGATACGGCGCAGACGCAGTCGAAGTAAAGAATTAAGAGGGGAAAATCATGGAGTTTTTCCGAATTCACAAGACGATCCCGTTCATGCACTACTCGCACATTCTGAACGCGATCTCTTTGGTTTCATTCATCATTGCCGTGTTCTGGATTTTCTATCACGGCTTGGCGCTGTCCATTGAATTTACGGGCGGCACGCAGGTTGTGGTGCAGTATCCGGAGGCTGTTCAGACGGAACAGATCCGTGAGCAGATCCAGAGCAAGCTCGGTGTTGAAGCGGCTGTCCAGAATTACGGTACGGCACGCGACATTATGATTCGTCTTCCGATGAAGGAAGGCGAAACATCTGGTCAGATGGCCGGCGAACTTCTGAAGGCGCTTCAGGAAACCGCTCCCGGCGTCAAGATGCTCAACAACGAATTCGTGGGGCCGCAGGTGGGTGAAGAACTTGCCACCGACGGTTTGACCGCTCTGTTGCTCGTTGTGGCCGGCATCATCATCTATCTCTCGATGCGATTCGAGTGGAAGTTTGCTATCGCTGCCATCATTGCCAACCTCCACGATATCGTGATTGTGGTGGGCATCTTTGCCGTGATGAACTGGGAGTTCTCGCTGCCGGTGCTTGCGGCCGTGCTGGCAGTTCTCGGATATTCCGTGAACGAATCGGTAATTATTTTCGACCGCGTTCGCGAACATTTCCGCAAGATGCGCCGCACGGAGACGGTTGAGGTGATCAATTCGGCTATTACCGCCACGATTTCGCGTACGGTAATCACGCACGGCTCGACTCTGGCGATGACGCTTGCGATGTTCTTTTTCGGTGGTCCGGCGCTGCACTACTTTGCGCTGGCGCTGACGATCGGTATTCTTCTCGGCGTGTACTCGTCGGTGTTCGTGGCCGCCGCGATTGCCATGTACCTCGGCGTGAAACGTGAAGACCTTGTGAAGCCCATCAAGAAGGATGAGGTGCAGGAGATGGTGCCGTAAGAGGCAGTCACTCCTAAGCAAGAATAGGGAACCCCGTTGATGATTGATGCATCAGCGGGGTTTTCATTAGGCGCAGCGGGTGAAGTGGTATGGATTTTTTTTGGACACTTAGGAGTCCAAACTATGTACATACCACAAGAGAGGGGATGCGGACGAAAACTTGGGCCAAACTCATGGAATGAGGTTCAAGTTATGTACACACAGAAAGAAATCAACGACGTCCTAAAAATATATGATCGTTTGAACTCACTACGAGGTACCGTTCAGCTTCTAGGGTACCCCTCATGCACCAAACTACGAGAGTGGCTTCGAGTAAGTAACGATCCGTGCAAAGATCGTTGAGAAGAATGCTTGGCCGCGCAAGTATGATTTGGCGCAGTGGACAGGGCGTGCCGTCAAGACTCTGATCACGCCGAAGTCTAAGAAAATCCTTGCGTTGCCGACCGTCGGCGCTTATCTGCGCCCGCGTGTAATGAGATTTGAGCAACCGAACAAGATGAGCCACGAGTTCGTGTTGAAAATGGGAAGAGTATTAGGGCACTTCGTAGCGAGTAAGACAGAAAACACCGTGATTTTTTGAAGCAAAGACATAATAATCAAATGCAACAGCAACTAGGATTCGGGCTATGTGCATCAGAGACACACGCCAAACTAGATGCACCACAACGGCCGCAAGAAAACAGCTATCATGGGGTAGGAGTCTCCACCAAGGGTTGCTTTACTTCAATTTAGGATGAGCCTACGGATCAGTATGCATTCCTCGGTTGTTGGAGGTTTAGATTTATGCCTGCAACAGAAATCTTTAATGATGTTTAACAATCTGTGAGTCTGTAAGGGCTAGTTGGTTATCAATGGGTTGAAGAGGACAAAGAACGCATTGAAACGTTATTTGTGTTGCCTATCGGTTGTAGTTTTGAACCCGGATGAGTAGATCGATTGAGCGGTGAGAACGAATAGGCGGAACGGTGTTTCTTATGCTGTTAAAGGGCTCATGCAGGGAGCGATGATGCTCATGAGAAAAAATGATTCATAGCTCTCGCCGAATTCTCCCACCTGTTAGGAGCGGAGACGAGGGGATCGACCTAAAACGATTGAATGTTTAGATGTTTACTATAGTAAGATATTTATACAATATTATGATGTAATGAGTAATGCAGAAATTGGCAGTTGTTTGATTCTTAATCGATTTTTTTCGCGAGCTGTTTTTCGGAAAGTAATCAACGAGGAAGATTTAGATTCAACATTCAAGGCAACTATTGAAAGATTCGTAGAGAATGCAGATCTTAAAACGAATGGAGAGGCAATAAGGGATATATATTGCTTTATGTCAAGGTTTTATAGAAATGAGTATTTCTATATAAATACTCTTTTTAACAAACTGGCAATGGGAAAGTACAGTCTAAGGACGACGAGAGTTTTAACTCAAGTTCCTATAGGAAAATCTAAGGCGGATCTAATATTATTAAATGATCAGGCAGTTGTATATGAGATTAAGACGGATTTAGATTCATTTGATCGACTTAAAACTCAAGTTGCTGATTATTATAAAGCTTTCGATAGGGTTTGTGTGGTAACCTCGGTGGATAGATATGAGCGTGCTGAACAAATATTGAGGGACAGTCCGGTGGGAATTTATGCATTAAACTCGGATGATCGAATCAGCATGAAATTCAGAAAAAAGCCGGAAAGATATGCTGGCGGGTTGAAACATGAAGTGTTATTCAAGTTGCTTCATAAAGTTGAATTTGAGTCAATTTTATTTGATGTCTATGGAAGATTGCCAGAGGTTGCCCCTGTGTTTTATTATGATGCCTGTTTCGAATTGTGCAGAGGTATTCCTATCGAGGAAATGCATAAAAGAGTAATGGATCAATTAAAAAAAAGAAATTCACTAGCTACAAAGCGATTTATTGATGTCCCGTATGAGTTAAGGGCTTTATTTTATTTTTTGAAAATTTCTGATCAACAGGTAATAAAGCTTAAGGGTTTTCTTGAATCAAAATATTGGAGATAGTATGTATTTTCCCTACTTACGTGGCCGACAGTATGAACTACTAGCAATAAAGGAGCTTGTTTCTCAAAAATTATTAAATAAAAATTTGGTAGTACCCCTTGTTGAACCTGTGAGACTATCGCCAACGCTAGTGAGTGTTATGAGTACTTGCATCGAAAAGGATTACCCTCTTGCTATCGTAGGGAATCCTAGCGTAGGGTCTTTTTGTTCGGATTGCTCTGATTTGGCAGGAAAGCCTCATAAGGCAAACTATAAGGCTCAGTTTGATGAAAAATTTTATCAAAGCCAAATTATAAAGTCATTGATTGTAAATCAATCCTCGATATCTATATTGGATGATTGGCAGAAAAAAGGAATAAAAAAGAGTGAAATTCTGGCAATTAATTTGAATAGAGATTGTCTCGATATTTATGCAAGTGCTTTTAATGGTTGTAATCCGCTGTATACATTATTGCCAGACGAAGGGGCGTTTAAAAGAAGAATAACTGAAAGAAGGGTTTTGCTTGATGATAAATTTGAGAAGCAAGATAGAAATTCGGATTATCAGTATAAAATGGATGAGTTCTTCTCTGAAGATCATTTATTTTTCAGAGATGAGGGGTTTATAGGATTTTCTGATTATTCTATCGTCGGAAATGAATATAGTGAGTCTGGCTTTGCTCCTTATGCGGTTGCTATACATATAGTATATTTAAATAGTGACAATGAGCTGAGAGTTAGGCATTTTGTTTCTGATTCAAATGAAGACATATCTAATCCAGCTAAGAAATTTTATGAGGCTGCATCGAAATTAGCTACATGGTACGATGCACAGAATACTAAAGATAATTTTACGAAGGGGCTAGAGATTTTCTTGAAGCACCATAGGGAACATACATATCCAGGTCTAGGTACTGTGAAAAAATTATCTATTATGCACCATTTAGAGTTAATGAATAACTATTTGAATCGGTGAGTTATAGTGAATTGTTGCGAAAATTGTTTTGAGGATGAGGAAATTGTCCAAATCATTCGAAGCGGACAAAGGTATGGTGATTGTGATTTTTGTGGGGCGCGTGATGTATTGATATATAACTTAGATCAGGGGAATGACATTGAGGAACTTTTTAATAATGTATTAGATATTTATACGCCAATAAATGTTTTGCCATGTAATTTTCCCCGGATGAAAACAGATCTAATTAAAAATATAATCCATGATAAATGGGGTTTTTTCAATAGGAACTTTAATAATGAAGATGTCTATCGGATGTTAACTGGTATTTGTAAAAGACGGTATGAGATTCAGCCAGATTTGTTTGATAGTCCTGTTGGAATAAAAGAGATAGAGGATCATACTGTTTTGGCGGAAAATGCGATATTGAAAGGGGGAAGTTGGAAGGAATTTGTGGAGGATATTAAGTATAAGAGCCGATTTCATGGGAATTATTTAAATTTAACTCAACTCTTAAAATTCGTAAATTGTACAAAAGTTGAATGTAAAAAAGGGGAAGTGTTTTTTAGATCTCGGGTTTGTGATAATCCTGAAGGTTATTCTAGTGATCAAATGGGGGCGCCACCTAAGGATAAGGTCAAGTCAGGTCGATTGAATCCTGAAGGGATAAGCGTTTTATACCTTTCAGATGATCCTGAGACAACGTTTTACGAAGTGAGAGCTGGAGTTTATGATTACGTTTCTCTAGGGAAATTTGAGCTTCTTAAAGATATTTCGGTAGCTGACCTAACTCGTATTGATCAAATTAGTCCATTTGTTGTTGCGCAATCTCAGTTAAATATTGATTTATTTCAATATGCTATCAATATTGATTGTCTGCGGCAAATCTCTGCCGAGATTGCAAGACCACTGAGATTCGAAAACGTTTTAGATTATCTGCCTACGCAGTACATATGCGATTTTATTCGAAGCAATGGGTTTGATGGTGTTAGATATAAAAGTGTTATGCGTGAAGGGGTGGGTAATAATTTAGCCGTATTTGACGAGACGAATCTTCAGTGTATCAATGTTGAGGTTCATGATGTAAGTCATATTAGTTATAGTCATAACAAGTGTAAATAAATGTTTTGAAAGTAGTGTGTTGTAAATAAGGGAAATCTTACGTACTTGCACGATGTTTCGTGTGAAACCTATAGGTTTTCGACAGGATTGAAAGGACGACGAAAATATGTGTATCGCTATCCGCTCAAGGTAATGCCTTTATTGTCAATGGAAAGTTAGCTCGGTCTCAAAGGACTATTTCCACAGGCACTTCTTTGCTTAACCTATAGCCAAGTGACATACCACTCCTGGCTAAGCTCTCCATGTATTGCAAGTTCTGCATCCTGGAGAAGGACGATGTTGGTCTCGATCATTCACACGATGCTCTCAAACTATTGGACACCCAGGAGTGATAGACCAAGGCCTCTGTTTAACCAACCGGAGGACTTATGAACAAGTTTCCGGTTCCCCTCCTGCGGCAGCTGCTTGGCTGCATGCAGGACGGCCTTTCAATACGCGTCACCGCTCAGAAGTTGGGGACTTCCAAAGCCTCGGTAAGCCACCTTTCTCAAACGGCGCTATCGCACAGTGGCAGCGCCAAAGTAGCGGAGCTGCTCCAATTGCCAGACGCGAAACTATTGGAGACTTTTTATCCGCCGACAACGAAGGCGTACCAAGAACCAGACTGGGTAGAAGTTCACAAAAAACTGGCCTGACGGAATGCCACGCTCAAATTGTTGTACGACGCCTATAAGTCACAAGTCGTCGGACGTGCATACACCTACACTTCCTTTTGTCGCCGCTACTCCGAGTGGCGCCAAGACAACGGTCTTGGCGTGCCCAACGGCAATGTCCAAGCCATCTCCGCTGAGCGCATGGAGATTGACTTCGCCGGCGACAACCTCAAGTGGATTGATCCTAACTGTGACGTACAACGTGCGCGGTTGTTTATTGCGGTGTTACCGTACAGCAACCTGACTTACGCTGAGGTTTTCACCAATGAGAAGCAACAGAGCTGGATCTCCGGTATCTTCACGCTCTTGAATACTTCGGCGGCACGCCGCAGGTCCTCGCTATGGACAATGCAAAGGCACTCGTCAAGCACTCGAGGTGGTACGAGGGCGAAGTTCAGCGGACGGTACGTTTCGTGTGCAACAACTATGACATTGAGCCGTGGGCGTGTCAGCCCCGTTGTCCCAAGCAGAAAACCGAGTCGAGGCCGGTGTAGGGCTCGCAGAGTGGTGGATCTTTGCTGAGATGGAGCTGGAGCGCACCCCGATGGCGCGCGATCTCGATCACCTCAACAAACAGGTAAAAGCAAAACTCGAAGAGCTCAACAACGCGCCGTTTACTGCAACAGAAAGGTCAAACACCCATAGGCAAATGTTTGAGGATGATGAACGCGACTTCCTTGGCCGTCTGCCGCATTAAGCCTTCTGCCCGTTGGATATTCACGTCCTTGTCGTTGATCGTGGCCATTGCGTTCGCATATCAGGTGATGGTCATCGCAACAGCACGCCGCCGGAGTACATCGGCAAGCGCGTTTCGGTGACGATCACCGATGACAAGATCTACATCCATGACCTGGATTCGTGGGGCAAAATCTCAGAGCACAAGCGATACAAAAACCCTCAGGGCAACAAGACCCACCTATGGCCGGAACACCTGACTGACGAGGAAAGAAAATACCGACGCCAACCTCGCGAATGGGTTGCCGAGTTTGTCAAGGCAGGATTGCCGGAAGACTTTGCCGATCGTCTGGTGCGGCATCTAAAAAAAGGAAAAAAACAACTTTCCTTGCGGCCGAGCTTGCAATGCCTTGATGAGGCTCTTCAAGCTTTACCGGTCTCCGTCATCTATCTGGCTCTGAATGCGCGTCTTGAGTACAGCAACGTCACCTATCAAGAAACGTGCAAATGCTGTGAGCAGATCGTTTATTGGGGGGGGGCTAGGCGCTATCAAGCGCAGACACTTTCTTCCCCGAAAACAATTGTCAGATCATCTAGGAACTACATTTTTCAGCCATTTTTCAGGCAGTATATGTGAAACCGACACGAATGGATTCGTCGCTCTAGCTGATGTCTTTCTTGGCTTGGTTTGCCAAAAGAAGCTACTCGAACAGCCGTTGTGACACGAGCTTTTGATTGGTTCAGTACAAGGTTGACCTTGGAAAGAGAGGGAGGCTTGCTCAAAGGCGCGCAAGAATCGAATGGAACTGTCGCCCAACAGTCGGCCGACCTGAATGCGCGCTTTGACACAGGGAAGAGTTTTCTCGGCATCCCAACGATTGCGGTAGGCTCTGATATAGACCCGATGAGCCGAGTCTAGATTGGACATCAAGGACTAAAATTTACTGGAACTATCGGTGGTTTGAGACATGATAGATGTACAGAAAAAAATATATATATCTTGGTAAAAATAAAAATCCTGTCATTCTCCATCACAAAGAATGCCTGAATATCCAAGTTCCAAAAATTTATTCATGGGAAATTTGATCCAAAACAATGTGCTTGTGATCTAGTGCCCTGGAAGGTTAGTGACATTAACTTTTTTATTAGAAAGGTATTTTAGTCGATAATAGGGAATGACTGAAATTTTAGCTCATATTTACTATCGATAAATTTATCGAATTTGAGCCAAGCTTTTCAAGCGGTGAGTGTTTATATAAAGCATGGGCATGTAAATATTTATCGATAAACTTATTGAGGCTCAAAACTATATATTTATGGGGGTGTTGAGTGACATCTATTGATAAATTGACTGAGCTAGAGTTGGGGCATATTAAAATTTTGATCCAAGGTGGATCTGAGAAAAAATTTCACGCTGAAGTTGTGGAAATGCCGTCATTTTCTTATACGATGACGGCCGCAAGGGAAACTTTGAATCATATTAGAAGCTTTGAAAATCCGGTTTCTGATTTCTCTCTTCATGGGGGTATTCAGTATGCTATGACTGTGCTTCATTGGTCATTAGCGGTGGAGTCATGTGTTTCGTCGATAATTCATATATTTAATAAATATGGAAGTGGAAAAGTTGATTTTATCGACACCAAGAATAGATATTTGACGGATGTTGGTTGTCAAATAGTAGAAAATATAAATCCTTGCTATGTGAAAAAATTTAGAAAGTTGTTTGAGAGGGATTTACGGGATTTGTGGCGAGTTCGAAATTCAATTGCTCATTCGCTAATTTGGAGATATGATAATAACAGAGGTGAAAATATTGCTGGGCATGCTTCAAGATTATTTAATGATAATCCATTTCTTATGGGAATGGTTGATGTTCTAGAGTCTGCTCGGATCGCTGTTCGAGTGTTTATATTGTTTAGATACTCACTCAAGTATTTTGATTTAATGCCTTCAATTCCGTTGGCTGCAGAAGATAGGGTGGTTTTTGTAAAAGCGGATAGGTTTTATAAGACAGTTCTTTCCTCAGTATTTTTTAGGACGCTAAATAAGCATGGGCTAGAGACGAAACATGATTTGAAATTAGGAGAAGTTCATGCAATAGGGCATTTAAATTTACAATACCTTGATTGCAATGCCATTATTTATGCAGATCATGTTCGTGAAGTAAATTTAAGTAATAAGAAGACAAGCTATCTGAAAAATGCTATAAATTGTCTTGTAAGGGATTCTCCTAAAAATTCAATATCGCTACCGGACCAAAGGGCTATTTGGAATATTTAAATAAATTAAAAGTAAAAACGCAGTATGCTTGCTTGGTGTTATTAAGGATAAGAATCCTATAGTTTTTCGATAGAGTGAGAGTGGCCGAAAAAAGAGCGCTGAAATTTATTTTTCAGCGCTCTGTGTGCTTTTGGTAACATCTTTCTATTGCCAGAAATATGTCACCAATGGAAAGCAAGCTCGTTCTCAAGGAATCATTGTTGCAAGCGGGTTTTGTCATAACCTATGTTGATTAGCTTTCGTTTCCGTCAGGGGCAACTTGTATCGCAACTTCGATTTACTGGAGGAGGACTATTGATACTTGGGAGTGATGAGTGTGGTCTGCAAAATCTCTTTTTATTAAGTCCAATAAATCTAAGTAGTTCAGTTTTTTTGTGTGTACTTTATACTGTTGTGCGATATTTGAGTTTTTGTTCCTCTCCCATCCTTGTGGACTCTAAGAGTTGCTTGACAGTGCTGCGGTAGACTAACATCTTAAAGTAGTCCTTGTTTTTAGGGATAGCACATTTTTTTTGAGTGAGGTAAGCGCAAAAAACATTTTTAATTCTATGATTGTTTACGCATATGAAATCCAAATAACTTTAGAATGAGTAACAAAAAATAATTACTTTCTTTAATTTGTTTGTCTATCTCTTTTGAAAGTTAGTTTCTGCTTTATAGCTTAAATGAATATTTTCACTCGAGATAGGGGTGTTGTAGTTTCTATTTCTGATTTGTGTTAGATTATGAGGTATTATTGTGTCAGATATCAGTTTTTGTGAGTGGAGATTGTTCGAAGAATTATTTGATATGAAAGGGGGCTATGTTCTAGATCTCAACAATAGAGAGTTTGCTGAGATTATGATAGAAATGCTAGATTTGGACGTATATCAAAGGTATCCGGGAATATCTAAAGCAAAAATATTAAGACAGATTCGTGTTGATTATGATAATTCTGGGGTTGGGAAGGTTTTATTGGGACTGATGAAATATATGAATGAGAGGGATTTAGTTAGTACTGAAAACGAAAGGCTTTTTATGCGTTGTCGTGAGATAGGTTTTCGTCTAATTGGAAAGCTACAGTCAGAGTATAAAACAGTTGATGTTATGAATTTTGAGCGTGACAGGAGAGAAGTTAAATATGAAGAGTTGCTCAACGATTTAAAGCAATTGACAAAATGGGAGGATTCGGCACAATCAAGAGGGTTTGCGTTTGAGAGATATCTAAATCGATTGTTTGAGTCTTTTGATTTAATGCCGAATGGATCATTTAAGACTTCTGGAGAACAAATTGATGGAAGCTTCCTGCTTTATGATGAGGTTTATTTGCTTGAGGCTAAATGGAGAAGTGAAAAAACTAGTAAAGCTGATCTTGTGTTGTTTAATGAGAAGGTTAAGTCGAAATCTCGAATTACAAGGGGATTGTTTATAAGTTATATGGGGTATACTAAAGAGGCGTTAGAAAATTTTGGGCAAGGTACTGAGGTTGCTATTGTTCTAATGAGTGTTCAAGAGTTGGCGATTTCTTTAGAAAGAAAGTATCCTCTGCAAGAGGTGTTGTTTAAAAAAATTAGGGCTTTAGCGGAAAGAGGAGACTTTTTTAAATTGATTATGTAGTTTTTTTTACTCAGAGACATAAATCTTCCTTTTCTTTGTCTTCGTAGGCTTTCTGACTTAAAGTAACGAAAGTAAAAGGCTGGAAATATGATTCGATCGTGGAAAATATTTTCCACAAACAACGTCATACCCCTCCCCAAGAACCGTTCTTTCCTGCGACGACTTGAGGAAGATTGGACAAGAAAATCCGAATATCGACGAGGAATTCAACCAGGAGGTCGTGCGCTTTAACTCGGATGTAAAAGCCGCAAGTCAAGCTTGGATCAATCTTCATCTTCAGAGTGTTGATTACACTCAGGATCCACTCTCAAGCAGGTTATTGCCGGCATTGCCGTCTATCGTCAGTAGTCTCACGCATTTGCACGATATTTCTCAAACATTTAGCAAACAAAATCTCACACTTGGACAGCCGGCTAAGGCTCAATCCTAAACATTCGGACGCCTGTAAGTGATAGACCAAGTCCTCTGTTTAACCAACAGAAGGAATTATGAACAAGTTTCCAGTTTTCCTCCTGCGGCAGCTGCTTGGCTGCATGCAGGACGGTCTTTCAATCCGCGTCACAGCTCAAAAGTTAGGGATTTCCAAATCCTCGGTAAGCCACCTGTCTCAAACGGCGCTATCGCACAGCGGCAGCGCCAAAGTAGCTGAGCTGCTCCAATTGCCGACGCGAAGCTATTGGAGACTTATTACCCGCCGACAACGAAGGCGTACCAAGAACCAGACTGGGTAGAAGTTCACAAAAAACTGGCCTGACGGAATGCCACGCTCAAATTGTTGTACGACGCCTATAAGTCACAAGTCGTCGGACGTGCATACACCTACACTTCCTTTTGTCGCCGCTACTCCGAGTGGCGCCAAGACAACGGTCTTGGCGTGCCCAACGGCAATGTCCAAGCCATCTCCGCTGAGCGCATGGAGATTGACTTCGCCGGCGACAACCTCAAGTGGATTGATCCTAACTGTGACGTACAACGTGCGCGGTTGTTTATCGCGGTGTTACCGTATAGCAACCTGACTTACGCTGAGGCTTTTCCCAATGAGAAGCAACAGAGTTGGATCTCCGGCATCGTTCACGCTCTCGAATACTTCGGCGGCACGCCGCAGGTCCTCGTCATGGACAATGCAAAGGCACTCGTCAAGCACTCGAGCTGGTACGAGGGCGACGTGCAGCAGACGGAGTGCTCCCTGTGCAACCACTATGACATCGAGCCGAGGGCGTGTCAGCCCCGTCGTCCCAAGCATAAAAACCGAGTCGAGGCTGGTGTAGGGCTCGCACAGAGACAGATCATTGCTGCGATGGTGCTGGAGCGTACCCCGATGGCGCGCGATCTCGATCACCTCAACGAACAGGTAAAAGCGAAACTCGAAGAGCTTATCGACGCGCCGTTTACTGCAACAGAAAGGTCAAGCGCCCGCAGGCAAATGTTTGAGGATGAAGAACGCGAGTACCTTGGCCGCCTACCGCGCCAAGCTTTCAGTCCATTGGATATCCGCGTCTTTGTCGTTGATCGTGGCCATTGCGTTCGCATATCTGGTGATGGTCATCGCTACAGCACGCTGCCGGAGTACACCGGCAAGCGCGTTTCCGTGACGATCACCGATGACAAGGTCTACATTTATGACCTGAATTCGTGGGGCAAAATCGCCGAACACAAGCAATACAAGAATGTGCAGGGCAACAAGACCCACCTATTGACGGAACACTTGACTGACGCGGAAAGGAAATACCGACGCCAACCTCGCGAATGGGTTGCCGAGTTTGTCAAGGCGGGGTTGCCGGAAGACTTTGCCGATCGTCTGGTGCGGCATCTAAAAAAAGGAAAAACCAACTTTCCTTGCGGCCGAGCTTGCAATGACCTGATGAGGCTCTTCAAGCTTTTCCCCATCTCCATCATCTATCAGGCTCTGAGCACGCGTCTCGAGTACGGCAACGTCACCTATCAAGAAACGCGCAAAAGATGTGAGCAGATCGTTTGGGCCAAAGAAAACAACCGGGAGCCCAACATTGGCAACAATCAAAGAGTCGCGGACGACTATTTGTCTCCGGCTCACGCCAATATCCGAAACAACTACCGATTAGGGGGTGAATGATGAGTCGATCGGTAATGGATCTCAAAGATGTTTGCCTTGAGCTGTGCGCCGGCGGCATCCTGATGAGAGCTCTGGAACTTGCCAAGCTTCCGAATTATCAAAGCTTAGATCCGGTGGAGTTCTTATACGAATGTCTCACGAGCGAAGTGGCTCGAAGGTAAACGAGAAAGGTCGCAACACGGATCAAAAAATAAGCATGCTTCTACCCGGACGCGTGTATTGAGAATACTTTGTACGCGCCTGACCGCAATTTGAACCGCGGATTGATTGAACGACTGGCCAGTTGCGATTGGAGTCGCAATGGCGAGCACAGCGTCATCACAGGCGCCACCGGCAGCGGCAAAACGTGGATGGCCAGCGCGTTGATGAATGCCGCAATCCGAGCAGGCTTTAGAGCAAAGTATTACCGCGTCAACGATATCTTGCTCAAATACGCCGAAAGCGCTTCCGATACTACGTTGCGAACGAGTAAGAAGAAACAACTAAACAGGTATCACCTGCTGATGATTGATGAATTCGGCTTAGGCGGCTTAACGGCGAACCAACGTGCTGACCTGCTGGAAATCATAAATGAGAGAACACGCGAAGGAGGCAAAAGCGTGATCGTTACAAGCGTGTTTCCAGTGGATGTTTGGGCGAGCTGTATCGGGGACGTGTCGTTTAGTGATTCCATTCTGGTCAGGCTCATTCATCGAGTTTGGCGCCTGAATTTGGAGGGCCCGTCTATGCGAAGCCGAACAGAGTGCGGAGCACTGGAAGATCCCTATGGAAACATGCTGAAGTCTTAAGGAGAAAGGGTTTCAGGCAGGCATCTCTCGAATCTTGAGTGTTATCGGCTGTGACTCGGGGCGCGCTCCGCTTTCGCTCTGCGCAATCGAATAGCTATGACAGCCTGCGAGTACTCGCTCTGATTCCGAGGGATGCCCCAGCCTGCGCTCCGACCTGCCTACGGCTCATTGTTAAACGACATGAGCGGCAGGTCGAACGCCGGCTGGGTTAGAGAGGTAGAAACATCAAAAGCAAAGAAGCTCTCGGAACCCCCACTCGTGTCCAATCATCGGCATCGAAATCACTGTCCGAATGTTCAAGAATTGGGGTGTCTGCGTGCGTGAGAGTCATCGTGCGAATGAATGGTAATTTTCAGACAAGAACAAACCGCGCTTCGTCCTTTGCCGTCGATTCCGTACGAATTGTCGTCTGTTAGCAAGATCCTCAAAGTGCAAAAAGGCAATGTCGTACGCTTCGAAAACTGCAGGTACTCCGTTCCCCTCGGTTACTTGGGCCGACAGGTCAAGGTTATCAAAAGCTGCAAGTCGCAAACAATCAGCATTTTTGATCTCCGGACCGGGGAACGGATATGGATACATTACCTGCGCGAAGGCAAATCGCAAGACATCATTTTGCGCGAGCACATGCCGGAGTCGGTCCGTGCGGTCATGCAGACCAAGGACGAACTCATCGAGTTAATCGGACAAAGCGGTGAATCGGCCAGGAAGCTTTGCTCCTTTTTGCTCAAGCAAAACCACGGTGAAGTCGCCAGAAAAGTGCTGCGCGGTGTCAACAGTCACAGGACACGGCTCAGCAACGAGCTCTTTGAAAAGTGTTGTCAGGCAACGCTCACTCGCCCAATCCCTTCGTACAAGGTTCTTTGCGAAGAAATCGACTCGGTTATCGACAACCGTACCAGACGTTCGGATGGCAAGAGTTGCGATCGAAGTCAGCTTCGGCCTGAAGACATTCGAGGTTCAGCCTATTACGACCAATTGCTCACACAAACCACGGGAGAAACCAAATGACGATGCTGACCAAATGCAGAGAGGAAATCGCCACAATCTGCAAAGAGCTCAAGATCCCAGAATTCTTTGCCACCTTCCAGACGCAATGGGAAAAGCCCGCGTACAGCCAAATGACGTTTGAAGAGCGGTTGTTGAGCATGCTGCAGGCGGAACAACGATGCCGCCAACATAAGCATCAAAGCCGCAACTTGAAGAACGCACGCTTGCCGCAAGTGCATATGGCACGTCTCGAGCACGTTGACTGGGAGGCAAGCCGAGGCCTGAATCGCTCGATGCTCGAAGAGCTTTGTGAATGCGAGTGGATCAAGTCGCCCATGAAGCCATGGGTTGTTACCCATGGGGCCACCGGTTGCGGAAAAAGCTACATCGCAAGCCTGTTGGCTTATCAGGCATGTATGCACGGCTACACAGTCAGCTACTACAACATGGCGCAACTGATCACTGAGATTGATTCTGCCAAGGCCAACAACAAAGTAAGCAATCTACGCAATTCCCTGTTTAACAAGCAATTGCTGGTCATTGATGACTTTGGTATCGAGGCAATGGACGACAAGACCGCGTCTGATTTCTTGACTGTTCTGGAACAACGTATGGGAATTCGATCGTTGATCATTGTCGGCCAGGTTCCGATCAAGCAATGGCACGGGCAATTCAGTGATCCAATCAAGGCAGACGCCGTCATGGATCGAGTGATTAACCAGAGTTACATCATCGAACTGAGCGGCAAATCAATGCGCGAGAAGTATGGCGCCATGGCTCAAATCCGACAGGAGGCCGAACATGCAAAGAATTCGTAAGGTAATCCTGGCCGAACAATCGGATCTAAACGATGCGACACGGAGCATGGTTGCGAATCTGCGAGAGCTCTGCCGAGGGTTAACTAAGGCGGAGCGAGTACGTGTCTGGGAATACTACGCAAAGTGGCAAGCCAAGAGACGTCAGGAGTCGTTTGATGCTGTCTATGCAGCAACCTACAACTGCGAAGCTGTCGATGGTAAGTCAGAGACGGAGGATGAGGCCATACCGTTTTAACAATCGGCTAATGCTGTTGCCGACGGCAGCATCGTAAACCGCGTCGGCACGCAACCTCCCACGAATAGCCCTTTCGGCTACGCCTTCAAGGCCTTTCCGTGGGAGGTTGCGAAGAAAGGAAGCCAAAAGAAGGAACAGCAGGAAGCCAGAACCTCACAAATTACAAGCCGTTCCGATGAAAGCGATTCCCGTACATTTGCCAGTAGATTTAATCAATCGAGCAGTTATTCCGAACGTACAGCACCGGGATGGACTTTGACGCTTCTTACCTGAGGGATAGGACGAGCCAAGAAGCCAGGCTGTTCTTGAATCATCTGTCTGCCACGATCGTCATGGAATGCATTGCAGCCATTGCACGGATCGGAGAAGACAAAAACGGGTCGCTTGAAGATTTGCGGTAGACACTCGGAAAGATCATGGCCAGTCAAGTTAATGGAAAATGGACGTTGGCGCCCATCAAGAAATCCGTCCAGAAACTCATTGCCAAACTCGACTTCCGAATCGACACGTTTGACTTGAATGCGATGACTCGAGGGAGTGGTACGACACCGCAGTGACGTACCTAAATTTCTGGCGATACGGCTTAAATCAGGAGAAGTATAATTGTTGGGGAAAGAATATTGGTTTCCATAGTGTTTTTATCTACTATACTTTTAAAGTAAGTTTAGATCTCATTTTACGTGCCATGTTAGCAAACAAAGAAGCTTTTGCAAATGAACCGTTAGTTTCAGTAATCATACCTATTTATATGGTGCAGGAGTATTTAGATCAATGTATTGAGATTGTTATTAATCAGGTATACAGAAATCTTGAAATAATTCTTGTTGATGATGGTTCTAAAGACCGTTGTCCAGAGATATGTGATAAATGGGCAAAATTAGATCCTAGGGTTTGCGTAATTCACAAAGAACACGGTGGAGTTTCTAGTGCTAGAAATGTTGGTATGAATATCGCAAGGGGGGGGGTATATAGCGTTTGTTGACAGTGACGACTGGTTACACCCGCTTTGCTATAAAAAAGTGGTAAATAGAGCATTAGCTACAAATGCTGACATAGTTGGCTATGATATATTTGAGGCGTACGAAGATAAGATTATTAAAAGGCAGCATGTTCCGAATTTTTCTCAGAAGCAATTTCACGCTAAAGAGCATTTGTCAGTCTTGCTTAATATGTGGCCTCTAGCTTGGGCAAAGATTTATAAAAAAGATTTCATCACTAAGTACAAATTACGCTTTGCTGAAGGTATCCTTTATGAGGATAACCCTTTTGTTCTAGGATGCTGGATTAGGAATCCATTAGTTTCATTTATAAATGAACATCTTCACTACTATCGTTTGGGGCGAATTGGACAAATAACATATGGTCTTAATCCAAAAACATTGGATGTATTCGTAATGCTTGATAAGGTTCAGCAAGACTTTCAAGCTGTTGGCGCAGATTCATATTTGAAATATCTTGTTAACTGGAAGATTCAAAATGTTATTTGGTTATATCAAAAAACGCCACATAATTTAAGACGTGAATATTTCAAGAAAATGAGGAGGTTGTTTATGTCTCTTTTTTCTTATGAAATATTTAGGCCTAAATATGTTCGTACAAGGAATCTTCTTATGGCAGTAAAAGTAATTTTGCTTCCTCGATTTTTGTTCGACAAATCATGTAGCTCATGATGATGTGGCGAATTTTGTAGTAACCTTATACAAAGTCTCTTTGTAAATCTCAGTATGGATTTCCCGCAAATTTGATACAATATAAGTAGGGTACCCACATGAGCGGGTGCCCTAATTTTTTAGTACATACAATTGAATAAAATGTACGCGAGTTGCTTTTAAGCGAATTTTAAGAATGCGAATTACAGCATCATCCCAGTTTAAAGGTTTGACGGATTGCTACGGATATTGCAATTACCTGTAGTTTCTCTTGTAGGTCTTGTAAATTCAGTATATTGGTACAATTTCCATATTCAATGAATCGTAGCGAAAATTTTGTATCAACCACATGTCATAGGGCCGACATATTATCTGAAGAACTGTTTTAAGGCACGCTTAGAGGTTTTTAAGTAAGAAGAAAAGTTGTGGCAAGTTCTTCTAAAAAATAGTAGCCATTGAGGTACTGGGTTTGTACAGTGTAATTTTGAAAACTCTTCACTAAGGCGAATAATGGATTTATATATTAAATCATCATTTCCGCTGAACATGGCCTTAACATTAAAAAGAATAGCTTGTTTTAGGTTTTCAATGTTCACGGGTGCAGGGTTCCAATCTATATATCGAATATCCTTATAGCTATAAATCGGAACTATCCCAGATAAAACATCAAATCTTTCATTGAAAGGATTATCTACAATGAATATCACCGGGATGCCAAGCGCTATGCACGGCATTGCAACATGAATTTTTGATGTAATTACTAATTTGGCTTGAGTCCTATATCTTTCTAGAACGTATCTTGCGTATTGTTCAAACTCATAAGCTCCTCTTTCCGTCACTGGATATTGACTCCAGTAATAAAAATGAGTTATTGTGTTGTCGATTTCGCCCCCCCCCCTGCGCAGCTATTTTAAGGTGGCGATCAGTTAAGTGTTTCTGCACTTTTGGATCCAAGTCAACGACAAATATCTTATTCTGTTGAGTACTATCGGTATTCTTGCGTGTATCGAAGGTTAAAGTCATGCATCCTGACATATATGCATTTATGCCTAATTTTTTTAAGAAATCCATTGTATTTCTATCTCTACAGCCGACTGCTGTCATAGATTGCATGGACTCAAAAATCTTGTTTTGAATAAATTTCTCGCGAGTCTTGTTTATGGTGCTAAGATGAAATCCTATAAAAACGGGAGTGATTTCTTTTGTCCAAGGAAGTGGAAAGTTACCTGCATAATCTCCAAACCAAGATTGCATAAATAAGGTACAGGGTTCGCCATGATAGTTATTAATGTCATCTCTGTTAACAAGAAGAAGGTTTTCTGGCTCGCAAATTCCTGTTTTTTTGTAAACATTCTCGACACCGAGAGTCTGCATGCAGTCGCCTAGATTACCATCACGCGACCATAGGCTGTCTCCAGGGCGTTTAGACATTTGAAGTTTGCATTGATTAAAAATTCGAGCGTATTTCATCGTTAGCTGGAGTTAAAGATAAGCCAAAGAAATCTGATTTAAGCTTTGGAGAAGTATAGAAGTGCTAAATATTGGATGATTGCATAGCGTCAAGGATCAGATTAAGTTGTTTCCTGAAGTTTTCAAGGCTATGATATCTTATAAGATATTTTTTTGCTTTATTGGCCAGGTCGGATCTGATTTCGTCATTGGAAAGCAGGAAAGTAATTTCGGTAACAAATTTTTGAACATCTTCCCAGCCGTTACCAGTGCTTTCTCCAATATATCTCCCATATGTTTGTACCAGATTATCGGGATTCTGGTTTGAAACTACTGTTGCGCCATAAGCAAACGCCTCTAGAAACGATATCGGTAATGCTTCATGGATAGAGGTGTTTACCAAGATTTTTGCTTTGCGTAATTCTCGAGCTTTTTCTTCTCCGTCTAAATGTCCGAGGAAATGCAAATTTGGAAGATTTTTATATTTGTCTAAAATTGCATTGTTCTGTCTTTCTAAATCATTCGATGAGCTTCCTAATACATAGAAATTGTAATTAGGTAGTTGCTTCGCAATTTCACAAAATAACCATCCACGCTTAACAGAATCAAGTCTTCCAAGGAAGATAATGTTGTTTTCTTTTGAAGAATAATCAGGTTGAGCTTCTATAGGGTTAGGTAAAAAAGGAATAGATATGCTAGGATCAAGCTTGTAAAGCTTGACAGCTTTTTGACTTAAATAGTTTGCTTGTGTGGCAAAATAAAGCAAATTCTGCTTGTAGCAATAATTGACCAATTCATATGTTTTGCTGTTGTAATAATTTTCTTCTTTTGCTAGTGTGACAGAATTGATGATATCCCAGTCTTCACAAGGTCGGGGATCTTGAATCCAGAACAAAATTTTTTTATCTAAACGATTTTTTAAAGAAAATAGGTAGTCGACAGTTGCCTCAATGGTGATTAAAACATCATATGAGTTTACAATTTTCGCAGCTAAAAACCTCAATTTTGGAAGCTTAAGTAACTTAATTCCTTCAGAGGAACAACGTGTTTCACACTTGTATAAACTATGTGATCTGCCGAGACAAACTGTAAGGTTGGATATTGGAGTGTTGAGGGCTTTGGGTAATATATGTCGCGCTAGAAATCCATACCCTCCTTTTGCTGTATCCCATTCGCCAAAAAATTCATTCACAAAAATCAAATATTTTTTGTTTGATAGGTTATTCATGGTTTTTAAAAATAATTTGCTTAAAGTTTGAGATATACTTTTTCTGAGAGTATTGTGTAGAGGTTTTTCGTATTGTGGAGCGGTTCTTCTTGGTATTGATAGAAGAGTACATTGCTTGGGTTAGTTCCGTGATATTTCCAGTCGAATATAGAATTCCATTATCTGCATTTAAGATATCTTTAGGTCCTGTAGGGCAATCTGAAGATATGCAGAATATTCCTTGCGAAATTGCTTCTATCAGTACCAAAGGGAATCCCTCATAGGTTGACGTTAGACAAAGAGCAGCGATATTCAAAATTCGTTTTGTTTCTAGATACTGCCAGGCTTCGGTTGCCATCCGTGGAAGGTAACCTTCTCGCTTATGCCTAGCTCTTTACACAACTTTTTGCATTTCAAGACCTCTTGACGTGGACCATCTCCGATTATATCTAAATGACAGGGTTCTTCTACTCTGGCAAAGGCGAGAAATAAATCTTGTAAGTTTTTTTGTGCCTCGAATTGAACTCGACCAATATAAACGAAATGTATTATCTCGTTGAGTGAGAGTTTTTCTGGTAAGGAGGATATTGTGTAGTTCGAGGTGTTACAATTCGGTAAATAGAATATTTTTTCTGGGGGGACCCCAATTTCTTCAAGTTGTAATTTTAAGCCTTTAGAAATTGCTATATGAAATCCCATTTTTTTTATATAATTTGTTTTTTTGTAAGTGTGAAGACTTCTATGTAACCAAGATCCTAATGCCAAATTTTTTTGTCTTAAAAGTGCCATTGATCTATAGGTAAGTTGACAAGACTTATCGTCGAGGCAAATGATGCAATCTGGATCAAAGTATGAAATAAAAGATCTTAACTGTAGAATAATATATGCCTCTTGAACTATTCTTGGTAGTTTTTTGTGGGGGAGGCAAATATTCTGACTAAGACAAAATCTTTTGTTTTCGCCATTGTGAAAATCGAAGAAAAATGGTTCTATGTGTCCGATGGATTTTGCATGGTTTAGCAGTATCGAAATCATGTTTTCCATGCCGCCATAGCCGTAGGGGAGACTGCACACCATGGCTATTTTTATTTCGGTATTTGTGTTTGTCATTTATCTTCAAACTTGAAAATAAAAGGTATGCCTTTTGTTTGAATTCTTTTAATCTTTAAGTCATTTAATATTCTTGTAAGTCCGTGCCGGACAAAAAAAGGAGCTTTTTTTACTCTTTTTGTTCTGTCGCCAATGTCTGATACGAGACTCTGTTGTGGAATTACTAGGGTTGGAGATGTACGCCAAATAGTAAATTTATTTGCAAGATCAAACCATAAGGTGAATAAAAAATCATCTACTGGAGCAGGAAGTTTTTCAGATAAGCTTATTGCTAACTTTGCAGCTCTTTTAGAAATAATATAACATTGAGTGCCTAAAGGTGGAGGAGACAATGGTGCTACTAGTTTTAGGTTTGAATCTATTTCAATTATTCGAGGCCGTATTTTCCCTTTTAAGTAATTCCTCAAACATGACAACTGGCAAATGTCAACATCGGTTGGAAGCCAAGAGGCAGAGTAAAGATAAGGGGCTGCAGCCGATGATATTTTGATATCGTCTTCCATGATTAAAGCAAATTTATGGTTTGAATTTACGAGGTCAAGCCAACATTTGCGGTGACTCAGAAAACATCCAATTTCTCCTCTCGTAAGTTCTCTAGTAAATCGAAATTTGCTTTCGAAGTGAGAAAGAGGATAAGTAATTTGAGCGATCTGATTGTCACTTAATTTGCTTCCATCCACAGCCTCAATTCTTGAGTATTCTATACCTAAATTGTTGAGTTGAATCCTCATGCAATCCAGACGATCTGTGGATCGATCTAAATTTATTAGTAATTTCAGCATTTCTAAATTTGATAATTATGTCTTCATGCTTTAGTTATTTTGAATATTGTGTTTCTTGTAGAGCTTAGTAAGTATGTTGCTTACCATCATGTCTATTTTACTTGCTTGCAAGTTAGACATATCGGGATTTTTTTTTATTACATCGAGAACCGTCATGGTCCAGAAAGAAGGGTATTCGCTTTTACTCCAGTTTCCTCTCCCTCGGCCAAAATGTGCAACTGCTAGATAAAGCAGTAGAGAATCAATATAGAAATTTTCGAAAGCCTTTTCTGACCAAGTAACTGTTGTGGCTGCTAGTTCTTTTTTTTGATTGTACCTAGCGGCTAAGCCCGCACCTCCAATTGCTCCTATAACAGTACCAACCAGGGTTCCGAGACCAAAAGATAAGCCGCCCGTAGCAACATCCGTAGCTAGACCACTGATGGTGCCCGTGCTAACAGCGCCGGCAACTGCCGCAGGAGCAAGTGGAACTGATCTACTGACTTTCCAATCGGTCTGCATACGTTGTAGGAGTTCCTTGCGAATTCCTTTTCCTTTGAGAGCGTTGATCTCTATTAATTTGTCAGTTAGTGCACAAAACTCATCAGCAGCTCGAGAAGCAAGAGCTGTTTGAGCAGCACCGATAGGATCAGAATTTGTTTCGTTCTTGAAAAGGCCTAGACGCTTACCAAGGAATTTGATCTGGTCCACAATTGACGCAGTTCCAACCACCTCGCGATCGTTAGCGAGTTTTTCAAGATAATGTGCTAATGCCTGAATACTGGCGTTATAAGCCGCTCGTCGTTTCCTTGACCAAACTTCTCGCAATGCATCAAATGTTGCATGAAGCTCTTCTGGGAGAGCTTTTGCTATGGCGTCAAATAATGTGAATTCTTGCACCCAACATCTCGCAAAAGCATCCATCGGAAGCACGGAACTCACAATCGGATACGCTGACATAGCATCTTTCCAGCGATCTACATCCGCTTGTTCTGCTTCCGGTGGTTTTGGTTCTCCCATCTGGTTGAGCAACACGATCACCGGCTTGCCGATCCACTCGAGAATTCTCATCTCTGCACTCACGTATGGAGCAGAGTCAGGTAGCTCGGTTGCATTGACAAGATAGAGCACAACGCTTGATGTTTCTTTAACGTGTTTGAGTGCTTTCTGGTTTAACCAGAGAGATTTGTTTGCGACACGATCCCAAACCTCGGACAAGAACCAACCTACTGGATTGGCTCTGCCTTCCAACCGCTTGGCGAGAGCAACAGAATTGCCAAATCCTGGCGTATCCCAGAGGATGAGTTCACAACCTTCGGGGGTTCGAGCTAGTACATAGTCGTCAGTCGTTTCTGTGACGTGGGCACGGTCAGCAACCTCACCGATGTCTCGGCCCAGCAATGTACGCGCCAGCGTTGTCTTTCCGATATTGGTATGACTGACCAAACTCAAATGAATTCGCATCGGATCATTGCTCATTGTTCGTTTCCTTATTTTCAGTGTCAGTCACCGAGATGTTTTGATCGGATGAAATTCGAGGAGCTGCCCAAGCTCTAATTATTTTGATTGCTTCTAGTTGAGACTCGGAAGAGTCACTTAACACAAACAGTTTTATCTGATGCGCATTGCTCAAAGCTTCCCAAGCTTCCTGTCGCTCCTTGATGCGTGCCGGCATCGAAGCGAAGCGTTGGGCAAACTCTTTCATATCAAGGAGTGCGGCAAAAACGGCAGAACTGTTGGATTCATAGGCTTGGCGCAAACGTTCAATGACTGCGCCGTGCACTTCTTCTTCCGGTGTCTCAATGCCGTCAAACCAGATAAGGACGATTGGGTTTCGAGGACCTGAAGGAACAGCGGGAATGTTCGCTTCTTCATCGTCAAAGTCGATAGTTTTGACAACGGAGTCTTCTTCAGTTCCCCAATGTTTGCAGAGCACAGAAGTTGTCTGATCTCGCAAGGGGCGATTTACTGACGAGGTGACAATCAATAGGTTCCCCAGCACAGCGTCCTGTGCGCACTGGACAAGAATATTTTCGTAGTATGGCGAGTCGATAGAAAGAGAGGTTTGTGTTTTAAAACGTCCCATCCGCCACGTGTCAAAATAGGCGAAGACTAGACGAGGAATGATGACGACAACTCCCATCAAAATCATCATTCTGATAAGCCAAGGAGCGGCTGAGACAGGAGTTTCCAGATAAGGTAAGCGGTCAGCTCTCATTTCAGCGATCTGGCTCAGATCAGGCATGGGAGAAAGAGGACCGACAGCAGGAATGAGTCCGTACGTGTAGTCAATAAAGGCCTTCACGCTCTCAGGGCTTTCCGCAAGCCATGTGCTCTCCCAACCAGCCCAGTAGGACGTACCGAAACCACGTACCAGAAGACTCACGATGATGCCCAAAGCACAGAAAACGGCTGCGAAATGCAAGGTACGGGCTACGTTCATGCGAATTAGCGGCGCAACAAACGACGACCATTCGCTGTAGAAGTGCGACTTGAAACCGGAACGACGCAATGTGCCGTAGCTTGTCTTTTGAACAAATGCGTTGAGGCTGCTTCGCAAGGGCAACGCAAATCGATTGGTTCCGGTTCCGACCAGGCCGATTGCGCAGCAAAACAGTGCGATGTAGACAACAAGATTCCAGAGGATCACTCCCCAGTAGGGAGGTGAGAGCAGATTGACAATGTGCTCGGGGCTTGCAATGCGATCCGTCAAGGCGCCGAGCACGAAGGCCAGAAGAACAAAGAGAGGTGAGAAGAATTGGGGCAGGCGGGCTTTAGTGCTGACGGTCGTGTTAACGCCGCGCTCAGAAGCCGTTCGCAACACGACCTTGGCGCGCTCAGTCATAAGCTTCACAGCATCGGCGGATTCTCCGACCGTATGGGCGGCACGAAGGCTTGCGGCTTCGGCGTCAGCCGATGTCCACTTGATATGCGCGTCATTGGATTCCTCAATCGCCTTGGCAAGCAGAATCAGTTTTGCCTGTTGGAGTGTTAGTCGAACCGACGTTCGTTTGCCTTTTGCCATAGCAATGAGAAATCCTCTGATATTGGTTCAAACCCCTATTTTAGGTGAGAGTGCTTAGTTGCGCTCTAGATTCGAGTCATTTGCACGGCGTCAACCAGTTCTTTTGTCGCTGCACCAGGATCCTTTTGCCCGCATATAGCAGAAACAACAGCAACCCCATCGGCTCCGGCACGAATCAAATCGCCAACAATGGGTACTTTGACGCTGCCGATGGCAACAACGGGACAGGGTTTGCGTGAGGCCAGTATTGCGAAACTATCAATGCCAAGCGCATCGCTTGCATCCGGTTTGGTGCTCGTCGAGAAAATCGGTCCGATTCCGAGGTGATCAACCAAACGAACATCGACTGCAGAGAGTTCCTGTTCGTTGGATACAGAGAGTCCGAGTGCCTTTTCGTTGCCGATGATGGTGCGGGCATCAATAGGAGACAGGTCATCTTGGCCGATATGGAGACCTTCAGCGTCAACGGCTAGACAGACATCTGCATGATCATTGATGATCAGAGGAACATGGAAGTCGGCGAGAACAGACTTCAGTGCACGGCCGCACTCAACCAGTGCCCTCTTTTTCCAATGCGGGGCGCGCAATTGAACGCAGGTGGCACCGTTTTGTACTGCCGCGCGCGTGGTGTCGATCATGCCTTGAGCGCCACCACATAAATCGGGGTCCAATACCAGGTATACAGAAAGATCGATGGGTTGTCGCATCAATAAAAGTCCTTGGCTTGAAGAAGGTTCAGAGCGTCAATGTAAGCCACAGCAAAGCTACCTGGACCACGTGCTACGCCAGCAGCCTGTTGTGCGGCTCGTTTGGCAAGCGCACAGGCGGAAATGACAGCCTCAAGGGGATGTTCGGTTTGAGCAACGAAGGCTGCCACCATGGCTGACAGGGAGCAGCCGGTTCCGACCACAAGCGTTGCCTTAACGGAGCCGCCGGTACACGAAAGAATTTCCTTGCCGTCAGTGGCGTAGTCAGTTTTTCCAGTGACGCAGACGATGGTGTTGTACTCACGAGCAAGTTTGACGGACGCTTCAAGAGCGGCATCGCTTGAGTCGGTACTGTCTACCCCCTTGCCGCCTTTGCCCATCCCGGCAAGAGCCAAGATTTCTGAGGCGTTACCGCGGATCACAGTCGGGTGAAGCGCCAAAAGGCCTTGAATCATTTTGTCACGCCAGGGAATGACGCCAGCTGCAACCGGATCCAGTACCCAGGGAACATTGTGTCGAACGGCACTTTTGGCAGCCAGATGCATGGCTTCCAACGAATCTGGACGGGGAGTGCCGACATTGATCAGCACGGAAGAAGAAATCGCGGCAAAGTGTGCGGCTTCTTCACAGGCGATGACCATAGCGGGCGATGCGCCCATAGCAAGCAACACGTTTGCCGTGATCTCCTGCACAACATCATTGGTTATGCAGTGCACGAGCGGCGCTACCTGTTTCACATGGAAGAGGTGTGTCGCAATGGTTTCCGGTTCTACGGCACGAACAGGAGGCAAAGTGAATTCAGACATACAGCAGAAGAAAAGAGATGAAGTTGAAAAATCAAAGTGAACTGATGGCGCGCGTCAGCATATAGCCGGCAAGAACCAAAAGCATGCAGGCAAAGATGCGCTTTAAGGGTTTTGTGTCGATGCTGTGAGCGACCTTGGCACCGAAAGGCGCCGTAAAAATGCTTGCTGCTGCCACAGACAATAAAGCTGGCAAATGGATGTAGCCCAACATCATGGGGAATTGCGGGAGCCCCGGTTCACCCCAGCCTGTAATGATGTAACCAAGTGTTCCGGCAGCGGCAATCGGAAATCCCAAGGCTGCAGAAGTTCCTACGGCGTTATGCATTTTGACATTGCACCACACCATGAACGGAACGGAAATGAAGCCGCCCCCGGCGCCGACCAATGCCGAGACAAGTCCGATGCCGGTACCGGCGCCAAACATTCCTGCCATTCCCGGAAGAGTTCTTTTGGGTTCCGGTTTGGAGTTGATGAACATCTTGATAGCGGAAAAGCCGACAAAACAGACGAAGACGAGAGAAATCCAGAAGGTTGGGAGAAGGCTGGAGATTTTGGCCCCGAGAAGGGCACCTACCAAGATACCGGGTGCCACTGCTGCAACAACGTTCCAGAGCACTGCACCGCGCTTGTGATGCGCTCGCACCGAAGAAAGCGACGTGAACATGATGGTAGCCAAAGATGTCGCGATGGCTGTATGAACGATGGCTGTATCAGGCACGTCGGCATAGACCAAAAGCATGGTCATGAAGGGCGTGAGCACCATGCCCCCGCCGATGCCGAGGAGTCCGGCCAAAAAACCGGTACAGGCGCCTAAACAAAGCAGAGCCGCAACAATTTCCCAAGACATGAATACGCTTCCCGCAGAATTGTTGAATTGCGGCGTACATGATACCTGCGCCAAAGAGGGCAGAGCGAGGTTGGGGCAGGAATTGACGAAGGCGGGAAAAGGAAGACCCTGTGGTTTCCGGCTACGTTACCTGAACCGAAAGGTCAGGGTGGCCGCGGCTGGAGCGGAAAACGGAGCGGACAACGCGTGCCCGCTGCACTATCGGCTCTCGAGTTAAACGGCCTTGCACGAATGCATAGGTTAGGAACATTGGAGCCGCTGGTGAAACTTCACAGGGTAGGACAATTATAAAACGATAATGACCTCAGGTACCCGATCAAGCGTAGTACCCATTAGTACAAAGCTTGTGGCGATCTTCAACAACCTGGAATTATGAGGTTAAGAGTTTGAGGACGGTTGGCTCGCCGAGCCAATCTGAAAAGGGCTTTGCCCTCTCCGTCTAACGGCGGATTCACCCAAAGTTTTTCCCGGCCCTTAAGAATACGCCTTGCCTTGCCCGCGCAAGCATGTTTCATCGTAAGGCATACACTTGGAGTGCGCAGATAGGAGAAGTCCGACTCTGCGCGGCCCGCGAGAATGCGCGGACAGCCTGAGTTTTAACGCTTTGGCTGAGAATGTGATGACGGCACACGCTGTTATCGCAACGCTTTCCCCTTTGCTGTCGGCGATGACGTCTTTCTTTTAGTCACACCGTTTAGCATCGGCAAGCAGCCGGCGCTTTCTTGGGGTTTCAAGGGAGTTGGTGCCGATGATGAATTGACGCACGACCCCGCATAGGGCGTCACGCCGCATACGGCTTCATGCGTCAAGTCCGTGAAGGGTGAGGAACCTCCTGAAGACCCTCGGTCTTTTACGGCATCTAAGCGCCAAAATGTTCTAGCACAACATTTAAAGGAGGCCCTCATGGCGAATCTTAATCAGTTTTGCGACTTCACGAAGCTCATCGGCATCGACATTGCCAAAAGCGTGTTTCAAATCTATAGCTGCGATACGCAGACCGGTGAGATCACCAACGTGCAGATCAAACGGGATAAGGTGCTGGAGAGCCTTGCCAATTGCGGCAAATGCCTTATCGGCATGGAGGCATGCGGCAGCTCCCAATACTGGGCCCGCAAACTGCAGGCACTCGGCCATACTGTCCGGCTGATGGATCCCAAGCTCGTAAAGCCTTTTGTCCGTCACAACAAGAGTGACAAGGCTGATGCCGAGGGCGTCTACCATGCCCTGGTAAGCGGAGTCCGGGCCGTTGCTGTCAAGACGGAAACGGAACGTGACATCCAGACGCTGCTGACAATGCGAGCCTTGCTGGTCAAACAGCGCACAGCCCGCATCAACCACGTGCGCGGCTTACTTGCCGAATACGGACATGTTATGCCAAAGAGCGTTGATCAATTCGATAAAAAGGTTGATGAATGCATCAACAGCCTTGAGGGTGACGCTGTGCAGTTGGTGATCGACATGTTGCGCGATACGGTCAAAAGCATTCGTGACGAGCATGATCGGATCAAGACGCTTCAGCGCGAAATCAGCAGGCTTGCCAATCAAACCAGAAATGCAAAGC
>ENA-ORSX01000364-ORSX01000364.1-human-gut-metagenome-genome-assembly--contig:-NODE-364-length-51161-cov-5.122823_pt1 | contig 51161 bp, 46 predicted proteins | sample MGYA00241904_ERZ509172 | MGnify/ENA primary metagenome ERZ509172 (study PRJEB26280, sample SAMEA2338795) | human gut metagenome | biome: human gut; feature: human-associated habitat; material: faeces... | reverse complement strand
TGCCACATACCCCAATCCAGGACTTCCAAAGAGTTCCATCTTTATCGAATCCCTGCTTACGGTTTACCCTGATGATGGAGAAACGTCGCTGGATGGCGAGTCTGAAAAGGCAAAAAGGACCGGCTTATGTCAGCCGGTCCTTTTTTATGTAAGAACGTAATCCGTTGTTTTCTGGTTTAGGGAATGGAGGGAAAAGCGTGGGGGAACTCCCCCTTTCTTCAGAAACGTTTTCCCTCCCTTCCCCAATTGCTTTTACTTCTTTTCAAACACGAGCGGGAGGACGTCGTCGATGCTGTCCACGGTGTGGACGACGATCTTGCGGCGGAGCTCCTGCGGGATTTCTTCCAGATCCTTCTGGTTCTTGGCGGGCAGTATGACGTGGCCGATGCCGCGCGCAACCCCGGCGAGCACCTTTTCCTTGATGCCGCCCACGGGCAGGACGCGCCCGCGCAGGGTGATTTCGCCCGTCATGCAGATGTCGCCGCGCACGGTCTTGCCGGTCAGCGCGGAGATGAGCGCCGTCACCAGCGTGACGCCAGCCGAGGGGCCATCCTTGGGAGTGGCCCCGGCGGGCACATGGATATGGATGTCCGTGTGCTCGGCGAAGTCGGGCGCAATGCCGAGCTCGTCGGCCTTGGCGCGGGCATAGGTCAATGCGGCTTGCGCGCTTTCCTTCATTACGTCCCCAAGCTGGCCCGTCAGCGTGAGCCCGCCCTTGCCCTTGATGGCGGAAACCTCAATGTAGAGGATTTCGCCGCCGGCGGGCGTCCACGCGAGGCCGAGGGCCACACCGGGGATGAGCTTGCGTTCGGCTTCGTCATCGATGAAGATCGGCGCGCCGAGGAGCCGGGGAAGCCCGGCTGCCGTCACACGGAAGGGAGGCTTGTTTCCTTCCGCTTTCCGCCGTGCGATCTTGCGGCAGACGGTCCCGATTTCGCGCTCAAGGTTACGCAGGCCCGCCTCACGGGTATACTCGCGGATGATGCGGTTCATCGCCGCATCGGGCAAGGTCAGTTCGCGGTCCTTCAACCCGTTTTCGTGCATTTCCTTGGGCAGGATGTACTTGCGGGCAATGGCCAGTTTTTCCTGTTGCGTATAGCCGGGCAGGGAAATGATCTCCAGACGGTCGCGGAGCGGGCCGGGGATGTTCTCCAGATGGTTCGCCGTGCAGATGAACAGCACCTTGGAGAGATCGAACGGTACGTTCAGATAATGATCGCTGAAGTTGAAGTTCTGTTCCGGATCCAGCGCTTCCAGGAGAGCCGAAGAAGGATCGCCCCGGAAGTCGTTGCCGAGCTTGTCGATTTCATCGAGGATGATGACCGGGTTGCGGGTCCCGGCCTGCTTCATCGCCTGAATGATGCGGCCCGGCATGGCTCCGATGTACGTGCGCCGATGCCCGCGGATTTCTGCCTCGTCGCGCATTCCGCCGAGGGAGATGCGCTGGAACTTGCGCCCCAATGCCCTTGCGATGGAGCGGCCGAGCGAGGTCTTGCCCACGCCGGGAGGGCCCGCAAAGCAGAGGATGGGCCCCTTGGAGTCGGGATTGAGCTTGCGGACGCTGAGGTATTCAAGGATGCGGTCCTTGATCTTGGTCAGCCCGTAGTGATCCTCGTCCAGCACGTCTTTGGCCTTGACGATATCAAGCTGATCCTTGGACATCTTTTTCCACGGCAATTCCGCCAGCCAGTCGAGATAGGTGCGTACGACGCTGGCTTCCGCCGAGTCGCCGTGCATCGTGGCGAGCCGCTTGAGCTGCTTGTCGGCTTCTTTGCGCACGTCGGCGGGAAGCCCGGCCTTTTCAATGGCCTTGGTGATGTCTTCCAGTTCCTCGTCGGCGTCGGGGCCGTCGCCCAACTCCTTGCGGATGGCCTTGAGCTGTTCGCGCAGGTAATATTCCTTCTGCGCCTTGTCCATGCCTTCGCGGGCCGAGGTCTGGATCTTGATCTGCATGGTCGCCACTTCGGACTCATGCACCAGATGCGTGATGATGAGGCGCAGGCGATCCATCGGATCGACGCACTGGAGGATTTCCTGCGCTTCCTCCATCTTGAGCCGCAGGTTGGCGGCGATGAGATCGGAAAGGCGTCCGGGTTCGTTCACATTGCTGAGAACGCCCATGATGTCCCCGGTGGGGATGCCGCGCAGGGACAGGATACGCTCGCACTGTTCGCGCGCGAAGCGGATAAGCGCTTCCTGTTCCGATTCGGGAGCGACGGCTTCCGGTTCGGGCATCAGCTCAACGTTGGCGGACAGGTAAGGGCCGCTCTCGTTCAAGTCGACGAGGCGGGCGCGCGATACCCCCTGCACCAGCGCCTTGATGCGCCCGTCGGGCATCTTGAGCAGACGCAGGATGAGCGCCACGGAGCCGACCGGGTAGAGATCGTCCGCTTTGGGATTGTCCACCTGCCCGTCTTTTTGGGCGCAGAGGAAAATATGGCGTCCGTGCGTCGCGGCGGCTTCCACGGCCTGCACGGACTGTTCGCGCCCCACGAACAAGGGCACGATCATATAGTTGAAGACCACCACGTCCCGGAGGGGAAGCAAGGGCATGGTGGATGGAATTTCCTGCAATTCCGGCGTAATTTCTTCAGATGAGGCATCCATCTGCTCGTCTTGTATTTGAGCGGGGACACGGCGCCGGGCCGGCCTCCGCCGACGGCGGGCGGGAGTTTCCTCTTTTTTTTCGTCGTTGTCGTTATCAGAATCAAACGTCATGGCTGTATCCTCAAAAGGTAGTACGGTGGAGAACCCGTGGTTCAGAGCAGTCCGTCCTCTCGTATGCTGTAACAGGCGCCGTCGCCTACGATGAGGTGATCGAGCAGGCGCAGCCCCATGCTGGTGGCGATGCGCTGGATGTTCCTCGTCATCTCAATGTCCTCGGGCGAAGCCTTCGGCGTCCCTCCGGGATGGTTGTGCACCAGAAAGAAGCCGCTTGCCTTGCGCTGGAGCACCCGCTCCAAAATGTCCCTCGGATAACACGGAACCATGCCTACCGTCCCCCGCGCCAGCCGCTCCCAGGTGAGCAGACGGTTTTGGGCATCGACGGTAGCCGTCCAGAGCTCCTCGTGGGGAGAACCGGACAACCGGGGGATCACCATTTGCGCCACGTCGCGGGGCGTACACAAAACTTTCCGTTCCCGCATCGGCGCTTCGGCGTAGCGCGCCATCATTTCCCGAAGCAGGAGCCGAAGAGCCGCGACACCTTCCCCCACGCCGTCCACTTGCTGTATCTCGGCGGGCAATGCGTCCAACACGCCGCGGATACTCCCGAACCGGGAGAGCAATTCTTTGGCGAGCGGTTTGGTATCCCGCCGCAAAAGCGCATAGCCCAGCAAGAGTTCCAATATTTCATAATCGGCAAGCGCGGTGCTGTCTTTGAGAAGACGCTCGCGCAGCCGGGCACGATGTCCGGCGTAGTGGGGTGTATCAGTTGACATAATAAGCAGTCCTGCGGGGTAAGCAAGGGGAAAAGCCCGGATGAGCCATGAGAAATGAAAAAGAACGTCAGCGGGGGGAACGGCGTTGCGCAGGCGTGAAAAGCAGCGTCAGATCGCCCATGAGGGCATCCAGCGCCTGGCTTGGGGAGCGCCTTCCCGATTTGACGGAAAGTTCGGCTGTGTGCATGGCGTCCCAGAGCTTGGCAAGCCCGGCGGCGCCGAGGCGGGAGGCCGTCTGCTGTTTGGCCTGCTGATCGGACGGGCCCATGCGGACCTGTTCTCCGGCAAGGATTTGCCAGAGCTGGCGTGCCTCGCGCTGGAGCATGGCGAGCAGATAGAAAAGCGGTTCCTCGCCCTTGGACTGTTCCTCAAGGATGCTTTTCCAGACGGAAGCGGTCTGCCCCGCCTGAAGCTGGCGCAGGAACGCGAATACGTTGAATTCGGTCGTCGGGCTGACGCTGCGGGCTTGTTCCTGCGTCAGCGGTTTTCCGTCCGCCAGCAGTTGGAGCTTGCTCAGTTCCGCGTCCACGGCGGCGGCGTCAGGAAGGAGCGTTTCGGCGAGAATATCCACGCAGCCCGGTTCCAAATCCAGCCCCAGCGCCTTGGAACGTATCTGGATGTGGCGGCGGAGCGAGCGGGGCTCCAGCCCGGGGGAACGCCAGATCCAGCCCTTGGCATCGGCAAAGGTAAAGCAGGGCAGTTTGGCGATATGCGCGGGGATTTTAGGCTGGCCCTTCTCCCACGCGACCTCAAGGCAAAACAGGGGCCATGTTTGAGGATTGGGGCGGGAGAGCGCTGCGGAAAGACGTTTCCAGACATCGGCGGTCAGGGCGTGGGCATTGCGCATCACCAGAACCCGCGACGTGGAAAAAAGCCCCTGGAGCGTGAGGATCTCCCAGAATTTGGGCGGCAGTTCGTCGTCGCCCCAGAAAACATGCCGTTCCCGCCCCGCGTCGGGATGGGCACCAAGAAGCTCCTCCACCTGCTGGCGGAGGAGCTTCCCGTCTGGGCATATGCAAAAGCTGAAACCCGGTCGTGTCGTCATAGGCGAAAGCGACGGCCTTGTCCCGTCAGGTCAGAATCGTTGCTGCAAGGCGTCCATGCAACGGCGCACGGCCATCTCGAGGATGGACTTGATAGCCGATTCCTCGTTGGCGTTTTCATAGTTTTCCTCGTAGTAGATGGGACCAGAGCGCCAGACTTCCGTATTGGTCTTTCCATCATAGACGATGAATTCTATGCTGATGGTAGCCGTATACAGTTGCGAGGCGCTTCTGTACTGGCCGTAGCTGCGGACCTTGAAACTGGGGATACGCACGGTCAGGGTATAGTCAGCCTGTCCGTCATCCACCCACTTCGCCAGGTTCCGGGCGTTGATGTCGTCCCGTACCAGCGAGCGGACCTGATAGGTCAGCCACGGGTAGAGCGAGGTCTGTTCCACGCTTTTGATTTTGAGCGTCTTGGAACCGTTGCCGAGCACGCTGTTTTCGGACAGGGAGCCTTCCTGACCGCGCCAGACATAGCCGCACCCGGTCAGTATCAGGCAGACGAGGAGTCCGCTCAGCAGTCCCGCCGCAAGCCTGTACAGGCGTCCATACCCTGCATGTGCCGAAGCCGGATGCGGTCTGTTCATCAGTTGGCCACCACGTTGACGAGTTTGCCGGGAATGACCACAACCTTGCGGACCGTGAGCCCTTCGAGGTGGCGGACGATGTTCTGTTCGGTAAGGGCGAGCTGTTCCACCTCTTCCTTGGAAGCGGAGGCGGGAACTTCGATCTTGCCGCGCAGCTTGCCGTTGATCTGGATGACCACGGTGAGCACGTCGCGCTGCAAGGCGTCCTCCTTCCATACGGGCCAGGGCTCCTGATCGATGCTCCGGGCATGGCCGAGGTCTTCCCACAATTCCTCGCACACGTGCGGGGTGATGGGGGCCAGAAGCGTCAGCACGGTCGCCATGGCGGAGGACAGTACCTTACGGCCTTCTTCCGTCGTGGCGAGTTCGTCCTTGGCGAGGTACAGCGCGTTGACCAGTTCCATGATCGCCGCAATAGCGGTGTTGAACTGATAACGGTTGCCGATGTCCTCACCGGCTTTTTTGACGGTGAGGTGTTCCTTGAGGCGGACTTCCTTGGCTGCCGCGGTCGTCGCGTCGGCGGCGGTGGAGGAGCAGGCCCCCACGGGCGACAGGAATTCGCAGGTATCGGCGTACAGGCGCCAGATACGGTTGAGGAAGCGGGAAGCCCCTTCAATGCCGGTATCGCTCCAGTCGAAGTCGCGTTCCGGCGGCGCGGCGAACAGGCAGAACAGGCGGACGGTGTCCGCGCCGTACTTGGCGATCATTTCCGTGGGATCGACGGTGTTGCCCTTGGACTTGGACATCTTGCTGCCGTCCTTCAGAACCATGCCCTGCGTGAGCAGGTTGGCGAAAGGCTCGTCGATCTCCTTGGGGAAGTAGCCGAGATCGCGCAGCACCTTGGTGAAGAAGCGGGCATAGAGCAGATGCAGGATGGCGTGCTCCACGCCGCCGATGTACTGGTCCACGGACAGCCAGTAGCGCAGGGCTTCCATGTCGAAGGGAGCCTTGTCGTTGCGGGCGTCGGTATAGCGGGCGAAGTACCACGAGGATTCCACAAAGGTGTCCATCGTGTCGGTTTCGCGCTTGGCCGCACCGCCGCACTTCGGGCAGGTGCAGTTGTAGAATTCGGGCGTGTGGGGCAGGGGAGACTTGCCGTCCGTGTGCGTCTGCACATCCAGCGGCAGGCGGACCGGAAGCTGGTCTTCGGGTACGGGAACCATGCCGCACGTGTCGCAATAGACTACCGGGATGGGGGCGCCCCAGTAACGCTGGCGGGAAATATTCCAGTCGCGGAGACGCCAGTTGGTGGTGCGCCTGCCCTTGCCGGACGCTTCCAGCACGTCGGCGATAGCTTTCTTGGCGTCTTCGTTGGGCAGGCCGTCGAATTCGCCGGAGTTCACGAGCACGCCGGGAGCCGTATAGGCTTCGGTCAGATTTTCGGGAGTGAGCGGCGCTTCGCCTTCGGGCTGGATGACCACGATGCGCTCCATACCGTACTTCTTGGAGAAGTCGAAGTCGCGCTGGTCGTGGGCGGGCACGGCCATAACCGCGCCGGTGCCGTATTCGGCAAGGACGAAGTTGCCGAGCCAGATCGGAACCTGACGGCCCGTGAAGGGGTTGAGGCAGTAGGAACCGGTGAAGACGCCTTCTTTTTCGAGGCTGTCGGACTGGCGGTCGATGCGGTCCATGTTGTGGGTCCGCTCGATGAAGGCGCGGGCTTCAGCTTCGTTGGGCTTGCCGCTGATGAGCGACTCGACGAGCGGATGCTCGGGGGCCAGCGTCATGAACGTCACGCCGAACACCGTGTCGGGGCGGGTGGTGAACACCTTGATGTCGCCTTCGCCGGATTCCAGCGGGAACGTGATCTCCGCGCCCACGGACTTGCCGATCCAGTTGCGCTGCATACTGAGCACGCGGTCAGGCCAGCCGCCCTCGAGCTTGGAGAGGTCGGCGAGCAGTTCGTCGGCATAATCCGTGATCTTGAGGAACCACTGGGTGAGTTCCTTCTGGACGACGGGCGTGTCGCAGCGCCAGCACAGGCCGTCGACGACCTGTTCGTTGGCGAGCACGGTATTGCAGTGCGGGCACCAGTTCTGAGAGGCTTTCTTGCGGTAGACGAGACCCTTTTCCAGCCAGCGCAGGAAGAAAAGCTGCTCCCAGCGGTAGTAGGGCTCATCGCAGGTGGCGACTTCGCGGTCCCAGTCATAGGAATAACCGAGGCGCTTCAACTGGGCGCGCATGTTGTCGATATTGGCGTGCGTCCAGACGCTCGGATGGATGTTGTGCTTGATGGCGGCGTTTTCGGCGGGCAGGCCGAAGGCGTCCCATCCCATGGGATGCATGACGTTGAATCCCTGCATACGCTTGAAACGCGCCACTACGTCGCCGATGGAGTAGTTACGTACATGGCCCATGTGCAGGTTTCCCGAAGGATAGGGAAACATTTCCAGCACATAGTATTTTTTCTTGTCCTTGTCGACATGACAGGCGTAGGTCTTTTCGTTTTCCCAGCGGGACTGCCATTTGGTTTCGATGGCCGCCGGGTCATAGCGCTTAGGCTTGCTCATGACTGATCCTTATTGCTGTATAATCGGGGGCCGGATCGACTCCGGCCCGCCTTGGCGTCAAACCCCGCCAATCTATCAGGCGTCGGCCTTGCCCGCAACTGTGAGCGTACCGGCTTCCTGAGCCTTGATCGCCGCGTCGAGGATGCCGTTGATGAAGCTCTTGGCCTTGGCGTCGCCGAAGCGGGTGGACAGTTCAAGCGCCTCGTTGATGGCGACCTTGGGCGGGACGTCAGCCCGGTACAGCATTTCGAAAACGGCGAGACGGAGCAGGGTCAGCTCGATCTTGCCGAGCCGATCCACGCGCCAGTTCTGCGAGAAGCGTTCGATGACGCTGTCGAGATTTTTGACGTTGGACCAGACGCCCTCCACCAGTTCCCACGCGAAGCCATACAGCTTTTCCTCGCGGGTTTCGGCGTTTTCGTCCATGTCCGCATCCGTGGGATCGGGCATTTCGAGGAACGCGGTGCGGACATCCCCGAGGGTGGTCGAGGGAGAGAACTGCAGGCTGTACAGCACCTGAAACGCGCGTGAACGCGCGGCGCGGCGGGCATGGGGTCTGTTTTTGGACATGAAATGGCCTCGTGCAAAAGTGATGGAATGCCGGAAAAACGAACTTCCGGGAGCTTCCCGGAAGACAGCGCGGCAGCGGAGAAAAAACGCCGCCGACAAAACATTGGGGAACCGGACTCTGTCCGTATGCGGCAGGGAGCCGCTCCGTACCCGCCGGGCATATCCCCGGTACGGGGGAACCGTTCCGGCTGTGGATGGCTCCCACAGCTTATCGGGGGCTTGCCGCTTTTAGGGGCTGCAACGCCCGGTGTTTTTCGGAAGAGGACTCCGTACAGCGAAGTTCCCGCCGCACGGCCTCCCCGCCAAGCAAAATGATCGCGGAGGGAAAGCGCGGGAGGCGTTTTTATGAGCGCCTCCCGCGTACCGTCCTTAAATCTGCTGCAATACGCGGACGGTTTCAAGGACGGCGGAGGCGGCTTCAACGCCCTTGTTTCCGGCCTTGGTGCCCGCGCGTTCGATGGCCTGCTCAATGTTGTCCGTGGTCAGCAGGCCGAAGCCCACCGGCACGCCGCTTTCAAGGGACACATGGGCAAGGCCCTTGGTGGCTTCGGCCGCCACGAAATCAAAATGAGGCGTCCCGCCCCGGATGACGGCGCCGACGGCGACGATGCCGTCATACTTGCCGGAAGCCGCCAGCTTTTTGCAGGCGAGGGGCATTTCGAAGGCGCCGGGAACGCGGACGATGGTCAGGTTTTCTTCCGATCCGCCATGACGGATCAGATAGTCCACCGCGCCGCCGACGAGCCGGTCTACAATGAAATCGTTGAAACGTGTCGCAAGGATGGCGAATTTGAGATCCGCCGCGTTGAGATGCCCGTCGATGGTCTTGATCTGGTTCATGGGAGCCTCGTCTGTATGGGGTAAGGCGCCGCATCTCGGGATGCGGCGCGCCGTTCGTTACTTACGGTCGCCGGAAACGTGGAGCATGTGCCCCATCTTTTCCTGCTTGGTGCGCATATATTCTTCGTTGGTGGCGCAGCAACCCACTTCAATGGGCTCACGGCCGACGATTTCGATCCCGTAGCCTTCCAGACCGACGATCTTGCGCGGGTTGTTGGTCATGATGCGGAGCTTGCGGATGCCCAGATCAAGGAGGATCTGCGCGCCGACGCCGTAATCGCGGAGGTCCGCCTTGAAGCCGAGCTTTTCGTTGGCTTCAACGGTGTCGTAGCCCTGATCCTGAAGGGCATAGGCCTTCAGCTTGTTGGCGAGGCCAATGCCCCGGCCTTCCTGACGCATGTAGATGACCGCGCCCCGGCCTTCCTTTTCGATGCGGGTCAGCGCGGCGGCAAGCTGGTTGCCGCAGTCGCAGCGCAGAGAACCGAACGCGTCGCCGGTCAGGCATTCGCTGTGTACGCGCACGAGCACGGGATCGGAGCCGCCCTTTTCGGACACGTCGCCCTTGACGATGGCGACATGGGTATCGGCGCTGATATCGTTTTCATAGGCGATCATCGTGAAGTTGCCGTAGCGGGAGGGGAGCTTGGTTTCGGCCACGCGGCGCACGCCGAGCTGGCCGTGCCGCAGATGGTAACGGATGAGGTCGCGCACAGCGGCGATCTTGAGGTTGTGCTCTTCGGCGAATTTCTCCAGATCGGGCATACGGGCCATCGTCCCGTCGTCTTTCATGATTTCGCAGATGACGGCGGCGGGCTTCAATCCGGCGAGCACGGCGAGGTCCACGCTGCCTTCCGTCTGTCCGGCGCGGGTGAGCACACCGCCGGGCTGGGCACGGAGCGGGAACACATGGCCGGGCGTCACCAGATCCTCGGGGCGGACGTCGTCGGCCACGGCGGCGAGGATGGTGCGGGCGCGGTCGGCCGCCGAAATGCCGGTGGTCACGCCGTTGCGGGCTTCGATGGACACCGTGAAGTTGGTGCCGAACTTGGAGCCGTTACGCTGCGTCATGAGCGGGAGATCCAGCTTGTCCACGAGGCTGGGGCCGAGCGGAAGGCAGATGAGGCCGCGGGCGTATTTCGCCATGAAATTAATGGCCTCGGGCGTCACATGCTCGGCGGCGATGGTGATGTCACCCTCGTTTTCCCGATCTTCGTCGTCGACAAGAATGATCATCCGGCCCTGCCGGATATCCTCCACCGCTTCTTCAACACTGCAAATAGCCATAGTATAGAGTCCTCAGCTTCGTTGATCCTCAGAAAAAGCCGTTTTCGCGCAGGAATTCAACCGACAGTTTCCCCGTTTTCGCCTCCTCGGAGGCGAGGCCGAGGTGGGGAGCCATCATGTGGCGGACATACTTGCCTATGACGTCGGTTTCCATATTGATGCGCGTGCCCGGAGCCCATTCGGCCACCGTCGTTACCCGCCATGTTTCGGGGATGACGTTGACCTCCAGAAAGTCCGGTCCGCAATCATTCACTGTCAGGCTGATGCCGTCAAGTGCCACTGAGCCCTTCCCGATGACTTCCGCTCCGAAAGAAGCGGGAAAACCGATGCGGATGCGCCGCGACTCGCCTTCCTGCCGCACGGACAGGATTTCAGCCACACAGTCCACGTGCCCGCTGACGATATGCCCGCCAAGGCGATCGCCCACGGCAAGCGCCCGTTCAAGATTGACCTTGGCGCCGGGTTTCAGCAGGCCGAGAGCCGTGCGCCGCATGGTTTCAGCGGACGCATAGGCGGAAAAAAGGCTCGGACCAGACGTTTCTACTGTAAGACACGTTCCGTTGACGGCAATGGATTCGCCCAAAATAATGTCCGCGAGGTCGTAAAGCGCCTGAATCCGAAACCGGGTCTCGTGCCCACGGGATTCCACCGCCAGCAGTTTCCCCTGACCGTTGATTATGCCTGTGAACATGCGCGCACCGGCCTGAATATGAGGTGTCCGTCCTCTCCACAGGGCTCCATGCGGACCAGCCGCAGCGAGAGCGCCTCGTCCAGTTCAAGGGGCGTGCGTCCGTCGAACAGCGGGCGCGCGTCATTGTCCCCAAGCACTTTCGGCGCGATGTGGAGATGAAATTCGTCGACGAGCCCGGCTTCCAGCAACGAGAGGCCAAGGCGCCCTCCGCCTTCGCACAACACGTAGGGGCAGCCCGCTTCCTGACGCAGGTATTCAAGGATCTGCACAAGATCCTCGCCGCTTTTCCAGCGGTCAAGGCCTCGGATGCGGACGCCGCGCTCGCGGAGCTGGGCCGCGCGGGGCGTGGCGGCTCCGGACGCCGTGGTGAAGAAAATCGTCTCCGTGGGGCGTTCCTTGAACAGCAGCAGGGAGTCGGGCGCGGGCACGCGCGAGGAAATGGACACGGCCAGCGGCTGGCGTTCGACCGGTTCGTCAAGCCTTGCGGTCAGCAATGGATTATCGGTATGGAGCGTGTTGCCGCCGACGAGGATCGCGCCTCCGGCCCGTCCCACGTTGGCACGGAGTTCGTGCACCTGATGGCGGGCCGTTTTTCCGGTGATCCAGCGGGAATGCCCGGTGCGGGTGGCGATGCGGCCGTCCAGCGTCATGGCGAGTTTCAGCATGACGTAAGGGCGTTTCGTGGTCTGCCAGATCAGAAAATCGGCGACCAGATCCCGGCACAGCTCCTCGCATACACCCGCTTCCACTTCCACGCCCGCTTCGGCAAGGCGTTCCATGCCGCCCGCCGCCTTGGGGTTGGGATCGCGCATGCCGATGACCACGTGACGGATGCCCGCCGCGATCACCGCTTCCGTGCAGGGCGGGGTTTGCCCTTGATGGTTGCAGGGCTCCAGCGTGACGACCAGGGTGCAGGCCGAGGGATCGACGCCTTTGGCTTCTGCGTCCTTGAGGCACTCCACTTCCGCATGGCTCTTGCCGTAAGCGGTATGCCAGCCTCTGGCAACGACAACACCGTCACGGACAAGTACGGCGCCCACCGTCGGATTGGGAGCGGCGGACCAGCGGCCGCGTTCCGCGAGTTCGACGGCTTCCCGCATGAACGATTCGTACGGATGGCTCATGCGCCTTCTCCCGAGGGGCCCGTATGCCCGCAGCCATCCGGCGTGGGGCGCAGGGGGAGGAGCTCGAGCGTGATGTCCGCTTCGTTCAGCATCTGCATGGCCAGTTCATCCGGGTAGCCCGATGCGTACCAGATTTTGGTGATGCCGCAGTTGATGAGCATTTTCGAGCAGATGAGGCAAGGCTGATGCGTGCAGTAGACTTCGGCCCCGGCGAGGGAAATGCCGTGTACCGCGGCCTGAATGATGACGTTCTGCTCCGCGTGGAGGCCCCGGCAGATTTCATGCCGCTGGCCGGAAGGCACGCCGAGCTGTTCGCGCAGGCAACCGATATCGAGGCAATGCGCTACCTTGGACGGTGCGCCGTTATAGCCGGTGGCGAGGATGCGTTTGTCCTTGACGGCTACGGCCCCAACCCTGCGGCGCAGGCAGGTAGAGCGCTCCGCCACGAGGTGGGCGATGTTCATGAAGTAGTCGGGCCAAGCGACGCGGGACATAGCGGTATCCTTCTGTAAAATGAAAGAGCGGGGGACGGGGAGAGCCTCCGGCGGCAAGGGGCCGCGGCCCCTTGACCCCGCCCGGGGCGCGAGCCGCGCCCCGGACCCCGGCGAAAACGGAGACGCCGCGAGAGGGGGCGCCTATCAGCTCTTCAAACGGCAACGCCGTTTGAAGAGCTTTTAAGAAGCAAGCAAGAGCTTGTACTACCTTCGGAAACGGCGCGTATCCGTTACCGAGGGGGCCGGGGGGAATCATTCCCCCCGGGCAGGTCCGGGCGGCAGCCCGGCGGGCAGGGCAGGGCCCTGCAAGTCTACCAGGCGAACAGCGGGAACTGGCGCGCAAACACGGCCACTTCCTTGCTGATCTCAGCGAGACGGGTTTCGTTGTCGGCGTTGGCGATGGCGGCGTCGATCCAGCCCGCCACCTTGACCATGTCCTGCTCGCGGAAACCGCGGGTCGTGAGCGCGGGCGTTCCGATGCGGATGCCGGAGGTCACGAACGGGGAACGGGTTTCGAAAGGCACGGTGTTCTTGTTCACGGTGATGCCGGCGGCGTCGAGGGCGTGCTCGGCGTCCTTGCCGGTGATGTCCTTGCTGGTCAGGTCGACGAGCAGCAGATGGTTGTCCGTGCCGCCGGAGACGAGATTGAACTTGGCGTTCTTGAGCTCTTCGCCCAGTGTCACGGTGTTCCTGAGCACCTGCGCCTGATAGTCCTTGAAGCGGGGACGCAGGGCTTCGCCGAAGGCCACTGCCTTGGCAGCGACGATGTGCATGAGCGGGCCGCCCTGAATGCCGGGGAAGATCTGGCTGTTGAGCGTCTTGCCGAAGGATTCGTCGGACAGAATCATGCCGCCGCGAGGACCGCGCAGGGTCTTGTGGGTCGTGGTCGTGGTGACGTGGGCGTGTCCGATAGGCGTGGGATGGAGCCCGGCGGCCACGAGGCCGGCGATGTGGGCCATGTCCACGAACAGTTTGGCGTCCACTTCGTCGGCGATGGCGCGGAACTTGGCGAAGTCGATGGTACGGGGATAGGCGCTGGCGCCCGCCACGATGACCGTGGGACGGTGCTCATGGGCGAGGCGGCGCACTTCTTCATAGTCGATGAGGCAGGTGTCCTTGTCCACGCCGTAGGAAACCACATTGAACAGGCGTCCGGAGAAGTTCACCGGGCTGCCGTGCGTCAGGTGACCGCCGTGGGACAGGTTCATGCCCAGAATGGTATCACCGGGTTTGGCCAGCGCGAAATAAGAAGCCATGTTCGCCTGGCTGCCGGAGTGGGGCTGCACGTTGACGTAGTCGCAGCCGAACAGCTGTTTGGCGCGCTCGATGGCAAGGTTTTCGGCGATATCGACGAATTCGCAGCCGCCGTAGTACCGCTTGCCCGGGTAACCCTCGGCGTACTTATGCGTGAAGACGCTTCCCTGCGCTTCCCGAACGGCGGAAGAGACGAAGTTTTCGGAGGCGATGAGCTCCAATTTGCTCATCTGCCGATCGCTTTCCAGCAGGAAAGCGCGTGCCAGTTCGGGATCTTCAAGAAGAATATGGTCCATTGGACGCTCCGATGAGAGTTTAGAGATGCAACCGCGTGGTTCCCCTGAAAGGGGAGTTACGCCGTGAATTTCTTGAACAGGATGCTGCCGTTCGTACCGCCGAAACCGAAGGAGTTCGAGAGCGCGTACTGCGGATCAAGCTTCTTGGCACCGTCGGTCATGCAGTTGAGGTCGCATTCCGGATCGGGCGTCTCATAGTTGATCGTGCCGGGAACATAGCCGGTATGCAGGGCAAGCACGGAGAACACGGCCTCCACGCCGCCGGCGGCCCCAAGCAGGTGGCCGGTCTGGGACTTGGTCGCGGAGATGGCAATCTGGTAGGCGCGTTCGCCGAAGACCTGCTTGACGGCGCCGGTCTCGCAGATGTCGCCGAGATGGGTCGAGGTGGCGTGCGCGTTGATGTGGTCCACCACGTCGGGGCTGACGCCCGCGTCGGCGATGGCGCGCTGCATGGCGGCGATCATGCCTTCCCCGTCGTCGCGGGGAGCGGTCATGTGGAAGGCGTCGTCGGACGAGCCCGCGCCTATGATTTCGGCGTAGATGGTCGCGCCGCGCGCCTGAGCGTGCTCGAGGCTTTCCAGCATGAGCAGGCCCGCGCCTTCACCCATGACAAAGCCGTCGCGGTCTTTGTCAAAGGGGCGGGAAGCCTTTTCGGGATCGTCGTTGTGCGCCGTGGAGAGCGCCTTCAGTGCTGTAAAGCCGGAAATGCCCATGGGCGTGACGGTCGCTTCCACGCCGCCGGAGATGCAGGCGTCGCAACGGCCCATGACGATCTCGGTATAGGCCGCGCCGATGGCGTGCGTGCCCGAAGCGCAGGCGCTGGTGAGCACCATGTTCGCGCCTTTGGCACCCGTGGCGATGGCAAGCTGGCCCGGGGCCATGTTGGAGATCAGCATGGGGATCATGAAGGGGGAAACCTTGCCCGGCCCGGCCTCGACGAGGCGGGAGTGGAACACTTCGATGGTGTGCAGGCCGCCGAGCCCCACGCCGAGGATGACGCTGACCCGGCCGGAGTTGTCGTCATTGATGACGAGGCCGGAATGTTCCACCAGCATGTTGCCCGCGGCGACGGCGAACTGGACGAAGCGGTCCATACGGCGGGCCTGTTTGGCGGGAATGCCGTAGGCTTCAGGATCGAACCCTTTGACTTCGCCGGCAATGCGGGAATCAAAGCCGGAGGCGTCAAAGAGGGTGATGGGCCCGATGCCCGACTTCCCCGCAAGAAGATTATCCCAGCTTTCGGTGACGTTGCCGCCGAGCGGCGTCAGCGCAGAGAGACCGGTTACAACAACGCGTTTGCGGCTCATAATTCCCTCATGAAGCAAAAAGTGGTCGAGCGCCTTATGATTTGAATCACAAGACGCCCGGTAGAATACTCTGGCGCAACAGGAACGGAAGGAACAACGCCCGCGCGGGCCGCCGTCTCCGCTCTCGTTTCCCGTGCTTCGAACAAAACGAGGCTTAGTTCGTGTGGTTCTGCACGTAGGAGATGGCGTCCTTGACCTTCAGGATCTTCTGGGCGTCGTCGTCGGCGATTTCCACGTCAAAGGCTTCTTCCATGGCCATGATGAGTTCGGTGAGGTCGAGGGAGTCGGCGCCGAGGTCTTCAACGAAAGAGGCTTCGGGCTTCACTTCTTCGGCGGTCACGCCAAGCTGTTCCATGATGATCTTTTTGACCTGTTCTTCAACGGACATGGGGGAATCCTCCCGGTTTTGTTCTTTTTGTGTTGCAGTGGGGCATGATGCCCCGTTCCTTGTGTCGACGCTTCCGCGAAACGGAATCCGCCGGTTCGCGCCGCAAACGCGGCGCGGCGATTAACAGTACATTCCGCCGTTGACGGCGATAACCTGTCCTGTAATGTATCCGGCTCCCGGCGAAGCCAGAAAAGCTACGGCATCAGCGATGTCCTGAGGCGTTCCCAGACGTTTCAAGGGGATGGCATCAATATAGGCGGCGCGGACGTCATCGGGCAGGCTGGCGGTCATATCGGTTTCCACGAAACCGGGGGCGACCGCGTTGACGGTGACGTTACGACCGGCCAGCTCCTTGGCCGCGGACTTGGTCAGGCCGATGAGGCCCGCCTTGGCGGAAGCGTAATTGATCTGCCCGGCATTGCCCATTTGTCCGACCACGGAGCTGATATTGATGATCCGCCCGTGACGCTGGCGGGTCATGATCTTGGCGGCCTCGCGGACACAGACGAATGCGCCGCGCAGGTTGGTCTGGATGACGCGGTCAAAATCTTCATCTTTCATGCGCAGCATCAGGCCATCTTTGGTGATGCCCGCGTTGTTGACCAGCACGTCCAGCTCGACCTGATCCTTGATGCGTTCTTTGAAGAACGCCGCGACCGCTTCGGCGTCGGCGACGTCAAGGCGAAAGGCACAGGCTTTCCCGCCCGCCGCCACAATGTTCCGGGCCACGGCTTCAGCTTCATCAGCCTTGCTGACATAGGTGAGATACACCTGATATCCGGCCTTCGCCAGCGTCTCCGCAATGGCCTTGCCGATACCTCTGGAGCCGCCGGTCACGAGGGCGGTGGAAAGTTGTTCGCTCATGTCTCTCACCTTAATGCTGTATTCAGCTGTTTGTAGCTCAAAAGAAATCAGAATTCAACACGGATGCCAGCCGGAAAAGCGGCTAGAATTCCAGCAATGCGGCTCCCCACGTGAAGCCTCCGCCGAAGGCGCTCAACAAGACACGTGAGCCCGGGCGGATGCGGCCCTGCGCGCAGGCGTCGCCGATACCCAGTGGAATGGATGCCGCCGACGTGTTGCCGTATTCATCAAGGTTGACGAATATTTTTTCGCTTTCAAGCTTGAGGCGGTCTCCCACGGCTTCGATGATGCGGAGGTTTGCCTGATGCGGAATGAACAGGTCGATGTCTTCGAGCGTCAGCCCGTTGTCCTCCAGCAGTTCGGAGCAGACGGCGGAGAGGCTGCGCACAGCCTGCTTGAAGACTTCACGCCCCTGCATCTGGAGGTAAAAATCGTCCTGAACCGGATCGCCGGGCTTGTAGTTGCGGTTCGTCCCGCCGCCGACGGTAAGCAGGGGATACTGCCGCCCGTCCGCGCCGCACCGGACATCCCGGAGGCGGGGTGCCGAGGGCAGGCACCGCTTGGGCGTCCCTGCTTCGCCGTTCGTCAGCACGGCGGCCGCGGCGCCGTCGCCGAACAGGATGCAGGTTGTGCGGTCTTCCCAGTTCAGGCGGCGCGTAAAGGCTTCCGAGCCCACGAGCAGGACTTTGGCCCCGGGCTTTCCGGCAAGGATGCTGTTCGCCACGTCCAGGCCGTAAACGAAGCCGGTGCAGGCCGCGTTGAGGTCGAACGCCATCGCCCCGTGCGAGCCGATTTTGCCGCTGATGATGCAGGCCGTGCTCGGGCACAGGTAGTCGGGCGTACACGTCGCCGTCAGAACATGCGTGATGTCTTCAGCCGCGATGCCGGCATCTTCAAGAGCTTTAAGCGCCGCTTCCGTGCCCGCGTCGGAGCCGTTTTCGTCGTCCGCCAGCATGTGCCGGGCCTTGATCCCGGTCCTGCTGACGATCCATTCGTCGTTGGTGTCCACCAGCGACATCAAGTCGACGTTCGTGATCCGCTTGGTCGGAACATACGTCCCCAAGCCTTGAATATGGATTGCTGTCATGCGGTGTCCGTGCGTTTGTGAGGAGGGCTAACAGGAACGGCCGAAGCGGGTCAGTTCCTCATTGGCGCAGATGGTTTCCATCAGGCGCTTGTTGGTCTCTTTCTCGACGAACAGGGTCGCCATGCGGGTAGCGTTGCAAATGGCCTTGGCATTGGAACGGCCGTGGCAGACGATGGAGATGTTCTGAAGGCCGAGCAACGGGGCTCCGCCGTATTCGGCGTAGTCCACCACTTTGGCGAAGCGTCTGAACGCGGACTTGGCCAGCAGGCTGCCCAGCTTGGGCAGGAAGCCGGAATTGAGCAGTTCGCGCTTGAGCACGCGGCTCAGGGACAGGCCCAACCCTTCGCTGAGCTTCAGGGCCACGTTGCCGACGAAACCGTCGCAGACGGCCACGTCCATTTCGCCTGTGAAGAGATCGCGCCCTTCGATATTGCCGCTGAAATTGAGGTTCTGAGCCATTTTGAACAGCTCGTACGCCTCTTTCACCTGGCTGTTGCCCTTGCCTTCCTCTTCGCCGATGCTGAGAAGGCCCACGCGGGGGGATTCCTTATTGAGGATGTCCCGGGCGAAGGCGTCGCCCATCAGGCCGAACTGAAAGATGTTGTAGGGCTTGCAATCGACGGTGGCACCCACGTCCAGCAGGACGACGGGTTCCTTTTCCGTAGGAAGGAGCGACGCGAGGGCGGGGCGTTCAACGCCGGGGATGCGGCCCATGATGAACATGCCGCACGCGACGGAGGCTCCGGAGTGCCCCGCGCTGACAACGCCTTGGGCCGCGCCGTCACGCACAAGGCGGCAGGCGACCTGGATGGAGGCGTTCTTCTTCCGGCGCAGGATGTCCGAAGGCTTTTCGTCCATGCCCGCGACTTCGGGGGCATGGACGATTTCCAGATCCACCCCCGAGGGGGAGAGTCTGTTCAGTTCGCCGTCAAGTGTAGCCTCGTTCCCGACAAGGAGAATTTTGGCTCCGGTCTGGCGGGCGGCCTCAATCGCTCCGGGGACGACCACGGAAGGACCGAGATCGCCTCCCATGGCGTCGACGGCGATAACGGTCTTATTGCTGCTCATCGGCGGTCTTCTGCTCGACGACCTGACGACCGCGGTAGGTGCCGCAGCTGGGGCAGGCAGCGTGGGGAACCGTGGGGGCTCCGCAGGTGCAGTACACAACGGTGGGGGTGGCCACGCGATCGTGGGACCGGCGCATACCCTTCTTGGAATGAGACTTCTTATTTTGCTGTACGGCCATGACGGCACTCCTTAGGATTCGGCATGGTGCCGAGGGTTTGGCTCTGTCGCCTGTTGATGCGGCTCCGGATGGCATAGCCCAATACGCCCGGAGACACAAGGTTCGGCGGCAAAATCTAGTTCTTTTTCACTTTCAGACCCCGGAGGGCCGCAAGACGGGGATCGCCTTCGTCCCGCACGCAGGAGCAAGAACCTTCGTTAAGGTTTTTCCCGCAGTCGGGGCACAACCCCTTGCAATCAGGCTTGCACAGAGGACGTACCGGAAGGGCGAGCACAAACTCTTCCCAGAGCAGGCCGGCCAGATTGATCTCCGGCGCGCCGTCCACCAGCTTGACGATGAGCTCGTCGGCCTCGCTGTCGAACGGCTTTTCTTTGCCGTTGCGCGGCTCCGGCTCGTCGTCCGCCTGTGGGAACGGCTCGAAGCTGTCGAAACTGCTGTCGATGATCAGGTGGGCGTCTTCGGCGCAACGGTTACAGGGAACGACGACCTCTCCCTTCAGGTTGCCGCGTACAAGGCAGCCATCTTCCTGGGGAAGAAGCGTAACCGTGCCCACAAGAGGCTGGACGATGCGGCAATCCATACCGCATTCCGTCATGGGGACCGACCAGATGGCCGGATCGTCCATAACGGACGTCTTTCCTTCAGGGGCGATGTTGTTCAGTGCAATCCGTAGTTCAGCCATGATAACCTCGTGAACGGGACTCCTTACACGGTTGATCGGCTTGTGTCAAGACTATGAGAGCGTTCATGATGGGGAAAGCGAAGGAGGCCGCCCCATGGGAAAACGTTCCCGTCCAGAGGTTCTGGTGTGGCTTCCAATCCCTTGAAATATCCCTCAGGACGCACGGGAGACCGCGTATTTTTTTGAAAGGTGATGAAAAACGGGGGAAAGCCGCGGCCAGCCCGCTGGCGTTTGGGGGAATGTGATTGAAAGGTACGCTGATTGCCAGGCCGGGGAAATGATTCCTCCGGCAGGCCGGAATCCGTCCATCGGGCACCCATGAAGAGGCTGTGCCCGATGGACATTTTTCCGGGTTCCGCGGGAAACGGGCGGCTGCCTTGCCGCCCGAAAAGGCTTCCCTACCCGCGGGCCCGCTTGAACCCTTCGGCGGAGCGGGCGATGACCTCGTCCTCGACGCAGAACGCCAGGCGGAAGTGGCCGGGGCCGCCGAAACCGGAACCGGGCACGGCGAGGATGCGTTCATCAAGGAGCTTGTTGACGAAGGCCACGTCATCGCCGCCGGGAGCCTTCGGGAAGAAATAAAACGCTCCCTTGGGCATCTGGAATTCATAGCCCGCGTCGGAGAGGACGTTGCCCATCATTTCGCGGCGGCGGGCATAAATGTTCACGTCCACCTGCGATCCGAGCGCGCCCGCCATGATATGCTGGCCCACGACCGGGGGGTTCACAAAGCCGAGGATACGGTTGGCGAGCGTCAGGCCGCCCATGAGTTCGGCGCGTTCGGCAAAGAGCGGGGACAGGGCGATGAAGCCGACGCGTTCACCGGCGAGGCACAGGTTCTTGGAGAAGGAGCTTGCCAGAACGGCGTAGGGGTACATGGGCAGCAGGCTCGGCACTTCCACTCCGTCGAAGGCCAGAAAACGGTACGGTTCGTCGACCACGAGATAGAGCGGGCGGCCATTGCGTTCGGAGGCCTTGGCGAGGATGGCGGTCAGGCCTTCGAGCTCTTTGCGGGAATAGACGGTCCCGGTGGGGTTGTGGGGCGAGTTGATGATCATGGCGCGGGTCTTGGGCGTGATGGCCGCCTCAATGGCGGGCAGATCAAGCCCGAAGGTACCCGGCAAGGTCGGGACCTTCTTGAGCGTACCGCCGTGGTTGCCCACATAGGAGCCGTATTCCACAAAATAGGGGGTCACGGTGAGCACTTCGTCGCCGGGTTCCAGAACGGTCCTGAAGATCACGTTGAGCGCGCCCGCGGCCCCGCAGGTCAGGATGACGTCGTTGGCCGTGAGCTCGACTCCCTGTTCCTTGGAAAGGTGGGCGGCGAGCTTTTCGCGGGCCCAGCCGAACCCGTTGTTCGGCATGTAGCCGAGGCTGAACGGTTCGTCCACGTGCTTGACGAATTCGGCCAGCGCCTTGCCCACGGCGGGCGGGGGAGCGAGATCCGGGTTGCCAAGGCTGAAATCGCATACGGCATCGTCGCCGTACTTCTGCTTGAGCTGGATACCGGCTTCGAACATGCGACGGATCCAGGAGCCGTTTTTGATGGAAGAACTCATCTGGGTGCTGATGATGCTCATGGTTGCTCCGTGTCTCATGACCTGAGAGAAAGTGTTGCGGAGGGTGCAGCGGTCGGGCTGCGTTGTGCGGCGTGGGCCTGACGGATGAAAACAATGCCGCGAATTTTTCTCTATACCCCATCAAAGGCCGCTATGCCAAGGGGCATGAGAGGCAGTTCCTGTTTTGTGTCGGAAAGTACAAGCTCTTTTCGCTGACGAGAAGGCGGTACGCGCGGGTGAGCAGCCGCCTTTTTTCGAAATCAGGGGTGGAATTTTTTTTGCATTTCTGATAGGTAAACTATGTAAAACTCATGAGCGTGTATGAACAGAGGCGACCTTGCTCCGCGGGCAGGGGCTTGGTCCACAAAGCCGGAAAGAGAGTTCAACCATGTCTTTGTTATGGAAAGAAGCGTTCACCCTCGGCGATTTTTCTTGGTCGAACACCAACTCTTTTTCTGATATCATCGAAATTACGGATCTTGAGGCGCTCAAACATTTTCTTGATGCGGTACACGTCAAGTTCTGTCTGCTCAAACCGTGGTGCGAAACGGAAAACTATCCGCTGGTCGACTCGCGTGATCTCCTGCCGTCTTTCGAGGCGGAATTGTGGGAATACAAGGGGCTTCCCGGTTTTTCCATGGTGGCGTTCGCCCGGCCTCTGGAAAGTTTCAGCGAAATTTTCCAATACGACATCCTCCATCCGGTCCTCAGCGCGGTGAACACGGCGGAAGGCGCCTCCTGCCCTTTGGAAACGCACGTCATCGCCCGCAACGTCCAGATGTTCCTGAGCCGCCTGCCCAAAAAACTCCAGGATCCTTTCCGTGATCAGTTCCGGCGCGTGGATACCGCCGTGCTCGATTATTACCCCGCGCTGATGCCGTACCTGCTGGCGATGGATAGGGCCCACGTGTTCGCCACGGACATCTACGGGCACTACCACCTCGCGGGGCTTTTCGCTTCATTCCCGTCCGACATGGACGGCGAGATCAAGCGGTTCGGACTGCGCACCGGCAAGTTCAAGATCGGCGACAACGAAATGTACGAACGCAACCGTACGTTTGTCTGCCAGTTTTTGATGGAACTGTATGGTTTCCCCATTTCCTCGGAGCGCCGGACCTCGGCGGCGCTTTTTTCCCGGCGTCTTCACAAGCTCGGAGAGCGGTTCCTGGTGCGCGTGCTCGGGCAGTCCGACCGGACGATCACGACCATCTGGAACAATGGGGAGAACCGGCCCTACCCGCGTGTTGAAAAAATCGCCCTTGTGAAGCTTGACCCTGAGCAGAAGGATTTGATCCGGGCGTGCGAGGAGGGCGGCTTTTTCGTGGACGCCGAAAAGCGCGTGGTGATCATCCGCATTTCCTACAAGCAGCACCGCTACAATGCGGACAACGTGCGGCAGGACCGTGCCCTTTCCGTCGAGCGGCAGGAACTGATCCACCCGCTTACGGGGCGTGTGATGCCGGACGTGAATGTGGTCAAGGATACCAGTACCATGATCCTGCGCCTTAACGACATTGTACGCGGCGAGTATGTGGGCCGCGCGGTCTACAAGCGCAATGAACTGGTGGAGAATACGGATACGGACGAAAAGCGCCTTAAGTTCCTGTTTGCGTGGTTGTCCAAGAATCAGCGCCGCATCATCGGGTACAGCGAAGAGTTTTACAACAATACCACCAAGGTACTGGACGCCTACCTCAAAAACCCCGAAAACCAAGAGGCGTTCGCGCTCCTGCACGAGCTCAAGCAGGAAGTGATGAGCAAATACGCCTATATCCGTCAGGCGCGCACAGTGCGCTATCTTGAGGATATCGTTGCCCGGAACTACAAGGGGGAACGGCTGACCTACGGCCGTATGCTGCTCGAAGCGATTGATCTGCTGCGGGATCTCAAATTCGAACTCGGTAACTATTTTGAACCGCTGATGCTGAGCGTGCTCCATTATATGGAAATGATACTGGACGACCGCTACCTGCTCCGGCGCTACATCAATTGCCCGGACGACAAGCTGAGCAAGGGCGGCGTGGAGATACGCAAGAACTATCGGCGGCTTGTCAGCCTCAGGGACGAATTCGAGTCGGTCCGCAAGTCCCGCCAAAAGCCTGTTGCCGAAGGGTAACAACTTGTTTGGAGAGTAGGGGCGCTTCTCAAAAGGGAGCGTCTCTTTTTTGAAGGGGCATTTGACAATAGCCTTCGCCGATGCGAGTTTCCCCGTGCCGCCATATCGGTTCCCGGTATGCGTATCGCGGACTTTTTTTGAAGGAAAACATAATGGCAGAGAACGAAATCCCCGAACCGCCGGACTGGTCCGATGCGCGCACGTTTTTTCTGGAGCCCGATCTGTGGCATGAGCCCTATGAGCTGGATGCCTCGGAGAGCCATCATCTGACCCGCGTGCTGCGCATCCGCGAGGGCGAAGAGGTACGCGTTTTGGACGGCAGGGGGCGCGAGGGGCGTTTCCGGGTTTTGCCCTACAAGAAAAACGCCAAGGCCGTGGCCCTGCAGCTTCTCGACGAGTGGACGTATCCCGAACCGGAATCGAAGGTCATCCTTGCGGCGGGCTGGACAAAAGCCGCGCGTCGGGGCTGGATTTTGGAGAAGGCCGTGGAGTTTGAAGCCAGCGGGATCTGGTTGTGGCAGGCTGAGCGGAGCCAGTTCCCCGTGCCCTCGGACATCAAGGAGTCATGGCAAGGCCAGCTTGCCGCCGGAGCCAAGCAGTGCCGCAATCCGTGGCTGCCCGAGTTGCGGACCATGCCCGGCGGCGTGGACGAACTCATCGCGTTGGCCGAGGAGCTTGGCTGTGAGCATCGGCACGTACTTGTCGAGAGCGGGCACAAGTCGGTCATGTCGCTGACTCCGGATACGCTGGGGCAGCCCGGCAGGACTCTTTGCGTGGTCGGTCCCGAAGGCGGCTTTACGGCGCAGGAAGTGGAGAGGCTCACCCGTGCGGGATTCCTGCCCGCGACGCTTGGCGAGCGCGTTTTACGCTGGGAGACCGCCGCCGTGTTGTGCCTCGGCCTTCATTGGTGGAAGCGCCAGCTTGGTGGGAAGTAGGCAGGAAGACCGGGGGAGGAAACTTTCTGGAGAAAGTTTCCTCCCCCGGACCCCCACCTTCAAAGACTTTTGACCTTATCGAATCCCTGACTTCAGCTTTCCTGTATTGTTGGGAAGAGCCTCTTTAAAAAAGAGGCTCTTCTCTTTTTATGGGCTTCAGCCTGTTGAGGGCGCGAGGCGGTCGAAACAATAAACCACCTGCTATGCGGGTGGTTATTATTTTGTTGTCATTGGGTAACGGGAAGGCAGTGGGATGCTCGTCAACTCAAACAGCCGAAAATTTCCGCACGTTCTGCAATAAGGGATTCGATAAGGTCAAAAGTCTTTGGAAGAGGAGGGATGGGGGTGTGGGGGAAGGGAGGGGAAACCTTTCTCCAGAAAGGTTTCCCCTCCCTTCCCCACAATTTCCTTCCACCCGTCACCCTTTCACTAAATCAACAACGGCGCGCAAGCCGAGCAGATAGCTGCCGCTGCCGAACCCGGCGATGGAACCTCGGGTTACGGCAGAAAGCACGGAGAAGTAGCGGAAGGCTTCGCGGGCGTGGACGTTGGACATGTGCACTTCCACGGCCGGAATGCTCAAGATCGCCAGCGCATCCATGATGGCGTAGCTGTAATGGGTCCACGCTCCCGCGTTGAGCACGATGCCAGCCGTGCCGTCCCCGTGTGCCTCGTGAATCCGTTCCACGAACGCGCCTTCATAGTTTGACTGAAAAAACGAAACCTCCACCCCAAGCTCCCCGGCGAGTGCGGAAAGTTTGCCGTTGATGTCTTCGAGCGTTTCCGTCCCGTAATGTTTGGGATCGCGCTTGCCAAACAGATTGAGGTTGACGCCGTGCATGACCAGAATGCGATTCATAGAATGATGTCCTTTGGATTGTGCGGGTTGCGGGCTGGCCTGAGATGCTGCCGTGGGGCACAGCATAGAGAAAAGGAAACCGGAAAACCAGAGAGGAATGGCCTCCCGGTGGAAAAAGAACCTGAATGAGACTTGCCAAATGGAGTAAAATCAATAGAATCTAAATGAAAAGCCTGTGCGGTCTGGGGGATAAGGGCGCGCGGCGCAGGAGGCGTATCATTATGAAACAGTGTCTGGTTATGCAGCATGTCGCCTTTGAAGATCTGGGTACTTTCGCGCCTGTGCTGGAAGAAAAAGGGTTTGCCATTCGATATTGCCCGGTAGACGAACCGCCTACCGAAGAGGAATGGCTGAACGCTGATCTCGCCGTGGTCCTCGGAGGCGCCATCGGGGTTTATGATCAGGTGCTCTATCCGTTTCTCAAGGATGAAAAAGATCTCATCAGGAAGCGTCTGGAATCACAAAAGCCGTTGCTTGGCATCTGCCTGGGGGCGCAGCTTATTGCCTCCGTGCTCAAGTCCCGCGTATACCCCGGCAAGGGCAAGGAAATCGGCTGGGGCGGCGTGGAACTCACCGAAGCGGGCAGAAAGTCGCCTTTGCGTTTTCTTGATGGTTACCGTCCGGTCCTGCATTGGCATGGAGATACGTTTGATCTGCCCGAAGGTGCCGAACTGCTGGCCTCCACCCCCGTGACCCCGCACCAGGCATTCCGCATGGGCAATCATGTGCTGGCATTGCAGTTCCATCCGGAGGCCGATGCGGATAAGCTGGAAAGATGGTTTGTCGGACATGCCTGTGAGTTGGCCCGCGCCGCAATCGATCCTCGCCGTCTGCGCGATGAGACCAAACGTGCGGGTGAAAGCGCCAAAGAAACCGGACAGGCGCTTTTGCGCGAGTGGATAGACCAGTGGTAAAGGGATGCCAACAAGCAATGAAGAAACGCGCAGCCGTTGGGGTGCGCGTTTTTTTGTATCGTGGAGGCCACACGTTGGAGAAGTGGGGCACTAAGGGCGAGGCAGATTTCCATTCGACGGAAAAAGGGGAACTGTACGTTTTTCTCTTAATGGTTTCCAGCGTCCTCGCCGTCGAAAAAGCGGCTCATCTCTGCTTCGTTGGGGAGTTCGTCGGGCAAAAGCATACCTTGCAGATGTCCTTTCCCAAACAGGACAATCCGCGAGGCCATTCTTTTGGCTTGCGGCAATCCATGTGAGACGAGAAGGATGGGATAGCGCTCCGCCAGCTTGAGGAGCAGGTTTTCGATGGTGTGGGTTGTCGCGGGATCGAGGGATGCCGTGGGTTCGTCGAGGAGCAGGATTTCCGGTTCGAGCGCCAGCGTGCGGGCAAGGCAGAGGCGTTGCTGCTGCCCCCCCGAAAGTATCGAAGCCGGTTCGCGCAGGCGTGAACTGACGTCGTGCCAGAGCCCCACCTCCGTCAGGCTGCGTTCCATCCGCTCCCGCCATTCCGAAGCGGGGAAGGCTGTCGCCAGTTGGAGGGGGAGCAGCATGTTCTGCCGGATGCTGGCGGGCAGGATGTTGGGCGTCTGGAAGACCATGCCCACGCGGCGGCGCAGGTCGGAGAGTGCGGCCTCTCCCGTGCGTCCGGCATAGATCGGGCGGAGTTCGCCGCCTAAACGGAGTTCGGCCTCGCCGGATGTCCGGCATCCGGGCAGGCATTCGTTCAGGCGGTTCAGGGCGCGGAGGAAGGTCGTCTTGCCCGATCCTGAGCGTCCGAGCAGGACGGTGACGCCTTCGGCCGGGATGTCCAGGGTGATGTCATGGAGGATCGTGCGTTCGTGGAAGGCGACGGAAAGCCGCCGGATGCGTGCTGCCAGCGTCATGCGGAAACTCCCTCCCGCAGGGAACAGGCGTCCTTGCGGCGTTGATAGCGGGCGTGCAGCCACCATGCGGCGAGTAGAAGGCCCCCGGAAAGCAGCAGGAGCGTCAGCGAGGCTCCGAAGCCGCGTTCGAGTTCTTCCGGCGTCTGGTATTGGGCCGCCGTGTAATAGATGAAGAAGGGCAGGGCCTCGAAGCGCACGGCGAGGCCGGACGGAAGGCCCGCGTTGGCGACCACGCCGGTCAGCAGGATGACAGCCGTGTCTTCGGCGGCGCGGCCCATGGCCAGCATGACGCCGCCGAGGATGCCCCGGCTGGCTTGCGGCACGAGGATATGGCGGACTGTCTGGCTGCGGGTCAGGCCGAGCGCGAACCCCGTCAGGCGCAGGGAGGCGGGCAACCCTTCCAGCGCCGTCCGGGTTGTGACCACGAGCGAAGGGAGGACCAGCAGGGCGAGGCAGCCGCCCGCGAGCAGGATGCCGGGGCTGGCTCCGGCGATGCCGAGGCGGTGCAGGAACAGGATGAGCGTAAAGCCGAAAATCCCCATGACGATGGACGGTATGCCAGCGAGGATGTCCATAATAACACCGAACAGGCGTTTCATGGAAGGTGAGGCATACTCGGCGAGATAGATGCCGCAGCCGATGCCGGGCCCGATGGCGAGGAGCATGGTCGTCATAATGAGGCAGAATGTCCCGGCGCAGGCGGGCCAGATCCCGTCCCAAACGGGCAGGGTTCCGAGCAGGGCGCGGAGCGGTGGGGTGTCTCCGAAGAGGAGGGACGGCCCGAGCGTGGGCAGGCCGCGATACAGCAGGAATCCGAGCAGGCACGCGATGGCGGAGGCGACGATGGCTCCCGAAACGATGGACAACGGGCGGAGGGCGGAAGGCGCGTACCGTCTCCAGAGGGCGGGCGGCTCGGGGAGCTGTTCGCCGGATTCGGATGCCAGCTTGCGCAACGCGAGGCTGACGCAGGCACTGGTGAGGAGGAGCAGCCCGCCTGCCACAAACAAGGAATTGTATGCCGGGCCGCCCACTTCGGTGGCCGTAACGAGCCCCATGTGCGCGGTCAGCGTCCGCAGGCTGCCGAACAGGGATTTCGGCACGTGCGGGGCGTTGCCCGTGAGCATCAGCGGGATCAGCGTATCGCCCACGGCGCGCCCGAAACCGAGGATGGCCGCCGTAAGCAGCCAGCGCCGGGAGGCGGGGAGCACGAGGCAGGCCAGCGTTTGGGAGCGCGTAAAGCCAAGGGCCGCGGCGGTGATGCGGACGTCCTTTTCCTTCGTCCGCATGGCTGAATCCATGACCAGAACCATCGTGGGGAGGATGAGCAGGGCGAGCATCAGGGCTGCGGAGAGCCAGCAGAGGCCGGAACCTTTCCCCGCGGCCTCGCGGACGATGGGGACAAGCAGGAAGACGGCGGCGAAGCCGTAAACCACGGTGGGGATCGTGGTCATGAACCGAATGATGCCCGCGACGGTGCCGCCGAAGAGGTGGTTTTTTCCGCCGTCCTGTATGGTGCAGGCCACGCCGACCGCGAGAGGCCAGCTCAGGAGCAGGGCGGAGACGGACAGCAGGAGCGAGCCTACAATCATGGGCAGGATGCCGAATTCATGGGTATCCGGGCGCCAGACCCAGTTGAATATCTGGCCCCCCTGTGCGCTGAACACGACGGGCAGTGCGAAGCAGGCGATAAGGGCGAAGACGGCGCACACGGACGCCCCGGCCAGCCATGCCGCCAGCAGAGGGAGTCCGCCACGTTCCGTGAGTGAAGTGTTCATCAAGCCGTCCGTGTTGAGGTGCATGGAGAGGTTGCTGGGGGAAGGGGGGAGCTTTTGGAGGAAAGGCCCCCCTCCCTAAACTGCCAGCGCAGCTCGCGCCCATCCCTTCCCCTCTGGAGACGTTCGTTTTTGTCGAGCCCTGATGCCGATTTTCCCTGAGGAAGTGGAAGGTGGCGTTGGCGTCCGTTTTTTGGGGGGGAGAAGGGGACGCCAACGCCAGTGTGCACGGGGCCGGGCACTACGGTTCATCAGGGGATGAATGTATTGAGGACATGAAAGGTGCGGGGAAGGCTGGTTCCTCCCCGTGCTTCATGGCAAGGCGGTTATTGTCTGCCGGTGGGGATATAACCGCTCTTTTTGATGATTTCAGTGCCTTCAGGGGTGTAGATGTAGTCGATGAAGGCTTTGGTGATGCCTTCGGGGGCACCCTTGGTGTTCATGAACAGCAGGCGGGTCACTTTATACGTGCCGTTGGAGGCGTTTTCCTGCGAGGGGACCATCTTGTCGAAGACGAGCGCCTTTACGTTCTTGTCCACATGCCCGATTCCCACATAGCCGATGGACTGCTTGTCCTGCGCCACGGCGGTCTTCATTGCGCCGTTGGAGTTCACCACGTTGGCGGACTGCACGATGGAGCCCTTGTTCAGCGCGCGCTCCACGAACACCTCGCGGGTGCCGCTGCCGTCTTCGCGGGTGTACAGGGTGATGGGGGCGTCGGTTCCGCCGAGCTCCTTCCAGTTGGTGATCTTGCCGTTGTAGATGTCGGCGGCCTGCTGGGCGGTGATGTCGGACACGTTGTTGGCGGGATTGACCACGAGGGCCACGCCGTCAATGGCGAAGGGGAATGTTTTCAGGCCGAATTTTTCGATTTCCTTGTCCTTCAGCGGGCGGCCCGTGTTGCCGATCTGGACGAGCCCCTCGCCCACCTGCTGTACGCCCACGCCGGAACCGCCGCCCGCCACGGTGATACGGATGTCGGGATTGGCGGTCATGATGCGTTTGGCGGCTTCCTTCATGACCGGGATATGGGCGGTGCCTCCGGCGATATCCAGAGTGCCTTTCATGCCTTTAAAGGCATCAAGGGGGGCGGCCACGGCGGTGGCCGCCAGAAGAAGCGTTGCGGCGAGAGCGGGGAGCAGGAACTTTTTCATGGGGTCCTCACAAGATACAAGTAGAGGATAGCCTGACGCATGGAGTGAGGATGCGGCAGGACGAAGCGCACGCCTAAAGACATGCAGCCCTAGTTGCTCGGGGGCGCTTCCATGCTCGGTATGGAATGCGCATGGATGGGGGAAAAGTCCGGTGTCACCTCACCGGAGCACGTAAGGTGCTCAGGGGGGAAGGCAGTTTGCGGGTGTAAGGCGAGGGCACAGACCACACGGGACGGAACGGCCCGCTATGGATGGGGAAAAGAAGAGGCGGTCTGTGAAGGATGGAATCATGATCGAAGCATAGCCGCAAGCCGTGCTTTTGGCAACGGCGTCCAGCGGATTCTTTTTGGGGGAAGAGCCGGATCAATACAGCTTCGACACAATGCAATCCATTATGAAGCAACGGGTTATACGGCGTGTTCCTACTCCAAAGAAAAAAGCCGCCCAACGGAACTCCCGTCGCGTGGCCTCCCCATTCGTTGAAAGTATTGGGAGGGAGAGGGGAGGCTCGGGAGAGGGGCCCCTTCTCCAGAAGGGGCCCCTCCCCTGAACCTCCTATTCAACGCCAAATTCGTACTGCCCCAGCTTGTCGAGGATGGCGCACATGGTGATCGCCATCATGCCGGAAAGGAACGCGACCCGCTCTTTAGGGAGGGTTTCGAGGGCCCCTTCGCCGACCAGCCGCTGGTAAAACAGTGAGGGGCACTGCTTCTGCTGGTTCTGGGCCATCAGCCGGATATAGCTGGAAAACGTGTCGTCGATGAAGCTTTCGATCTGCTCGGGGGTATACCCGGCCATTTGCGACAACAACGTCCGGGTGCTCCGCAGATATTCGGCCATGACCTGGTTGGAGGCCTGTGCCATCAGGCCGTACACCACGGCGGCGTGAACGAAGCCGTACCATTCGCGGGTGAGGGCCCTGCGGGAGGCTTCGTCGTCACAGGGAACACCCGCTCGCTGGGCCATCTCGAGGAGGTCCTGCTCACGGGTGTTGAGTGCGAAGAGGATGCAGGCGGCCTGCACCGCCTGTTCCGGAGAGAGTATTTTCTTTTCGGTTTGTTCTGACATGGCGTTTCCGACGGGCAGGGGCGGCCGCGAGAGGCCCCGCCGGTCATGCCGCTACCCGATTTCGTTAGTGTCGTCCTTGGTGTGGAACGGATTAAAGGAGGCTTCTTCCTTGAACATGGCTTCAAGGTAGGACAGCGCGTTGTCGCTGCTCGTCTGTTTGATGCCGATGGCGCCGTAGGAGAAGTTCACGTGGAACTGCTTGACGCGGTCAGTTCCATAGCCGATTTCCATGAAACATTCCACCAGCGAGATGGGCTTGACGCTGACGGGGACCCATGTGCAGTCGTTCTTGTCCTCCGTGCGGATACAAACGGCGGCGATCATTTTGTTGTCGACGATGCGGAAAGGGGCGGTCTGATCCGGCAAGGGGCTGCAGCATTCGTCGATGCGCAGGGGAACCACCAAATCCGGTTGCTGGCAGCCGATGTAAAATTCGAAAAGCTCCACGAAGGTCAGCAGCTGGCTGTATGCCGCACTGGCGTATTCTTCTTCGACTTTTCTCCGTTGTTCGAACATGGAACAGATTTCAGCGTAAGCGGACATGGATGTCTCCTCCTGCGGATGCGTTTTGCCGAATAATATTCCGGGATATGATGGCGTTTCCCGTGCAGGCGGCGGCCCGGAGGGGCAGGGAACGGCGCGTGCAAGCGCGGTTCTCCCGGCGGGAAACGCATCTCCTTGTTCTCTTTGCTGTTGTATGGCAACAAGCCTGCTGCAATGGAAAAGGATCCCGCACGGAGCTTGCCGTTCCGTGCTACGCCTTTACCATGCAAGAAAGTTCAAAGATGATCAAGCGCCGGACAAGGAAAAGAACGTCCGGGTTCCCGCTTTTTATCGGGGCAATGCTGTGTGTGGGGACATGGTTTGCGGCGGCGTCTCCGGTACAGCCCGGACAGTGGGCCCCTTTTGCGGTTGGGAAAACGGAATCCGTTCCCTCTGGTTTGGGAAAAGGAGGGTAAGGGACGTTGGAGATCTTGGTGCCCTGCCGGACGGAGGCGTATTTTTTGCGTCCGCCCTTCTCTGAAAACATTGAGGAAACCGTTCGGCCCCAAAGCTCTCAGAACTCTAAAGGGATATATAATGGCGGTTTCCCGGCGTTCGCGGCACCTTTTGCGCAAGGCACAAAACGAATCAGGAGGTTTTTCCATGCGTAAACTGATTGCTGTGACATACGATACGGAATTCAAGGCCGAGGAAGTGCGCCTTCAGTTCCTGAAAATGCAGAAGTCGTATCTGGTTTCCCTTGAGGACGCCGTGGTTGTTGAAAAAAAGCAGAACGGCAAGGTGAAGCTGCACCAGATGTACAACCTGACCGCCAGCGGCGCTGTCGGCGGCGGTTTCTGGGGCGTGCTCATCGGCCTGATCTTCATGAATCCGCTGCTCGGCCTCGTGGTCGGAGCCGGAGCCGGAGCCGTCGCCGGTGCGCTGAGCGACGTGGGCATCAACGACGATTTCATGAAGCAGCTTGCTGAAAAGCTGACGCCCGGCACGTCCGCCCTGTTCGTTTTGGTCGACTCCGACCTCACCGACAAGGTGCTCGACGCCCTGCGCGGCACAGGCGGGACCGTTCTCCAGTCCTCGCTGTCCCACGAGGACGAAGCCAAGCTTCAGGCCGCCCTGAACAGCGCCCGCGCCGCTCAGAAGGATGCCGAATAGCCCGCTGACGCTCCAGAAAGGCAGTATGAAAAGGCCGCTTCCTCAGGGAAAGCGGCCTTTTTGTATGCGCAATATGCGTGCTGTACAGGGATCTTCCCCCGTGCGTATAGACGGGATCGTGTTCCGCTTATGCGCTTTCCAGCTGGCCGAGGTTATCCACGACCAACGTGGGCTGGCGTTCGAGGCCGGGCAGGTCGCTGAGCTTGGCTTCCCCACTGAGGACGAGGATGAAGTCGATGCCCGCGTTTTCGGCGAGTTTCTTGTCCGTGCTCAGGCGGTCGCCGACCATGACCATGTCTTTCTTGTCATAGGATTGAAGAAGCGTACCGAGTACGGCGGGGTCGGGTTTGCCGAAGATATGCTGTGGGCGGCGTCCCGTAGCGGTTTCAAACAGTGACATGAAGCTGCCCGCATCCGGGAGCGGCCCTTGTGGGGAAGGGCAGACGAGATCCGGGTGCGTGGCGAGGTAGGCGACTTCCGGATTTTGCAGCAGCAGGGCCGCGTGGGTGAGCTTTTCGTAGGTGAGCTCGGTGTCGTACGCCAGCACGACGGCTTCCGCGCCTTCGGATACGCCATAGCCGAGGACGTCCAGTTCCGGCATACGCTCACGCAGGCACGCCACGAAGTCACGGTTCCCCACGGGGTACACCGTGCGGATGCCGTTCGCCCGCAGGTGGGCGATGAGCGGCGTCACCGGCGAAAGGATGCGGTCAAGCGTCGCCGGGATACCCATCCGGGTCAGCTTGTTGACATAGGTTGTCGGGGCCTTTGACGTATTGTTGCTGAGGAAATGGAAATCGATGGTGTCCCAGTGGCGGAGGATGAAGTCGACGGTTTCCTGAATGGGGATATCGCCGAGGTAGACCGTTCCGTCGAGATCCAGAACAAAACATTTCTTGTTGAGCATGGCAGTCTTCCGGGGATCAGTGTTGGAAAGCGCGTTACCATACGGAGACTTTGTGCGCCTGTCCAGCCGGATTGCCTTTGACGTTTCCCCACAGCCTGTTGAACCAAAAGGAAGAACAGGATAAAAGCGGGGAGCACAGGGAGGACACATGAGCAAAACTTCCGCTCGTCATCAGGCCTTGCAGGAGTTCCTTTCGGCCCGCGGCTACGCGACCATCGAGGAGCTGGCCCGGCATTTTGAAGTGACGCCGCAGACGGTTCGTAAAGACATCAACGCGCTCGCCGAAGAGGGGAAAGTGCAGCGCTTCCACGGCGGGGCGGGCATGGTTTCCGGTTCGGAGAACATCGTCTACGATGAGCGCAAGGGCATCTGCCAGGAAGAAAAGCGCCGCATCGGCGCCCTGTTGGCGACGCACATCCCTGACGGCGTTTCCGTGTGCATCAATATCGGGACCACCACCGAAGAGGCGGCGCGCGCCCTGCTTGAGCACAAGAACCTGCGCGTGGTGACCAACAGCATCAATGTGGCTTCCATCTGCGCCCGCAATTCCTCCTTTGACGTGGTGGTCGCCTGCGGCACGGTGCGGCACAGGGACAACGGCATCGTCGGGGCCAGCGCCGAGCGTTTTATCCGCGAGTTCCGGGTGGACTACGGCATCATCGGCATTTCCGGCATCGATGAGGAGGGCAACCTGCTTGATTACGACTACCGCGAAGTCGCCGTGGCCCGTACCATCATCGAATGTTCCCGCCGCGTGTTCCTCGTGACCGACCGATCCAAGTTTGGGCGGCCCGCAATGGTCCGCGTCGCGCACCTTTCCGACATCAATGCGCTGTTCACCGACGGCCCTGTCGACAAGAAGTGGGCGGATCTCATTCACGAGCACGGCGTTGAATTGTTCATGGTCTGAGGCGGTTGAGGAGGCAGGGGAACCTTTCTTGGGAAAGGGGGCTCCTCCGTTTCCCGAAGCTGCCGGCGCGGCCCGCACCCTTCCCTTCCAATGCTTTCGTTTTTATCGCGTCCCTCTTCGAAGCCGGGCGGGTATCCGCACGTACGGGATATGAACTGGTTCTAGAGAAAAAAAAGCAGGTTGTACCAGAAATGGACGGCGGCGCAGAGCCAGAGCGAGCGGTGGCGCGTCCAGAGGGCCCCGAAGGCGAGCGAAGGGAAAAACGTCAAAGCCGCCATGAGGGGCGTATGCGTCGGCAGGTGGGAAAGCGCGAACAGGGCCGATGTCAGCAACATGCCGCCCGTAAACAGCCCCCATTTGCCCGGCACGCATTGCTCAAGCTGACGCTGGAGCAGGGCGCGGTACGCCAATTCCTCGGTCATGGCCGCGAATGCCAGACGCCACAATGGGGGCAGGCCGCCCGAAGGGAACAGCAGCCCGATGCCCCCGAGCAGAAAAGCCAGCCAGACCCACCGATCCCGGAACGAGCCGACAAAACGCCCTCTGCCCAGCGATTCCCTGATGTCCCGCCATACTTCCTTCACTCTATATCCTCACCCACTAAAAGATACTCTTCAGTCACTTGTTCCAGGAAAGCTGCGGACAGGGATTCGATAAACACAAAAGTCTTTGGGGATGGAGGGGATGGGGTTTGGGGAAGGGGAGGAAGGCCCTTTCTGAAGAAAGGGCCTTCCTCCCCTTCCCCAATCTTAAAAGAAATCCCGGCAGCGCCCGGCGTCCTCGTATCTATTCAAACGATCACACTCTCCGAGTTCGCAGGCTTTTTTCAGATCCTGACAGGCCCCTTCCGTCTCACGCAGCAGAAAACGCACGTCGCCGCGGTTGATGTACGCGCCCGCCAGATCCGGGATGAAGGCGACGGCCCGCGTGTAGTCGTCGATGGCGGCCTTGAATTCCTTCTGCTCCTTAAGCACGTTCGCCCGGTTGTAGTAATACTCACCCTGCTCGGGGCGCAAGGCGATGGCCCGATCAAGATGCGCCTTCGCGCTGGCGTAGTTCCCGGCGCGCAACATCACCACGCCGAGGGCGTTCTGCGCTTCGGCGTCGTTGGGATGCTCACGGGCATAGGTACCGAGATCCGTGCCCGCATCGTCCGTGAGCCCCATCTGATACATGGCGATCGCCTTGTTGTAGAGCACTTCGGGAGACGCCGCGTCCGTGCCGCTGACCAGCGAAAGCTGCCGGAGGGCCTTCTCCGGTTCCTTCCGTTGAATGAGGATGCCCGCCTTGCCCACAAGGGCTTCCGGGTTGGTGGGATCGATCCGCAGGGCCGCGTCAAATTGCCGTTCGGCGCTCTTGTAATCGGTGGCGGCATACAGCGCGGTGCCCGCATTGGTATGCAGTGCGGCGGAGCCGGGCGAGATGGAGACGGCGCGTTCAAACGCTTGGGCGGCGTTCCGAGGCTGGTTGCAGCTCAGATAGGCCATGCCGAGCCCGTTGAGCAGGGCCGGGTGCTCCTGTTGCTGCAGCGCGGCGCTGAAACGGCGGATGCTCTCGCGGCAGTCGCCCTTCTGATAGGCTTCGACGGCGTCGTTCATCGTGCTCGCCGGAAAGGTGGGGACGGCTCCCTGTTTGCGCATGGGCGTACAGCCGGAAGCCGCCATGAGGACGAAAGCGGCACAAAGAGCCGCCGCTGCGAAACGGAAGGGAGCCCGGCGGGAAGGCGTGGGCTGCGGGACGGGACGGTGAGCCGACATCATAAGAACTCCTTGCGAATCTGTTCCAGAGAAAACTGCCCTTCGAGGATGCGGGCCGTTCCCGTGGCCGGGATATAGACCGAGAGGGTATCCTGACCGGATTGAAGATGGACGACGTGTTCCTGTACCACGCCGAGGGGATGGAACAGCAGCTTCTGGGAGCCGCCGAGCAGGTAGTGTTCGTCGACCGAGGCGGCGGACATGCCCTTGGGAAAGGCTTCCCTGAGCGGGCGGTCGCCGTTTTCCGAGCTGATTTCCATAAATGTCTGGCCGAGTTCGAGCGTAACGGGCGCGTTGAGCAGAAGTGCCCGGCTGCGGGCCGTGGAGGACGCGGTGACGAGCGCCTGCGCTCCGGTGTAGAGCGGATTCCGCTCAACGGAGAGGGCGCCCGCACCCACGGCTACCAGCACGCCCATGATCACGAGGACAATGAGCAGCTCAAGCAGGGTGAACCCGGCGGACCGCCGCTCAGCGGTCGGGCACATCTTCGCCCCAGATGTCGGCGGCTTCACCTTCGCCGCCTTCCGCGCCGTCGGAGCCGAGGCTCATGATTTCAAACGGCACTTTCTGCCCGGGCGCCGTGTAGACGTAATCGTTGCCCCACGGGTCCTTCGGGATTTTGGTGATGTAGCCGTTGGCCGGGTAGTTCTTCGGCGTCTTGCCGATGGCCGGACGGGTGACGAGCGCTTCGAGGCCCTGTTCCGTGGACGGGTAGAACCCGTTGTCGAGATAGAATTTTTTGACCGCCGTGGACAGGTTTTCGATCTGCATCTTGGCCTGCACCACGCGGGCCTTGTGGGGCTCGTCCATGAATTTCGGGGCGACGATGGCTCCGAGAATCCCCAGAATGACGATGACGATCATCAGTTCCAGCAGGGTGAACCCGCCGTTGTTCCGTTGCCGGATGTGTCCGTTGTCCATGTTTCTCCTCCTGTCGGGCGCAAGTGTGCGTATCAGAGCCGGGCGGCGTTCATTAATGCACGGCCCGGTATTCCCACGTGACATATTCGTGTGTGACCCATCCCACCGAAGTGAGCGTATTTTTCCGAGCCCCCTGCTGTACGGTGAGATTGAGCCTGTACCAGCGGCTCCGCACGTCGAGGCAGCCGTTGGGAAGGGCCGGGACGTCGTACGCGGAGAGCAGATCCTTATACCAGTTTTCCCCCAGATCGTTGTCGGGGTTGTCGCGGTAGTGCTGGACCGCGTTGACGAAGGGCCGCGCCTGCCGTTCGTCGCGGACGAGCGCGCTGAGCACGGCGGGTTGGAGCGTATTCATATTCATGGGACCCTGCGTCCAGATAGTCAGGGTTTCCAGCAGGCCGGGCAGTTCCTTCGTTCCGCGCAGGACATCCCGTCCCCATTCCTGTTCGACGTGAGGCCAGCGCACGAGCAGGATTTCCTCGGGTGCCAGCAAGGGGCGTCCCGGCGGCAGGTAGCGCGGCGTCTGCGTGAGATACCATTTCAGGGTGTCCTGGTCCGTTTCCGTCTGCCCGCCCCATTGACGGAGCGAATCCACGTACTCCTTGGCAAGCGCGAGGGCGTTGTCCGGCCCGCCCGCGTAACCGTGCACGCGCATGAGCCCGGCCAGCAGCCGCGTGAGGATGTCGGCGAATGCCTCGGCGCGGGCGCGATCGGCCTCGCGTTCGTAGAAAATGGCGTTGATGGGAAAGCGGCTGTTTTCGTCCTCGATGGAGCCCGAAAGGTCCGCGCCCGGCAGTTCGGCGGAAAGCCGCTCCAGCCCGAGGCCGAACAGTCCCCAATCCTCCCGCACGTGATCCGGGGTTCCCGCTTCGCTGTTCCGGGTGAGAACAGCCGTGGCGAGGCGTTCGCCGGACTCCATGAGCGGTTTGGCGGCAAGGATGGAGCGGGTGGATGCGGACATGGCGTGATCAAGCAGGATGTCTGAACTCCACGGTCAGCACGGAAAGCCCGGTGAGCACGAACAGCACCAGAATGAGCACCGCGCCCCGGCGCTTATCCTTGAAGAAGCTTCCCCTAGTCCCGTACATGCGGCCTCCGGGGGAAAACGGGGACGACAAACAGTTCCGGTTGTTCTTCCCCTTCCCTGTGCAGGGCAAACCGGATGGCTTCCGGCACGGCCTCAGGGGGCAGCGGGGAAGGCCAATCCTCGACGAATTGCGTCTTGGCCGAATAGAGGGCCACCTCAAGCGACTTCACATTGCGGACAAGCACCAGCTCGGACCACGGGAAGTCGCCTTCCACGCCGCAGTAGGCCCGCTCGCGCCGGATGAACGCGGCTGAACAGTTGCCGTTGCGCAGGACGTATTCCACACATACCGGGCCGGGCAAGGGGGTGCCGGGCATGTCCGCCAGATGTGAACTGGTGGCGAAAGACAGCAGCACTTCGTCGTCGGAGGGCTGCGGCTTGTCCGTCTCGGTGAGGCGGTAGAACGCGTCGGACGGGACGATCGGCTCGCGCGAGAGCGGGGGGAGGGTGGAGCGTTTGTCGTCGATGAGGCACAACCCGGCGATGTCATTGTCGAGGATGCCCCAGAAGACGCGTTCGCTTTCGCGTTCAAGGACGCGGTTGCGCACGGTTTTTCCGTTGTCCATGACCATGCTGTAGGTGCTGAACAGCACCATGCCGATGACGGCGGTGAGGGTCATGGCGATGAGCAGTTCCACGAGCGTGAAGCCGTACATGCCCGTCGGTGGCGGGTTATCGCGGGAGGATGTATTCAAGCAGCAGCTCCCGGGAGGACGTCCCACGGTTTTCCACAAGCCGGAATTCGAGGCGCTTGCCCTCCATGCACCGCAGGGCGATAAGCTTTGAATGCCATTCCACATCAGGGTATTCCGGGGACAGGGTTCCCCATTGATCGAGACTGTCCGGGGACTCCCGGAGCATCTGGATCATCTTGCCTCTTCCAGCGCGGAGTACTCCGTCCTCCCATCCCGTTTCCGCAAGCTGCGTCAGGCTGTCCCCGCTGACGCGGACGGCAAGCAGGGCCACCGTGCTCAGGATTGCCAGCGCGATGAGCACTTCCAGCAGGGTGAAGCCCCGGTTCATTGCGTGCCTCCGGAAAGGGAAACGGTCATGTCCATATCCAAAAGATTTTTGGCCGATCGCCGGAACGTGAGGTTTTCGACGCGGATGCCGGGGTGCGATTCCAGCGCGTGCAGCCATTGCACACCCTGTTTCAGATAGAGGCCGGCAAGGCGCATCTCGATGCGTTCGGAGCCGTCGTTTTCCTTGCGGGCCGCCGGGCGGAGGGCCTCGATGCGCCGGGACAGGGACAGGCGGTCGGCCTCCTTGTTGACGAGGCTGAACAGGGAACGGTTTTTCGCCGGGGCCGCCGCGTTCGATTGGGACAGGCGGGCGTAGTCGTCGGTCAGAAGCTGCATGGAAAGATGGCGCTGCCGGGCGCGTTCGGCGCGTGAGGCGTTGTCGGCGCGATATTCGAAGGCGGGCAGGATCACCCATTGGACCACGCCGAGAAGCGCGAGTCCGCTGAGGCCGAACAGGAGAGGACGGGACACGCTCATGACTGGCCTCCCTCAAGGGCAAGTTCGATTTCAAAGATGACCGCGCCCGACGGCGTGCCCGGTTCGGGCTTGCCGGTACGGTTGGCTGCACTGAGGATTTTGGCCTCGCGGACGCCGGGGAGTCCGGACAGGGCTACGCGCAGGGCGTTGACCTGCTCATAGCTCGCGGCTGTTCCGCTGAGCCCGCAGCGGCGGGCGTCGAGGCTCAGGCGGTCGAGGCGGATGTCGAGGGAATCCGGCACGGCGGCGTGCATGTCCTGCAGCAGATGGAGGGCCGGGAATGTGGCGTCGTTCTCCCCGCCGCCGCGCAATCCGGCAATGCGGTTTTTGAGGATGCTCTCCATCTGCACGGGGTTGAACGAGCCGTGCACGTCGGGGAGCGCCTTGCGGAACAGGGAGCGGGCGGCGTCCTCATGGCGCAGGGCCTGTTGTCCGGCGGCGTATCCTTCCGCCCAAACGGAGGCGAGGCAGGCCGCGCCCACGGCAAGCGCGCCGCAGGCCGCCCATGCCAAACGCCTGCCGTGTTCACTGGAAAGATGGCCTCCCTTCGGAGGACGGTGGAACGAAGGGAACAGGGGCGGGCGCCACGGGGCCGGGAGCGGCATGGAGGCCGCGCAGAGAGCCAAAAGCCGGGAGGGATCGGTCTCTCCGAGCCGGGCCACCTGACCGGCTAAGGGGACTTCTTGACCAAGCACGGAAACGGGCAGCTCGAAGGCCTCGGCGAAACGGGCGGACGCGCCGTTTCCGAGAAAGGCTTCACCATAGGCAAGAAGGCGATCCGGTACGAAAGGCGTCCCTTCCAGTACGAGGGACGTTTCGCGCCGCAGCCGGTCGGCGAATCCGCGCAGAGCGGCGTTTTCCTGTTCGGATGAAGAGATGTTGAGGCCGGCGGCGTCCGTTTCGGGGGTCCAGCCAACCGGGATGACCCGGATGCGCCGGATGGTGCCGTTGTCGAGCAGGGCCACGGCGGAGCATTCGCGCTGGACGTGCAGGAACAGGGCGATCCCGTTTTGTCGGGACGGCAGGTTTGCGAGCAGCGGGAACGGATCAACGGTGATGAGGCGGGGGAAAAGCCCCTCCGCTTCGAAAGCGTCCAGCCATAAATCCCGATCTTCCTTTCGGAGGGATACGCTGATTGCCTGTGCGCCGCTTTTATACCCGGCAGATGCGGCGGCGTTTCCGGTCAGACAGACGCGGTGCGCGAGCGTGTCGGCGTCAAAGGGAAATTCGGTTTCGAGCAGCAGGGAAAGCGCTTGCTCCACCTTGGCCCGCGAGCGGAAAGGGAAGGCCCAGTCCCGGAACAGCATGGTTCCGGCGGACAGACACACGCGCACGTCGTCCGGCCGCTTCAGGCCCGCCGCGGCCAACCCGTCGAGCAGGGAGCGGAGGCCGGAGGCCACGGCCTGCGGCGTCAGATCGGCGCAGGTGACATGGTGCAGATACGAAACTTCACGGCTTTTCAGCCCGATGCGGCACAACGCGCCCGTGAGCTCAGTCCCGGACTGGAGGATGATGAAGCTGTCCTTGGCGATCATAATGCCTCCGGTCAGGGCTGCACGTCAAAGGAGGGACGTCGGAAGGTATCCCGGATGCGTACCCGGACTTCGCCTTTGTCTTTGAGGGATTGGAGCGTCCGTTCCGGCATGAGTTCCTCCCGTACCTGTTCAAGCGGGATGCGCAGGGCGGACTGCACGTCCATGCGGCTGGCGGGGAGATCGCGTGGAACGAGGGTGATCTGCCCTTGGACGGTGCACGCGAGCATGGGGCTCCGCACGGCGAGTTGATGCAAGGTCAGCCGATCTTTTTTCCAGACGGTTTCCACTGTGCCTTCCAGTTTGTCCAAGCGGGAACTCTTGAGCATGGGCAGGCTGAGATCCGCCACGCCCCCGCGCAGGGAGAGGTTCAATGAGCCTTCGCCCGCAAGCGGCTCGGGCCGCCCGTTCAGAAGGGGCAGGTCGAGGGTTGCGGAACCATCCAGCTTGCCGCTCCGTATCTGCACGAGAGACGTTTTGCCCATAAATGGCCTGAGCAAGGGCTCGATGACGACCCCGGAGAGGGATGCCCGCACGGCGAGCCGTTCGGGGTTCCAGAGCGAGGACGGGATCACGGTCGCAGCCAGTCCGCCCCCGGCGATGTCGGCGTCGAGGGATACGCCAAGCGGGAAGACGGTCAGCCCCGCCCGGACATTGCGGAAGGCCAACGGCTCCGAGGCGTTCGGCGGCTGCACCGTCAGATCGGCGATTTCCAGCGCGGGCGGAAAGAAAGACATCTCCGGGCGGCTCATGTTCACTTGTACGCCGGGCAGACGCCCGCACCATTGGCGCAGGCCGACCACGCTGAGCTCGCGCATGTACAGCGTGCCGAGGAACAGGCCGTACAACAGCAGGCCGAACAGAAGATAGAGCCCCCCCCGTACCAGCGAGGCTCGGGAAGGCGGAGAAGGAAGCGCGAAAAGCAGCCTGTCCAGCAACGTCCGCATCATATGACTGCCCCGTATGGCAAATATGTTTCGCTGCGGGCTTCATGCGGAGGCGTCGCGTCGCGGCGGTGGGACGTATCGTTCGTTTTGCTACTCATTGGTAACTCTCGCTACTTCGGTAAGCGAGGTCAGCCCCGCGATCACTTTCAACATGCCGTCGTGCCGCAGGTTGCGCATGGCTTCGGACAGCGCGCACGCCCCGAGCACGTTGGCGTCGGCCTTATCCACGATGAGCCGTTTCAAAGCGTCGCTCACCGGCATGATTTCATAAATCGCCATACGGCCCCGGTATCCCGTGTCCAGACAGTCCGGGCAACCTTTGGCCCGGTAAAGCGGCTGGCCGGACCGGTAGGCGGAGCGGGCGCCCCCGAGTTTTTCCAGCTCCTGCCCGTCCGGGAGATAGGGCTCCCGGCAGTGCGGGCAGAGCATACGCACGAGGCGCTGCGCCACCACGCCGCGCAGGACCGAGGAGAGCAGGAACGGTTCCACGCCCATGTCGAAGAGGCGGGTGACTGCGCCGGGCGCATCGTTGGTGTGCAGGGTGGAAAAGACGAGGTGCCCGGTCAGTGCGGATTGCACGGCGATGGCGGCGGTTTCGGCGTCGCGGATTTCGCCGATCAGGATGACGTCCGGGTCCTGGCGCACGATGGAGCGCAGCCCGTCGGCGAAGGTCAGCCCGATTTTGGGATTGACCTGTATCTGACCCACACCTTCCAGTTCGTATTCAACAGGATCTTCGATGGTCAGGATGTTCTTGTCCGGCGCGGTCAGTTCCTGAAGCACGGCATAGAGCGTGGTGGTCTTGCCGCTGCCGGTGGGGCCGGTGACCAGCACGATGCCGTGCGTGATCCCCACAAGGGAATGCATGAGCTGCAGGTCTTCCCGGCTGAGCCCGAGTTCGGTGAGGGAAAGCACGCGCTCGCTTTTTTCGAGCAAACGGAGCACCACGCGTTCGCCGAAGGACGTGGGCAGGGTGGACACGCGCAGCCCCGCCTGACGCCCGCCGAGGGAAATGGCGATGCGCCCGTCCTGCGGCAGACGCTTTTCCGCGATGTTGAGTTTCGCCATGACCTTGATGCGCGACACCACGGCGGCGTGATGGGCCTTGTTCAGGGTATGGCGTTCATAGAGCACGCCGTCCAGCCGGAAGCGTACGCGGGAAACGTCGCGGTAGGGTTCGATGTGGATGTCGCTGGCCCCGGCGCGCACGGCCTGCGCGAGGATCATGTTGACCAGCCGGATGAACGGGGCTTCGCTGCTGTCCTCCAGCAAGTCCTCCACCGCGTCTTCGTTGAATTCGTCGATCGCATTGACCGAATCGCCGAGCACGTCCGAAACGCTCCCTTCCGAGCGGGTGGACTCTCCGAAAATCCGGTTGATGATGTCCGTGATGTCGTCTTCGCGGGCAAGCACGGGGTATTCAAGCCGTTCGCCGAGCAGCATCCCCATCTCTTGTGCGAGAAGCCAGCCGGACGGGTGGCAGATCGCCAGCGCAAGTTTGCCGTCCTTGTCGCGGACGGGCACCACCTTCTGTTTTCTGAGCCAAGGCAGAGGAACCTTGCAGACGCGTTCGGCGTCCGTGGCCCAACCGGAACCTTCCTTGTCCATGAGGGCTGCGAGCCGCAGTTCACAGGGCATGGCATGGCGCGCCGCCGCGGTTTCCAGATACTGGTTTTCGTTGATGCGCTCCGCCTCGTACAGCGCCCTTTCGAGCGGGAGGCCCAAAGCCTCCGCGTTTCGTGCGCAGGCCTCCAGTACCTCGGGATCGAGGTTAAGGCGTTCCAGCAATGATGTGAGCGTCTTCATGGCGTCAGTTCACGAAAACAGGTTTCAACAGCTTGGGCTTGCTCATGATCGGCAGGCCGAGGCCGTCATGGCCCACACTCGTTTCATGCAGTACGAGCTGTTTTTCGCGGGTAAGGTCGGCGGAGTCGGCCGCGTTTCTGATGACCTTGGGCGTGATGAAGATGAACAGGTTGGTCTGGGTCGACTTCTTGTTGCGGGATTTGAACAGCCAGCCGAGCACGGGGATGCTGCCGAGCCCGGGGACTTCGCTCTGGTTGTAGGTCTTCTGATCGTCGAGCAGGCCGCCGATGACCGCCGTCTGGCTGTCCTGCAGCAGGATGGTGGTCTTGACCAGACGCTTGCGGGTGGTCGGGGCGACGAGCTGGTCGCCGTTGGTGAGGGTGATGAGGCCCTGCGTGACCCGGCTGACTTCCTGCTCCACCTCAAGGCGGAGCGAGCCGTCGTCGCTGATGCGCGGGGTGATTTTGAGCTTCACGCCCACGTCCTTGTAGTCCATGGACTGGGTGGTGAAGTCGTTGTCGTTGCGGGTGGTGCTTTCCTTGGTGAACGGGATGTTGTCCACGACCTCCACGCTGGCCTCCTCATTGTCGAGCGTGAGGAGCTGCGGGGTGGCGAGCACGTCGACGTCACTGTTGCCCCTGACCGCGTTGAGGATGGACTGGATGTTGTAACTCGTGTTGCCCACGGTGATGGCGTCTTTCAGGATGGCCCCGATGCTCACGCCGGCGGGCAGGGATACCGTCTTGTTGGCTCCGCTGGAGCTCAGGGAAACGGCTCCCCCGTTCAGGCTGACCCCGCCGACGATGGCGGCGTCCCCGGTGTTGCCTCCGATGGCCCAGTTGATGCCGAAGGAGAAGGACGCCTCGCTGCTCACTTCCATGATCAGGGCTTCGATGAACACCTGCTTGCGCACCACGTCGAGCTTGGCGACGATGTTGCTGAGGGCTTCGAATTCGTCCGGGCGGGCGGTGACCACGAGGCTGTTGGTGGACTTGTCGGCCACCACCTTGATGTCCTTGGAGAGCACGGTATCCGGCTTCTGATCTTCCGTTCCGGCGGCGCGCTGGCGCTCCACGAGCGTGTTGATGACCTGCGCCAGATCCTCGGCCTTGGCATTGGACAGCGAAATGAGGTGTACGTCGCCCTTGCCCTTGGGGGTGGGGATATCCAGAGAGCCGACCGCGTCACGCGCCATGCCGATGGCTTCGGGATCGCCGTAGATGAGCAGGCTGTTGGTGCGTTCGTCGGCCAGCACGAGGCTGACGGTGGGGCGGCCCTTTTTGGCGTACTCCTCATCCCGGCTTTTGAGGATTTTGGCGAGCGTGGCGGCCAGCGTCTTGGAATCGCCGTATTGCAGGCCCAGCGTGGCGGAGGTGCCCGCCGTATCGCTGGCTTCCACCTGTTCGAGGAAGGCCATGGCCTTGGCGACGTTGGGGGCCGGGGCCGTCAGCGCGAGGGTGTTCGAGGGGGTATAGGCGGAAATGGCGTAATCCTTCCCGAGCAGGGAGGGAAGGATTTTGGCGAGCTCGGCGGCCACGCCGACTTTCAGGGGTACGATCTGCGTGACCACGGTTTCCAGCTCGGAACCCATCTTGCGGCCCACGGCGGCGTCTTCGCCCTGCCCGAGGCCTTCTTTCAGCGGGACGATCTTGTAGGCAGTGCCGCTCTTCTGCACCGCGTACCCCTGCACGCGCAGGATGGAAACGAAGGTTTCGAAGGCTTCATCCGGGGAAATCTTGACCGGGGAATAGACGGTCACCTTCCCCTTGACCGTGGGATCGGTGATGAAGTTCCGGCCTGTGGCTTCGCTGATGTACTTGATGAGGGCATGAATGTCCGCATCCTTGAAATCCAGCGTCAGGCCGCTTTCTGGCTCGGCCCACGCCGGAGCGGCGGACGGGAAACCCTGCGCGCAGAGCAGGGCGAGGAACAGGATGGAGACACGAAGGGCCGTTGCCGCTTTGCAGAACGAATCGAACATGGCATCAACTTTGTACATCATACCGGATGATGGTTTTTTTCCCGTTGCGCAAGACTTCGAGCGTGATGGCGCTCTTGTCGGCCAAATCTCCGAGCCCGCCCAGATCGCCGAATCCCCTCAGGGGCTTGCCGTTGGCCCCCAGCAGAAGGTCGTCTTTCCTGAGTCCGAGCTCCTCTATGTAGCTTCCCGACTGCATGTCGAGGATGCGTAACCCCTGATAGCCGCCCACGGTCTGCGGAGAGACGGAGACGGCGCGCATCAGGGACCCGACATCGCCGAGCTCCTCCCGCAGCCGGGCGCGGCTCACGGTCTTTTGTTCGTCGGGTTTGGTATCTTCCTTTTGAAGGATAGGGTCCTCGCTCATGAGCAGCCGCTCTTTTGATCCGCCTTTGGCGACGACCACGGTGCGGCGCTGCACGAGGGCGATTTTCCACCCTTGTATCGTGTCTCCTTCCCTGTAGGGCTGTTCCGCTCCGTTCACCTGAATGACGGCGCGGCTGGCCTTGCCCGGCCCCGTGTTCACGATGGTCCCGAGCAGTTTCCAGCCCTGCTTGCTGACGGGCAGCGCGTCGATGCCGTCGGCGGAAAGGCGTTCGTTTTCTTCGCCGGAATCCGCATCCGTACCGCTTTTTAGGGAACGGCGGGCCTCGGGTGGGAAGACGGAGACCCCGAGGAGGTTGCGCGTGGTGATGCCGTCAAAGGCGGCGAGCGGCGCGGGCGCGGCAGCGGCGTTTTCCGCAAGCCGGGAGGCGGAGCCGGATGTTTCGAGCTCTGTCTCGCGTAGGGCGAAGGTCGCCCGGGCAAGGAACCACGCGATCAGCGCGATGCAGAAGAGGGAGAAGAGTGTGGTTAAGCGTCTGGACATGGTCAGCCTGCGAGGGTGCTCATCTCAAAGATGGGCAGGATGATGGCGATGACCACGAAGCCGACGATGCCGCCCAGCAGGAGGATCATAACCGGTTCCATGAGGGACGTGACGACCTGAAGACGCGAGGCGACCCGGTTTTCGCTGTCGTTGGCGACCCAGAGCAGCATTTCGCCGAGCTGTCCGCTCCGTTCTCCGGCGGCGACCATCTGGCGGGACAACGGCGGAAAAACAAGCGGATCGTTCATGAATTCAGAAAGATCCCGGCCCGCCTGTACGCCGTCGATCATGTTCTGGATGGCCTGGGCCATGAGTTTGTTGTCCGCTACGGATTTGACGATATGCAGGGCCTTGAGCAGGGTGACGCCGTTTTTGAGGAGCATACCGAGGGTGCGGGTCATATGCCCGACGATCAGCGGGCGGTAGATGCCCGCAATGCCGGGCAGACGCAGCAGCAGGCGGTGGGCATACCGCTTGCCTCCTTCGGTCCTGCGCATCCGCCAAACGCCGATCATGATGCAGAGGACGAGGAGCAGGATGATCCACCAGCCGGATCGGATGCCGTCGCTGACGGCCAACAGGATCTGCGTGGGCACGGGAAGCGCGCGGCCCATGTCCGAGAAAATCTGCGTGACCTTGGGGATCACGAACGTCAGCAGGAAGATGACGACGCCGATGCCCACGAACAGCATAAGGATGGGGTAGGCCAGCGTAGCCTGTACCTTGCGCACCAGAGCGACCTGCTGTTCGATGTGCTCGGCGAAGCGTTCAATCACGAGTTCCAGCGTGCCGGAGGCCTCGCCCGCCCGCACCATGGTTACGAATGTCGACGAGAAAACATTGGGGAATTCCGCCAGCCCGTCGGCGAGATCCCCTCCCGCCATGATCCGGTCGCGCAGACGGGAAACGATGCCCTGCATCCGGGAGACGTCGTCGTGTGCGCAGATGCTCGCAAGGGCCTCGTCGAGCGGAAGGCCCGCGTGCAGCAAAGTGGCAAGCTGGCGGGCCATGGCGGCGACGGCCGTCTTGGGGACGGGGTGGAGCGATTCAAGGATTTTTTTGAAGGAGCTCTTGGAAGAAGGCATTCCCGGATTGGCAACGGATGCAGACGCGGATTCGACGGAGAGCGGCACAAGCCCCTTTTCGCGTACGGACGCGATGGCCTGCCGTTCGGTGTCAGCCTCCACCACGCCGCGCACGGTTTTACCCTTTGCGGAAATGGCCTTGTAGCAAAAATTCGCCATGAAACCTTGAGTGGGAAGGAGCCCCCACACGGAGTGGAGGCTCCTTTTCAGCAGATGTTATTGTTCGTTTCGACGGCGCAGCACGCGGATAGCGGCTACGGCCGACATGCCGAGGAACAGGACCAGAAGGTCATACGAAGGCGTGGAGCCGACGGTACAGCCGCTGCTGCTTCCGCCATCGTCGTTTGAAGAACCGGAATTGCCGTTATTGGGCAGGGGGCCCGTCGTGGCGAGAGAAACCGGATCCTTGATCACGCCGTCAGCGGGCTCGATGTCAAACGTGGTATCGTTATCAGCGATGATAAAGAAAGCCATGTAGGTATGATCCATTTCCAGAACGTCTGCCGGGGCGAGAGCCTTCGTCGGTGCCTTGATGTCGGCGACCCACCACATGCCGGAAGCGGTAGGCAGCTCATCGGCGGACGGCTTACCGTAGGCATACGGGGCGGTCTTATTGGCGTACAACTTGTGCAGGCTCAGCTCACCCACCGTGGCCCCGTTGCCGAGGAAGTTCATTTGGAAAACGGCGCTCTTGCCGGCGGTTGTTTCAGCCGTGAACGCAAACGTACCAAGGCGCTTGCTCCCCTTCGGCAACGGAGCGTAATCCTTATCGGCCGTGGCATTGTCGATGCTCATACCGTTGAAGGAGAGTACGCTTGTTCCGTTGGGTTGGTCATAGCTCGGCGCAATCTGCATGGCGAAGGTTTCGGAGTCGGGCAGAACACCGTATACCGGCTTGTCGCCTACGATGGTGGTCGTCACGCGCATGGAAGCGATGGTGGCCGGATCGATTTTGAAAGGATCCTGATCCAGGATGGTAAAGTCGGCGAACTTCTCGGGAGCGATGGAGCCGATTTTATCTTCCATGTGGTTCTGATATGCGGGGACGATGGTGATCGCGTGGAGGGCCTGCAACACATTGACCCGCTGGTCATAATTCCAGAAAGCCTTCTGGGTGCCGTCCTTGGTTTCGGGATACATGGCAACGGCGTCGAGATCCTTGCCTTCGCCACTGATCAGCGTACCGCCCTTGCCCAGAGGCGTGGGGGAAGAAATGCGGGTGATCGCATCCTGCATACTGCGGAGCGGAGAGATAGGGGTGACCGTCGTGTCGTTGTGTACGGAGAACGGCAGATCGTAGGCAGCACTCCAGCCGCAAGGATTCATATTCTTGGCGCGGCCGGGACCCATGAATATTTCCATGTGGCGGTCGCCCCAGTAGAATGCGTGGTTGACGAAGTAGGAGTTGACGAGATTCTGTTTCCTCATCAGTTCCCCGTCCTGAAGGGCGGCGCGGAGAGCCGGATCCACGGCGGTGCCACTCAGCTCCGTATACATATCTTTCGTAGCATCAAGCTTTGAGTAGTCGCCGACAAGACGTTCGATGTGCTGACGTTCCATCATCTGTCCGTGAATGGCGCAATCCCGGGTATCCGTGATTCCGGGATGAGCCGCAACGGCCTTTTCGAGAGCGGTCACGTAATCTTCGGCGGCCCAGCTTCCGTTGGTGTGCACTTCGACGGACTGGTTGGCGGCATGGTAGATGTCGATGGTCTTTTCAAGGACTTCCTTGGAGAAAGTCGTGGCGTTGGGCATACCGTTGTAACCCTTTTCATACCCGCCATATTCGGGGTCATAATACCCGGGGGTTTTGAAGTACCCCGTATACCCCTGGTTGGAACCGTCGTAGATGATCTTCCACGCACCCATGAAAAAACGGTTGGCAGGCAGTCCTTCAGGCGCTTTGCCGCCCATCTGGGCAGAAACGCCTTTGAGGCTGAGGCTCGTTATGTCGGAACCTTTCTCGGGTGAGTCGCCGGGATCAGAATACTCGTCACCCTTCCAGCCGAGAACCATTCGGTTGATTTTGCCGATTTCGGCTGGGCCATAGGCCATATACGCGAAGGGGTGGACGACGACACGGGGTTCAAGCACGCCACGCTGGAGGGCCACTTGGATTTGATTCAAGGCGAAGCCGACGGTACCGTATTCGGTAGGCATAGCGAGCACGGCCCCGCCCAGATCGGCGGTAGTCACACCCGCGGCGGTATATACCTGTGAAGCGCGGGCAACGCTGCGGACGGATTTGTCGGTGATGTCCGGGCTGTTATTCTGTGTTGCCGCATTCAGAAGGCCCATCGCTTCGGTTTCGGCGCAGACACCGGTAAAATCCCATCCGTCAGCTTTTTTCACCGTACGGACGCCGATGTAGGGCTTGCCGTCACGCACGTAAACGCCGTCTTCACCGATATCGCTGCGTTTGAAACCGGCCAGCTTGAAGGCCAACGAGTTCCCCGCATTGATATGGTCCGATGTGTGAACGATGACAATCGGATGTTTTGTGCTGGCTTCGTCAAGATCTTCCTTGGTGGGGTAACTCTTTTCCGCCACCAACGTATCGTCGAACCCCTTACCCGTAACCGCTTTGCCTTCTTCCGTTTGGGCGGCCAGTGCGGCGAGGACGGGGATATAATCCTTAATGCTTGTCATGGTGCCGATGGGCGGACTGTTCAAATTCGCTTGGAACAGGTCGAGTTCACCTTGTCCGGGAAAGTGTCCATGACCGTCGACAAAGCCAGGCAACATCGTTTTACCCTTGAGATCCACAATCTTGTTCACGTTGCTGGCGTTGAGGAAACCTTGGGCTTTGGCTTCCGACTCACTGCCTACGAAAACAATCTTTCCATTCAACGTAGCGACAACTTCAACCGTGTTGGGGGTGTTCAGCTGCGACGGTTTGCGGAAATCTTCCGTTACAGTGTAAATAGTACCGTTATGGTAAACGGTATCGGCCTTTTTATCAGCCGCGCGCAACTGCATACCTCCGCCAAGAACCAATGCTATAGCTGCTGCAAAACAGAAAGCATATTTCGAGGTTCGGTTTTTCATAGTCGCTCCTCTTGTAACAAATCATTGTTGGGTATACTGGAGAGAGGAGCCCCCACACGGAGTGGAGGCTCCTTTTCAGCAGATGTTATTGTTCGTTGCGACGGCGCAGGACGCGGATAGCGGCTACGGCCGACATGCCGAGGAACAGGA
>ENA-ORSX01000357-ORSX01000357.1-human-gut-metagenome-genome-assembly--contig:-NODE-357-length-52168-cov-6.870128_pt1 | contig 52168 bp, 59 predicted proteins | sample MGYA00241904_ERZ509172 | MGnify/ENA primary metagenome ERZ509172 (study PRJEB26280, sample SAMEA2338795) | human gut metagenome | biome: human gut; feature: human-associated habitat; material: faeces... | reverse complement strand
CACTCTCCATTTCTCATCATTTTTTGACCACAAATTTACGACATTTACGACAAATTTTGACACTGCTTTACAATACCAGACAAAATGACTGATGCCCTAGAAAGCCTGTAAAACAGGCACTTCCAGGATACACAAAACAGGGCAAAAATCAACTTCCATTATCAAGATGTGAGTGCTAATTTTTCAGGATTTTTTCTTTTCCGGCTCCAGAGCCATTCCACGGAACCATAAGAAGCACGCCGCGCGATTTTCTCATAGTTATCGCGGCAACCTCCAGGGTATCGTGCAGGCACAGGCTTTGGCCCGCTGCCCGTGTAAAAAGGCGCTGCAAAGCAGATACATTCCCATCTGCTTTGCAGCGCCTTTTCTGGGGCGTTTCCCCTATTCAGTTCTGTGGCAGCCTAAAAGACAGGCCGCCTGTTTCCGCTACCTCTGGATCCGCTCCAGCTCCATATCCTCCGGCAGGATCAGATTCAGCAGGATGGATACGACAAACACCACAGCTACCACATTGGCGGAAAATACGGACTGGACCACCTCCGGGAAGATCCGCCACAGGTCGATCTCACTGGCCGCAGTAAAGCCAATGCCCACAGAGAGCGACAGGGCGGCGATGGTCATGTTCCGCTGGGTAAATCCAGCCCTGGAAAGCATCTGGATCCCGGATACCATGATGGTCCCGAACATCATGATCGTGCACCCGCCCAGAACGGATTCCGGGAGGGATGCAAAAAAGTTCCCCACCGGTGGCAGGAATCCGGCCAGCAGCATACAGCCGGCCCCGGTGGCAATGGTAAAGCGGTTTACGACCTTCGTCATGTTCACAAGCCCCACATTCTGGGAAAATGAGGTCACCGGAGGGCATCCAAACAGGGCAGAAACGACGGAAGCAAAGCCGTCGCAGGCCAGGGAACCGGAAATCTCCTTTGAGGTGATCTCCCGGCCCAGCCCTCCAGAGACCATGGCAGTCGTGTCCCCGATGGTTTCTGCCGCAGAAACCATAAAGATAATGGCAACGGAAAAAATGGCTCCCATATGGAATTCCGGTGCAAAGGGCAGAAGAGCTGGCAGGGAAACGATTCCCTCTGAAAAGATCACTGACAGATCCACCTTGCCCATAAACACCGCCAGGATATATCCCACCACAAGTCCTGCCAGCACAGACAGCTGTTTCAGATATCCCCGTGCCAGGATGTTCCAGCCCAGGCAGACGGTCAGTGTGACAGCTCCCAGAAGCAGATTGGAGGCCGAGCCGAAGTCCTCCGCATAGCCGCCTCCAAAGGATCTGGCCCCCACCGTAAACAGGGAATATCCTATGGCGATCACCACCGATGAGGCGACCACAGGGGCAATGATCTTTCTCCAGTATCTGGCAAACAGGCCGATGACGCCCTCAAAGACTCCGCCGCAGATCACTGCGCCTATGACGGCCGGATATCCGTAGCTGGCCGCCACGGTGCTCAGCACCGTAACAAACGTAAAGCTGACGCCCATGACGATCGGAAGCCTGGAACCGATCCTCCAGACCGGAAACAACTGGATCAGCGTTGCGATCCCGGCCACCAGCATGGCGTTCTGCAGCAGAACGGCGACCTCTGCCTGGGAAAGCCCTCCTGCGGCCGCGATGATCGTGATCGGCGTCAGATTCGACACAAACATGGCCAGAATATGCTGGAGTCCAAAGGGCACTGCCTTTAAAAGAGGCACCCTCCCGTCCAGCCTGTATATGTTGCTGATACTGCATTCACTGTTCTTCATACTCTTATCCTTTCCTGGTTAAAATGCGGCTGGGGGATCCTCAGCCCGTTTCTCCCTCTCTGCCTTTCTTATTACCCGCTCATAGGAGACCCACAAAAACACCGCCGCTGCCGTCCATGCCGCCGGATGGCAGAAGCATGTAAGAACGTAGCTTCCCATTTTCATGGCAAGGACCGCCGTCACCAGCCTTGCCAGCAGCTCTGCGATCCCCCCGGCCATGGGCAGGAAGCCGTATCCGCATCCCTGCATCACGTTCCTATATACAAAGATCGCACCCAACGGGACAAAAAACACCACACAGATGTTCATATAGGTCCTGGCCCAGGGCATCACGGCGCTTATATCACCTGTAAAAAAAAGGCTCATGGCCGGACGCAGGAAAACAGTCCCCAGGACTGCTGCCATAACTGCATAGACCACTGTTACGGTCATGCCCGCCCGGACTCCCTTTTTTACCCGGTCCAGATCCCCTTTTCCAAAATTCTGGCCGGCATAGGAGGCCATGGCCTGGCCCAGGGCGATCATTCCCTGCTCCACCAGTGTCTCCAGCTTTCCGGCCGCCGTATAGGCCGCCACCGCCAGGGAACCAAACTGGTTCACAGCCGACTGCATGACCATGCCCCCGGAGGCTGTAATGGCAAACTGGAGAGCCATGGGAATTCCAATGGACAGCTCCCGTCTGACGTCTCCTCTGTGGGGACGCCACTGACCGGCTCCCGGCGTCAGATCCGGCGTTTTTAAGAAAATATACCCACCGCATAATACTGCCGATACTGCCTGGGAAAGCACCGTTGCCAGGGCCGCGCCTTCCACGCCCATGCCTCCGCCCACGATCAGCGCCAGATCCAGCGCCACGTTTAAGCAGGCGGAAAAGACCAGAAAAAACAACGGGACCCGGCCGTTTCCCACAGCCCTCAGAAAGGCAGAAAACAGGTTATAGAATACACAGGCCGCCGTTCCTGCGGCAATGATCCTGATATACCGGCCCGCCTCCCTGAAAATGTCCTCCGGAGTCTGCATGAGACGAAGAAGCGGATCCATGACCGCCAGGAAAAAACCTGTGAGGATCACCGTTGTGACGGCTGAGAGAAAGATCCCTGCGGAAACGCTCCGCTTTACACCAGCCGTATCCCCGGCTCCATACCGCTGGGCCGTCAGGATCGTAAAGCCGGAGGTGAGTCCCTGGGCAAAGCCTGTGATCAGAAACATGATGATCCCGGTGGAGCCCACGGCCGCCAGGGCTCCGGCTCCCATATACCGGCCCACGATGATCGTATCGGCCATATTATAAAACTGCTGGAAAAGATTTCCCAGCAAAAGCGGTATCGTAAACCGCAGAAGGACCGGCAGGGGCCGTCCCTTTGTCATATCCGTTCCCATATGACGCCTCGCTTCCTTTTAATTTCCCGGTTTATTTTAGCGCATCCGCAGAAAGGCTGCAAGTGGATTTTCCGCCGTTTTACAGACTGCGCTTAAAACAGATCCAGCATATTATCCAGATACATTTCCTCTCTCACATGGATCTGGTATTCCGGCCTGGTCATGTAATAAAGAAGGAACTCCAGGACCAGGGCGCTGCCCAGTCCACGGCCTTCGATCTTAAAATCAGAAAAGCCCATGGGAAGATAGACGCTCCGGATCTCTTCTGCTCCGATGAATCCTGGATTTTTCATGGCTCTGGAAAATCGGTAGCCCTCCCCTGCGCCGGGAGCCGTACAGCAGTGGTCCGGACCGTCCTCCCCGAGATTTTTCCGGCTGACGGCCTCGTAACAGCGTTTCCTGTCCCTGCATCCATAGAAACAGCATTCGTTGCACAGGAATTCCACCTTAGCCTTCTGGCGTTCTGACAGCGTATCCCATTGGTCAAGGGCCTTATTCAGCCGGAAATCCGGCACTGCATAGCGAAACTCCTCTCTGTCGACCTCCTCTGTGAACCGGTCAAAATCTGTCAGTACCTTTGTGGTGGAGGAAACAAAATAAAGGCCTGGATATTTCTTTTTTAAATACTCCAGCAAAAGCTCCGAATGAACGATAACGCCGTTTTTCGTTTTCCCGCTCTTCTCAAACATGGCGCAGAGAGCGTTGCATTTCCGGTCCGCAAGATGCTCCTCCCTGAGCAGGGAATTGCTGAAGGTCAGACGGGCAGAGATCCCGTACTTCTCCAGCAGCGCCAGGACCTCTCCCGGATCCTGGTCTCCTTCCCCGACACGGCCCCCGCCCCAGATGCATCCCGCCGGAGCGCCGTATATGGAGCCGATCCCGCACCATTCGTAAAAATATTCCCTATGTTCAAAAAATAACGGCAGAAATCTCTTGTACAGCTCATAAAACTCAAACAGGCCCGGAAGATGGAAGTACGCCGTTGTTTTCCCGGAGCTGTTTCTATCCTGTGGCATATATGGTCTCTCCTTTTATGTAAACTTGGCATTCCGCTCAATGCACGGCACCTGTTTCAGCCGCATCTGTCCGGCTGTCCAGATCCAGGGATGCTCTCGCCTCCCTGTTCCCGGCCCCCATGGGGTCCACAGCCTTATATGTGATCGTCCGGACTATTTTCTTTTTCATTGGTGTATACCTCCATTTGCGTAGCAGGTGCATACATGTGTGTAAAGAGCACCGTTTTCTGTTGCAGGGCATTCCATGGTATTTTCCCCGCCTATGCCGCTGGCTTTATTCTCATGGTCGGCGTTACATTTGCCGGCTGTAAGCTGAGGGAAAAAGGAACGAGATAAGATGGGGCCGGACTGCTGTCCGGTCCGTTTTTGTCCGCTTCATAATTCGTATCACAAAATACATAGAAATACAATCTTTTTTACTCTTAAAAAGCTCAATATGGCGTCCGTCGTTAAAAGACGCGCCGTATTGGAGCCATCTAAGTTAAATCGGGACAGTCAAAAAGCAGGCGTCACAATGGTTCGCGTTGTGTTGTCTGCTTTGGTTTACGCGGGCAAGAACCAAAGTCCGTGCCTGCACGAGACCTTGGCGACTGCCGCTCATGAGTGATCGTCATTAAGAACAATATTCCAAAGTTAAAATCAAGCTTTATAACATACAATTCATAATCACGCTTATCATCATTTCTTTTTCTTCTGGTCTGGACTCTGCGATCATAATGGTTAGTGCTACTAAAGTAGCATCTTCTATTTTCTTTTGTCCATCTATAAACAGTACTTCATTTTTATCAAGAAAATAGAGAAACATTGTCGCAGCAATTCTTTTATTTCCATCGAAAAAGCTGTGGTTCTTGGTCACCAAATACAGCAAATTTGCAGCTTTTTCTTCCAAAGATTCATAGATATCTGTTCCTCCAAATGACTGATAAATATTACCGATACTGCCTTTGAAAGAATCATCCTTTTCTTTTCCAAACAAATCGGATTCATCTCCGAATCGCATGCTCTGGATCACGTCCATACATTCCTCATAGGTAAGAACATATGTCGCACGATTTCCTTCTGGCCGTGTCATATTCTGGTGATCATAAGAATCCAGTAAATCCAGTGCACTGCTATATTTTTCTATTACAGAAAGAACCTGCCTGCTATCCAACTCGTTTTCGGTCCGCTTCATAATTCGTATCACCTCGCCTAACTGCCTGATACGATTATCATTTACTGCGTAGCCCTTCAATATGTACTGTTTAAGAACTGAATTTGCCCAACGCCGGAATTCAACGCCTCGTTTTGATTTTACACGGTAGCCGACAGAAATGATAACATCCAGGTTATAATATTCTGTCATATGTGTTTGCGTTTTTCCTTCGATAGCACCATGTGGAGTGGTGGTCGCAAATTTTGCGACTACCACTTGACCTTCCAATTCCTCTTTTAGGGCATTATTAATATGTTTACCAATTGTTTTTACATCCCGGTCAAAAAGCTCAGCCATTTGATTTCTATTCAGCCAGACCGTCTCATTCTCTACTGCCACAGGAAGCGTTATCAATTTATCCTCTGTTTCAAAAATTACAATTTCATTTTTGTTCATATCGTTCCTCCAATTCTATTCCTTTTTCCTTCATCAACTTCTGCACCTTAACGTAATATGCAATTAATCTGAGTACGTACTCCGGCATCTGTCTTCTTCCCGCTTCCCACTCCTCTAATGTTCTCAGTGGAATATCCATGTATCGTGAAAATTCTGTCCTGTTCATATCCAGCATTTCACGAATTCCTTTTAATGTACCTATCTGCTTTTCAATCCTTTCTTTTTTGTCCATCTCGCTCTCCTTATGTATCCACTCATTGTGTGGATATAGTATCACAAAATATAAATAAATACAATATTTTTTGAAAAAAAAGTCAAACATGGTATGCATCGTTAAAAAGCGTGCCATATTGGTTCTTCCGCTTCTCCGTCCAGGCCACCTCGAAAAAGCTTCGCTTTTCCTCGGTGTTTGGCTTTCGCCAAATTGGACACTCGCAATAAGGAGGCGCTTACAAGCAAGCTTGCAGCGCCTCCTTATTACTCCTGTCCAGCCTGGACTCAATGCTCCAGCATGTTTTCAATAAATATCCCGTAGCCTTTTGTGGAGTCCTGGATGAATACATGGGTGACGGCTCCGATGAGCTTGCCGTCCTGGATGATGGGGCTGCCGCTCATGCCCTGTACGATACCGCCGGTGAGCTTCAGAAGCTCTTCGTCTACAACACGGATCACCATCCCCTTATTTTTCTGAAGACTCGTGTGATCCACTTTTTGAATTTCGATCTCATAATCTCTCACCTCCCCCGATACGTCGCTGCGGATAAAGGCCTGGCCCTTGTGGACGTCCTGGCGGAAGCCCACGGGAATGGCCTCGGACTGGAACCGTTCCAGGAACCGGCGGTTGACGGTCCCGAAGATCCCCTCCTCTGTATTGGCGGTCACTTCCCCCAGCTTTGTGCCTTTTCCGTAATAGATGACCCCGGACATGACTCCGGGCTTTCCTGATGTTCCCTTTTCGATCCCCATGATCTGGGTATCGTAGAGCTCTCCCCCCCGGATATCCACCAGCTTTCCTGTGTCGCTGTCGCTGATCCCATGGCCCAGGGCGCCGAAGGAGCCGTTCATGTCCACGTAGGTGACGGTCCCGATCCCCTGGGTATCGTCCCGGACCCAGGCCCCCAGCTTATAGGTCCCATCCTCTGCCAGCACCGGCTCCAGCTCCACCTTTAAAAGCTCCCCGTCCCTGCGCACCTCCAGGGATACGGGACTTCCGCTGCTGGCGCTGACGACCTGGATCAGATCGTCCTTGTCCTCCATCTCCCGTCCGTTGACTGTCTCGATGTAGTCTCCGGATTTCAGAACACCAAAGGCCGGCTCCACCACGTTGCCCGCATCGTTGACGATCTCCCCGGTGCCAACGACCATGACTCCCCTGGACTTCAGATAGATCCCCACAGGTACGCCGCAGGGCGCGGCATACATCCCGTCCACCACATCCACCTGGATGTCCTTCATGCGGATCAGCCCGAAAAGCTTCATTCCCAGGTGGTAGCTTCCTTCAGATGCGCCATACATGGACACCGGCTCTGTGGTCTGGATCCGGACCTTTCCTGCAGGGATGTTGGACGCATTCCCCAGGACCACCTCCTCGCTGTCGCTCTCCAGGGTGACGCCTGGAGGCAGGGTAAAATGGAAGATCTCCTCCTCGCTGACCACCAGGTTCAGACGGTCCGGCACTGCAAGCTTCACATAGCCCCATGTGAACGCAATGGTAAAGACCAGAGAAAAACAAAAGACACCGGCCAGGATCCTTCTCAGTCGTTCCTTTCTTGTCACGGCAAAACCTCCTCTTCTTTATGATTCTGCCCCGGCTTTTCCCTGTCCATAACATACGGCGTCTGCAATTTCCCCAGTAACGGCAAAGGAGAGGGCAGTGATATGCTCCTCTCCTAGTATGTGATCCTTTTCTCTTTTCAGCCTGTCAGTTTTTAGATGACGTTTCGTTCTTCCAGCAGCTCCCTCTTCTTCTTTTCCGCCAGCCGCTTCATTTCCCTTGCATTTTCAAGCACCGCGCCTGTGATCTCCGCACCGCCCAGAAGCCTTGCCAGCTCCTCGGTCTGCTCCTCTTTTCCCAGCTTATGGATCCTGGTGGACGTTTTTCCATTTTCTACGTTTTTTCGGATCTCAAAATGGGTATCGGCCATGGCCGCGATCTGGGGCAGATGGGTGATGCATAAAACCTGGTGCTTTCCGGCAATATAGGAAAGCCGCTCTGACACCTTCTGGGCTGTGCGCCCGCTGATGCCGGTGTCGATCTCGTCGAAGATCAGTGTGGGGATATCGTCCGTATCCGCCAACACCGTCTTGATGGCCAGCATGATCCTGGAGAGCTCGCCGCCGGAAGCCACCTCTCCCAGCGGTCTTGGCGGAATGCTGCCTGGATTGGTGGAGATCATAAATTCCACCTCGTCTGCGCCCTGGGCCGTAAAATGCTCCAGATCCCTCACATCGATCCGGAAATCCACATGGAGGAAATTCAAGTCCATGAGCTCTGCCCCGATCCGTTCCTCCAGGACCCGGGCCGCACGCTTTCTGGCCTCCGAAAGGGTCCCGCAAAGCTGCTCCATGGACCGGGTCTGGGCTTCAAGCTCCCTGGATGCCAGCGCTGCCAGCTCTTCATAGTTTTCCAGCTCCTGAAGGCGTTCTCTCTTTTCCTCCAGGCTTTTTAAAACAGCTTCTTCCGAATTTCCGTACTTGGCCATCAGGCTGCGGATCCGGTCCAGACGTTCCTCCGTCTGTTTAAAGGTTTCCTCGTCGAACTCCATTTCATTCATATAATCGGAAATGGACCGGGCCACGCCGTTTAAGATGTCCTCTGCATCGGAAAGCTCTTTTAAAATATCGTTTAAATTTTCATCATAGGCGGCGGCGTTCTCCACATGCTTCACCGCACGGCCCAGATCGGCTCCGTCCACAGCCATAAACGCCGTCTGCATGGCCTCGGCGATCTTCCTGCTGTGGGAAAATTTCCGGCAGACGGCAGAAAGCTCCTCCTCCTCCCCCGGGCGGATGGCCGCATTTTCGATCTCCTGGATCTCAAACCGCAGAAAATCCGACTCCCGCTTTCTCGTCTCCTCATCCAGATGGAAGCCCGAAAGCTTCTCTCTGAGGGCCTGATATTTCCGGTAACCTTCCTCCACGTCTCTTTTCAGATTTTCCGTTTCATTCCGGGAATATTCGTCCAGGATCTCCAGATGCTTCTGCTTATGGAGAAGAGACTGATGCTCATGCTGTCCATGAATGTCCAGGAGAAGTCCGGTGACGGCCTTAAGCCTTGCGGTGGTCACCGTCTCGTCGTTGATCCGGCTGACCGTCCTGGACGGGGTGATCTTTTTAGAAATGATAAGGAGGCCGTCCTCATCGGGCGCGATGTCCAGGGCCTCCAGAGCGTTTTTTTTCTTCTCATCGTCCACGGAAAAGGCCAGCTCCACCAGGGCGCTGTCCTCGCCCTGGCGGATCATGTCCTTCGACGCCTTTCCTCCCAGCGCCAGACCCACAGATCCGATGAGGATGGATTTTCCTGCTCCGGTCTCTCCGGTCAGTATATTAAGCCCTCCGGTAAACTCCACCTCGGCCTTTTCGATCAGGGCCAGGTTTTTTACGTGTAAGCCCAGCAGCATTCCATCACCTCAATTCTGCTCATTCAGGATCTTTTTCAGCTTATCCATCAGAAGGATCGTATCGTCCACAGTCCTTACGGCGCACATGATGGTATTGTCTCCGGCCACACAGCCCACGATCTCGTGGAAGCCGATCACATCCAAAGCCTCTGCCACCGCCATGGCCATGCCGGACACAGTTTTAATGACCAGGATATTCTGGGCCATATCCATGGATACGAAGCAGTCCCGCAGGATGCGGATATACTTCTCCCCGAAGTCCCTCTGATGCTGCATCACCGAATAGCACTGGCGGCCATTTTCCTTCTGCACCTTCGTAAGCTTCAGCTCCCGGATATCCCTGGAGACCGTGGCCTGGGTCACATGGTATCCGGCCTCTTTTAAATAGGAAGCCAGCTCCTCCTGCGTCTCGATCTGGTACTTGCCGATCAGCTCTACGATCTTGCTGTGTCTGTCTACCTTCATGTCTGTTACCCCTTTCCTGTAACTGTTCCGTATCCCTCCGGTTACAACGTGCTCTGCCTTTTCCATCCGCGGCTCCGGCCCCGGCCGGCTCCGCCCTCTTCCCCTATGCGTCGTACATCTTGTGCTTTAAGATATCCAGGAATGACCGGTCGTCCAGCTTCACTGCCCGGGTCACCATCTTGGACCGTTCGATCTCAATATAATCCCCACGGGTCAGCGCCACCTTGGTTCCCCCGTCAAAGGCGGCTGCCTGGCACCCTTCATTTTTTTCCGATATCTCGATCCGGATCCGGCTTTCCGGTCCCAGAACGATGGTCCGGGACGTCAGTGTATGAGGGCACACCGGCGTCAGGATCAGAAGCTCCCCGTCCGGCTGGGCAATGGGGCCCCCCGCAGACAGGTTATAGGCCGTGGAGCCCGTAGGTGTGGAGACGATCACCCCGTCGGCACTGTATTCATACAGAAACTGGCCGTTGACGTAGATCTTAAATTTCAGGACACGCATGTCCCCCTCCCGGGCCAGTACGATATCGTTTAAGGCAATATGGCTGGCCTCCGGTCTTCCCTTGTGGTATATCCTGCCTGTGAGCATCATCCGTTCCTGGATCTCATAACGGTCTGAAAGCAGGGCATCCAGAAGCTCCTCCAGGTTGCCCCCCTTTCCCATCTGGGTCAGATATCCCAGATCCCCCAGGTTGATGCCCACAATAGGAAGGCCTGTACCCGCCAGATCCCTGGCCGCCTGGATAAAGGTCCCGTCTCCTCCCAGGGTGATGACGCACTCCGTATCCTCCGGCACGTCGGAAACGGATGTAAACCGTTTCCCCTTGCTGAACACGCCTTTGGAGGTCCTGCAGGTGCATCCATGGTCCTCCAGATACCGGGAGATCCTCTCTCCCATGGCTTTTGTATCTTCTTTATCTTCGTTGACAATGATATAAAAATGTTTCATATGCTGCTCCCGCCGGAACTCCTAATCCAGCGTCTCATGTGCCTGGTTTACGATCTCCTCCGCATCAATGGAGCTGTTTTCGTAAACGTTTCCGCCGGCATCGTTTCTTAAATGCAGAAGGTACTCAATATTTCCCTCCGGTCCCTTGATGGGTGAGAACTCCAGATGCAGGGCCTCGAAGCCGATGCTTCCTGCAAAAGCCGCCACCATGCGGATCACCTCCAGGTGGACGGACCGCTCCCGGACCACTCCCTTTTTCCCGACCTTTTCCCGGCCCGCCTCAAACTGCGGTTTAATGAGGCATACCACCTGGCCGTCCGGCTCCATAAGAGCCTTCACCGGCCCCAGGACCTTGGTAAGGGAGATAAACGATACGTCAATGGAGACGAACTGGATCTTGTCCGGGATCTCCTCCGGGGTCACATACCGGATGTTGGTCTTTTCCATGCAGACCACCCGCGGGTCGTTCCTGAGCTTCCAGGCCAGCTGTCCATGGCCCACATCCACAGAATAGACCTTCACAGCCCCGTTCTGCAGCATGCAGTCGGTGAACCCGCCGGTGGACGCTCCCACGTCCATGCAGATCTTCTGATCCAGGGTCACGCCGAAATGGGTCATGGCCTTCTCCAGCTTTAAACCGCCCCGGCTCACATATTTTAAGGTGCTCCCCCTGACCTCGATCTTTGCCGTCTCCTCAAACATGGAGCCGGCCTTGTCCTCCTTCTGGTCATCCACATAGACGATCCCGGCCATGATCACCGCCTTGGCCTTCTCCCTGGACTCTGCCAGATTCTTTTTTACTAACAGCACGTCTAACCGTTCCTTCATGGATCCCGACGCTCCTTCTCTGTACTATTTGGACAATCGAAACTGTTCTGTATTTTCATATTTCCATGACTGTCATATGGATCTAAATATTCCGTAAAGATCCGTTTGATCACCGAATCGCTGTCGATCCCCAGCATCTCCCGCAGGAGCGACACGTTCCCATGCTCCACATAGGCGTCCGGAAGAGCCACCTGGATCACATGGATCTCCGGATGGTGTTCATGGATGTACCGGGTGGCGCACATGCCCATGCCGCCCCGCAGCACATTTTCCTCCAGGGTAACGATCAGCTTATGGCTCCTGCACAGCCGGTCGATCATATCCGTGTCCAGAGGCTTTACGAACCGGGCGTTGACCAGGGTACAGGAATATCCTATGGCCTTCAGCTTTTCCCTCACATGCTCTCCAGTGCTGACCATGCTTCCCAGGGCAAAAAGAGCGATGTCCTTCTCCTCAAAAAGCATTTCCGCCTTTCCGTATTCCACCGGCGCATCAAATTCGGAAAGGCCCCGGTAGGCCTGTCCTCTCGGGTAACGGACGGCCAGAGGACCGTCAAAGCCCACGCCGAATTCCAGCATCCGTTCCAGCTCCCACAGATTTTTTGGCGCCATGATGCTCATTCCGGGAACCAGGCTTAAAAACGAGATATCAAAGATCCCCTGGTGGGTCTCCCCGTCGCTGCCCACAAGACCGGCCCGGTCGATGGCAAAGAGCACCGGAAGCTCCTGGATACAGACATCGTGGAGGATCTGGTCATAGCCTCTCTGTAAAAACGACGAGTACACCGCGACCACAGGCTTTAAGCCCGCCGATGCCATTCCCGCCGCCGAGGTGACCGCATGGGCCTCAGCGATCCCCACGTCAAAAAAACGGTCCGGGAACTGCTTTGCAAACCTGGAAAGCCCCGTGCCGTCGGGCATGGCCGCCGTGACTGCCACGATCCGTGGATCCTTCTCTGCCAGCTCACAGAGCTTTTCCGAAAAAACATCCGTATAACCCGGGAACTGCTTTTCTTTTAACGGCTTCCCCGTTTCAATATCAAAGGGGTCCACTCCATGGAACCGGGAGGGGTTCTGCTCCGCCGGGCCATAGCCCTTTCCCTTGGTGGTCACCACATGGACCAGGACTGCATGGCGGACCCGCTTGGCCTCCTTTAAGACCTGGACCATTTCCTCCACATTGTGGCCGTCCACAGGCCCCAGGTAGGTGATCCCCATGTCCTCGAACAGCATCCCTGGCACTAAAAACTGCTTGATCCCGTTTTTAGCCAGGAAAAGGCCGTTGACCATGGCCTTTCCGATCACCGGCACAGACCGCAGGGTGCGTTCCACCTTAAGCTTCAGATCCGCATAGCCCTCTCTGGTACGGACATTGCTCAGGTACCGGGACATGCCGCCCACGTTTTTTGAAATGGACATCTCGTTGTCATTTAAAACGATAATAAAATTTTTCTTCAGCTGGGCCGCATTGTTCAATGCCTCATAGGCCATGCCGCCCGTTAAAGCGCCGTCTCCGATGATGGAGATGACCGAATAGTCCTCGCCCAGGATCTCTCTGGCCTGGGCAATTCCCAGGCCTGCGGAAATGGAGGTGGAGCTGTGGCCCGTGTCAAAGGCGTCATAGGGGCTCTCCTTCCGTTTTGGGAAGCCGCTCATGCCGCCGAACTGGCGCAGATCGTCGAAGCCGTCCTTTCTCCCGCTGAGGATCTTATGGGTATAGGCCTGGTGGCCCACGTCCCATATGATCTTATCCTTCGGAAGATCAAAGGCCAGGTGCAGGGCCATGGTCAGCTCCACGACTCCCAGGTTGGAGGCCAGATGGCCGCCTGTACGGCTGATCTTTTCCAGCAGAAACTGCCGGATCTCCTGCGCCAGCACCGGATAATCTTCCGCTTTCAGCTTCTTGATATCCGAAGACTGTTCTATCTTTTCCAGAAGCATTCCGTTCCTACTCCTTTAAGTCCTATTTCTCCCGGTCCACCAGGGTCTTAATGAGCGTTCCCAGGAATTCCTTATCTCCCGGAAGGCTGTTTAAAGCGTCTGCTGCCCGGTCTGAGAGTGTTTTTACTTCTGCCTTTGCCTTTTCCAGTCCCTTTAACGTCACATAAGTGGTCTTTTCGTTCTTTTCATCGCTTAAGACCGGTTTTCCCAGGACCTCTGCGGTGCTCACCAGGTCCAGGATATCGTCCTGGATCTGGAACGCCATTCCCACGTCGGCAGCGATCCGTTCCACCGTTTCCTCTTCCTCTTTTCCGGCTCCGGCAAGCACCGCCCCGATCCTCATGGACGCCTCCAGGAGCGCCCCGGTCTTTAACCGGTAGATAAAGGAGAGCTGCTCCTCCGGAACCGGCTTTCCTGTCAGCTCCACATCCACCGTCTGACCGCCGATCATTCCATAGATCCCGGTCTTTTCTGCCAGGATCCCCATGGCCCTGGCCACCCGCTCCGGATCTCCGCCCAGGGCCAGCGCCTTAGCCGCCGTCTCAAAGGCAAAGATCATCAGTGCGTCTCCAGCAAGCACCGCCATATCATAGCCGTACACCTTCCAGGTGGTAGGCTTTCCCCGGCGCAGCTCATCGTTATCCATACAGGGCAGGTCGTCGTGGATCAGAGATGAGGTATGGATCATCTCGATGGCTGCCATAAAGGGCAGGATCTCCTTTCCCTTTCCGCCGAGCATCCGGTACGTCTCCATCATGAGAAGGGGACGGAGCCTCTTGCCTCCGGCCTTTACACTGTAATTCATGGCCTCGAAGATCGTCTTCTGGAAGCCCTTTTCCTCCGGCAGGTACGCATACACCGCCGCCTCTGTTTCCGCCGTTTTCTGTTCCAGTAATTCTTTAAAACTGCGTTCCATCGTCCTCTTCCTCCGCCGGTCCTCCGCCCAGGACCATGATCTGCTTTTCGATCTTTTCTATTTTCTCATTGCAGCTCTTCACCAGCCGCATGCCTTCCTCATAATTCTTAAAGGCATCCTCCAGGGAGCCCTTTCCGCCCTCCAGGCGGCCGATCAGATCGTCCAGGGCCGCAAACGTTTCCTCTATGGTCATGTCTGCTCCGTTTTTATCCAGTTCTGCCATCCCGACTCCTCATTCCTTTCCGTTACCAGGGCCGAAAGCGTTCCATCTGCCACCTGTACGGTGATCCCGCTCCCCGGCGGCGCCTGCTTTACAGAGCCCAGCCGTTTTCCCTCCTGATCCTCGATATATCCAAAGCCCTGGCTCAGCTTTCTCAAAGGAGAAAGCCCCCAGAGCCTGCCGCTGGCCTCTGCCAGCCTTTTTTTGTCGTTTTCCATCCTCCGGTCCATGGCGCGGGAGAGGCGTTCTTCCCGGCTCTGGAGCCGTGACCGTTTCTCCCCGGTGCGGGCGTCCATGATCCGCTCCAGCCGTTCCTCCTGGTCCGCCAGCCGCTGCCTTTTTTCCCGGATCACATGCTGGGGATGGTAGAGCCGGATCTTCAGTTCATCCTGGCGCAACCTTCCCTTTACCTGATCCAGGAAAAAGCCCATCTCCCGGGAAAGCTTCCGCTTTCTGGCTTCCAGATCCGCCGCAAACCTGGCGTAATCAAAGACAGCCAGCTCTGCCGCTGCCGAAGGCGTAGGGGCTCTTAAGTCCGCCACATAGTCGGCAACGGTCACATCCGTTTCGTGGCCCACTGCAGAGATCACCGGCGTTTCACAGGCAAAAATGGCCCGGGCCACCTCCTCCTCATTGAAGGCCCACAGATCCTCGATGGAGCCGCCGCCCCGGCCTACGATGAGAACGTCCAGTCCCATGGCGTCCAGGGTACGGATCCCATTTACGATGCTCTCCCTGGCTCCCTGTCCCTGTACCAGGGCCGGATAAAGGATCAGCTGCACATAGGGATTCCTCCGCCTGCTGATATTGATGATGTCCCGGATGGCCGCCCCGGTGGGGGCTGTCACGATCCCTACGGACATGGCATATCTGGGGATCGGCCGCTTATACTGGGCTGCAAACATCCCCATCTCCTCCAGCTCCCGCAGAAGCTTTTCAAACCGGACGTACAGGTCGCCCCGGCCTGCCAGCTCGATCTCCGACGCGTAAAGCTGGTATCTTCCGTCCCGCTCGTAAACGTCAACGGTCCCCTTGATCACCACCTGCTGGCCCTCTGCCAGACGAAAGCCCAGCCCCTTTCTCTGGCCTGCGAACATGACGGCTGAAAGGGTCCCTCCCGAATCCTTTAAGGTAAAGTAAATGTGGCCGGAACTGTGATATTTACAGTTGGAAACTTCCCCCTTCACCGAGAGCCGGCGAAGAAGGAAGTCCTGGACAAACATATTTTTGATATACGAATTCACCTGCGTGACTGAATATACTCCCGCCATAGCTGCTCTCCGGCCTTGATTTTATTCGGATCTTTCTTCCACCAGCTTCGCCAGGATCCCGTTGACAAAGGCCGGGGCCCCGTCTCCGCCGAATTTCTTGGCCAGCTCCACAGCCTCGTTGATGGCCACCTTCTCCGGGATCTCCTGATCCTCCTTCATCTCAAAAAGAGCCAGCCGGAGGATCGTAAGCTCAACCCGGCCCATGCGTCTGGTCTTCCAGCCCTCGGCCACCCCGTTGATCTTCTCATCCAGCTCCGGGATCTTTTTCATGATAGCCTCCACCCGGGCCTCCAGGGCCGTTTTATCCGCTCCCTCCAGGTCCACCTGGTGGAGCACCTCGTCCGCTCCGTCCTTTCCTGTAACGTCCTCCACCGGAGCGTCAAAATACCGCTCCAGCTGTTCCTCCTTTTCCTCTGCCGGATAAAAATCCTGGCAGAACAGCATCTTAAAGCAATGTTCCCGAGCTTCCCTTCTGGTCATCGGATTACCTCCATTTATAATCTGAACCGTTTCTTCGATTTCATTTTCTGGTCTTATCTTTCGATTATACATGAATCTGCATAGTTTCACAAGACCTTTATGTATACGGACGCAAAAAACAGTATCCCCATAGGACAGACGCACGGCGCTTCCTGGACGCAGCAGGCGGACAAAAAAAATTTATTTTTTTTTAAAAAAGACTTGCTTTTTTTGAAATCCATGGTATTATAAACAGGCTTGATGATTCGGCCTGTTGGTCAAGCGGTCAAGACGACGCCCTCTCACGGCGTAAACCCGGGTTCGATTCCCGGACAGGTCATACAGGAGCTTTATCAGAAATGATAAGGCTCCTTTTTTTGTTTACGCGGGCAGCTGGCAAACGTCCGTGACTGCACGAGACCCTGGCGGCTGCCGCGATCACCATGAGGAATCCCCGCAGCGTGTTTTTTATGGTTTTTCCGCCGGGCTTCTGGACACAGGAAAAAAGCCGCCGCCCGCAATTTCTGCGGACAGCGGCCCTTACGTTTATTCCTTACTGGTTTTCCTCCAAGCTTACGCCAGCGATCTTGATGTTCACATCCAGAACGATGAGTCCCGTCATATTTTCAATGGCGCTCTTTACCTTATCCTGGACCACCTCGCATACCTTGGGGATGCTGTACCCATACTTCAGATTCAGAGACAGGCTCACGGAAACGTGCTCCTCCGTTACATCCACCTTTACACCCTTGGAAAGGTTCTTCATTCCCAGCTTTCCAACCAGCTCGTTGGTGATGTTTCCAGCCATGGAATCCACGCCTTCCACCTCTGTCGCCGCCAGGCCGGCAATGATTGCCACGACTTCGTCTGCGATCTGTACCTCACCGATCTGATCCTTCTCATATACTTTATGACTGATTCTTACTGTATCCGCTGCCACAATGATTACCTCCTGCGATCATAGTTTTCCTACCATGTCCTCCAGACATTATACCATGTCCTTCAGGCATGGTACCCCTTCGGGGAATTGGGCGCCTGGATTTCTGCGGTGAACGCAGAAACCAGATGCGCGATGGTATAATGTCTGTTTCCAGACATTATACCATAACCACAAAACTTTGCATAGGCTTTTCCAGAAGATTTCTGCGGCGCGCATACAGGAACCGCCTTACTCGGCCAGATCCATCAGCGTGATCACGATGCCGTTGGCCCCCACCTCTGTCTTTCTTTTTACGATATCCTCGATCTGGGCCCGCTCCGGGTCGGTCAGGGTCACCGCGTTGACCACCACATCCACCTGGTCCTCGGTGATGCTGACCACCGGATCCACAAAGCCCTTGGCCCGGAGCAGGGTCTCCGCCGCATTTTCCTTTTCGGAGATCTCCGTCATCCGGATCATACTCTGGATGGCTGCCTGCTTTTCCGTATCCGGGATCTGGCCGTTATTGATCAGCTCCATAAGCGTCTCCTTATTCTTCGCCCGGATCTGCTCACGGCTCAGCTGGACGCCGGCTATGTACTCGGACACACTGGTGCCTCCGGTGAGCACCGCCTCCCCGGGATTTTCAAGGCCTGCGGCCTCTGTTTCGCTTCCCGCCGGTTCACTGCTTCCCGCAGAGTCTGCCGCCTGTGTCTCCCCTCCGGCCTCTGCGTCCAGGCTTCCGGCGCTCTCAAGCTCCCCGTCCAGACTCTGGATCTCCTTTAAGGTACCGTCGTCCGCCCGGTTCACCGCCTGGTTTTCCGCCAGAATGTCCTCATCGGAGATCTCCATCATCCCCGCCTCAAACACATCCGAGCCCGCCACCTCCTTTTTTGCAGAATAATTTAAATATCCGGCTGCCGCGATCATGATCGCCAGCGTGGTGATGATCACCTGGTTTCTCCTGAATATCCGTTTCATTCCTCAGACTCCTTCTTTCACCCTCTTTAATACTTTTATCTTATGTGCCGGCAGCCCGAATAATGCTTCCATGGCCTCAGAAATTTCCGCACGCACACTGGCGTTTCCCCCGCCGTCAGCGCTGATTACGATACCGGCCACCTCCGGCGTCAGCTCCTTTTCCACCACAGGCCCCTGGTTCCCGCCGCCCATGACGGTGCTCTCAGAGAGTTCCTGCTCCCTTACGGTGCACCCGTCCTCTCCCTTTTCCTCTGTGGCTGAGGTCCTGGAATTTTTATCCACATGGAACACCCGCTCCTCCGAGGATTTCAGCACCACCATCACATCTGCCTTTCCTACGCCCTCTACCCGGTCCAGGAGGCCGGCGATCCGCTGCTCCAGCTCCTTTTCATACAGAGATCCGCCGCTGCCTCCGGAGACGGCCTGCGCCCCTCCGGAAAGGCCCGGGAGTTCCCCTTTCTCCGGCCCGTCCGCTGGCCCGTCCAGAAGACGGCCGGTTCCGCTCCGGTCCATGTTTTCCATCCCTCCGCTTCCCACAGCCGCCGCCTCAAGGGATCGTTCCTTTTCTGTCCCCGGCATGGAAAGCACGAACAGCAGCAGCCCGGAGCAGAATACAAAGATCAGCTTTTCCTTATTCATCCTCCAGATCGATCCGGATCCGTCCTTCTTCCACTCCATAATACTCTCCTATCCTTATTTTCAGATTTCCGATCTCCCGGTTGGCCCTTCTGCGCCGCTCCAGCCCAGCCTCGCGGCCGTTTTCCTCCCGGCTCCAGGTTTCCGCTCCCTGTCCCCGGAAGGCCTCCGTATCCCCTTCCAGGGGCCCCGGGCTCCCGCTTCCGGGGATCCCCACGATCAGCTTCACCTCCAGCACTGAACCGAAGCCCGGACGCTCCGGATCCTCCTCCACCACTGCCTCTGCCTGTCTGCATTCCAGACCGGCACTCTCCGCCATGGTCATAAGATCCGTTTCCACCGCCCGCCGGTAGCTGTCCGCAAGCCGCTTCATCCGGATCCCGTCCGCGTCGGCGATCTCCCTCTGTAAGAGCTTCACATCATTCTGGAAGGTGATCCGGCCAAAGGCCCCGGCCATGCGCTCCTCCAGCCCTGTAAGATCCCCCAGGGGCCCGAACACCAGGAGAATGAATACCATCCCGGTAAAAAGCCTCAGGTATTTTTCATATTTCCGGTCCGGAAGGAAGTTTAAGACCGTGGTCATCAGGATCAGATAAAACACCAGGCTGCGGATCCATTCATATACTGCTTCCAATCCTCCTCCTTTCCCGTCTACCCCGCATACCAGACGGCGTTGGTGGACGCACAGAGAACGGCGATGGTCACAGAAAACAAAGCCAGGGAGCAGCCCACGATCTTTAAAAGGATCCCATGGCCAGCCGCCGCCCCGGTCATGCATGCCACCAGCCGCTTATCGCAGACCGGCTGCATCACCGCCGCCGCCATATAATAAAGGAACATCAGCACCAGCAGCTTGATGACCGGGACCGCCGCCATAAAAAGAAGCACCAGGACCGCTGCCGCCCCGGCTGTATTCTTTATCAGGATCCCCGAGCCCATGACCATCTGGGATATGGCTCCTGCTCCGGCCCCTACGCCTGGGATCATCTGGGCCAGCCGCATGGCCGATGCATTTTTTAAGGCATCCGCCTGGGGCAGCACCAGTCCCTGGATCACATGGAAGCCCACGATGATCCCGAACATGGTCTTTAAGGTCCACAAGATCCCCTGCCGCAAAAGCTCTGTGGTCCTGGAGATCATGTCCTCCCTGTAAAGGTTCCCGGCTAACACCAGCATCATATAGACCCGCATCAGAGGAAGGAGCACGCCGGAGACCACGGCCTGGACCACGCCGATGGCTCCAAAGGTAAAGCCGCAGACCGCCGTGGAGGTGAACGCGCCGCCCGCCATGGCCACGGCCAGAAAATACGCCGGAAGGAGCACCCGCATGAATTCCATCAGCTCCTCTGCCACAGAACCGGCAATGGTCACGCTGGCAAAAAAGCTGGCCGCCAGAAAGACCATGTTTAAAAGGTATACCACGTAAAAGCCCGTTTCCGACACATGGCCCGACCCGAAAATATTGGAAAAACCCGAAAAAACGGCTCCAATGAACGCCAGCAGGATGATCTGTCCCACGAACCTGGCGTTGGTCCGGATCTCAGAAAAAAATCCCTCCCGGATCCTCCCGGCCAGCTCCCCAAACACTCCTCCAAGGTTTCCGTCCATGATCTCCTTCATGACGCTGCCAAAGGACAGGCCGCCTGTCTGATCCCGGTCCAGGCCGTCCAGAAACCTCTGGATCTCTTCCATATTAAAATCCTCCAGGGCATAGGGCTCCTCCACTGCCTCCTCCGCCCGGGCCAAACCGGAAAACATGCACAGGAAAAGGGCCAGGGCCAGGAAAAACCGCAGGACCTTCTTCTGCCTCCTCATGACAGGAACACCTGGAGGGTCTCTAAGAGCGCCTGGAGCACCGGCGCACTCACCGCCAGGATGGACAGCTTCCCGAACATCTCCACCTGGGTCCCCAGAGCCGAAAATCCCGCATCCCTGCAGATCCCGGAGGCAAATTCCGCGATGTATGTGATCCCCACCATTTTTAAAAGCGTTCCCAGGTAAATGTTCTTCACCCGGATCTGGCTCCCGATGGCTCGCACTGTGTCCAGGATCAGCTCCAGCCTGGAAATACTTAAAAAGCCAATGACCAGACCGGCCGCCAGGATCAGGTACACCGAATATTCCTGGCGCAGGGGCTTTAGCTGGACCGCCAGGGCCACCGCCGTGATCCCCAGGACCGCCGCCTGTATGATCGTCATGACGCCTTCCCCCTTCCTCACAGGGCAAACAGATTTTTTATGGTTTCAAACAGCTCATATATGTAAGGAACGATCCAGAAGAGCACCAGTACCAGCCCCGCCAGGCTGGTGAGAAACGCCTGGTCCTCCCTTCCGCTGTGCTTTAACACCTGGCAGATCACCGACACCAGGATCCCCACTGCCGCAATTTTAAAGATCAGATTTACACCCATGCCATCCTCCTATGCCATTTCACGCCATGACCACCATGAGAAACAGCCCGGCCGCCATGCCCAGGCACCGGTACAGCTTCGTCCGGCTCTCCATTTCCCTCTTTAAAAACCCGATGGAGCCGTCCGTCTCCTCCAGATAAAACAGAAGGGTCCGCTCCTGCATGTCCTTATGGGCGTAGCCCAGATTCTCTCCCAGGGCCAGGAGATTTTTATGGTCCCCTGCCTCCAGGGGAAATCCCGGCGGAAACCGCTCCGCCTCCTCCTTCCAGATCACAGGAAACGGCACGTCTCCCTGCTCCTCCAGACGCTCTGCCACCCGCAGGAAAAACGCGCCCGGCTCCTTAAGAAAACCGCTCCGGCCCTCTGCGTACCGTCCTCCCACCTCCCGGAGCGCTTCCGGCAGGGTGGCGTTGGCATACAGGATCTGTCCCTTCAAATAAAACATCATCTGCCGGAACAGGAGCAAAAGCTCCAGCTTTTCCTTCCACTGGTCTGCGGCCCAGAAGCCTCCCGCAGCCAATGCCCCGGCCATCATAAGGATCCCTATATATCTCATGCTCCCGGAGCCTCCGCTTTTCCTTCTGTTTCCAGGCTTCCGGCCCCATTCCCCTCATTCTGGCACCCCTTTCCCGCCAGCAGCCTCAGTTCCCCGTCGCACACAGCCTCCACGGTTCCCGGCCCCATCCGCCTGGAAAGCGCCACATACCGGGAAAACATTCCTTCCCGGACCATTTCTGCCAGCACCGGCTTCTTTTTCAGATCCTCCGGGGAGCTTCCGTGGACCGTGGCCAGGATCCGGCAGCCGCATTTCATCACGTATCTTAACGCCTCCAGATCCTCCCGGTCCCCGATCTCATCCACCGCCACCGCGCCGGGAGCCATGGAACGGATCATCATGACCATTCCCAGGGCCTTTGGACATCCGTCCATCACATCCGTGCGCATTCCCAGATCGCACTGGGGTACACCCTTAAAGCAGGCTCCCAGCTCCGACCGTTCATCCACCACTGCTGTCTGGAGACCCGGCCCGTACCGGTTTCCATTGGATACCTGGCGCACCACGTCTCTTAAAAGTGTGGTCTTCCCGGCTCCCGGCGGCGACAGGATCAGCGTATTCTGAAGCCGGCCGTTTTCATAGAGCCAGGGGAGCACCAGATCCCCGCAGCCGGGCTTTTCATGGGCCAGGCGGATATTCAGGCTGGATATATCCCTGATGGTCCTCAGACCGCTGCCTTCGGTGACGGCCTTTCCGGCGATCCCCACCCGGTGGCCTCCCTCGATGGTCAGAAAGCCCTGGCGGATCTCATCCTCAAAGGCATACAGGGAATGCCTGGAAAAGATCCCCAGGATCTCCCGGATCAGCGCCGGATCTGCCAGGACCGGAGACAGATCTGCATCCGGCTCCAGAAGCCCCTCCCGGCCCACCATATATTCCCGTCCGTCCATAAAGACCAGCACCGGCTTCCCCGCCCGCAGGCGGATCTCCTGGAGCTTCCCTCTATCCGGAACAGCCCGTCCAAATATCTGCTTCAGCTCTTCTGCCGTCATATTCCTCACGCTCCTTTACCTCAGTATATGACGGCGGGACAGGTTTATGAATCTGAATTTCCGGCAGGGCCAATGGAATTTCCCAGACAAAAGGATGGTAAGGAAAGCGGATGTTATGCAGTCAGGACTAACCGGAAGGCTTATAGGAAAAATTATTTTGCGGCGCAGCAATGGCTTTTCGTTCTGTGCTTGGGGGATGTTTAGATCATGAAATGCTCATGGCAACAGCAGTTCTTGCAGAATAAAGGATCCGATCATGTACAATGAAAACTTTGAATCAGACAGGGGTAAAGCTATGGGTTTTGATTTTAAGAAAGGTTTTAAAGGGAGCGGCCCATTCCTGGCAGCCGGCGGCACCATCGGGCGTGCCAGCGTGCCAGAGAGGGAACGGCTCACTCCAGCAGTTTTCCAGCCTCTGGGAACCGGATCCGGATCCTTAATTTTCCCTCGCTGTACTCTGCCTCAATGCTGCCGCCCATCCGCTCGGTCAGGATTTTTGCTATGGATAATCCGAGGCCTGTTGAATTTCTGTTGGCCTCCACTGTATAAAATTTATCAAACATTCTTCCCACGGCGACGGCGTTTAAGTTCTGTGCCGTATTGATAAAAGAAATTCCACAGTCCAGATCCATGCAGACGAAGAGATCCCCGTCTGAATACTTAAGGGCGTTGCTGACGATATTGGAGAAAATGCGGTTCACCGCACTTATATCCAGACTGCGGCAGACAGGAGCTTCCGGCAGATGGATCACAGGCTCTATGCCTTTTTCCTGCATGACGCCGTAAAACGACAGAAGGCTTTCCTCCAGCGCCCCGACCACATCCACAGGCTCCGGATGCAGCTCCTGGGAGGACGCGGCCACACTGTACTGGAACAGCTCCTCCGTCAGATCCTTCAGCGCCTCTGTCCGGTTGCGGATCTGCGAAAGGTAACGCCTGACCGTTTCGCCGTTTTCCTCCTGCTCCAGAAGATCCAGATAGCCGATGAGCGCCGTGAGCGGCGTTCTCAGGTCATGGGAAAGGCCGGCAACGGCCTCCTTCAATTCCAGGTCCCCCTGCTGACAGCGCCGGCGCTCTTTGCGGAGCAGACGGAGCTCGAGATTGATATCCGCAGCAAGCCTCCGCATATACGGGTCCCTGGAGGAAACTGAAATGAGCGTGTTGGTATCCGACGTCCGTATGTCATGGAACGCTTTTGCGATCTCCTCTGCGGATCTGTGCAGAAAATAAACCTTTGCAGCCAGGATAACGGCCATCAGAAGCAGGACTCCAAGAATGATCAGCTGTGGAAGCTCCATAATATCCCTCTTACTTTATATCTTTTCTTTGAAACAGAACGATTCCGGCAGCCGCTGTTCCCAGGATCCACAGCCCATTGCAGAGGACCGCCCTCATGGGCTCCCATACCTCCCAGCAGGAAAGCTGGGCGGCCTGCCCGCACGGATTCAGATCATGTAAGATCCCATACAGGACTCTTTTTGCTCCTTCCACGTAATGCGGGTTCAGGGCCCCGTTTTTATACCGGGTCTGCACCAGGATCTGGTTGGTGTGCAGACTGAGAAACAGCATTCCAAAAGAGATCCCCATACACCATACGACCGCCCGGGTCTGGTCCCCACACAAAAGTGTAATGACACAGAACAGACAGGCGATCGCCGCGCTCATGCTGAGGCCCAGGGCAAAATACCCGGCAAACAGGTCCGGCTCCACGTTATTTTCAAAAAAGAACCGGGCCGTCCCAAAGGTATAAAGGACCGTAACGGAATAGACCAGGCCGCAGGCAATGCAGCTTGTCACGAGCTGGGAAAGGACAACCTGGCTCCGGCTTTTGGAAAAGATCAGCTTATTCCGGATAAACCCATCGGCAAAGTCCCTTCCTGTAAATACGCTGACCATGGCGGCAGCAGCCACACCATAAAAGCTCAGAGGAAGAAAGATCACCCGGCTTAAGGGGACCGTATACTCCATACTGGTGGCCTGCATCACCATAAATACCGAGGCTATGACCAGCATTCCAATGAGGCAGGACCAGAAAGCTGCACTTTTTTTCAGACGGTATAAGCTGGCAGAAAGCAGTCTAATCATGGCTTCCACCTCCGATCAGGGAAAGATAGTAGCTTTCCAGGCTTTCATCCTTCTCCGTCATGGACAGCACCTCACAGCCCTCTTCTGCCAGGGAAACGGCAAGCTGCGTTACACTGGGCTTTGCAAACAGGTCGGCCGTGGTTTCCGAGGTGATCCTGTACTCCAGGTGCATGGAATCCAGGACACGGGCCAGGATTCCTGTATCGCTTACCTCCATGCGGATACACTTGCGGCAGGCAGCATCCAGCTCTTCTGCGCTCAGTTCTTTTACCATGCGGCCATGATCTATGATCCCATAGTGGGTCGCCAGCCGGGAAAGCTCGTCCAGAATATGGCTGGAGATCAGGACCGTGATCCGCCTTTCACGGTTCAGCTTCAAGATCAGCTCACGGATCTCCACGATCCCCTGGGGATCCAGTCCGTTGACCGGTTCATCCAGGACAAGGAGATCCGGGTCCCCGGCAAGGGCAATGGCAATGCCCAGCCGCTGCTTCATGCCCATGGAAAAGTTCTTTACCTTTTTCTTTCCAGTGTCCTCAAGTCCCACCAGCTTCAGCAGCCCGGGGATCCCATCATAAGACGGCAGCCCCAGAATAAGATACTGCTGTTTCAGATTCTCTTCCGCCGTCATATCCATATAAACAGCCGGTGTCTCCACCACGGCTCCCATGCGCCGGCGGGCCCTGGACATGTCCCTGCTGCCGCTCTGGATGCCGTAAAGAGTAAAATCGCCGGAAGACGGCTCCTGCAGTCCGCAGATCAGACGGATCAGCGTGGTCTTGCCTGCCCCGTTCTTTCCCACAAAACCATAGACCGAGCCTTCGGGAACATTCATCGTAAGGCCGTTCAGCGCCTGGAAATTTTTATATTTTTTTGTCAGGCTGTTGGTCTGCAAAACATAGCGCATACTTTTTACCTCCTTTAATGACTCCAGTATACAAAATAAAAGTCAAGAAAGTGGTCAGGAAAAACGTCAAAATATAGTCAGGATTTCTGTTCTGTTAACCGGAACCCGATCCCCCACACCGTTTCAATGGGATCCCCACCGCTGACGGCCTGTAATTTCTTACGCAGGTTGCTGATGTGCTGTTTCAAAGACCTCTGGGTACAGTCCGGCGTGTCCATGCTGATCCGGTCCAGAAGGACGCTCTTTGCAATGACCTGTCTGGGATTTTCCATCAAAAGCTTCAGAATGGCATATTCTGTCCGGGTCAGCTTCACGGCCTGGCCCTGGACTGTCAGAGAAAACGTCTCTGTATCCAGCGCCAGATCTCCAACAGAAAGAACACCGCTCTGCCCATGCTGCTCTGCCCTGCGGAGCTGGACCGTAATGCGGGCCAGAAGTTCCTTGGTGTCAAAGGGCTTTGTCATATAATCTGCTGCGCCTCCCAGCAGAAGGTTTACCTTATCCTGCACATCCACCTTTGCACTGAGAACGATCACAGGGATCTTCCCAATATGCGGCAGAACCTCCTCGCCGGAAAGTCCGGGCAGCATCAGATCCAGCAGCACCAGATCCATTTTTTTATTTGACAGGAGATACAGCGCTTCTGTGCCTGAGTAGGCACGGAGAACGGAATAGCCTTCCTTTGTCAGGATCTCCTCCAGCATATCTCCAATATGGATATCATCATCTATGATCGCGATCGTTTTCATCGTATCCCCGCTGTCTGTTTGGTCTTCCGGCATGGCCGGGAGACGGGCTTGTGGTTCGCCCCTGGCATTATTTATGGTATGGTTCTCCCTGGATGATCCGGTAGCTGCGGTAGATCTGCTCCAGCAGAATGACCCGCATCAGCTGATGGGGAAAGGTCATTTTGGAAAAGCTCAGCTTATAATCGGCCCGGGAAAGCACCTCCTTTGACAGTCCCAGGGAGCCGCCGATGATGAACACCAGCTGGCTCACGCCGGAGATCCCCCATTTTTCGATCTTTCCCGCCAGCTCCACCGAATCCAGCATGGCCCCGTCGATGGCAAGGGCGATGACGAAGCTGCCGTCCTTGATATTTTCCAGGATCCGTTTTCCTTCTTTTTCTTTGATCTGGGTCTCCAGGGCCTCGCTGGCTCCATCCGGCGTCTTTTCGTCGGTCACCTGGATCACATCCAGCTTACAGTAACGGCTCAGGCGCTTGGCGTATTCGCTTATGGCGTCCTGGTAAAATTTTTCTTTGATTTTCCCTACGGTGATCAGCGTGATCCTCATGATTTCTGGTCCTCAAATTCCAAAAGCATATCGTACCACACTGCCCCGCCGTGGACCGAGGCGGATACGCCCATGTTTTTATAGCCGAATTTCTCGTAGTAATGGATCAGTCGGTCCTTGCATGTTAGGATCAGGCCTCTGCGGCCTTTGGCTCTGGCGTCTCCGATCATATGCTCCATGAGCAGGGCGGCAATGCCGCAGTTTCTGTATTCCGGCAGCACGTCCAGGCCGAAAATGCTCTGATATGCGCCCTTAGGGTCGTGGAGGCTGCTGTCCTCATACATTTCGTCCCGGATGGTGGTCTCATTGGTCACACAGCCGTTGATAAAGCCTATGATCTGTCCGTTATGTACGGCCAGGAAAAAAGACTCCGGGAACGCGGCCAGACGATGGGCAAAGGACTGGCGTCCCGCCGCCTCGGCGGCGGGGAAGCAGACGGCCTCCACAGCGGTAACGGCGTCAAGGTCCGCGGGAGAGGCCTGGATGATTTTGATGTGTGTTTTGATGTTTATATTTTGCATGGTGATCTCCTTTGAAGGTGGGATTGGGGGGATTGGGATGATGGACTACGCAGTGCCGCCCTATGAAAAAATGAGGCCGGCGATCTGCTTTCATGCGGGCATGATGCCGGGATTGGGATGATAGACTACGCAGTGCCAAGCCAGGGAAAGCCGGAGGCTTCCCCTGGCTCGCGGGCGTTCGCCCTATGAAAAAACGCAGCCGGCGATCTGCTTTCATGCAAGCATGACGCAGATCTCGGGCTGTGTTTTTTCGCACTGCTCATTGCTATGCGCGGAAGTAGTATCCCACTCCCCATTTGGTGTGGACGTATTTGGGGTCGCTGGGGCTGGGCTCGATCTTTTCTCTCAGACGGCGGACGTGGACGTCTACGGTGCGCACGTCTCCGTTGTCCATGGCTTTGTTGCCCCAGACGTAGCCCAGAAGGGCCTCGCGGCTGTATACTTTATTGGGGTTGGTCACGAGAAGCTCCAGAAGGTCGAACTCCTTGGCGGTCAGCTTGATCTCTTTTTCCTGGATGAAAACCCGTCTTCCTTCCCGGTCCAGCTTCAGATCGCCGCACACCACCATATGATCCTCCTGGCGTCCGTTTTTCCCATTCCTTCTGGAGTTCCGGCGCATGATAGCCTTGATCCTGGCTTTTACCTCCAGGATATTGAAGGGCTTGGTGATATAATCGTCGGCTCCATATTCCAGGCCCAGGATCTTATCCATGTCCCCGCCCTTGGCGGTCAGCATGATAATAGGCATCTCAGAAAACTCCCGGATCGCCTGGCAGACCTCAAACCCGTCATGGCCGGGCAGCATCACATCCAGGAGCACCACATCGTACTCCCTTTCCTTCGCCTTTTCGATCGCCTCGTTTCCATCATATGCGCAGTCTACTTCCATTCCATCCTGTTCCAGACTGAACCGGATGCCCTTTACGATCAGTTTTTCATCGTCAACAACCAGAACTCTTGCCATTTTCTCCTCCACTCAAACTGTTATCCTGTCTTTTATCTTCTGAAAACCAGCATTCTTGATGCCAGGGACCTTCATGATATCTTCTATCTTTTTAAAGCCTCCGGATTCTTCCCGGTAACGGATGATATCCTCCGCCTTTGATTCGCCGATCCCGCTCAAGGTCATCAGCGCTTCCTTACTGGCTGTATTAAGGTTCACAAGCCCGCTGGATCCCGGACCTCCGCCTTCAGACGTCCCGGATGCTTCCAGGGTCCTGGCCTCTTCCCGGTCATATACAGTGATCTTCATTCCGTCCGTGATCTTCTCTGCCAGATTTAAGGCTTCGGCAGCCGCTTCCTCTGTAAAGCCTCCGGCCGCCTCCACAGCCTCGTACACGCGGCTTCCCTCCGGCAGCTCATAAACGCCCGGCTCCTTCACCTGGCCGCAGATATGTACAAAGTACCCGGGCCTTTCAACCTCTGCCCGGGCGCTTTCTGTTTCTGTATTTGGACCGGCTTCTGCTCCATGGGTCCCAGGGCTGCCCGCCCCTTCACCGGCCCATGGGCCGCTTCCTTCTGCCCCGTCCGCCGTCTGCACCCCGGCCCCTCCGGCCGCCGTCTCCCCTTCCAGGACTATGCTTCCCTCCCGGAAAAGAGAACCGCCGTAGCAGACTCCGGCCACTATGAAAAAAGCCGCTGCCAGAACGGCCTTCCAGTATCCTTTTGCCATATTCGCACCTCCCGAAAAATATTCCGGAAGATACTGCTCTGCCTTCTTCTATTCTATCCAAACCACCGGCCAAAAACAAGTCTATTTTTGAAAACTTTCTCTCTGCCCTTACCAGCGGAACACAATGATCCCGGCAATGGCAACAGCGGCTCCCAGAAGCTTTCTCCACTCAAACCCGGCCCTCTCCACTCCGAACATCCCAAACACCTCCACCACATAAGAGACCAGGATCTGCGTCACCACGATCAGCAGCGTGGCCCTGGCCGGTCCCAGCCCGTCCATGCTCTTAATGACCGTCCATGTGATGAACGCGCCCATGACTCCGCCCAGCAGCATGTATTTTCTGTCTATGGAAAACATGCCCCAGATCTCTCCGCGGCCCGTACAGAAATAAAGGACCACACACGTAATAAGCGCCGTGGCCTGGACCCAGCCGGCCGCTGCCCAGATACTGCTCTGCTTTGTGACCTCCGTGTTAAAGACGCCCTGAAGGCTCATGAGCGCCCCCGAGATCAGCGCCACCAGAATTCCCCACATAAAAAACCTCCTGAAAATAGATTACCTGTAACCAGTATGCCATTTCCAGGAGATTTTTATTCAGTCTGCTCAGTTCTGCGCCTGCTCCGCTCCATATTTCCGCAGGGCCGCCTCCGCCAGATGACGGCACAGCACTGCCGTTGTCACAGAGCCCACGCCCCCAGGCACCGGTGTGGCGGCGCCTTCCAATCCGTCCCACTCCACATCGCCCTTAAGGGCTCCGTTTTCATCCACATTGATCCCCACGTCAGCCACCACTGCGCCGGGCTTCACAAACTCCCCGGAGATCATTCCCGCCTTACCGGCCGCCGCCACCAGGATATCCGCCTCCCGGCACACGGCTTTCAGATCCGCCGTTTTCGTATGACAGACGGTGACTGTGGCGTTTTCCTTTAAAAACAGCATGGACAGCGGCCGTCCCACCACCATGCTCCGGCCCACCACCACGGCCCGCTTTCCCTCCATGGGGATCTGGTAGGTCTTTAGGATCTCAATGACCGCCTCCGCCGTACATGGGGCAAAGCCGTCCTTCTCTCCCGCAAAGATCCTGGCCCGGTTCACCGGACTGATACCGTCCAGATCCTTCTCCGGCCGGATCAGCTCCTCAAAGGTACGGCCGTTCATGTGGCGCGGCAGAGGACAGAATAACAGGATCCCGTCGATGGAAGGATCGTCATTGATCTTCTGGAATTCTGCCTGGAACTCCCCTTCGCTAATGGATTCCGGAAATGCAAAGGACCGGGCCTCCATGCCAAAGGATGCGATCTTTTTCATCACATTCCTCTCATACGACAGATCGTCCGGCCTCTCGCCGACCCGGACGATGGCCGCCGTGGGAACATGGCCTCCAAGCCCTTCCACCATTTCCTGCACCTCTTTTTTGATCCTTGCCGCCGCTTCTGATCCCTTTAATACCAGCATACAAAACACCTCCTCAGATACCCAAAACTGCCAGTTCCTATAAAAGAAGCTCCACAATATACACGACTGCGATGGCAGAGCAGGCCACCGTCACCAGTCCCTTCCTGTAATAGCTCAGCACAAACGCCGTCGCCGTTCCTGCCAGGGCCGAAACAAGATTTCCTGTGGATGTGAACACATCCGGAAAGGTCATGGCCCCCAGTACCGCATAGGGCGTATAATCCAGGAACGACCGTATATATCTGGACCTGATCTGTTTTCTGAAAACTGTAAGGGGCAGTACCCGGGGCACGTACGTCACCAGCGCCATGAGAAATATACAGATCACTGCCCGCTTCATATCAAGCGATTCCATTACTCCGTCTCCCCCTCCTTTTTCACGTATTCCGCCTCGTCCCTGGGGAACAGGGCCGCTCCCAGTCCGGCTCCAGCCACTGTGGACAGGATGATCCGGAAGCCCGGGGAGATAAAGGAAAATACAGGGATATATTTTAACATACAGTTGGCCGCCACTGCCATCACAACGATCAGAAATACATGAATGGAATCCCGGGAGGCCGGTACGATCAGCGCAATAAACATACCGTATAAAGCGATCCCCATGGCATTCTGGAGGGCTTCCGGCAGCACTGCCGAAATGCTTCCGCCCAGGATCGTACCCAGATTCCAGCCCAGGATCGGGAATAGGATCAGTCCAAACAGATAGGGCGCCCGGAGGATCCCAGGCTTCAGGGACGCCATGACAAAGGTTTCGTCTGTGATCCCAAAGCCAAAGCCCATTCTGGAAAGGATCCCCGTTCCCTTCTCCAGCCGCTGTCCCAGGGACAGGGACATGAGCATGTAGCGGATGTTGATCACAAAGGTGGTCATGGCCACCTCGATGTATCCGGCTCCCTGGAGGATCAGGTTCGTGCCTGCAAACTGTCCGGCGCTGGTCAGATTCGTTAAGGAGATCAGCGCCGCCGCCCACAGGGGAAGTCCCCCGGAAACCGCGATAAATCCAAAGGTAAACGCCACCGGCGCGTATCCAAGCCCAATGGGGAAGCCATCCCTAAGCCCCTGGACCAGTTCTTTTCTTACGTTCATATTCTGCCTCCGCATCTTCCGTCTCTGGCGTATGCCTCTTACATCTGTGGGAGGCCGCCTTCCTTATTGTAGCACAATACGCGTCCCCGGTCAATTTTATCTGTTTTCTTCCACTGCCTCCATGTCAGCCGGATTCACCAGGATCCGCACCTCTGTGATATACGCCGGCTCATAGCTGGAGATCCGTTTCTCTTTCACTTCCTTTAAAAATTCGTCCTTACATTCCATAAAGATCTCCAGGTCGCCTCCCCGGCTGGAGGCCATGAGCTCCAGACGTCCCTGAGGCTCCCCGGCCGTCTTTTCTTTGGTCTGTCCGCCGTCCCCGCCTGGATCTTCCGGATCATCTGGATTTTCCGAATTTTCTGGAATTTCCAGGTTTTCCGGATTTTCTTTATCTTCTCCGGCTGTCTCTCCCGGCCCTCCCGTCAGCCCTTCTCCGGAAGCCTCTGTGCTCTCCGCTCCAGGCCCCTCCAGGAATTCATAAAACTCCAGGAACGGCTCCACCCGCTTCTTATTATAAGTGACCTCATACCGGATGATCCCCTCCGGAACCGCCGGATCGGCCTCGATCCCATCGCTGACTCTCCGTCCCCAGAAGCCTGTGTCCACGATCAGGCTGCCTTTTTGCCGGTCAAATGAAAAATCCAGATTCTTCGTCTCCAGATCCTCCCAGCCGATCTTCTTCTCCCCCGCATATGTAAAGGACGAGTATTCCACCAGCGCAGTTCCTGCCCCGACACCGCAGAGCAGGACGCCTCCCAGGAATGTCCCAAATAAAATCTTCTGTATCCTACGCATACTGCCCGCCTTCCTTTCCGCATCCGCTTTCATGCTCTGGTTCCGCCGGGATATCTGTCTGGCTCTCTTTCCATTCCTCTTCCCGGATCTCCTCCTGGTTCACCTTCCATGTCTCTTCCCGTATCTCTTCCTGGCTCTCCTTCCAGCTCTCCGCCCGGTTCTCCTCTCCAGCCGCCTCCGTTCCTGCAGACGCTTCCTCTTCTGCCTCCCCATTCTCCCATTGGGAAACGGCTCCCGGTCCTTTTTTCTGCTTTTTCCAGCGAAGGGTCATGCCCAGACCGGCGGCAGAAAACAGGCTCACCGTCGCTCCCAGACAGCCCAGGGTCACTCCGGCCACCGGATATCCCTGGACCATCAGCACGGCCAGAACTCCAAGACAGAATAAAAACATAAGTCCTGTACCGCCCATACAGCCTGCCAGGAAGATCCAGACCCCGTTCCAGAAAAGCCTGGCAGTCCAGGCGGTCAGCCGGATCAGACTGTTAAAGCACCGTTTTGCCATACCTGCCAGCCTGCGTCCAAAGGAACCGGCGGTCCTTCCTAAAGATACTCCGGCGTTTCCTCTCTTCTTTCCGGCATTTTCCATCTCCATACTTCCATCGGTCCGATACAGCCGTTCCTCCCTCCGCTGCTTCCAAAGTCTGGAAAATCGCCGGAATGGACGCCCAAGCAGCTCCTTCCAGAATACAAAAACGCCCGAAAACCATCTGCCGGTCCGCCTGGCAAGCCTTACGGCCCGTCTTCCCAGCTCCGAAAAAAATCCGGCTGCTTTCTTTCCAGACCCGGCTGCCCTGGCCTTCCACGTTTCCGACGCCGCCCGGCGTTCTTTTTCTCCGTCTCCCTGGTCTTCGCTGGATCCGTCCCCATCGTTCCGGCCGTCTTCCGCTGCTCTCCAGCCGTCTCCGTCCCTTTGTCCCGGGCCGAAATCGGCCCGTACATGGTAGGCCTCCAGGATCTCCGCCGTCAACTCCGGAATACTTCCAAAATCCGCAATGGCCTCCTCCTCCGACAGCCCGCTTTTTACCTTCATATCAATATGCTGCTCATATTCGCTTAATATATCCCTGAGCTCTGATTCCTGGAGCACGGAAAGTGACCGCTCCAGCTCTCTCATAAATGTGTTTTTATCCATTCTTACACCCCTCCAAAAATGCTCCTACTTTTTCCGTCAGCTCATTCCATTCCTTCTCCAGCGTGTCCCGGTACAAGACCCCGGCCGCCGTCAGATGGTAGTATTTTCTGGGCGGTCCCTCTGTGGATTCCCGCAGATACGTTTCAAAATACCGCTCGTTGGTCAGACGCTTAAGAAGAGGATAAATGGTTCCCTCATTGACGTCCACCACCTTGGACACCTCCTCCACCAGCTCGTAGCCGTACATATCCCTCTGCCGGACCGATTCCAGGACCACCAGCTCCAGGACGCCTTTTTTTAACTGCGCATTCATCTGTCCACCCTTCCTTTCCCGGCCTTTCTCTTTCGTAATACTATATTATATCTACTACTATGCAATGTCAAGTACTATGGAAAACAAAATTCTTACAGGATTCTTACGCTCCCGCAGATGAAGATGCGCAGGAATCTTCCTTCAGACACGGATCCCCCTTCCCTTTTCCCTGTCTGTGTAGTATAATACCTTCTATAACTTTAAAGCATAACACTTTACAGGAGAAAACTATCATGAAGCTTATCACAACCATCTACAACCTTCTATGGGGCGATCTGGTTACGATCCCGCTGCCCGGCGGCGGCTCTCTGGGTCTGTCGCTCCTGGTACTTCTGCTGATCCCCGCCGGGATCTTTTTTACGGCGCGCACCCGCTTTCTTCCGGTGCGTCTCTTCCCCGAAATGCTGAAGACTGCCGTGGAAAAACGGACCTCTTCCCAGAAAAACTCCATTTCCGGCTTCCAGACCCTGATCATCGCCACTGCCACCCGTGTGGGCATGGGAAATCTGGTGGGCGTGGTGGCCGCCATCTCCGCCGGCGGCGCGGGAGCCGTATTCTGGATGTGGGTCACAGCCCTTTTAGGCTCCTCCACAGCCTTTGTGGAGGCCACCCTGGCACAGCTCCATAAAGAAAAGGATCCCTTATACGGCGGCTACCGGGGCGGTCCTGCCTATTATATCCATAACTTTTTCACCCGCAAAAGCCAGACAAAGCCCCGTTACTCCCTGATCGCCGTCCTGTTTGCCATTTCCGGCCTGATCTGCTGGTGCGGCATCAGCCAGGTGATCAGCAACTCTGTATCCACGGCATTTTCCAACGCCTTCCACATCCCGCCTCTTTATACCACCATCCTTCTGGTGCTTCTGGCGGCTGTGATCGTACTGAGAAAAAATGCCACGGTCAAGGTCCTGGATATTATGGTCCCCATTATGGCTGGCTGCTACTTTTTCATCACCCTGTTTATTATTTTTAAAAACATCGGACAGCTTCCGGCGGTCTTCCATCATATTTTTTCCGAGGCCTTCGGTCTCCGCCAGGTGGCTGCCGGCGGCTTCGGCGCTGTTCTCATGAACGGAGTCAAGCGCGGCCTTTTCTCCAATGAAGCCGGCTCCGGATCGGCTCCCTGTGCCTCTGCCGCAGCCGATGTGGATCATCCGGCCAAAGCAGGACTGATGCAGGCCTTTGGCGTTATCATCGACACCATCGTGATCTGCAGCTGCTCAGCCTTTATCATGCTCCTGGCTCCGGCAGATCTCATAAACGGTCTGGAGGGCATGGATCTTCTCCAGGCGGCCATGAATTACCATCTGGGCTCCTTCGGCGTTATCTTCATCGCCGTCACCCTCTGGCTGTTCAGCTTCTCCACCTTCATCGGGATCCTGTTTTATGCCCGCTCCAATGTGGCCTACCTGTTCGGCGACAACTGGCTTTCCCAGACAGCCTATAAGCTCCTGGCCCTGGTCATGCTGTTTGTGGGCGGCATGGCTGCCTACACCTTTGTATGGGACCTGGGCGACGTGGGCATCGGCCTTATGACCATCTTTAATATGCTGGTGATCTTCCCGCTGTCGAAGCAGGCCATTGACGCCCTGAACGACTACGAAAAGCGCAGCTGATACAGAGACTTTTAAGAAGTTTTATACAAAAAACATTTCCTTATTGGAAAATTTATGCTACAATAGGTACAAAATAAGTTTTGAGAGAGGACGCTCATGAATCATAAAACCGTGGTCTTAAATGCCGCCAAAATGAATTTTGACGGAAATCTTGATTTCTCTGTCCTGTCTGAGGACGTGACTGTTTATGATGATACGGACCAGGACCAGCTTCTCTCCCGGATCCAGGAAGCGGCAGTGGTGGTCACCAAGGAAATGCCCGTAAGCGGGGATCTGATCCGCCAGTTTCCAGATTCCGTGAAGCTGATCTGCGAAGCCGGGACCGGATACAACAATCTGGATCTGGAGGCTGCCCGCCAGAAGGGGATCACGGTCTGCAACATCCCGGCATACAGCTCCCAACGGGTAGCCCATACGGCTGTTATGATGATCCTGAACTTAAGCTCATCCATGCAGCTCCAAATGAAGATGCTGGCCAGAGGCTGCCATGACAATTTCACAAAAAATCTCCAGGTAAGCCATGTGGAGGTCAACAATAAGGTGCTCGGCATCATAGGAGCCGGAAACATCGGCCGGGAGGTCATAAAGATCGCCCAGGCCATGGACATGAAGATCCTGGCCCATACCCGGACCTTCCGGGAGGATGCAGACGGCGTTCACTACGTGGATCTTCCAACGCTTCTCCGGGAAAGCGACTATGTCTCCCTCCACTGTCCCCTGACTCCGGAGACGAGACACCTGATCAACCGGGAGACCCTGTCCATGATGAAGCCCACGGCTTTCCTTATCAATACTTCCCGGGGAGCCCTGGTGGACGAACCGGCGCTGATCGAGGCCTTAAAGACCGGAGTGATCGCCGGAGCCGGGCTGGATGTGCAGGAAACGGAGCCCCCGCTTCCCGAAAATCCGCTCTATACCATGGACAATGTGATCCTGACGCCCCATATGGGCTGGAAGGGTCTGGAGACCAGAAAACGGCTGGTATCCATCCTGGCCGGAAATATCGAAGCTTATTTTCAGGGAATGCCCGTAAATGTGGTATCCTGATCCCTGTTTCCCAGCTTCTAACCGCAGCCCTGGCTGCGTAAGAATAAAAACAGACTCCCTGTGAGTCCAAAAGGAGGAACTATCCCATGATCTTAATTAAAAACGGAACGCTCCATACTGCTGTTTCCAAAGAGCCGCTCCAGGCAGATATCCTGGTTGACGGCGGAAAGATCGTAAAGATCGGCGCCGGCTTAAGCAGTGAGGGCGCAGAAGTCATCGACGCTTCCGGCCTCAATGTATACCCCGGTTTCGTAGAGGCCCACTGCCACATCGGACTGGACGGATACGGCATCGGCTATGAAGGCCACGACTACAACGAGCTGAATGATCCGGTTACTCCCCAGCTCCGCTCCATCGACGGTATCAACCCCTTTGATCCGTGTATGGAAATGGCGGCAAAGGCCGGCGTTACCTGTATGGCAACTGGCCCAGGCAGCTCCAACGCCATCGGCGGAACCTTCGTGGCCATGAAGCCCCACGGCAAACGCGTGGACAACATGATCGTGAAATTTCCCGTTGCAATGAAATGCGCCTTCGGTGAGAACCCGAAGCGCTGCTACCAGAAGAACACCATCACCAGCCGTATGACCAACGCTGCCCTGATCCGCGAGGCATTAAAGAAGGCTTCCCTTTATAAGGCAAAGGTTGAGGCTGCCGGTGACGATGCTTCCAAGCTTCCGGCTTACGACCAGAAATCCGAAGCCCTGATCCCGGTATTAAATAAAGAGATCCCCTTAAAGGCACATGCCCACCAGGCCAACGACCTGTGCACTGCCCTGCGCATTGCAAGAGAGTTCGATCTGGATATTACCTTAGAGCATGTAACAGAAGGCCATATGATCGTGGATGAGCTGGCCAAGGAGAACGTTCCCCTGGCTGTGGGCCCCACCTTCGGACATGCCAGCAAGTTTGAGCTTCAGAACAAGACCTGGGAGACCCCCGGCGTTCTGGCAAAGGCAGGCTGCCACGTTTCCATCATCACCGACGCTCCGGTGATCCCGCTCCACTACCTGCCCTTATGCGCAGGCCTTGCCATGAAGGCTGGTATGGATGAGTATGATGCGCTCCGCGCCATCACCATCAATCCCGCTGAACACATTGGCGTTGCTGACAGAGTCGGTTCCCTGGAGGAAGGAAAGGACGCTGACATCGTGATCATGGACGGCACGCCGTTCACTGTTGAGGGTGTTGTAAAGCACGTATTCATTGACGGAGAAGAGATCTAGGATATAAACCGACCGGCATGCTCCCGCGGGTATGCCGGTCTTCTTATGTCATAAGGTATCATTCAGGGAGGTTTCCATGTCACCAGCATTTATATTCGAGGGCTGCGGTACCAGGGAGGCTGTAAAAAAATTCCGGGGACATGTCTTCCCCCGGTGGTTTTCCGTCACAGTCAGCCTGCTTTCCGCCCTCTTTGCCGCCGCAGGCCTTTTCTTTTTCCTTGGGGGCCGCCATAAGCTGGCCCTTTATTACGCCGGCTCCGCCCTCCTTCTTCTGGTCTTTAATCTTGCAGGAAAGGCTTTTCTGGTCCACCGGCTTTCCTCGGTGCTGGATCAGATCCTGGGAGGTGACCCCGGCTTTGCGGTCTGCTTTTACGAAAACTACTTTTCCATCGTCCGTCAGAAGGACCAGAAGCTCATTCCCGTTTATTACAGCCGGATCAACCGGATCGCCTGCCAGGACGGGATCATGGCCGTATTTACCGGAGAAAATCTCTGTATTCCCTTCCGGGATCCGGACGGCGGCCAGGTATGGGATGATCTCTGCCGGTTTTTAAAAGAAAAGAATCCATCCATCGTCATATAAATCATAAGAAGCACGCTGCGCGGATTTCTCATGGTTATGGCGGCAGCTGGCAAGGTCCCGTGCAGGAACAAACGGACTTTGACCCGCGGCCCGCGTAAAAACCGCCTGTACAGGAGCCCCTCGGCCCCGGTACAGGCGGTTTGTTATCCTTAATCAAATTCTTCGTAAACCGGCTCCACGGGATCTCCCAGCAGGCCGTTTCCAGCGGCTTCACCGTTGATCTCCGTTAAGATACCGGAGCTGTTGACCTTATAGCGGTTTCCATCCCTGTCCTTTACAGTCGTATTCTTTGAGATACGGCCGGAGGTATTGACCACATACGTCTTATACTGGCCGCCGGACGGAAGGCTCACCAGCATATAGCGGCTGTCAGAATCTGCCTTCTGAAGTTTTCCCATATAGTACAGATAATTGCTCCTGACGCCTGTGAAGCCGCGGCCCGCATAGCTTCCCTCGTTGAAGTAGAAGGTGCTCCTGGTCCCGTCGCCCTCCTCGATGGTCCGTTTTCCCTTTACTACGGTCCTGGAATCCTCATCGAAATAGTAGGACGTATATTCTCCTGTGTCCCCGATCTCCACCTTATGGAGCCCCTTCACCGGATTGCCCCGCTTGTCAAACAGATAGTTCTTTCCATCGATCCTTACGAAATCATCGGTGGAGGCTTCCCCAAACTCCGGTCCTGTCTTGGGCTCTCCGTCTTTATTAAAGTAGTACCATTCCACCGACTCGTCCACGTTGTCCAGCAGCCGTTCCGGCGGCTCCAGGGAAAGCCATCCACTGATGGCGGCTCCTACTTTGGCATTTTTGATCTCAGGCTCCGCGAAATACCGCCAGTGCTCAATGGTATTGGAGCTGGCAGAATCCGGATCTCCATCCATATACACCCAGCCGGTCTGCATCTTTCCGGTGGAATCAAAGCAGTAATATTTTCCGTCGATCCGGCTGACCCGGTACTCGCCCTCCTCGTCTCCGGTGGAGGTGCAGTACTTCTTTCCGCTGGGAGCAAAATAATACCAGTACTGGCCGTCGTCGCTCTCCGGACCGTAGGTATAATCGTCCTCATCCTCGTCATAAGGCGGCTCCAGGTATCTCCAGCCAGTCTTCATAGCTCCGTCGCTGCCCAGATAATACAGATTGTCCTCTGTCCAGCCGGTCTGCATCACGCCTTCGGAATCAAACAGATAATTCCTTCCGTCGATCTTCTTCCAGCCGTCCTTTACGACCTTCCCGCTGTTTCCAAAATAAAACCAGACGTCCTCATCCCCGCCGTAATAGGAACGGGTCTTTACCCACTTATTGGCCACCATGATCCCGTTGGAATCCACAAAATAATCCTCGTCTGCCCAGCAGCTGACCGCCATCTCTCCGTTTCCGTTTAAATATCTCCACAGATTATCGGCGCCCTTTCTCCACTCATTGGTCACCCGGTTTCCGTACTGGTCCATATATACCCAGGTATTGCCAGACATGGCCCAGCCTTCTGCGGCCAGCGCCTCCATAGTCATAAGCCCGAGGCTTAAAACGGCGGCAGCTGTCAGTACCTTCAGTCCCTTTTTCTTCATAAAATCCATCTCCTTACCCTCTGCCTTTTTTCATACAGCCCCTGCTTTACGATCTATCCCGGAGCCGTATATCCCTGGTATCATTCTACCAGTATCTTACAAAATATTCAACCAGAAGAATCTTTCAATTCTCTTACATACTCCCGGCAAATGCCGCAAAACTGCCGCAATCCCATATGGTATTTGACACGTTCCCCCGAATCACGTATAATATCCACAGAAACCAAACGATAATCATAGAAAGCGACGGTATCATATATGTGGATTGCAGACGGATGGAAGGATTATGAAGTCATCGACTGTTCAAAGGGGGAAAAGCTGGAGCGCTGGGGAAAATACATCCTTTTGCGTCCGGATCCCCAGGTGATCTGGGATACAGAAAAAACGGCTCCCCAGTGGAAAAAGCTCAACGGTCACTATCACCGCAGCTCCAAGGGCGGCGGTGAATGGGAGTTTTTCCATCTTCCGGAGCAGTGGAGCATAAACTATAAGGAACTGACCTTCCAGCTGAAGCCCTTCAGCTTCAAGCACACGGGACTCTTCCCGGAGCAGGCCGCCAACTGGGACTGGTTCGGAGAAAAAATAAAAAATGCCGGCCGGCCTGTGAAGGTCTTAAACCTCTTTGCCTATACGGGAGGAGCCACCCTGGCGGCCGCAAAGGCCGGGGCCTCTGTGACTCACGTGGACGCCTCCAAGGGAATGGTGGCCTGGGCCAAAGAAAACGCCAGATCCAGTAACCTGGAAAGCGCTCCCATCCGCTGGATCGTGGATGACTGCGTGAAATTCGTGGAGCGGGAGCTCCGCCGGGGCAACCATTACGACGCCATCATCATGGACCCGCCCTCCTACGGCCGTGGTCCCAAGGGGGAGATCTGGAAGATCGAGGATGCCATCTTCCCCCTGGTAAAGCTCTGCGCCGGACTCTTATCGGAAAAACCCCTGTTTTTCCTCATTAACTCCTACACCACCGGCCTGGCTCCCGCCGTGCTCACCTATATGCTGGGCTGTACCGTAAAGCCACGGTTCGGCGGTACGGTGCGTTCCGACGAGATCGGCCTTCCGGTGTCCTCCACAGGCCTCGTACTGCCCTGCGGTGCGTCCGGCCGGTGGGAAGCCTGAGACAGCTAAAGTTATAAAAGATCCATAAAAACAGCCGCGGCAATGTAAAAGCACTGCCGCGGCCGTTATATTTTTATAGAACGTGGTCCGCCTGCCGGGGATCCTCCCCAAGCCCGGGCAAAGCCCTTCTGCCTAAGGCTTTAGAACTTCTTCCAGGTATCCCGGAAGAATAACACCAGCAGAGGGAATATCTCCAGACGCCCTGCCAGCATGTCAAAGATCAGAACGATCTTGGACAGATCGGAAAAGCAGGAGAAATTGCCGATGGGTCCCACCATCTCCAATCCGGGGCCGATGTTGTTGAGGGTGGCTGCCACTGCCGTAAAGCTGGTCACCAGGTCAAAGCCGTCCAGACATACAAACAGCGTGGAGACTGCGAATATCAGCACATACGCCACCATAAAGGCGTTTACGCTCCTTAGCACCTCCTGGCCCACGACCCGACCTTCAAATTTCAGCTTCTTCACCATATGAGGATGGATGATCTGCCCGATCTCTCTGGTCATGGTACGGAACAGGAGCACGATCCTGGAGACCTTGATGCCGCCGCCGGTGCTTCCCGCACAGGCTCCGATGAACATAAGGAGCACCAGGATGGCCCGGGGCACTGCCGGCCACACGTTAAAGTCCACCGTAGAAAATCCCGTAGTGGTTATGATGGAGCCCACCTGGAAGGCCGCATGACGGAAGGCTGTGACCAGGTCAGGGAAGGAATTCCGTATAAACACCGTGATGATCAGCGTCGAAACGGCAATAATTGCCAGGTACCAGCCGGCCTCCTCACAGCGGAGCGCCTCTTTGGGCTTCCTCATATAAAGAAGAAAATATACATTAAAGTTTATGCCGAACAGGATCATAAAGATCGTCACAATGGACTGTATATAAGCGGAATATTCGCCGATGCTGCTGTTTTTTATTCCGAAGCCTCCGGTTCCTGCCGTACCGAAGGTGGTACACAAAGCGTCAAACAGCGGCATGCTCCCCAACAGCAGCAGCGCCAGCTCCAGAAGAGACAGGGCCACATAAAGGCCGTACAGGAGCTTGGCTGTGGACCGCACCTTGGGGACCAGCTTGCTGACCGATGGTCCCGGACTCTCCGCCTTCATCAGGTTCATGGAATAACCGCCGCCGGACATGGGCAGGAGGCATAACAGGAATACCAGAACGCCCATGCCGCCGATCCAGTGGGTAAAGCTCCTCCAGAACAGCATGCACCTGGGCAGGACTTCCACATCCTTTAAGATACTGGCTCCCGTGGTTGTAAAGCCAGATACAGTCTCAAACATGGCGTCTACGATACTGGGGATCACGCCAGAAAACACAAAGGGCAGTGCCCCCATAAGGCTCATAACGATCCAGCTTAGGGCCACTGTCACGCAGCCTTCCTTTGCATAAAACACCTTATTGGCCGGCTGCTTCCGCACCAGAGGCACACCCAGAAGCAGGCAGAGCCCGATGGCGGCTGCAAACGCCCAGATGCTGCGTTCCGAATACAGCACTGCCACCAGGGCAGAGGGAGCCATAAGAGCCGCCTCTATGATAAAGACCCAGCCAATGATGAAAAATATCATGGAATAATTCATGGAGCTTCTCCTTTGCTACTTCAGTATATCCCGGATATCCTGGAGACCCCGGTTAGTGGTCACCACGATCACCGTATCTCCCACCTGGATCTTATTCTGTCCGCGGGGCGTAAGGATCGTTCCATTCCGGTTGATGCAGCAGATCAGAAGATTATCCTTCAGATCCAGATCCATCAGAGGCACATCTGTCACAGCCGAAGCCTCACGGATGGAAAACTCCAGGGCCTCGGCCCGGCCGTCCAGGATATTGTACAGCGTTTCCACGTTGCTGCCGATGGTATTCTGGCAGGCCCGCACATACTGTAAGATATAATCGGCCGTGAGATATTTGGGATATACCACGCTGTCGATGGCAAAGCTGTCGATCACGTCATTAAAAGCGATCTTATTGACCTTGGCCACCAGCTTGGCATTGGAGTGCTTCTTGGCAAACAGGGCCAGGAAAATATTCTCCTCGTCCAGACCGGTGAGGGCTACCATGGAATCGGCATAGGTAAGTCCCTCCTCCAGGAGAAGGTTCTTGTCGCTGCCGTCGCCGTTTATGATATCGGCTCCCGGAAGCATCTCGCTTAAATACTCGCAGCGTTCCTTCCTCTGCTCGATGATCCGCACGCGGAAGCCGATCTTTAGCAGATCCAGGGCCAGGTAGTGGGCAATGGTCCCGCCGCCGATGATCAGGGAATTGCGTACCTTTTTCGAACGCACGCCGATCTTTTCAAAGAACTCCGCCGTCTGCTCCAGGGAGCCTGCGATGGACAGGATATCATTGTCCTGGAGCACAAAGCTTCCGTTGGGGATCACCACCTCCGAATCCCGCTCCACAGCGCAGATCAGTACATCGGTCTTTAACCGGCCCATGAGCTCCATAATGGTCTTTCCGTCAAAGCCCATTTCCGGCTTTATGCGGAAGTGCAAAAGCTCCACGCGGCCCTTGGCAAAGGTATCGATCTTAATGGCTGACGGGAACTTTAGGACCTTTAAGATCTCTCTGGCCGTGGTCAGCTCCGGGTTGATGATCATGGAGATCCCCAGCTGCTCCCTTATGAACCGGATCTCTTTATTATAGAGAGGATTCCTCACACGGGCGATGGTATGGCATTTGGCGTTCTTTTTAGCCATCAGGCAGCAGAGCAGGTTCAGCTCGTCCTCGCCCGTCACCGCAATAAAAAGGTCGGCTGTATCCACACCCGCCTCCTGCTGTACATTAAAACTGGCTCCGTTTCCCACAATTCCCATGGCGTCGTACCGGTTGGAGACCTCTTCCACCTTCTGCTCCGACAGGTCCACCATCACCAGATCATGATCCTCCACACTGAGACGTTCTGCCAGGCTGGTGCCGACTTTTCCGCAGCCAACAATAATAATCTTCATATGCATTCTGTCCTATTCTGAGTTTTTTCTGAGTATTTTTAAGGATTTGTGTTCTATTATACTATTGATCGCAGGAATCCACAAGACCCGCCCGCAAAAACAATGGCGAAACGCGCAAAAAGAACCGCGTCTCCCGTTAAGGAAACGCGGTTCTCCGGTCATTTACGCTGTCACCGAACGGCGTACAGCCTTTTTCATATTCTTATACGGATCCCTGCGGAACAGCATATACAGAAGGAAAAGCAGTATCAGCGCGGCGGCGGCTGTTCCCAGCCCCACCGGTGCTCCCAGTATCACGGAACCCAACTGGTATACGCAGAGACTTACCCCATAAGCAAATACATTCTGATAAAGGACTGCAAACCAGAACCACTTTCTGGACTGCATCTGCTGGGCCATGGTCGCAATGGCGGCAAGGCACGGAGAATCCAGAAGGTTGAACACAAGGAAGGAAAATGCTGCCGCCACATTGGGGAACCAGCTCTGGATGGCTGCTCCCACCACTGCAGTCTCCTCCACCATGGACTCATCCACGTTGGCCAGGACACCCATGGTGGTCACAATGGCCTCTTTGGCGGAAAATCCGGAAATGGAAGCCGCCACCGGCTGCCAGGAGCCAAAGCCCAGCGGCGCGAAGATCCAGGCGATGGCGCCGCCCAGAAGGGCCATAAGGCTGTTGGATACATCTTCCACGGCTCCGAAGCCTCCGTTCTCAAAGCCAAAGGTGGAAAGCACCCACATAACGATGCAGGCCAGGAACAGGATGGTGCCTGCCTTTTTAATAAAGCCCCAGAGTCTTTCCCAGGTGTGCATGAGCACCGTCTTAGCAGACGGGATATGGTATGCCGGAAGCTCCATAACAAAGGGAGCCGCCTCTCCGGAAAACGGTTTCGTCTTTTTTAAGATGATGGCAGACACCAGTACGGCCGCCACTCCGATGAAATACATGAGGGGAGCGATATAACCGGCGGCCTCATAATTTCCCGTGGTCCAGCCCGTCATGATCCCGCCCATAAGAGCGATCACCGGGAGCTTTGCGCCGCAGGGCACGAAGGTAGCCGTCATAATGGTCAGCCGTCTGTCATTATCGTTTTCAATGGTACGGGAAGCCATGATCCCCGGGATCCCGCAGCCCGATGAGATCAGGAGCGGAATGAAGCTTTTGCCGGAAAGCCCGAAATGACGGAACACCCGGTCCATGACGAAGGCGATGCGGACCATGTAGCCGCAGTCCTCCAGGATGGAAAGGAGCAGGAACAGAATGGCCATCTGGGGAAGGAAGCCGAACACTGCTCCCAGACCTCCCAGGATCCCATCCACCACCAGACCTGTCACCATACTTCCGGCTCCCAGGCTGCTGAGTGCTCCAGCAGCCGCCTCCTGAACAGCGACCACAAAGGAGTCGTTGGCCCAGTCAGTACCCATGGTCCCCAGGGTGGTAACAGAAATATAATATACAAAATACATGACTGCCGCAAAGATCGGGAGTCCCAGGATCCTGTTTGTAACGATCCTGTCGATCTTATCCGACGTGCTGAGTTTCGCCGGCGCTTTCTTTACAGCCTCTCCGATCACCTCTCCGATATAGCCGTAACGGGCATCGGTGATGATACTTTCCATGTCGTCATCCATATCCCTTTCCAGGCTGTCCGCCTCTGTCCGGATGGATGCCATGGCGGAGGCGGACAGCTTCAGGTCAGCTTCCACCTTTGGATCCCTCTCAAGAAGCTTAATGGCATACCAGCGTCTCAGAGACGGTTCCACCCGGTCCCCAAGAGCCTCCTCTGCCTTTAATATGGCGCTTTCCACCCGGGCCGGGAACACACGGCCAGGGGCCTTCCATTTCTGTTCCCTTGCAGCATCCACCGCCTGGTCTGTCACTTCCTTTAAGCCCGTTCCTTTAAGGGCGGAGGTCTCCACCACCTGACATCCAAAGAGCGCGGAAAGCCGTTCTGTGTCGATCCGGTCTCCCTTTTTCGCCAGCAGATCGCTCATGTTCAGGGCAATGACCACCGGGATCCCCAGCTCCAGAAGCTGGGAGGTCAGATACAGATTTCTCTCAATGTTGGTGGCATCCACCAGGTTGATGACCGCCTCCGGCCGCTCCTTTAACAGATAGTCACGGCTTACCACTTCCTCCAGTGTATACGGGGACAGGGAATAGATCCCCGGCAGGTCCGTTATGATGATCTCTTCATCTCCTTTGGAGGTTTTCAGCCGTCCTTCTTTCTTTTCCACCGTCACGCCGGGCCAGTTGCCCACGTACTGGTTCGCTCCCGTGAGCGCGTTGAACATGGTGGTCTTTCCACAGTTGGGATTTCCCGCCAAAGCAATCCTGATACTCATGTTTCTCCTCCTTAAACGCCTTCTTTTACCGTCACATCGATGCTGTCCGCATCGGCCTTTCTCAAGGAAAGCTCATATCCCCGGACCGTGATCTCCACCGGATCTCCCAGGGGAGCCACCTTCCGGACATAGATCTCACTCCCCTTTGTGATCCCCATATCCATGATCCTGCGGCGGAATGCCCCCTCTCCGTGGATCTTCACCACAGAAACCGTTGTCCTCACTGGAACCTCCCGTAATGTCATAGCGTTCTCCTTCCTCCTCCTCTTTTTCATCCCCTTATATGGGGGCACATCTGCTTCCTGGCATAGTTTTAGTTACCCTATACTAACTTCACGTTTTTTAGTTGCCCACGGCTAACCCGTGGGCCCTTTGATGGAGCCGGAGGCTTTTAAGGCCCTGCGGCTCTTGTTTCTATACCATAATGTGCTTTGCCATTTCTTTATTGACGGCTACTCTGGAATCCTTAATATGGATGATCATATTTCCGCAAAGCTCGGAGACCACCCGGACCTGGCTTCCGTCCACAAATCCAAGATTAGCCAGAAACCGCCTTGTATCGGCAGCTCCCCCGATCCGTTTTACCACTCCGGTCTCTCCCGGACGCAAAAGAGTAATTGGCATCATGCTCCCTCCTTCGCATTTTCTCTGCCGCAGCAGCAGCCTCCAGAACACCCGGAGCAACTTCCGCAGCCGCAGGCCGTTTTTCCTGCCTTCTTCTGGCTCCTCATGAATCTCAGCACGGCCACTGCCGCGCACGCCACCAGGAGCAGTACGATCCCATCTGCCAGACTCATTGGATCACCTCTTTTCTTTTTGATACTAATTATCAATTTCAAATGAATTATATTCCTCTCAGCTGAAAAAGTCAACCCTTTTTTCGTATTTTATTTCGTACACAAAACTGCTTGAAATCTTTGTCCATACACTTTAAAATATGGGTAAACGCCGGACCTGCTGTGCCAGGGCCGGTTCTGAAACAATGCTTAAGGAGGTTTTTCATGAACTGCAGCAGAAGACTCACCGATACACTTTACTGGGTCGGCGCCAACGACAGGCGGATCGCCCTGTTTGAAAATGTATACCCCGTTCCCCGGGGCGTTTCCTATAATTCCTATCTGCTCTTAGATGAAAAGACAGCTCTCTTTGATACCATCGACCAGGCATTTACCCACCAGCTCCTGGAAAATGTTTCCTCTGTGCTGGATGGACGCTCTCTGGACTACCTGATCGTCAATCACATGGAGCCCGACCACTGTGCCTCCATCGCTGACATCCTCTTCCGGTATCCTGGGGTGAAGATCGTCTGCACTGCCAAGGCTGCAAATATGATGAAGCAGTTTTTTGAATTCGATGTGGACCAGTATGTGGTTCCCGTAAAGGAGGGCGACACCCTTTCCCTGGGCGTCCATACCCTGACCTTCGTTATGGCCCCCATGGTCCACTGGCCTGAGGTCATGGTCACCTATGAGACCACGGAGAAGATCCTGTTCTCCGCAGACGCCTTCGGCTCCTTCGGCGCCATCGACGGAAATATCTTTGCCGATGAAACAGACTATAAAAACCAGTGGCTGCCGGAAGCCAGAAGATACTACTGCAACATCGTCGGAAAATACGGTCCCCAGGTACAGGCCTTATTAAAGAAGGCCTCCAGGCTGGAGATCTCCATGATCTGCCCGCTCCACAGCCTGGTATGGAGGAAGGATCTGGACTGGCTCCTGGAGAAATATTCCCGCTGGAGCTCCTATGAGCCGGAGGAAAAAACCGTGCTCATCGCCTATGCCTCCGTATACGGCCACACAGAGCAGGCCGCCGATGCCATTGCTGCAAGGTTAGCGGAGCGGGGAGTACCCAATATCGCCGTTTACGATGTGTCCAAGACCCATCCGTCCTATATCCTGGCTGACGCCTTCCGCTGCTCAGCCCTGGTATTTGCATCCATCACCTACAACAATGGGATCTTCTGCAACATGGAGACCCTGCTGCACCAGATCGCTGCCCATAACCTCCAGAACCGGACTGTGGCCTTTTTGGAAAACGGCTCCTGGGCCCCGGTGTCTGTAAAGCATATGACGGATACCTTCGCATCCTTAAAGAACATGAAGGTGCTGGAGGAAAGTCTGACCATCCGGTCTTCCTTAAAGAACTGCCAGGGAGACTGTCTGGAAGCTCTGGTTGATTCCATTTTCCAGTCTCTCGCATAATTTTTTCTGGAAATGGTTATACAACAATATACTACTATATTTTATCCACAGGAGGAACTGACTATGAAGAAATATGAATGCGAAGTATGCGGTTACATTTATGATGAAGCAGCCGGAGATCCGGATAACGGCATCGCTCCCGGCACCAAATGGGAGGACGTTCCCGAGGACTGGGTATGCCCCTTATGCTCCGTCGGCAAAGACCAGTTTAAAGAGGCCTAACAGCTCTATAAAAAAATAAAAGGGGAATTCTTATGGGAATCAAAGTAAATCAGGAAACACTCCAGATGATCGCCGATCTTTCCAACGCCAGGGGCGCTTCCGGCTTCGAGGACGAGACAGTCCAGGCGGCAGCAAAGCACATTGGCGAGGGCTATACCATCGAAGAGGACTGCCTGCGCAACTTCTATATGTACCGCACTGCCAACTCCGGCAATAAGCCGGTGTTCATGCTGGACGCCCACAGCGACGAGGTGGGATTCATGGTCCATTCCATCCGCCCCAACGGAACCCTCCGTTTCGTGGCCTTAGGCGGCTGGAACGTGGGCTCCCTCGCCTCCTCCAAGGTGCTTGTGAGAAACTCTGAGGGAAAATATCTTCCCGGCGTCATTGCTGCAAAACCGGTACACTTTATGTCGGCTTCAGAAAAAGCATCTGCCGGGGCAGCGGATATCTCCTCCCTCTCCATCGACATCGGCGCTGTGAGCGCAAAGGACGCAGCTGAAAACTTTAAGATCCGCATCGGCGAGCCGGTGGTTCCGGATGTTACCCTGGAATACGATGAAGAACATGATCTGATGTTCGGCAAAGCCTTTGACTGCCGCATCGGCTGCGCAGCTCTCATCGAGACGCTCCGCCGGTTAAGGGATGAAAAGCTGGACGTGGACGTGGTGGGTGTTCTTTCCTCCCAGGAGGAGGTAGGCGAACGCGGCATGAAGGTGGCCGTAAACCACATAAAGCCCCAGATCGCCATCTGCTTCGAGGGCTGTCCGGCAGACGATACGTTTACTGAGCCTTACGCAGTCCAGACGGCCTTCAAAAAAGGACCCATGCTGCGCTTCATGGACAAATCCATCATCTGCACTCCCAGATACCAGCGCTATGCCCTGGATCTGGCTGAGAAGCGCGGTCTTATGGCCCAGGCGTCTGTCCGGGAGGGCGGCGGCAACAACGGTGCCATTGTCCATACGTCCTTAGACGGGATCCCGTCCATCGTCATCGGCGTTCCGGTGCGGTACATCCATTCCGTCCACGGCATTGCCTCCTACTATGATTTTGAAGCCACCGTAAAACTGGCCGTAGAAATCGTAAAATCCATGAATGGAGATATTATTAAATCTTTTTAAACGATTCCAATATCTTCCAACATGATTTTCCTGGTCCGTGACATACTAACACCATCCCAGAAAACAAAGGTGGTGAACGACCATGAACCAGGAAAAGAACGAATGTATCCAGTGCTCCATCCACAACTGCGTACACCACGCGGGGACTGCGGATTACTGCACACTGGACCGGATCCATGTGGGGACCCATGAACTGAACCCCACAAAGAAGGAATGTACCGACTGTGATTCCTTCCAGTATAAAATGTCCTGAGGCGGCTGATCTGCCATCGGGGTATGGGAAAAGCCTGGCAGCTGCACCGATCTGCAGCCGCCAGGCCTTTTTTATCCGGCCGTCCTTATTTCAGACGTTTCCGCCTCATGTGATTTCTGGTTTTTTATGCGTTTCCCTGTCTCATACAGCCGCCAGGCCCCTGGGGAGCCGCCGCCTGGTCAAAGCTGGGATTGAAGGCATAAAAGTTCCGGCTGTCCAGACGGTCCTGGAGGCCGCGCAGGGCTTCACCGAATCTCTGGAAATGAACGATCTCCCGTTCCCGGAGGAAGCGGATGGGATCGCACACATCCGGTTCCTTCACCAGACGCAGGATGTTGTCGTAGGTGGTGCGGGCTTTCTGCTCTGCTGCCAGATCCTCAAACAGATCTGTGATGGGATCGCCCTTGGACTGGAACTCACAGGCATTGAAGGGGATCCCGCCCGCCGCCTGGGGCCAGATCCCGGCCGTATGGTCGATATAATAGGGAGCAAAGCCCTGGGCCTCCAGCTCCTCTGCCGAAAGGTTTCTCGTGAGCTGGTGAACAATGGCTGCGATCATTTCCAGATGGGCCAGCTCCTCGGTGCCTATATCCGTAAGCACTGCCTTCTGCTCCCCATAGGGCATGGAATACCGTTGGGAAAGATAGCGCATGGACGCTCCCATCTCACCGTCTGGGCCGCCATACTGGCTAATGATCAGCTTTGCCAGCCCCGCGTTGGGCTCCTTGATATTTACCGGGTACTGAAGCCGTTTTTCATACCTCCACATATTAACATCCTCCTTCCCAGGGCCATTTTTCCGTCACCCAGGTCCAGGTATTCCCTATAACGTCATCCACCAGCAGGGGGCCGAACCGGCTCTGGTATGCGTCCATGGCCGCTTTCCTGGCGCCGACAGCGCTCTGGTAATACTGCATGGCCTGGGCGCAGTCCGGATGGGTGTCCAGGAACAGGACCGCCTCATCCACAGCAAAGCTGGCCTCGTTGATCTGCTTCATCAGCGCCTGCCGGGACGGATCCATTCCCGGACACATCCCGCAGCCCTGGCCCGTACCGGGACGGATCCCGCAGGCAGTTCCTGCCGGCGGATACATACCAGGAAATCCGCAGCCGCCTCCGCCGGGGGCCGGGGGCGGACAGACCGGACGGCAGCAGGTCTGGACCTGGGGTCTGGCCTGGGCGGAAGCCTGGACCTGGATCTGGCCCTGGCAGCTCTTCTTACAGCATTGTCCCGTTACGCCGGGATCTTTTCCGCTGGCTCCACAATTCATCTCTGCCATTTTCTGCACCCTCCCATCATAAACGGATAATCTAAAGACGGGAAAATCGTTCCCTGCATAAAACCGTGGCTTATGGGATAGGGCGTTTCCCAGTTCTGCATGGGAACATAGCCCATGCCCACCGGAAAACGGTCCCAGACGCCCGGCATATTTCCATCCACATGGACCGGTCCAGGTCCCGGAACAGGCATCATCCCGGGAATACGGGCGGTCCCGTCAGGATTCTGATTACAATTCATAAGCTCCTTCTCCTTTCATTTTCTAGTAATAAGGTATGCATATTCTCCCGTTCCGGTACATAGAAGGCCTGTTTCCTTTTTCCAGGCCAGAGGACAGGTCCCGGTGCCTTTCTTCCCTTCGGCCCATGGCGGTCCCTGCGGAGCGCCTTTGCCACAGTTTCCTACAAGAAAGAAGCCCGATTGCGGGCTTCTCCGCCTGCGGCGGGCCGCTTCTG